>Ga0187883_10001077_pt1 | contig 16989 bp, 18 predicted proteins | sample June2016WEW_20_1_2_FD_132966 | JGI IMG/M metagenome (GOLD analysis project Ga0187883, IMG submission 132966) | Peatland microbial communities from SPRUCE experiment site at the Marcell Experimental Forest, Minnesota, USA - June2016WEW_20_10 | ecosystem: Environmental > Terrestrial > Soil >...
CACATCGCCACTACCGTGGAAGTCTGCGAACAACGCGATCGCAAAGGCTTGTATGCCAAAGCGCGCGCGGGAATTCTCAAAGAGTTCACAGGAATCTCGGATCCTTACGAAGCTCCGGCCGACGCCGAAGTCACCATCAACACCGGTGACTTATCCGCCGAAGAGGCAGCCCAGGAAATCATTCTGCACCTGGAGCGGGAAGGCTTCATCGGAACGGCTGCGGAGTCGCTTTAAGCCGCGGTAAGTCATGGATCTGCTGATCAAGATCTTGGTGGGTTTTGGAGTCGGGACCCTCATCGGAATGACCGGTGTCGGGGGCGGCGTTCTGCTGCTCCCGATTCTCATTTTCGGTTTGGGCGTGCCTCCCATGCAAGCTGTGGGATCCGACGCGCTGTTTAACTTCGTGACTAAGATCGGCGCCAGTGCTGTCCATCTGCGCAAAGGCACGGTTCGTCGCAAGGTGGTGCTCGCACTCATCATTGGCAGCGCGCCAGGCTCTTATCTGGGCGTAAGTTTCCTACACCATCTGCGCAAATTGCATGGCGATGGCGTGAACCACTTCATTACTGTGGCGGTGGGTGCTTTACTGATATGCATTCCGACTTTCTTGTTTTTCCAGAAGAAGATCGAGGACCGCGCCGCCGACCAGCCCCCAACCGCTAAGTCCTTTGCGTGGATATCTCTTATCGGTTTGGTGGCGGGGTTTCTCGTAGGCATCACCTCGGTCGGATCGGGCAGCATCGTCATGATGCTGCTCTTGCTGTTTTACAGCTTTCAGCCGAAGGTTATGGTGGGCACCGACATTGTCCATGCATTGTTGCTCACAGGTGTAACCAGTTTTCTACACTTCAAGATAAACAATAACATCGATGTCCACCTGGTAGGGGCGCTGTTGATCGGCTCGGTTCCGGGAGGATTGCTCGGCTCTTACTTGAGCACGCGGGTTCCGGTTCCGTGGCTCAGGCGTATTCTTTGTGCGGTATTGCTGGCCACGGGCGCGCGCATGTTGATGGCTTGAGAACAGTTGCCGGTTGCCAGCGCTCAGTTGCCAGTTGGCCTATTTGAAAGAGAATTTAAGAGAGACTATGGAATCGAAGTCTTACTCCCAAATACTGGAACGCATCCATGCCGCGCTGGTGGCTTCTCGCGCGGTCTTTGCCCGCTTCACCCCCGGAGCGATTGAAACGGAATATAAGATCGGGCACGATCCCGTAACCGAAGCCGATCGTGCCCTCGACGCGGTGCTGCGCCAGGAACTTCTGCGCGATGGCGAAGGTTGGCTCTCCGAAGAGAGCGTAGACGACCCCATCCGCCTGCAGCGTTCGCGGGTTTGGGTGGTCGATCCGCTCGATGGCACTCGCGAATTCGTCAAGGGGATCCCGGAGTTTTGTGTTTCAATCGGATTCGTCGAGAACGGCCGACCGGTGGCCGGCGGAATCTATAATCCCGCCACCGACCAAACCTTCCTGGGATCAATCGAATCCGGCGTCACATACAACGGAAAGCCGGCACAACCCAGCCGGCGCCGCACTCTGGATGGCGCGCTAATTCTTGCCAGCCGCAGCGAGGTCAAGCGAGGTGAATGGAAACCGTTTGAGAACGCTGGTTTTGAGATCCGCCCCATGGGTTCGGTGGCCTACAAACTGGCCCTGGTTTCCGCTGGACTGGCAGATGTAACTTTCACGCTGACTCCCAAGAACGAATGGGACGTGGTGGCGGGAGCTGCCCTCGTGCAGAGTGCAGGTGGCTTTGTCAGCACGCTGGAGAAAACCGATTTGACCGCCAATCGTCGCGATCCGCTTCTGTCGGGTCTGCTGGCGAGCGGACCATTCCTGAAAGATCAACTACTTGCACTGGTGGAGCCCCACATCCGGGTGGCCGAACAGGCTCGCTAGCTCTTGAGCCTGGCGTCGCCACTTCCTGGCCGGCGCGGGCCATCTAGCTCCGGCATGCCGCTGAGAACCGCCAGAGTGGCCTTTTGCCCCTGTTGCAGTTGATGCTGCACCTGTGCGAAGGCTTCGTTCAGGATGGCAGCAAGACGCAGCCCTGCAAGCGCGAGTGACCTTCGTCCGTCGTGCCGCCATCGAGCAGGCGGGAAATATTTTCATGCTCAAAGCCGGCCAGAATCCGGCGCTCTGCTGCTCGCGGCTTGTTTCAGGATCTCGATCATGGCGGCGGGAGTAATAATTCGGGTGGAATTGTGCTGTTTCAGGGAGAGGAGTTCCTTGTCGCCGGTCACGAGGAACTCGGCCTGGCTGGCTTCAGCCAGCGCGAGCAGATAATTGTCCTTGGGATCCGGCGCGACGGGGCCGGAGGGCAGGTCCCGGCAAAAAAAGAGAAGTCCCGAAGGCCCGCGGCGAGCAGCTCGGCCGCGCTGGAGCGAAGTCTCGCCCGGAAAAACGGCCGACCGGCGACATCGCGGAATTCCGCTATGAGCACGTCACAGGCGACGAGCGTGAACGTCTTGCGCTCCCAAGCGTCGAGCAGCTTGGCGGGCGCGCCCCGAGGAGACAGAAGCGCGGAGAGCAGGATGTTGGTGTCGAGGATGAGGCGCATCAGGACCGTTTGGCGCGCTCCCGGTAGTGTTTCGCGCGGACTTCTTCGACTGACTCGTCAATCATCTTCTGGAGTTCGTCTGGGGAAACGTCGGCGAAAGCTGCGCGGGCTTCGCGGACGGTCTGATGAAAGATGCGCCAGCGGACAGCCTCCTCGATGAATTTCGAGAGATCACCCTTCTTCATGCCCTGGGAACCCAGAAAGGTGCGCAAGGCATGATCGGCGTCTTTGGACCAGGTAATGGTTAGACGGGTGGTTTCAGGCTCAGACACGGCATTTCTCATGCCGAGAACAGTGGTTTCCTCCTGTACTCCGCCGGAGTCTGTGTGCCTTACGCTGCGTGAGAATACGGAACGGCCTGCGACGGTCGAGCACGGCTCGAATCAAGTAGTCGGAGTGGATTCGGATCGCATTCTCAACGCTGCTCGATCCCTCCTCCGGAGAGCCGTACGCCAGTCTCAGCGTCCTCCACTGTGGGATGGCAAAACGGCTCCGAGGATTGTGACGATCATCCGCGAGCTTGTCCAGCGCAGTGGTCTTTCTTGCATGCCTCTCCTTCGAGCCGGGCCGCAATGCAGCGCGAAGGACGCCAGAGGGCGTCACAAGATTGCCACCCTTAGGCACGACACCGGGCAAGTTACCCCTTTCGGCGGCAAGCCTTTGACGCCCAATTCTAGCTGGTTGAGCTTTTCGAGGCAGGTCATACCTGCAGAATTCAGCCACACGCAGACCGCCCGCCTGAATATCAAGAGGGAAGCAATGGCTGATCACGAGAAGTTTGACGGGAGAACCCAAGTTCACGGCTCCCGACGCGCGTACAAGCCGAGCAGCCAACCAGGGCGCTTGAAAAACGGCGCCCAAAAGCGAGCATTGAGTCCATCACAGACACGGACCAAAAAGGGCCATCGCGGGACAAGTGAACTTGTCCCATGGCACGAATAACAGACAGTCCGTTCTTCCCAGGCAAAACGGCCCGCCAGTCTCTGGCGGACCCATAGCAGGCTTCTATTGTAGGTTTCGCCTTCATCACCAAAAGCAAATGCTCGGACTAATCGAAAATCAGAAAAAAGTCCCTCCAGCCCCGTGATCGAGTATGAGTGCAGATGCCCCCAGACGTGAAATCGGCAACCACACGTGGCACAAGCGGCCAGGTTTTCCGTCAGATTTTCCTGATTCGGGACAGAAATCAAGATGTATTTATTCGTAACCCGCGAGATTTCATTAAGTGCCTGGTGATACACGGGCTCGGGCAAGTGTTCCAGGACTTCTGTGGTGACTACCAGATCAAATGAACGGTTCAGGAAAGGCAACTGGGAAGCTGAGCCGCAGCATCTTGGGCCAAAATATTGACGCAGAGCCACCATACTCAAATCAAAGCCCACAAGAAAACATTCACGCTCCTTGCGTATAACTTGAGAAAGGCGTCCGTCTCCGCATCCGACATCTAGGATGCGATTGCAACCTGCGGGGATGACGGAAGAGGTCAGTTCGATGCGTCCGCGATCGTTCTCAGGCTTGCCATAGTTCTTCCAACGCTCGTCGTAAAAATCTTGCTCACGCTGAAGTTGATCATTTGTCAATCGAAACGTGTTCCCGGAATCCAGATTTGAGACCGTGGAATCAATTACTATCATATTTCCCTTCCGAAACGCGATGCGTGCAACTCAAGATTAGAGAACAAATGAGTATTCTTCAGCTCCATCCGATGGTCCTTAAGACGGGCAGCACGAATCTCTGCGCGTAGATCGGTCGATCCGAAGGATCGAAGCCAAGATACCAGGCAGCAAGAATTAATGTCGGAAGGATCGCGCCGACTTGCAGAAAGTATACGACCAAATTCGGTGCGGGCCATCGCCTTTCGATCCAGTAGCTGAGCAAGCCGAACGGCACCGCAGAAGCAGCGGCCAGCGCATCAACCAGATACTTAGTTGCCCAATTAAGAATTGTGAATTTTCAGTAGTTACCCCAGCAGGAATCTCCCTTGATAGGAGGAACGATGATCAGAGCGCGACACGAGAAAATCAGAAGGTCTGAACTTCCAATCTTGTAGGGCGCCGTTTATTTTGGTCCAGCATTAGCTGCTTTCCGTCGCAAAAATGCGCTTTCTGACATGGCCCGTCGACATAACACGCAACGGATAGGGTCTTTGGTGGTGATTTTGCGCGTGTCCATTCTCGTGCGCGAGGCGAGTGGACTGTGCCGGCTTAGGTGCTCTGTCGCGCAAGATAGCACCCCATCTGGATAACGTTGTCCGCAATTACGCCCAGCCCTACCCATCGTCGCATGCCGTCCAGATCGGGATAGAGGCTACGGCGCAACCCGTGTCTTCGTTTGAGCACGCTGATTCGACCCTCCGACCCAGTCCTCCATTTTGCCCTCTACGAAACCAACGCTGGTGCTGAAGACGTTTTCGTTCGCTAGTGGTGGTTTTCTTATTGGGCACCGACATCCACCGCACCCCCAGCGCTTGCCCCGCTTTCTCGTTCTCGCGCGAATAGAATCCGGCATCGGCAGCCACCGCGCGCGGGGTTCGTCCTAATCGCTGTTGATGCGCCTGTATCGAGGACAGTAACAGAGTCGAGTCCGCAGGGCGCTCGGCAAACACCTCAAAGTGGGTCACGATTTGGTTTCCGCTTCCTGGATCTTGACCAGCTTGCCAAGCTCGTTGGGCTTGATCGCTTTCACCTTGCGTATGATCTCCGTGTACGGTTCGAACACGCTCACAATCTTTCCCGGCGCCTTCGTGTCTCCTGCGAAAATCCGAATCTTGGTCTGTTTCAGCACTTGCCGAACCCGCCCAACCATGGTCTCCAGCCACTGTGCCAGACTTTCCAGCGGAGTACGCCGACGACGTGGCGACTGCTTCACTCCGGCAGTACTCTCTACGCCTGATTCATCACTTTTCGCGTCAACCGGAGGAGTTCCCGATACTACCGCTTTCTCCGCTCTTCTCCGGACGGCTCCAGCAGGCGAGTCGATAAGGCAATCGCCACGACTCGCTTGCGTATGCTGCGCATGCGATCCCGCACTTTGCCTTTCAGACCTCCCGCCTTGCTCTCGATCTGCTTCATGGTGCGCGTCAGCACCCGCGTCCCATCCCCCAACAAACTACTGTCGGTCGGATAATGAATGTCGCTTTCCACCACCGTGGTATCCACCCGTAACTTCCTGCCTGCGTCACCCCTCGCTCCTGCGCCAGTTCCACCACCCGCCGATGCAATTGCTCAATGATTTTCGGCCCCATCAACACCCCAGTCGCGCCAGGGTCTTGGCGTCCGGCACTTTTTCATTCCCAATCCGGCTAAAGGCGCGATACAACCAGATTGGCCAGCATCTCTGGTTCCCGCAGTTCATAGCTCCAGTTCCGGATGTGCTTCAACAACAGCAGGCGCAATAATACTTCCGCGGGCGTTTGCACCCGGCCGCGAACCCGGCTCTGGGGATGGCGTTCCCCCTGCGCTTCGTACACCGTATCCAGAAGTTGCTCATCTTCCAGCAGCTCGTCCACCAGCCACATCCACGGTTCCCACAACCCCTCGATATCCTCGGCTGGACCTCGATGCCACAGCGACGGTTGTTGATGACTTAGTTTGATCATGGCCGCCATCCTAATCACCGCTCCTGTCTAAAACAATATGCCATCAAAATGTTTACCTACTCTTTTGAATACCACCGCACAAACTGAACGTTCTGGCTCCAACCCTCCGCTCCTGACCGCTGTTTACACTCCTCTCACCCCTCATTCTTGCGACGGAAAGTAGCTAGGAAGATAACGCGCAATCTTTTGCAGTACCGGACGAGACGAGCCATTCAGAATGACAGCCAGTTCCGAAAGCACTGGCGGCCTCCATGTCAACACAAGCACTAAATAAAACACAATGCCGACTATTACGGTACTGATCAACTCCACGGGAGCGTTCAGAATTCCGAGCCGGCGCAATCCCTGCAGCCAAGCCTCGGTTACGGCGGCCATCGCGAGGCTCATCCACATGGTGGGCCAGAGGGTCCGAAGGAAATGTTTGCCAGAGAGTTCGACAAGACGAAATGGGATCATGAAAGACGGCACCATCAGCAACAGCCAAACCAGCGCATAACAACTGGCCACACCCTGAATGCCCCAGCGTAATCCCACCGCGAAGGATGCTACATACATTGCGCTGGCAAACATTGCCCAACGAAACTGAAGATCGGATCGCCCCTGCGTGTTGTAAATAAGGCCGACGGTGGTGTAGATCGATTGCGCGGCGCCGAGGGGAGCGAAAACGAGCAGCAATCCAGCCACCGGCATCCATCGTGGTCCGAGAATTACGCGGATGAAAGGCTGTGCGGTCACGGCCAGACCAAGCATCAGCGGGAAGATGAGCAGCCCAATCAGCCGGCAGGTCCGCAGGTACGCAACGCGGAAACGCTCGTGATCGTCCTGCATCTTGGATAAGGCTGGATACACTACCTGAGCGATTACGGCGGCGAAATTCTGGATGGGATATGTCATCAACATGTAACCCATCTGGTAAAAGCCGAGAGGCGCGCTCCCCAGGAATTTTCCCACCAGCAGGTTGTCGGCATTGCGTGAGAAATAATTCAGCACATTGAACCCGCTCAGGTTCAGCCCAAACGACGCCATGTGCCGGGCATCCGAGAAACGAAAAACTGCTTTCAGTCGAAACGGGGAGACGATCCATATTGCCAGGGGGGTGATTGTGCTGATCACAATCGATCCACTCACCAGGCTCCATACTTTGCCGCCAGCCAGCGCAACCGTGATCGCCACAACCGTCCCGCTGACCGCGCCCGCAGTTTGCGCCAACGCCACTTTGCGAAAGGCCATTTCCCGATTCAACATTGCCAGGGGCACAATCCCGATCGAGCCCACGAAGAACCCGATGGAAAGGAACTGCAGCACGGTCGCGACCATTGGCTCATGAAACAAACGCGCAGCCGGCCAGGAAACCAGGATCATGATCAAGGTGATGCCGAGACCCAAACCACAAGTGAGCCAGAAGACGGTTGCGGCCAAGTCGTCCGAAACCTCGCGCTCCCGCACCAGTGCGGCCCCGGTGCCTGCGTCACGAACAGTTTCCAGGAAGTTGATAATCAGGACGGCCATGGCCATCAGACCATAGGCCGAGGGCGGGACTCTGCGCGCCAGAACAGATACCGAGGCGACCTGCAGAAGTTGCCGGGCTATCTGGAACAGGCTGATCCAGGCGACGCCCGAAGCAGTCTTATGAGTAAGCGTGCGATGGCTCCGGGGAATGCTGCCCGGGGGATCGGCGTTCTTTTGGCTCACGCCGGAGGCCGGCTCAGTCATGGATGGCCGCCCTTCGGAAGCATTCATTAGCCAGTAGTGAGATCGAGTGAATGATTGGACGATCTACTGTAATTGGGTCTCGTGATCCACGAAATGGGCTTTCGAATGAGAAAGCAAATGTCCGCATGAATTTATTTAGGGAAGACCGTTCAGTTGCCGTTCGACTGGTACACAATAACAGAATCCTTCGAAATATCTGTGCGAACTGCTCGCGGCTTCTCTCGCGACCATCCCCGAAAACCCGCCGACGCGGCAGCGGCCCGGAATCAACCTTGGAAACAGGTCTTCGCAGATGTACGCACTCTCAGGCTTTCTCCGGTAGGATGAAACTTATTCCTGTGAAAACATGCATGTGAGAACATGCTCGGCAGAATTTTATTCTGGGCGGAGGGTAAATTCTTGGAACCACTTCGGATCTTAGTCGTTAGTTATGCTTTCCCTCCCCAAGCGGAGGTTGGCTGCATTCGCATCGTCCAACTCTGCCGCTATCTGCCGGACCACGGAATTGAGCCTGTCGTGCTTACCGTCGAGGAGCAGTTTTGTGAAGCTGTTGATTCCAGCAGAACCGTGCCGGCGTTCATCAAGGTAATGCGCACGCGGCAAATGTCCACTCCGCTGGACTGGTACGGAACAACGAAGCGTTTTTTCACATCCTCAGTGCGTCCGGAAAAGACCGAGACCAATGTTTCAGAAGCCGGTGGAAAACAAGACAGCAGCCGATTGCGCCAAAACATCTTGGCCTTGCTGCAGATTCCAGATCGCTACTGGGGATGGTATTTGCCGGCGATCCGTCGGGCCGAACAATTTCTCCGCGAGGAGCACGTGGATGCGGTGTTTTCCAGCGGCCCTCCTTGGACCTCTCATTTGGTCGCTCGTCATCTCAAGAAGAAATTCGGTTTGCCTTGGCTCGTGGATTTCAGAGATCCCTGGGCGAGCCTTGTTCCCGACCGTACTAGACCTTTCTGGTGGCATCAACTAGCGGAGCATATGGAAGGAAGCTGTATCCATACGTCGGATTTGGTGCTGTGTAATACCGATCGCTTGTGTCACGCGTTTCAGCGGCGTTACTCTGAGTTGAATCCCACAAGGTTTCAGACCCTGACCAACGGGTTCGAAGATTTGCCAGCGTCGCGAATCCAGCGAGCAAACCCGAAGCGCCTTCTTCTTCACCTTGGCTCCATTTATGCCCATCGCCGGATCGATACGTTTTTGACAGCATTAGCCGGCCTCGTGCGTTCGGGACGGCTGAGTGCGGAATCGTTCCAAGTGGTTTTCCAAGGTGATATCAATGCGTCGTATTTGGCGGAAGCTGCCAAGATCGTGCCCGATCTGCTGCAGAGTAAGTGCGTCGAGTTCCGTGCTCGCGTCAACTGGGAGCAAGCCTGGCAGCTTCTCTGGAATTCCGACCTGCTGCTGTTATTTCAAGGCAGCCACGAGTTACAAGTGCCGGCGAAGTTTTACGAGTACTTGCAGACCGGAATCCCGATCCTAGCCGTGACCGAAGAAGGAGCACTGACCGATGTCCTGCAGGCAACCGAGTCTGGAATTTGGGTTAAGTCTGGCGATCCTCAAGCAATTGCGGATCAATTGCTCCGGGCACTGGAAATGCCCAAGCGCTCTCGGGAAGACGTCAGCAAACGGCTTTCGAACCGCTATCATTATCGAGCCTTGGCTGAGCAGTTGAGCTTGTGGATTCGGGAGCTTTCAACTGGCCATTGAACAATACCGGATATCACTCCCTTCGCGCGAAAGGGGCAGCGTTTCTCCATCCATTCGACCTCTGGTCTTGCGATCCGCAGCATCCACCCGAAAGGCAGAATCCGCCAAAGGAAACTCTCCAGTGGCAAGAAGGAACTGATTCCATGACAATGTCGGCTCCGATGCCCGAGTAGAGTTGGTGGTGGCAAAACCAACCAACAGGCTCGGGAGAAAGGAGCCGAACGATGATCATTATAGGAGTAGATTTCCACCCCGAGTTTCAGCAAATAGCTTCGGTGGATACTGACACCGGAGAGGTTCAGGAAAAGCGGCTAGCGCATCGCGAAGAGGCGGAGAAGTTCTACCGTGCTCTGGCCGGCCAGAAGGTGCGAGTCGGGATGGAGGCTAGCGGACATGGCCGCTGGTTCGAACGACTCGTGGCCGAGTTGCAGTTTGAGTTGTGGATCGGAGATGCGGCCGACATTCGCACCCGGCGAGTGCGCAAACAGAAGACAGATCGCCAGGATGCGCAACTGATCCTGCGGTTGCTGCTGGAAGACCGCTTCCCGAAGATCTGGGTGCCGAGCTGGGAGAACCGGGATCTGCGGCAACTGCTCTGGCATCGTCACCGCATGGTACAGGCTCGAACCCGGATTATGAATCAACTGCAAGCCGTGGCGCTCAATGAAGGACTGCGCTGCAAGAAGCGGTTGTGGAGGATACACGGGCGCGAGCAACTGGAATCATTTCGACTAGCTCCGTGGGCGAGCAGGCGGCGGCACGATCTGCTGGAGTTGATGGACCGGCTCAACCCGACCATCGCGGAACTGAGCCAGGCGATCGAGCAGGAAGTGGAGAAGTGTCCTGAAGCCCGGCGACTGATGACGCATCCCGGTGTCGGTCCGCTCACCGCACTGGCCTTCGTGCTGATCATCGGAGAAGCCGACCGCTTCCAGTGCGGCAAGCAGGTGGCCAGCTATCTCGGACTGGTGCCGCTGGAAGATTCCAGCGGGAATCGGCGGCGGCTGGGGCACATCACCAAACAAGGGAGTTCCATGCTGCGCTTCTTGCTGGTGGAAGCGGCGCAGGTCACGGTGCGCAGCCTGCCGGAGTGGCGCAATAAATATCTGCACCTGATGATGCGGCGGGGGCGGAAGATTGCCAAGGTCGCCATGGCCCGCAAGCTGGCGGTTCGTCTGTACTGGCTGATGTCAGCCGTGTCTTCCGCGGCAAGTTTATCGCCGGACTCAAGACCGCCTTTGATGCCGGCGCACTCCAGTTCCACGGACATCTCTTACCGCTTGCGGAACCGCGCGCCTTCGCCTCGTGGCTGCGGGTTCTGTTCCGTCACGACTGGGTCGTCTACGCCAAACGGCCTTTCGGCGGGCCAGAACACGCGCTGCGCTATCTCGGTGCCTACACCCACCGCGTTGCCATTTCCAACAGCAGGCTGGTTGCTCTCTCCGAGGGCAACGTAACTTTTCGCTGGCGCGACTCCGCTCACGGCAACAAGAAGCGGCTGATGACTCTGCCCGTCGATGAGTTCCTGCGACGCTTCCTCCTGCGCCTGCTGCCACGCGGCTTTATGCGCATCCGCAACTTCGGATTTCTCGCTAACCGACGGCGAGCGGAGTTTCTTCCACTCTGTTTCCGGTTGCTCCAGCCATCCGATCCGCCAGCAGCGCGCACCGCCTCGCCCGCGCTGCCCATTCACTCGCTGTGGCAATGTCCACTTTGCGGCGGAATCATGCAGGTTGTCGAGCGCCTCTCCGCCGCGCAACTCCTCCTCCGATCGCCGCCTCATCTCAGCCGGTGCGCCCCTTGAATCCACATCTCCAGCCTCGAATCTCGCTCCTGCTTCGGCGCGCACACTGCTTCTCTGTCTCCCATTCCTCAGAATGCAGTATGGTTGTGCGCTCCAGACTCTCCGATGCGCCGCCCCACGACCATTCTCTCTGCGACCCGCTACTGAAACCCAAGCGCTCTGACAGCAATGGCATACTCGCAAAGGATCAAGACCGGCTCATCCAGATACAAATCCCATCGTCCCCCGGGGCGGCTTCCTTCAAGTCGCTGTATCTGAAGCGCCCCTTCACAGCGCATCGGAACGATAGATCTTCACTCGTGGGCGCTTCAGATACAGCACTAAGACTTCGGGCCCGCTATAGTTTCCGGTCCAGTCGGGCAAATCTCCGAGACTGAGAATTGGGTCGAATCTAGCCGCCGCAACTAGGAAACCCAGGATGCGGTTACATTGGTTACCTTCCCCGCACTCCCGTTAGCGAATAGGCTTCGACGTATTACCTGGTTGCGCACCGGACATACCTTCATGCGCAGAGCGGGCGACTTTATAGTCTCCAGCCTACTCAGCAAGCCAATCCAAGGGACGGGACAAACATGACAGCTCGAAGTCTTGCACTGCTTTTTCTCACATTATTGATTCTTCCGTTCAGCGGCTATGCACAGAGTGGAGCGACAGGGGCGATCGCTGGCGTCGTGGTCGACAGTAAAGGCGGCCCGGTATCCAATGCACAGATCGACATCACTTTCGTTGGGACCACAGCAACCCGTGAAGTCTTTTCCGATGCCAGCGGCAATTTCACAGTGCCTTCCCTTCCGGTTGGTGCGTATGAGGTCATAGTCAAAGCTGTCGGATTTTCCACCAGCAAGTACAACGGCGTCACAGTTCAATTGACCGAGACCACGCGGCTGAACCCATCTCTCGGCGCTTCGAGTGCCGCAAGGACCGATGCCACTACCGGAACCGCGCAAGCGGACGACGTAATAATGGTCGCCACTCCCCCTGTGGTCGCGGTGGAAACCGCCAACCCTGCAACCGGCCGCAGCGTGCAGGCAGATGTGATCGGCGCTCTTCCTTTGGCCACACAGAATTTCCATCAACTGCTAACCCTCTCTGCCGGCGCCACCTCTGAGTTGAACGCCTCCGCTCAACTCGGCCGCGGCGATGTCGGAATCGATGTCAACGGCCAGCGCCAGGACAACAACAACTATCTTCTCGACGGAATCAGCGTCACCGATCTCCGCAACTCGGAGTTGTTTAACACTCCCTTGCCCAGCCCAGACGCGGTGCAGGAATTCAAGGTTCAGACCAGCCTCTATGACGCTACGGAGGGCCGCAATGGCGGCGGCAACATCAACGCGGTTCTCAAGAGCGGCACTCCCCACTGGCACGGTTCCGCATTCGAGTTCTTCCGCAATGACGTCCTTAACGCTAACGAGTACTTTCAGGAACGAGAGGGACAGCCGCGCCCGGACGTGAAGCAGAATCTCTTTGGCGGCAGCCTCGGCGGTCCCCTGGGACACGACGCCAAAGCCGGCTACTTGTTCGTCAACTACCAGGGCACGCGCCAGATCAGCGGACTTTCGCCGGGGACGATCATCAGTACCGTGCTTCCGGTGCTGCCCAGCGATCGCTCCGCCGCCTCGCTCTCGATGGCTGGATTCGGCAACGCGTTTACCCCGATCGATCCCGTCGTGCTATCGCTGCTCAACGTCAAGAGTAACCAGTTCGGCGGAGCGGGCGGAGGCTGGCTGATTCCTTCGCTGGCGCCGTCTAATCCTGCGAACCCGGCTGCTGGCGCCGCATTCAATCTCAGCACGCCCGGCCAGTTCAACGACGACCAGTTCACCACGGATTACGACCGCCAGTTCAAGGACGGCAGAGACAAGATTTCAGGACGTTTCTTCTTCTCGAATTTCCGTTCCTACCTGCCCTTTGGCGCCGGCGACGTGCCGAGCACTCCCGGAGAGCAACTCACCTACGGGGATCTGAGTTTCCCGGTGGATTTGCCGGTGCGCAACCGCTTCCTCAGTCTGACCGAAACCCACGTCTTTGGTCCACGAGTCGTCAACGAGGCACGGTTCGGATTCATGGATCTGCGATTCCAGAACGTGAATCAGCCAGTGGTCACAGCCAACCAACTCGGCATCGAGCGCCCCAGCAACAACGTCACTAACGACATCTACCGCTTCACCATTCTCGGCCTCAATATCGGACCCAACGACAGTTACGACTTGAGCCAGGCGCAGCACAGCTTCACGTGGTCCGACACCATCAGCTATTCGCTGGGCAAACACTTCCTTCGCTTCGGCGGGCTCTTCACCCACACCAGCATGGATCGCGACTTCCCGCAAGACTTCAACGGATTGGTGGGTTTCAACAGTTTCCAGACATTCTTGCTGGGAATTCCAGCCTACGCCTTTGACTCCAGCGGAGTCTCCAACCACCGCTTCCTGCTCAACGACTCTGCCGCTTACGTTCAAGACGACTACAAGATCACCAGAAACCTGACCGCCAACCTCGGATTGCGCTGGGACCTGATGAGCGCTCCGCAAGACGCCTTGCACCACATGGCCAACGTCATTCCCGGCCTGCTGGCGCAGGGCGAGAGCCCCTTTGTTTATCCCAAGTCGGTCGATGCTCTGAACATCCCCGGGCTGGTTGGTACAACGAGTGAAACCGGCCGCACCAACAGTTATGCGTCCAACTGGGGACCGCGAATCGGCTTCGCCTACGACGTCTTGGGCAAACACACCATGTCGATTCGCTCGGGCTATGCCATCTATTACGAACGAGAGAGCATGGGTGTAGCCGAGCAACTGGCGAGTCAAGCGCCCTTCGCTCCGAGCGTGACTACCTTTGGCACAACACCTTACCAGCTAGCAACGCTATTCAACGGTCTGCTGCCGGCAGCGGGCACCATTGATCCAAGTTATGTGCCGCAGCCGTCGCGCTTAGTAGGATTTATTGATCCGACGACAGGCCTCCCCACTTCCAATCCAAACATGTATCCCATCTTCAGCGGCTCCACCTACGGCGAGACCGCCATGTCGGTACCGCTCCACTACGTTTCGCCCAGCACGCAGCAGTGGAATCTCAGCGTGCAGAGAAGCCTTCCCAAGACCTGGATCATGGAGGTCGGCTACGTCGGCAGCAAAGGGACTCATCTTTCTGCCATGCTCGATCCGATGCAGGCCCTGCTTGCCAGCCCGCAGAACCCCATCACCGTTCAGGATGTTTACGGCAACCCCTACACCATCACCCAGAATACGCAGCTCAACGTCGGCGCCCGGTCTCCACAGCTCGGGCTCAACCCGCGCGGCTACTTTCAGTTCGTCAATTCGGCGACTTCCCACTACAACTCGCTGCAGGCAACTCTGGCGCACCAATTTTCCAAGGGCCTTCACTTCCAGGGCGCTTATACATTGTCCAAATCCACCGATCCAGTTGCGTCGGTTGGCGCCGGTGTTTATGAGTTCCCGATAAACGATCAGACCGCATTGGCTCCTTCTATGGGGCTGTCTGACTTTGATCGTACTCACCGTCTCGTGCTCAGTTACCGCTACGAAATACCGTTCTTCTCCTACGCCCATGGCTTACAAAGCGCAGTCCTGGGACACTGGTCGGTCGGAGGCGTGACCGTTTTTCAGTCCGGACTTCCCTTCCGTGTGACCGACTCCCTGGGAGCGTCTGCCTATGGCACACCCATCCCAAACACAGCCACTCCGAGCCTTGCTCCGGGATACACGCTTTCCAGTGCGCAGACCACCGGGACCATCGAGCAACGCCTTACGGGATATTTGAATCCTGCGGCCTTCGTTCCGGCACCGGTCGTCGGAATCGACGGCTCAACGGGCTTCGGTACTTTGGGCCGCAACGTTTTCCGCGGACCATTTCAGCAGAACTGGGACATATCCCTCGCGAAGTCTTGGACCTTGACGGAATCTCAAGCTCTGAAGTTCTCGGCAGACTTCTTCAACGCGTGGAATCATCCCGTGTTTGACAAGCCATCCATCACCGACATCGAGAATCCATCGTTTGGGCAGATCACCAACACAGTTGGAACGCCCAGGTTGGTGCAATTTTCACTGCGCTACGCATTCTAAGGAAGGCTGAAAAATGCCGACGTTCGCCCCCGTTCTCCGGCGCCCGCTTTACGTGGCTGGCTTGTTGCTCGCTCTGTTCGCTGTTTCTTTCCAGCCTTCGGCAGCGCAGGACTCGCGGAAAGTGATTGCCAAAACCGCTCCAACCTATCCCGAGCTTGCCAAGAGGTTGCACCTGGCCGGCAAAGTCAAGCTGGAAGTCGCTATCACAGCTGGCGGATCCGTAAAGGCGGCCCGCCTGGTCGGAGGAAATCCTGTCTTTGAAAACAACGCGATTGAGGCCGTGAAGCAATGGAGGTTCGAAGCCGCTCCAACGGAGACGAAGACTGTCGTCGTGCTGGAATTCGCGAGCCAATAACACAAGCAACTGGCTTCCTCTTAGCCCAAAGCGCCGACCGGTGCCAGTAAGGGGACCCGCTTCGTAGCAGATGAACGGACCTGCAAGGGTTCGGAACCGCAGGCAAGGAAAATGCTGTCGCTACGAATCAGGAAACACTCATCCGAACAGGCTCGCTAGCAAAGCCAATCACCGCAGTCGCAGCAATGACCCTGGTTGAGGCCGGAAAGCTTGATCTCGATGCGGGTACGGTCCGCAATATGGCGGCAGCTCCAGATCGGCGGCTGTATCTGGCATGTAGTGGAGTGAACAAGGTCGCTGTAGTGGATCTGAACAGATAGGCAGTTGACCGTCTGCCATCTCTCGACCTGGAGAGTAACGGTCTCGGACCAATGGTCTCACGCCTGCCTGCGCTGAGGGCTCTGCGGCACTGTACCAAAATCCCCCCAGAGGGTTCGGGCACTCCTGGCCCGCCTGCTGCCTCACTTTGCTGGGTCACGACCAGGGATGGCTTCTGCGCTGCCCACCGACCTGCGCAGCACGCGTCGACTTCTGCCCAAGGATGTAAGGTCGCATCGCTTTCCCCTCCGTCTCATCCAATTGGCATGGGCAATGGATTGGCGGTTTCAGTTCTTGATCTTGTGGCCATGCGAACAGGGGAGTCCGCCGGTAGCGCAATCGCCCGGTCGGTAGACCTGGCGCAACACGTGGAGCAGTGGGGATACAAGCGCTACTGGTTGGCGGAACATCACTCCATTTCTGGATTGGCGTGCTCCGCAACGCCGGTTCTGATCGGCCATGTGGCAGGTGCGACTAAGACGATTCGGGTCGGCAGTGGTGGAGTGATGCTGCCGAACCATCCACCTCTCGTGGTGGCGGAACAGTTTGGGACCCTTGAAGCTCTGTATCCGGGACGCATCGATTTGGGACTGGGTCGCGCTCCGGGCGGCGACTTTCAAACGATGCGGGCGCTGCGGAGGGATACCCAGCAGAGCGGGGACGATTTCCCGTTGCTGTTGGAGGAACTGCGAGCATACCTGGGGCCCGAGAAGCCGGGACAAGCGGTCAAGGCGATTCCCGGGCAGGGAAGCAATGTGCCCATCACTTTGCTTGGCTCGAGCGGCTTCAGCGCGCAACTGGCTGGAATGCTGGGACTGCCCTTTGTATTTGCGGCGCACTTTGC
>Ga0187883_10001092_pt1 | contig 16871 bp, 13 predicted proteins | sample June2016WEW_20_1_2_FD_132966 | JGI IMG/M metagenome (GOLD analysis project Ga0187883, IMG submission 132966) | Peatland microbial communities from SPRUCE experiment site at the Marcell Experimental Forest, Minnesota, USA - June2016WEW_20_10 | ecosystem: Environmental > Terrestrial > Soil >...
ATCTCCATGCCGCGCCCGCCGAGCACGTAGGACGGCCGGACCAGCACCGGGTAGCCGATCTCCTCGGCCACCGTGATCGCGTCTTCCACCGACATCGCGGTTCCGTGCCGCGGCGCGTTCAGCCCGGCCGCGGCCAGCACGGCACCGAACTCGCCGCGATCCTCGGCCAGGTGGATCGCCTCGGGCGAGGTCCCCACCACCGGAACTCCGGCCGCCGCCAGCGCCCTGGACAGGCCCAGCGGAGTCTGGCCGCCAAGCTGGACGATCACGCCCGCGACCGGGCCGCTGGCCCGCTCGGCGTGCACCACCTCGAGCACGTCCTCCAGGGTCAGCGGCTCGAAGTAGAGCCGGTCGGACGTGTCGTAGTCGGTGGATACGGTTTCCGGGTTGCAGTTGACCATCACGGTCTCGTAGCCGGCCTGCGACAGCGCGAACGAGGCGTGCACGCAGGCGTAGTCGAACTCGATGCCCTGGCCGATGCGGTTGGGGCCGCTGCCGAGGATGATGACCTTCGGCCGGTCGCCCGCGGGCACCTCGGTCTCGTCGTCATAGGTCGAGTACAGGTAGGGCGTGCGGGCGGCGAACTCGGCCGCGCAGGTGTCGACGGTCTGGAACACCGGCCGGATCCCCAGGTCGTGCCGGATTCCGCGGACCTGCTCTGGCCGCATGCCGCAGAGCTGGCCGACCTGGGCATCGGAGAAACCGCTGGCCTTGGCCGCCCGGAGCAGCGCACCGGCCGCGGCAGCCGCACCGGCCGCCGTCGCGTTCCCGGCCGCGGCACCCCCCGCGGCAGCCGCACCGGCCGCCGCCGCGGTCCCGGCCGCCGGCGAGCGACCGCCCCAGCCGGGCGGCCAGCCGCCCGCAAGCCGTTGAGCCTGCTCTTCAATGGCCTGGATCTGGTCAATGAACCAGGGGTCGATGCCGGACGCCGCGGAAAGTTCGGCGACAGTCGCGCCCGCCCTGATCGCCTGGTGCACTGTCGTGAGCCTGCCGTCGTGCGGGCTGGCGCAGCGCCGGACGAGTTCCGTGGCATCGCCTGCGGGCTCATTCCAGCTAAACGGGGCCGCTGGCTGCTCAAGCGAACGCAGCGCTTTCTGCAGCGCCTCAGGGAAACTGCGCCCGATCGCCATCGCCTCGCCGACCGACTTCATGTGCGTGGTCAGCACCGGGTCGGCGCCGGGGAACTTCTCGAAGGCGAACCTCGGCACCTTGACCACCACGTAGTCGAGTGCGGGCTCGAAACTCGCCGGGGTCTCGCCGGTGATGTCGTTGCGGATCTCGTCCAGCGTGTAGCCGATCGCGAGCCTCGCCGCGATCTTGGCGATCGGGAAACCGGTCGCCTTCGACGCGAGGGCCGATGACCGGGACACCCGGGGGTTCATCTCGATCACGACCATCCGGCCGGAAGCCGGGTGCACGGCGAACTGGATGTTGCAGCCGCCGGTGTCCACCCCCACCGCGCGCGCGGTGGCGATCGCGACGTCCCGCATATGCTGGTACTCGCGGTCGGTCAGGGTCATCGCCGGCGCCACGGTGACCGAGTCCCCGGTGTGCACGCCCATCGGGTCGATGTTCTCGATGGAGCAGACCACCACGACGTTGTCGTTGCGGTCCCGCATCAGCTCGAGCTCGAACTCCTTCCAGCCCAGGATCGACTCTTCGAGCAGCACCTCGCAGACCGGGCTGGCGTCCAGGCCCGCGCCCGCTATCTGCAGCAGGTCGCCCTCGTGATGGGCGATACCGGAGCCGGACCCGCCCAGGGTGAAGGACGGCCGCACGACAAGCGGGTAGCCGAGCACCGCGGCGGCAGCCTCGCACTCGGCCATGCTGTGACAGATCCTGCTGTCCGGCACGGCGGCACCGAGGCCGGTGACGATCTCCTTGAACTGCCTACGGTCCTCTCCGGCCTTGATAACCTCGATTCTGGCCCCGATCAGCTCTACCCCGTACCTGGTCAGGGTCCCGGCCTCGTGCAGCGCCACAGCCGCGTTCAGGGCCGTCTGGCCGCCCAGGGTGGGCAGCACAGCATCCGGGCGCTCGGCCGCTATGACCTTTTCGAGCACATCCAGGGTGATTGGTTCCACATAGGTCGCGTCAGCGAACTCCGGGTCCGTCATGATCGTCGCCGGGTTGGAGTTGACGAGACTGACCCGCAGGCCCTCCTGCCGCAGTACCCGGCACGCCTGGGTGCCCGAGTAATCGAACTCGCACGCCTGGCCGATGACGATCGGGCCGGACCCGATCACCAGCACCGAGCTGAGGTCAGCGCGCTTCGGCATGGCGGCTCCCGTTCGCCTGGTCCATCAGTTCGCAGAATTCGCCGAACAGCCCGGCCGCGTCGTGCGGGCCAGGCGCCGCCTCGGGATGGAACTGGACGCTGAACGCCGGCCGGCCGAGCAGCCGGATCCCCTCGACGACGCCGTCGTTCAGGTTGACGTGGCTGATCTCGGCCCGGCCGAACGGGGTATCGAACGTGGCCTCGGCGGGCATCCCGACGGCGAAACCGTGATTGTGGCTGGTGATCAGGACGCGGCCGGTCCGCAGGTCCTTGACCGGATGGTTCATGCCGCGGTGCCCGAAGCGCAGCTTGTAGGTGCCGAGGCCGAGCGCCCGGCCGAGAATCTGGCTGCCCAGGCAGATGCCGAACAGCGGGACACCGGCGGCCAGCACCCGGTGCATAGCCTCGACCGCATATCCCGCGGCGGCGGGATCGCCTGGCCCGTTGGAGAAGAACACGCCGTCCGGGTCGTCCGCCATGATCTCGTCGGCCGTGCTCGCCGCGGGCAGCACCCGGACCTCGCAGCCGAGCCTGGCTAGGGCGGCCGGCGTCGCGGCCTTGATGCCAAGGTCGACGGCGGCGACCCGGTACCTGACCGGCACCCCGCCGGCCGGGCGCACCAGGTACGGCGCGCCGGTGGACACCTCGCGGGCCAGGTCCGCCCCGGCCATCGGCGGGCTGGCCAGCACCCGCTCCAGCAGCTTTCCCTGATCAGCCTCGGCGGTGCTGATCCCGGCCCGCATCGCGCCACGGTCCCGCAGGTGCCTGGTCAGCGCCCGGGTGCCGGTGATCGCGATGCCGCTGACGCCCTGGGCCCGCAGCTCGTCATCAAGGCCCCGCGCGGCCCGCCAGCTCGACGTGATCCTTGCGGGCTCCCTGACCACATATCCGCTCACCCAGATCCGGCGCGACTCGGGGTCGGCATCGTTGACGCCGGTATTCCCGATGTGCGGGGCCGTCATCGTGACGATCTGCCTGCAGTAGGACGGATCGGTGAGCGTCTCCTGGTAGCCGGTCATGCCGGTATTGAAGACCAGCTCGCCGAAGGTCTCCCCGGGCGCGCCGTAACTGGTCCCGCGGAATGTCACGCCGTCCTCGAGGACCAGCATGGCCGGCCGCGGGCCCGGCGCCGGGCCAGACGGCGCGGGATCGGCCGGTGCGGGTTCTGCTGGCGCCGCGGTCATCGGGCCAGCTTCCCGTCGAGCACCGTCGGGCTGCCGCGCAGGAACGTGGCGACGACCCGGCCGGGCAGCTCCATCCCGGCGAACGGGGTGTTGCGGCTCTTCGATGCGTGTCCCGACGGGTCGACGAGTTCACGCGGCGACGGATCGTAGAGCACCAGGTTGGCCGGGGCTCCGGGAAGCGCGCTGCCGTGCCCGGCGAGGCGGCCGATCGCGGCGGGCCTGGCCGACATCCTGTCGGCCAGGCCGGCCCAGTCGAGCAGCCCGGTCTCCACCATCGCCTCATGAACCACGCGCAGCGCCGTCTCAAGGCCGGTCATGCCGAATGCCGCCACCGCCCACTCGGTCTCCTTATCTTCCAGCGGGTGCGGCGCGTGATCGGTGGCCACGCAGTCGATCGTGCCGTCGGCCAGGCCCGCCCGCAGCGCAGCCACGTCGTCGGCGGTCCGCAGCGGGGGGTTGACCTTGTAGGCCGGGTCGTAGCTCTCGGCAAGCTCGTCGGTCAGCAGCAGGTGGTGCGGGGTTACCTCGGCGGTCACCTGCCAGCCCTTGGACTTCGCCCAGCGGATGATCTCAACGGAACCGGCCGTGGAGACGTGGCAGACATGCAGCGCGGATCCGACGTGCGCCGCGAGCAGGCAGTCCCTGGCGACGATCGCCTCCTCGGCGACGGCTGGCCAGCCGGTCAGGCCGAGCCTGCCGGAGACGGCACCCTCGTTCACTTGAGCGCCGTCGGTGAGGCGCGGCTCCTGGGCATGCTGAGCGATCACGCCGCCGAAGGCCTTGACGTACTCAAGGGCCCGGCGCATCAGGACGGCGTCGGACACGCAGCGGCCATCGTCGGAGAAGACCCGGACCCGGGCGGCGGAGTCCGCCATCGCGCCGAGCTCGGCCAGCCGGCTGCCTGCCAGCCCGACGGTGACCGCGCCGACCGGCTGAACGTCGCAGCGGCCCGCCTGCCTGCCGAGCCGCCAGATCTGCTCCACCACGCCCGCGGTATCGGCGACCGGGTCGGTGTTGGCCATCGCGTGCACGGCGGTGAACCCGCCGAGCGCCGCGGCCGCGGTCCCGCTCTCGATGGTCTCGGCGTCCTCCCGGCCCGGCTCGCGCAGGTGGGCGTGCAAGTCGACGAGGCCGGGCAGCAGGATCAGGCCGTCGGCGTCCAGCCGGCTCGCGCCCGCCGCGTCGGCGCCGGGACCGATCTCGATGATGCTGCCGCCAGAGATCACCATGGCGGCAGGCTCGCCCCCGGACGGCCGCGCGCCGCTGATCACCCAGGTTTCAGGCGCCGTGGTTCCTGGCGCTGTCGTTCCTGGCGCTGTCGTTCCTGGCGCTGTCGTTCGTCGCGCTGTCATTGCCCGGCCTCCGCTCCGCCTAGCAGCAGGTAGAGCACGGCCATCCGGACGCTGACCCCGTTGGCGACTTGCTCGACAATCGTGGACCGGCCGGAGTCGGCCACCTCGGCGGCGATCTCCACGCCGCGGTTCATCGGGCCCGGGTGCATCACGATGGCGTGGGACGGCAGCAGCGCCGTCCGGCCAGCGTCCAGGCCGTACCTGCGGCTATATTCGCGCACGCTGGGGAAGTAGGCGGCGTTCATCCGCTCCTGCTGTATTCGCAGCATCATGACCACGTCGCTCTTGGGCAGCGCGGCGTTCAGGTCGTAAGAGACCGAGCACGGCCAGCCGCCCACCGCGACCGGCAGCAGCGTCGGCGGCGCCACCAGCGTCACCTCGGCGCCGAGCGTGTGCAGCAGCAGCACGTTGGACCTGGCGACCCGGCTGTGCAGCACATCGCCGACGATGGTCACGGCCAGGCCGTCCAGCCTGCCTAGCCTGCGCCGCATCGTGAACGCATCAAGGAGCGCCTGTGTCGGATGCTCGTGCGCGCCGTCTCCCGCGTTCACCACGCTGCCCCGGACCCAGCCCGCCAGCCGGTGCGGGGCACCGGATGCGGAGTGCCTGATCACGACCGCGTCCGCGCCCATCGCCTCGAGCGTCAGGGCGGTGTCCTTCAGGCTCTCGCCCTTCGCGACGCTGGAGCCCTTCGCCGAGAAGTTGATCACGTCGGCTGACAGCCGCTTGGCCGCGGCCTCGAATGAGATCCTGGTCCGCGTCGAGTCCTCGAAGAAAAGGTTGACGACGGTACGGCCGCGGAGCGTCGGCAGCTTGCGCACCGGCCGTTCGGTGATCTGGGCCAGCTCCTCGGCCGTGTCCAGGATGAGCAGGGCATCGGCCCTGCTCAGGTCGGCGACGGAGATGAGATGCCGGTTCACGCCCCGGCCTCCCCGGCTCGCTGCGGCGCCGTGCCGCCAGGCCGGCTGTCCTGGCTCACCCCGATCAGCACCGCGTCGGTTCCGTCCACCTCGGCGAGCTGCACCCGGACCACCTCCTGCCGTGAGGTCGGCAGGTTCTTGCCGACGTAGTCCGGCCGGACCGGGAGCTCGCGGTGGCCACGGTCGACGAGCACGGCAAGCTGGACGGCCCTGGGCCGCCCGATGTCGTTGAGAGCATCAAGCGCCGCCCGGACGCTCCGGCCCGAATAAAGGACGTCGTCGACCAGGACCACGATCTTGCCGTCGATCCCGGAAGGCGGGATCTGGGTGTGACCGAGCGCGCGGGCGGGCCGCATCCGGAGGTCATCGCGGTACATCGTGACATCGAGCGAGCCAGCCGGAATCGGGCGCTCCTCGACCTGCTCGATCCGGGCGGCCAGCCGATACGCGAGCGGAACCCCCCGAGTGGGGATACCAAGCAGGACAACGTCCTTCGCCCCGCTGGTTTGCTCAAGTATCTCGTGCGCGATCCTGGTGAGCGCGCGCCTGATCTCCTCTGGCTCCAGCACCAGCCGACGTTCCTGCGGCTGAGCAGCATGCGTCATCTTGACCTCCTTTCCCGCCTCACCGGACGGGCTTTAAAGGACGTCTGCCTGCACCACCGTACCAGCCGGTACGCGACGGACAGCTCAGGCATCGCCGGCGTGTACCGGCATCCGGACGCGGGCTGACCGGCTGGCGGCCGCCTGCCGCTCCGTCGTTGCCCGATCACCCGGTCCGATACGCGGCGTGACCACACGTGACTTGTGTCACACCATGTCGCGATCCTGACTGATTTTCCCTTCGATCGCTGCGCTCCAGACTGGGACTTCGGGGCCGGGAACGCCTATCCTGCCTGGCTTTGCGCGCGCCGACCGGATCATCGGCGCGCACCTGCGCCGATGCGCTTCGCGCGTAAGTTCATCCGCTTTTCGCCATTCGGCTTGACCTTGTCGCGCTCGCGGCCTACCGTCACTGTGCGTAACCACCACTATCAGCACGACTGGCCAGGGGACCGGAGATCATGCCATCTGACTACGCCAAGACCCTCGGCGCGCGGCTGCGCGCCATCCGCACCCAACAGGGGCTGTCCCTCCACGGAGTCGAGGAAAAGTCCCGAGGCCGGTGGAAGGCTGTCGTTGTAGGTTCGTACGAGCGCGGCGACCGCTCAGTAACCGTACAGAAGCTGGCCGAGCTAGCCGAGTTCTACGGAGTTCCGGTGTCCGAGCTGCTGCCCGGGGATGTTCTGCCCACGCTCCTTGCCCCGTCGCCCAAGCTGGTTATCGATCTTGAGCGCATGAGCCAGCTGCCGAAGGACAAGGCTGGTCCCCTTGCCCGCTATGTGGCGACCATTCAGAGCCAGCGTGGTGATTACAACGGCCGGGTCCTGTCGATACGCCAGGAGGACCTGCGATCCCTGGCTGTCATCTACGACAAGACGCCGACCGACCTGACCGAGGAATTGATCAACTGGGGAATCCTGGACTCGGATGCCCGCGGAGCCATTGAGACATTCTGAGCCAGGCCAGCAGTCCGGATGCCGGGCGGGCAAGCAGCCAACACGTCGGCGGGTTAGCTGCTTGGCTCTAACCGGCCGTTAGCAACGGCAGCAACGGCTGAGCAGCAACACCCAGCGCGCTCTCGGCCAGCGACAGGAACGTCTCGGCGTCGCGAAGCAGGTCGTCCGCCTCCCGGACCGTGACCGCGCGGGGCAGCCCCGCCTCGGCCGCTGCCCGCTTGGCGGCCCCGGCGGCGAAGAACGCCGCCCACTCCTGCAGCGCGGGCTCCACTCTCGGGAGCAGTTCCCATACGCTCTGCGGCCTCTTGCGGCGGGTTGTGACTCCCGGCTCCGCTCTCGCCGCCACTACCGCAGCCGCCGCCCTGAGCGCCGCCAGGTGAGCGGCTACGTACCTGGCCCCTGCCGACGCCTCGCTCTCGGCCGCGGTCAGGCCGTACCGGGCGGACTCCAGCAACGCCAGGGCCGATGGCGCCACTCGGCACCGCGGCCTGTCCGGGCCTGCCTGCGTGATTGCAGTCATCACCACTCCTCCCATCGGCGAAGCCTGGCCGGACGGGACGCTTCCCCTCGCCGCGCCCGGCCCTGGCAGCTCCGGGGGCCAGCGCTGCCAGCGGCTTCGCAAAGCTATTCGAACATATATTCGTCCGGAAGTCCATCCGTTTGTATCTGCGTTCGAAGTTATAACGAGGGTCTGACACTCGGGCTTTGGCGTGACATACGCTGGCGGCCGTGCGATGCCTGATCCAGTCGCGGGAGCTCGGCACGGCCGGGTTCGTTGCCGAGATCGACAGCCTGTGCGGCGTCTACGCGACGGCCATGCGGGCCGACCCGGCGCAGCTGCCCGGGCGCCGCGCCATCATGGAACGACATGCGCAGCAGGCCGGCTTCCGTGCGATTGCCGTGACGGCGCCGGCGGCATGCGACAGCAGCATCATCGCATTCGGCTACGGCTTCAGCGGTGCGGGCGGCCAGTGGTGGCACGACATCGTCCGGTCGGCCCTGACCGCCAAGACCGGCGCGACGGTGGCCTCTGCCTGGCTAGATTCGTCGATGGAGATCGCTGAGCTGCACGTGCATCCCGATTTTCAGCGGCGCGGCATCGGCAGGAGCCTGCTGCTCGGGCTGACCGACGGGCGCAGCGAGCACACCACCGTGCTGTCGACGCAGGACGACAACGGCCCGGCCCGCCGGCTCTATCGCAGCGTCGGCTTCGCCGACCTGCTGACCGGATTCAGCTTCCCTGGTGGCGGTCCCCCCTACACGATCATGGCGGCGGTGCTACCGCTGCTGCTGGCCGGCCGGGCCGGCGGCGCGTCGTCCCGCAGCCGCCGGCGCGCCGTCCGGCAGCCGCTGGCCGACAGCCCCGAGATCGAGTAGCTGGTAGATCTCCTGAGTCGCCCGGGAGCCGTTCAGGGTGTAGAAGTGCAATCCGGGCGCGCCCTCGGCGAGGAGCCGCTCGCACATCTGAGCGGCGTACTCAACGCCGATCTCGCGCACCGTGGCCCGGTCGTCGGCCGCGGCGCGCAGCCGCTCCGCCAGCGGTGCCGGGAATCTTGCGCCTGACATCGCGACCACGCCGTCGATCAGCGGCACACTCGTGATCGGCATGATTCCGGCGATGATCGGCACGTCGCAGCCACGCGCGGCAACCCGGTCCCGCAGGCGCAGGTAATCGTCGGGATAGAAGAACATCTGCGTGATCGCAAAGTCCGCGCCTGCCCGGCATTTAGCGATGAAATATGACAGGTCGGCATCCTCGTCGGGAGAGCGCGGATGCCCTTCGGGGAACGCGGCCACGCCGACGCAGAAGTCCCCCGACGCCTTGATCAGGCTGACGAGCTCCGCCGCGTACCGCAGGCCTTCCGGATGCGGAAGCCATTCATCACCAGGCGCGCCGGGCGGGTCACCCCGGAGGGCGAGCACATTGCGCACCCCCACCGCCGCGTATGAGCCGATGACATGGCGGAGTTCCGCGACGGAGTGGTTGACCGCGGTGAAGTGCCCGACCGGGGTGAGGGTCGTCTCCTCGGCGATCCGGCCGGTTATCCGGACCGTCCGGTCGCGGGTCGAGCCCCCGGCTCCGTATGTCACCGATACGAACGTCGGCCGCAACGGCTCGAGCTGACGGACCGCCCGCCAGAGCTTCTCCTCATCCGCTTCGGTCTTCGGCGGCATGAACTCGAACGAGACGGACCGGACACCTGAGGCGAGCAGGTCCCTGATGGCGGGCACGGGCGTGGTCACGCTTCTCAGCGGCATCCTCTCAGGTTAGTGGAGACCGCCTCGCCACGGCTCGGCCGCCGGACAGCCCGCCGCGCTTTCGGCACGCTGCGACGGCCCGGCAGCGCTGCTCAGGGCCGGCCGGGCTACTGTCGCGCACATGGCAACCGGCCCAGCAGGCCTTCCCTGCGTTCGTGGCCAGGTCGGACGTGTCCTTGAGGATTTCCTTGGCGGGCAGCGGCCGGTGCTGGCCGCCATCAGCCCCGAATTGCTGCCGTGGCTGGATGCGATCGAAGAGCTACTGGCCGGCGGCAAACGGCTGCGGCCCGCCTTCTGCTACTGGGGCTGGCGCGCTGCCGGAGGAGCCGACTGCCCGGAAATCATTACCGCGGCGTCCGCTCTCGAGCTGCTGCACGCCAGCGCCCTGGTGCACGACGACGTGATGGATGCGAGCGAGACCAGGCGCGGCCGGCCGGCCGTGCACCGGCGGTTCGCAGCCCGTCACGCGGTGGGCGGCTGGCGCGGATCGGCCGAGGCCTTCGGGATTGGCGCCGCCATCCTCATCGGTGACCTGCTGCAAGCCTGGACCGACGAGCTGCTGCACGGCAGTGGCCTGCCCGCGGCGGCCCTGCTGCACGGTCGGCCGGTCCTTGACACGATGCGAACCGAGGTGATCGCGGGCCAGTATCTGGACCTGCTCAGCCAGGCCGCAGGCGATGGCACGGTGGCCGGCGCGCTGCGGGTGGTCAGGTACAAGTCGGCGAAGTACACGATCGAGCGTCCGCTGCACCTGGGGGTGGCCCTGGCCAGTGCGGCCACAGCAACTGCGGTGCTAGGCAGCGCCACCCCAGGCGCCCCAGGCACACCATGCGCACCAGGCAGTGCGGTCCCTGCCAGCACGGCCCCAGGCGCCCCAGGCAGCGCGGCCTCCGCAGGCAGCCAGACGGCCCCCCTCGGGGGGAACGAGCAGGCGATAGCCGGTGCTTGTACTGACTACGGGATCCCGCTCGGCGTCGCATTCCAGCTTCGGGACGACGTACTCGGCCTCTTCGGTGATCCAGCGGAGACCGGCAAGCCGGTCACCGACGATCTCCGCGAGGGCAAGCGCACCGTCCTCGTCGCCATGGCCAGGCGGCGGGCGAATGCGGCCCAGGCCGAAATCCTCGACCGCCACGTAGGCAACCCGCATGTCGGCGAGGCCGGGGCAGCGGCGGTCCGCGCGGTGATCACGGACACCGGCGCTCTCGCCGAGTGCGAGGCCATGATCGATCGGGATGTCGGCGATGCGCTCAGCGCCATTGACCGCGCGCCCATCGCCGCAGCGGCGAAGGACGCGCTGGCGGACCTGGCTCACGCCGCGACCGCCCGCAGGGAATGACGCGGCGGCCACTTCGATGCCATGGAAGCGCCCGGCCTGAACGTCGGGGACCTGCGGGAGTTGTTCCGCCGGTTCCACTGAAACCATCCACTGGCCCCGCTTTACCTGGCCCGGCGGCTGGCTCACGGCGCGGTGGGTGCGCCAGGCTGACGGCTTTGGCCGCTGGGCGGCGCCGGGGCTGTGGTGATGCCGTGCTGGCGCAGGGTTTCCTGGACGCGCCGGACGTCCGGGGCGCCGATGCGCTGGTAGATCGTGAGTGCCAGCTGCCAGTGCGCGGCGCTGTCGCCGGGGTTGCCGTCCTGGAGCAGGCACTGCCCGAGGCCTTCCAGGGCGCGTGCTTCCTCCAGCGGGGCGCTGATCTCGCGGGCAATGGCCAGCGCCCGGAGGTGGTGCTCACGGGCCTGCTGGCAGTCCGCGGATCGGGCCAGCAGTTCGCCCAGGTTGTTCAGCATGTCAGCCTGTGCCTCCCGGTCGCCGAGGTCGCTGAACATGCCCAGCGCCCGGGTCAGGCTGGCGGCGGCGGCCGGGTAGTCCCCGGTCCGCAATTGCACGACGCCGAGATTGCCGATGGCATCGGCCTGGCCGTACCGGTAGCCGAGGTCGCGGAACAGCTCGAGCGCCTGCTCGCAGCTGGCGGCGGCGGCCGGGTAGTCCCCGCTCAGCCGTTGCATCCAGCCCCGATTGTTGATGGCGATGGCCTGGCCGTACCGGTCGCCGAGCTCGCGGAACAGCTCGAGCGCCTGCTGGAAGCTGGCGGCGGCGGCCGGGTAGTCCCCGGTCCGCGATTGCACGAGGCCGAGATTGGTGATGGCCATGGCCTGGCCCATCCGGTGGCCGATGTCGCGGGCGATGCCCAGCGCCTGCTGGCAGCTGGCGGCGGCGGCCGGGTAATCCCCCGTCGACGCTTGTACGGTGGCAAGACTGTTCATGGCCAGGGCCTGGCCGGCCCGGTGACCGAGGTCGCGGTACAGCTCGAGGGCCTGCTCGTGACTGACGATGGCGGCCGGGAAGTCCCCGGTGTCGCGCTGCACCTTGCCCAGCTGGTCCAGGGCGCTGGCCTGGCCGAGCCGGTCGCCTAGGCCGCAGTACAGCTCCAGCGCCTGCTGGTGGCAGGCGGCGGCGGCCGGGAAGTCCCCGCTCGCCCGCTGCAGGATGCCCAGCTCGTTGAGGGCACTAGCCTGGCCGGCCCGGTCCCCGGCCTGCCGCGCGGTGTCCAGGGCGGCCTGGTGCAGGCCCGCCGACTGACCCCAGTGAACTCGGGCGAACAAGAAACCGCTGATCGCGGCGGGGATGGCGATGGCATGCCCGGGTCGCCCGTTCGCGGCGGCGTAGCCGGCCGCCGCGTGCAGGTTCGCACGCTCGGCGTCCAGCCAGGCCGAGGCCTGCCCGGGCGTGGACAGCTGCGGGGCGACCGCCGGCCGTCCACCGGGCGGCGGCCGGGCCACGGCGGTGTTCCGGGTGGCGATGTGCTGCCCCGCCGCCACGGCCGTGTGCAGGTAGTAATCCAGCAGCCGGCCGGCCGCGGCGCCGGCATCCGCCGGGTCGCCATCCGCGGCCAGCGCGCCGGCGTGCTCACGGAGCAGGTCGTGCAGCCGGTAGCGGCCGCGGGCGGGCTCGGTCAGCAGGTACTGGTCATAGAGCCCGTCCAGGTGGCGGCGGGCCGCGGCCAGGCCGGTGCCGTCCAGCGCGGCCGCGGCGTAGGCGTCGATGTCGGTGCCGGGGTGCACGCCCAGGCGGCGGAACAGCCGCTGCTGGCCGGGGGTCAGGTCCTGGTAGGACAGGTCGAACGCGGCCGCCACCGACAGGTTCTCCGCCCGCATCAGCTCCAGCCGGCCCGCCGCCGCGGCCAGCTCGGCGGCCAGGCCCGCCGCGGTCCAGGCCGGGTGATGGTGCAGCTGGCGGGCCAGCATCCCGATCGCCAGCGGCAAGTACCCGCACAGCCGGGTGATCTCGGCGGCCGGCCCGTCGTCCGAGCCCAGGCCGGGGCGGCCGGACAGCCGTGCCAGCAGGGCCGCGGCCTCCCCCGGCGCCAGGGTGTCCAGGCTGATCGCCGCCGCGTCCTCTAGCGCGGTGAGGTGCCGGCGGCTGGTGACCAGCACCAGGCTGCCCGCGGTGCCTGGCAACAGCGGGGTGACCTGCTCATGTCCGGCCGCGTCATCCAGCAGCAGCAGCACCTTCTTCTTGGCCAGGTAATCGCGCCACCGCGCTGCCCGGGCCTGCAGGCCGGGCGGGATCTGCTGGGCCTCGATTCCGGCAGTCAGCAGCAGGCTGGCCAGCGCGTCGGCCGGGTCGACCGGCCGCTGACCCGGCGTGTGCGCGTGCAGCGGCAGGAAAAACTGCCCGTCCGGGAAATCCCCGGCCAGCCGGTGCGCCGCGTGTACCGCTAACGCCGTCTTGCCGACTCCGGCCATCCCGCCGATCGCGTGGATCCCGACCACTCCCCCGCCGACCGCGGCTGCGCCGGTCACCGCCCCGGCCAGCTGCGTCAGCTCGGCCGCGCGGCCGGTGAAGCTGGCGATATCGCGGGGCAGCGTCCGGGTCGCCGCCGCGGCGCCGTTCCCGGTGGCCAGCACCTGGTCCGCCGGGGCCCGCCCGCGCGCCGCCGCCTCGAACAGCGACCGCTGCGGCCCGGTCAGGCCCAGCGCACCAGCCAGCAGCCGGGCCGTGTCAGAGCGGGCGGTCAGGTTCACGCCCCGCTCCAGGTCACTGACCGACCGCGGGGACAGGCTCGCCGCCTCCGCCAGCTCCTCCTGGGTCAGGCCGGCATCGTCCCGCAGCCGCCGCAACAGCCCGGCGAAACTCAGCGCAGCCTGCTCCGCCACCGGCTCGTCGCTCCTCACGAATCCCGTCCGCCGTTCACCCGGCGCCCGGCCCGCTACGGCGCGGACAGCACCGTCAAAAGCCTACAAGAGCGCCGGCAAAACCCCCAGCGTGACGCGGCTCACAGCACCTGCGCCCGGGTGCCCGGCGCATCACCTGGCGCGCCGACGGCACCGCCCCGCGCCGCCGCCGCCCGCGGCCGAAGTCAAGCACCGCCCGCAGCCGCATCCAGTCAGGAGCCGGGCGGGCACGACCAGCAGGCCAGCCAGCAACCTTTGGGCAGCGGCGCCCTGGCACTGCCCGATCCTGTGGGTCTCCTGTGGGCGACATGTGTGGTTATCGCCCTGGCCGGCAGGCAGCGTAGCAACCGACGGCAGCCGACCTGACTCAAGGAAGAACTATGCAAACTGTTAATGCACCCCCGACCGCTACCGCCCGCACCCCCACCCGCCCCGGCTGGGACAGCGCACGCCGGTCTCGCGACCACGAAAGAGGACGTCCCGCGCCTGCCACCACGGTGCGTCCTGACCGTGGCGCGGCGACCTCCGTGAGCCGGGCCCCGGCACGCCTCGCCCGTTTGGCCAGCGCCCCGATACCCGCGATCCGCCTGGCGCCACCGCCGCTGCGGACGGCCGATGGGCACGACCGTGAGGAGCGGAATTCAAGCTGGCTAGAGCTGTTCTTCGACCTGGTGTTCGCCGGGGCCGTGGGCCAGCTGGCCGGAGCGCTCCAGGACCATCCCAGCCTCGGCTCGCTGGCCCGTTTCGTGATGCTGTTCATCCCGTTCTGGTGGCTGTGGCTGCAGTTCACCTTCTACGCCGACCGGCACGAATCCGAAGACGCAACACACCGCGGCGCCTTCCTCCTCGCGATCTTGCTGTGCGTGGGCCTGGCTGCTAGCGCACCCCGCGCCCTGTCCGGCCACATCACCGGCTTCGTGATCGCTTTCGCCTGCCTGCGCGGCCTGCAGCTGCTGCTGTACTCGCGGGCCCGCCGCCACCTGCCGGCCACCAGGGCGCTGTACACCCGGTATCTGATCTTCTTCGGGGCAGCCGGGGCACTGTGGCTGTCCTCGCTCGCGGCCGGGGGCATCGTGCGCTACGCGTTCTGGGGTGCCGCCCTGCTCACCGAGGCCGCGGGCGCGCTGGCGGAGCTGGCACCGGGCTGCCGGGTCCCGCTGAACCTCTGGCATCTGGCGGACCGGTTCCAGGTCTTCGTCCTGATCGTGCTTGGCGAGTCGGTCGTCCGCCTGATCAGTGCCGCGACCATGCGGCCCTGGAGCCTGCCGCTCGCGGTCGTGCTAGCGGCCGCGCTGATCACGCTGGCGGCGCTGTGGTGGGCCTGGCACACTACCGCCGACCGGGACGCGCTGGACAGCCCGCGAGCGGTAGCCCGCTTCGCAGCCGCCAACCTGCCGATCGTGGCAGGCGTCGCGGCGGCTAGCGTCGGCCTGCATATCGCGATCCTGGCCGCCGATGGAGCAGCCACGATCGGCGACGGGCCGAGGGCCGCGCTGTACGGCGGCGTGAGCGTCTACCTGCTGGCCAGCGCGATCCTCCCGTCCCGCAAGATGACCCGGTGGGTCAGGGCGGCGCGGCTGGCGACCTCCCTCGCGGCGATGGGCCTGGTCTTCATGGGCGCCATCGTCATGCCGGTCTACCTGGTGCCCGCGCTCACCGCAGTCCTGGCGCTTGGCCTGGCCGCCGAGTCCCACCCCGGCTGGGGGCTAGCCATCAGATCGCGTCTGGGCGTCCGAGGCACAATGCCGCCGCGGGAAAGGCGCCGGCCCGGTCTGCATCCCGCGGCCTCACCTGCAGGCGGGGTTGCCGAATAGCCGGGTTGTGGAAGCCGAACCGGCAGCCGACCTCCCATTCCGAGCGCTGGTACCAGGGGTTGGCCGGACGGCGGCTCAGGCGGCCGCCCGGAGCCGTGCGGCCAGCTCTGCCGTCGCCGCGGCCGGGTCGCCGGCATCCGTGATCGCCCGGACCACCACCACCCGGCGCGCCCCGGCAGCCAGCACCTCGTCCAGGTTGCCGTGGCTGATCCCGCCGATTCCGAACCAGGGCCGCTGGGCCTGCAGCGCAGCCGCGTACCTGATGAGGTCCAGCCCGGCGGCCGGACGTCCGGGCTTGGTCGGCGTGGCCCAGACCGGCCCGGCGCAGAAATAGTCCAAGCCGGGCGCGTCCGCGGCAGCCGCGCTCTCGGCGGCAGCGTGCGTGGACAGCCCGATCAGCGGCCCGGGGCCGAGCAGTTGCCTCGCCACCGGCACCGGCAGGTCCTGCTGCCCGAGATGCAGCACGTCAGCCCCTGCGGCATAAGCGACATCAGCCCGGTCATTCACGGCCAGCAGGGCGCCATGCTTGTCGCACCGGGCCCGGAACAGCTCAAGGAAGCGAAGTTCCGGGGCAGCCTCAAGCTCTTTCTGCCGGAGCTGCACGATGTCCACGCCCGAGCTGAGCACCGCATCAAGGAACCCGCCGAGATCCCGCTGCCGCTCCCTGGCGTCGGTGCACAGGTACAGCCGCGCGGCGGCTAGCCGGTCGCGGAGGTCAGCAGGCATGACCCACATGCTGGCACGCTGCTTAGTCCGGCCACACCGCCGGGGCGGGCCTGGCTGCGCCGAATGTCGGGCCTGGTCGCACTGCCGGGGGCCCGGGAGGTACGCGTCAGAACGCCAGCGCCTGCGCCCTGCGGTTAACCTCGGTGCCCCGGTGCTCCGCGATCGCCTGGATGGGCGTGCCCGGCAGCGACTCATCGGCGGTGAAGAGCCACCGTAGCGCCTCCACCGCGTCGAATCCGCAATCGAAGAGCAGCGTCAGGGTGCCGTGCAGGCCCCGGACGGGCTGATCACCGTCCAGGAACGCGGCAGGCACGCAGAACTCGCCGCTCGGGCGCTGAACCGCGAGCAGCTTACGGTCGCGGAGGAGTTGCTTGACCCGGCTCACGGGAAGCCTGAGCCGGTCAGCAACCTGAGGAAGGGTCATCCAGTCGCCGACGATGGCGTCGGCCGGGGGGTCGATCTGTGCCACGCCTCGAAACTTTCCCACATTGCGGTCGCCGTCAAACACACCGGCACCGGCTGCGTCTCGCCCCGCGCCGGCGGATCAGCTGCGGGCAGCCGCCCGGACGGGCACTGCGGGATCCGCCAGGCGGCCATCGTC
>Ga0187883_10001095_pt1 | contig 16844 bp, 13 predicted proteins | sample June2016WEW_20_1_2_FD_132966 | JGI IMG/M metagenome (GOLD analysis project Ga0187883, IMG submission 132966) | Peatland microbial communities from SPRUCE experiment site at the Marcell Experimental Forest, Minnesota, USA - June2016WEW_20_10 | ecosystem: Environmental > Terrestrial > Soil >...
GGACGGCAACGCCTTTGCCGCGGGTGACATAGCCGACGATGGCCTCGCCGCGAATGGGGTTGCAACAGCGGGCACGATAGACGAGGAGGTCGCCTTGTCCGCGCACTACGATGGCGTTGGAGTCGCCGCCAAAGACGCGCCGGACAACGCTCGAAATGCCGCTCGAAATGCCTTGGGATGCGGCCTGCTCCTCGCTTTCGGACATCGGTTGGGCGCCGGCGGGCGCGAATTTCGCCAGCACCTGGCGGGCTGAGTACTTGCCATAGCCGATGCCGGCCATCAGGTCGTCGGGACGGCCGAGTCCGTATTCGGTGGCGGCTCTTTGCAGGTCGGCTTCCTTGATTTCCTTGAGCGAGATTCTGTACTTGCGCGCTTCTTTTTCGATCAGCTTCTTTCCGATTTCAATGGCGCGCTCGCGCTGGTGAACGTTGAGCCAGTGCTTGATTTTGTTGCGGGCGCGGGAGGATTTGACGATGGCGAGCCAGTCGCGGCTGGGCTTGTGTCCGGGCTGGGTGATGACTTCGACGATGTCGCCGGAATGAAGTTTGTGGCGGAGGGGAACCATGCGTCCGTTGACCTTGGCGCCTGTGCAGCTGTGGCCGACTTCGGTGTGGATGGAGTAGGCGAAGTCGATGGGCGTGGACTCGCGCGGCAGGACCAGGACCTTGCCCTTGGGCGTGAAGGTGTAAACCTCTTCGGGGTAGAGATCGACCTTCAGAGTGGAGAGGAATTCGTTGGGATCGGAGACATCGCGCTGCCACTCCACGACCTGGCGGAGCCATGCCAGGCGCTGCTCGTCCTCGGCCGAGACGGGACCGTCCTTGTATTTCCAGTGGGCGGCGATGCCTTCCTCGCACATCTTGTGCATCTCTTCGGTGCGGATCTGAATCTCGAAGGTCTCGCCGGTCTCGGTGATAACGGAGGTGTGCAGCGACTGGTAGAGATTGGGCCGCGGCATGGCGATGAAATCCTTGATACGGCCGGGGACGGGGCGCCAGAGGTTGTGGATGATGCCGAGAACGGCGTAGCAATCCTGCACGGATCTGGTAATGACGCGCATGGCGCAGAGGTCGTAAACCTGGTCAACGCTGATGCGCTGGCGCTGCAATTTCTTGTGGACGCTGTAGAGGCGCTTGATGCGGCTCTCGACGCGGCCGGTGATGCCGGCTTCTTTGAGGCCGTCGCGCAGGACGCCCTCGACACGCGCCATGAAGGCTTCGCCCTCTTTGCGGCGCGACTCGACGGCGGCGCGGACTTGTTCGTAGCCGATGGGATCGACGTATTTGAAACCGAGGTCTTCCAGTTCGCCGCGAATCTTGCCCATGCCGAGACGGTGCGCGATGGGAGCGTAGATGTCGAGCGTCTCTTGGGCGATTTTCTGGCGGCGTTCGGGATCGAGATGTTCGAGGGTACGCATGTTGTGGAGGCGGTCGGCGAGCTTGATGAGGACGACGCGGATGTCGTCGACCATGGCGAGCATCATTTTGCGGAGGTTCTCGGCTTGCGCTTCCTCGCGGGAAGAGAAATCGATTTTGCTGATCTTGGTGACGCCTTCGACGATGTGAGCGACCTGTTCGCCGAATTCCTGGCGAATTTCAACGGCCGTGACCGAGGTGTCTTCGACGGAGTCGTGGAGGAGGCCGGCGGCGATGGAGACGGAATCCATTTTCATGTCGGCGAGAACGTTGCTCACTTCGAGCGGATGCACGAGGTAGGGCTCGCCGGAGGCGCGGTGTTGTCCGGCGTGGTTTTTCTGGGAGAATTCGTAGGCTTTCTTGACGAGGTTGAGGTCGTCGTTGGGACGGTTTTCGCGCAGCTTCCGCATGAGCTCGCGGAAGCGGGTCGCCGTGAGCACGTTGGTCGCGATCTGTTCCCGCAACGTCGCCATGATCGATTTTAACGCAGCGGGAGAGCTATTTCACCGCCGAGACGCCGAGGTCGCGGAGAAAGGCATTTGGGCTGGTAAGGTACGGGGTACGGGAGATTGAGAATGTCTCAGTGGCTCCGGTCCGGTAAAGCTCACACGCTATTCCTCTATTCAGCGTGGGTCGTTGTGTGCGTGGGGACCTTCATGGTCTTCATGTTGACTCCGTGGTTCTCAGAAATCGAGGCGTGGCCGAGAGCCGACCCATAAATCAATGCCATTTACATCTCGGAGAAATGGCGTTGATCCCATTGGGCATGAAGTTTAAGGAGGTTATCCCGTGAATCGCATTTTGGTGACTGGGGTTTCGGGGCCGATTGGGGCGGCGCTTCTGGCTTCGTTCGAGCCTCAGAGTACGCAGATTGTGCGGCTGGTGCGGGGACGGGCGCAGAGTGCGGCGCAGATTTTTTGGGATCCTTTGGCGCCGTTGTCGCCTACTGCGGTGTCGGGGTTCGATGCGGTGGTTCATTTGGCCGGGGAGAGCGTGGTGGGACGCTGGACCGAGGACAAGAAGAAGGCGATTCGCGAGAGTCGCGTGCAGGGAACCCGGAACCTGGCTGCGGCATTGGCGCAGAGTGAGGCGAAGCCGCGCGTGCTGGTTTGTGCATCGGCGGTCGGGTTCTATGGGAGTCGCGGCGACGAACTTCTACGCGAAGAGAGTCCGGCGGGGCAGGGATTTTTACCCGAGGTTTGCCGCGAGTGGGAGGACGCCAGCCGGATTGGGGCGGAGGCAGGCATCCGCACGGTGAACATCCGGATTGGGCTGGTGCTGAGCGCGAAGGGCGGTGCGCTCGCGAATATGCTGAAGCCGTTCAAACTGGGGCTGGGTGGCCGGATTGGATCGGGGCAGCAGTGGTGGAGCTGGATTCATGTGGACGACATCGTGGGGGGAATTCATCATGCGATGCGCTCGGAGCCGGTGGTTGGGCCGGTGAATTTCGTGGCGCCGAATCCGGTGCGCAATGTGGAGTTTACCAAGGTGTTGGCTTCGGTTTTGGGACGCCTGGCATTTTTTCCGGTGCCGGAGTTTGCGCTGCGACTGGCCTTCGGCAAGATGGCTGCTGAGGAATTGCTGCTCGCCAGCCAGCGGGTTGAGCCTGGAAAACTTGGGGCGAGCGGATATGCGTTCCGTTTTCGCGAGTTGCGGGCGGCGCTGGAGAATCTGGTCGGATAAGAGCCCGGCGCTGGGCAGGTCGGGGGACCTGCCCCTATGTGAGTCAAGCCGGGCCGTGACGGGGTTCGAGAATTGCCGTCCCTCAGCGGCTAAAGCCGCAATGAAGACACGACGCTTGCAGCACGTCTGAAGAGGCTGCGGAAAAAGTCGATTCTCGATGCCCAGCCCCTGAAGGGGCGTCTGATTTCGCAGGACTTGCGGTATCGCTAAAGCGATACCCTGATACGAAACGCGAGTTTTTCCGCAGCCTGTGAAGCCGTGCCCTTTCAAAACCGACTCAAGCGGCGCCACTACCCGTGATGGTCGTCACAGTCAGTTTTCGGTCGATCTGCGATACTAAGAACCGGATGTTCAAGAAGTCCATTGCGGCGGCGCTGCTTGTGGTCATGGTGGCCTGGGCAGAGATGGCCCTGGCGCCGATGCTCGCCATGCATGCCGGACACGTGCATCCAGCGCGGGAAACGGCTGAGTCCGTCGCCGGGCAAATGGCCGCACACCACCACGTTATGCCCGCTGGCCATCCGTGCTGTCCGGGGGTTGGCAAGACCACCTCGGATAGGGCTCGGCTCGAGTTCGCTGCCGGGAGTATGCCGTGTCAGGATCAGCATCGCTGCTGCTTCCTGCAGGGGCCGCAGAGCGTGCCCGCACCGGCGAGTGCCGGAGACCAACTCTCACGAGACATTGCCCCGGCGGAGACTGCCGAACTCATACCGGCTAACGATGCGGAGTCGCACGCTTCTCCGGCGACTGCGGTTGCGCCTGGTCCTCCACCAGGCCTGCTTGGTATGGTTTTCCGGGTCTAGACTCCTTCCTTAAAGTCGTGATGTCCTTTCCGCGGCCTTCAAGCTGGCCGCACGTCTCAACTGTTCTCATAACTTTGATAAGGAGATCTTATGAAATTCAGATTGTTTGCTTTGATTTTGGCCCTGTCGCTGGTTGGCTGGGCACAGGACACGCCGGCAGCATCGGCGGCGCCGAACTCTACTCCGGCTCCGCACGCCCAGGCATGTTGTCATCAGAACGTGGCCGGGAAAGACGGCAAAAGTTGCTGCCATAACGGCGCGGCCGATGCCAAGGATGCCGCAGCCTGTTGCAGCAAAGACAAGTGTGCAATGAAAGATGGCAAGTCCTGCTGCGATGGTAAAGACACGAAAACGGCGATGAAGGAGTGCAAGAAGAACGGCTGCTGTGCGGACGGCAAGTGCTGCCCGGAAGGCAAAAGCTGCAGCGAAGCCAAGGGTGGCAAAACCGCCATGGGCTGCTGTGGCGGCGGGTGCCAACGGCATCCGCACACACCGTCGGAGAGTTAGTTCACCCAGTTATATCAGCGCCCCCGGTCGCTCGACGGCCGGGGCTTTTCTTATTTCGCGGGGCCCTTCGACTGGACGTGGGTGCGGGTGATGCGGTCGTGCCAGCACAATCCGTCCTGGTCGAGAACGCACCAGAGATAGCCGAGTCCGGCAGAAAACGCGGAGAGACATGACGCTAGCACGCGCCAGCGGCGCAAGCGGCGATTGAGGGGCGAGCCGTCAAACTCTACGAGGCGCAGCCGGGCGGCGCGAAGTCCGGGAGTCGACCCGGTATACACCACAAACAAGAATTCGTAAGCCTTCCAGAGCAGGACGGCGAACACGGCGAGCGCTGCGGCGAGCGTTGGACCGGGGAACAGTCCGCGAACGGGGTTCAGGGTGGGGTTCAGACGAAGAAAAATTGCGGCAAAGGCCGCCAGCGCCGTTGCCAGGACAACGCCATCCACGAGAGCAGCTAGGGCCCGCTGAGCAATCGATGCTGACGGTGCGGATGGGAATGCGGAGGGGGAATCGGCTCGCCTGTCGGCCGCCTCTTGCTGGGCGGGCTCGATCAGCATTCCACCCAATGCTGGAGGCGGCGGGAGAATCTCCGGGGCTTCCACGATGCGCGGACGATCACGATCAAAGACGGGATCGGCCAGGTCGCTGACCTGAAAGACAGGAATTGCGGCGGAACGTGGGAACTCGATTACCTTGGCGGAGGGCTCTGGGGATGGCTCCTGGCCTGGCTGCGATGCTGGGCGAGGTTCGGCGACGCTGGGAGCTCCGGCGGCCGCGGGTTCTTCTTTTGTTTGGCAGGTGAAGCCTTGCTTGGCTCGCGCGGGCGCAGTCGCCGCCGCCGGTCCAATTTCCGCCGACTCAATTCCCGCTGATCCAGTTGGCGGCGCGGGGCGGGACCAGCTCTCGGGCGCATCAAAGGGTAGGAGCAGGGAGGGATAACGCGGACTCCGAGGCTTGCGCCGCGTGCGATAGCGTTCGAGGCGATGGGCAACCTCGACGCGCCAGGAATCCGCAACGCCCGGATCAGCATTCGGATGAACGGTCGGTTCGGAGGCCGCAGTTTCTGTAGCGGTGCTCAACGCCGGTGCGGCTGGATCCCCGCCGGTCGGACGGTTCGGCAATCCGGGTGTCGTCAGTCCAGTCGTCGTTAGTCCAGTCGTCGTTAGTGTTAGTCCAGTCGTCGATAGTCCAGTCGCCACAGTGGGGCCTTTATCAATGCGGTGGTCGTGGATCGAGTCGTTGTATGCAAGTCACGAAGAATGCCAGCGGCCAGAGCCAGGCCAGGGACAAATGCCGGGGACCATAAGCCGGAAACCATAAACCGGAAACCATAAACCGGAGACTACAAAATGGGTAGTGGTGCAGTTTGAGAATTGCCGTCCCTCAGCGGCTAAAGCCGGCCCTGAAAACAAGCCGGTTACCGCAGCGGTGAACCGCTGCGCCACCCAAAATCAAGTGCAACACCGACTTTTTCCGCAGGCTGTGAAGCCGTGCCCTTTCAAAACCGACTCAAGCGGCACCACTACCCAAAAATGCGCAGCTTTGCTTCGCCTGCCGTTCGCGTGCTAAGGTCAGTTGATTTCCCGTTGGCAGACCGGCTGGCGGAGCGCACGCGCGCTGTCAGATCACCCGCTAATGGTCATCCATTAATGATCACCCGCTCTCGAATCTTTATCACGGCCGCCTTGGTCTGTCATCTGCTACTCGCTTCCTTGATAGTAACCAGCCAGACGCTGCCCCCTGCCGCGACCACGGTCTCTGCGCCGGAGAGCGCCGCGGTCCCGGATCTGCCGACCCCCCCTGCCGGGCAGACGGAAGAACCGGTCACGATGCGGGCGGTGCAACAGGAGAAAGAGGGGTCCATTTACCACCTGCGGGGCGCGGCAGAGATTGACTATCGCACTTACATCCTGCACGCGGATCAAATCACCTACAACGCGGACACGGGAGATAGCGAAGAGGAGGGACACGTGGTGCTGGACGGCGGCCCTTATGACGAGCACATTGTGGCCAGCCACAGCACTTACAACATCCGCACGCAAATCGGAACGTTCTATAGCGCGATCGGAACGGTGGGATTTAAGATGCGGTATTCCCGCTACGTGCTAACCACGTCCAATCCATTTGCTTTTAGCGGAAAAATCGTGGAGAAGCACGGGCCCAATCATTATCTGGTGCGCTATGGAACGGTCACAACCTGTGAGTTGCCGCGTCCGAAGTGGCTATTCAGCGGGGCGCGCATGGTGGTCGATGTGGACGGCACCGCCAAAGTCTACAACAGCGATTTCCGGCTGATGGGCTTGCCGGTGTTCTATTTTCCGTTTGTGGAGTTTCCGGCTCAAAAAGAGCAGCGCCACACCGGGTTGTTGATCCCGAGTTTCGGCAATTCGTCCACCCGGGGATTGATTGCCGGCGAAGCGGTGTACTGGGCCTTCAATCGCAGCACCGACGCCACGTTGGGCGTGGAATACTATTCCAAACGCGGTTGGTTTCAACGCGCAGAACTGCGCGCTCGCCCGAGCGACAGCTCTTTCGTGTTTTTCAACTATGTGGGGATAGTGGATCGTGGTATCGGGAATCCACTGCAAAACCAAGGCGGCGAGGACGCGCATTTTCTTGCCGAGCGCTCTTTTGGGGACTTCCGCGGGGTCGCGAATGTCGATTACTTGAGTTCGTTCGTCTTCCGCATTGCCTTCACCGACGTGTACACGCAGGCGATCGATTCAGAAGTGCGGTCGCAGATTTTCCTTTCCAACACGACCAACGGATTTCACTTCAATGCACTGGCGGAGCGCTATCAAAATTTCGAAATCTGCAATCCGAGCACGCAATTGAATGCGACCTGCACCACGATTACGCAGACGGAACTGGTCCGGATTCTGCATACGCCAAGTTTCTTCATTTCTGGCGAGGAGCGGCAGCTGGGTAATACGCCGCTGTACTGGTCAATCGAGAGCGCGGCCGAGGGTTTGCAGCGGCGCGAGGCGCCCGAAGTTTTACAGCAGGGCCACCTTGGGTTTCACACTGGTCCGCTGGTGGGCAGGTTCGATCTGGCGCCTTCGCTTGCGATGCCGCTGCAATGGCTGGGATGGTCGTTTCGTCCCGCCCTTACGCTGCGGGATACGTTCTACACCGAGCAGGGCAACCCGGCAACTTCGACGACGGCTGCCGACGCCATTCTGAATCGCAAGTCGCTGGAGGCAGCGGTCGAGGTGCGTCCGCCGGCATTGTCGCGGGTGTTCGATCATCCGTGGCTGGGACGCAAATGGAAGCACGTGATTGAGCCGCGCATGAAGTACGACTACGTCACCGGGGTGAATAACTTTGCCGACATTTTGCGCTTCGACGCGACCGATGTGCTGACCAATACGAATGAAGTCGAGTATTCGCTGGTGAATCGTCTTTACGCCAAGCGGCTCGATCCGAACTCCAAGGATTGCGCCGCGCAGGGCATGAGCACGCTCACCATCGGCGGCGCCCCGCAGCTCGGCGCGGTGCCGTGGGAAGTACCTCCGAACCCTGACGCGCTAGCCTGTGCGTCGGGCCCGCGCGAGATTTTGAGTTGGGAGGTCGGTCAGAAGTATTTCTTCGATCCGACGTTTGGGAATGCTCTGGTGGCCGCGCAGCGGAACGTATTTACGACGACCGCGGATTTCACCGGCATTGCATTTCTGGATTCAGAGCGGCGCTTTGCTCCGCTCATTTCGCGCCTGCGCATCGAAACCAGCCCGCGCACCAACACCGAATGGGATTTGGACTACGACCTCAAGGACGGCCGCATCAATTCCAGCATGGCGCTGGTGAACTACCGCTTCGGCGCGTTTATTATGGGGGGAGGTGACGCATTTTTGCGCGTGATCGACACGGGAGCGGGAACGACACCGAATTGTGCTGTGCGTACAACTGCAAGCACAAGTGCCTGCGAGTTCAACCAGTTTCGGCTGTTGTTTGGCTACGGACAACTCAACAAACGCGGCTTGAGCGCCGCTACGAGCATCGGTTTTGACGCGGACAATGGGTCGCTGCAATATGCGACAGCGCAGTCGAGTTACAACTGGGACTGCTGCGGCCTGAACGTGGAATACCGGCGCTTTGCGCTGGGAACGGTGCGCAACGAGAACGAGTATCGATTCACGTTCACGCTGGCGAACATCGGAGCGTTCGGGAATCTTAAACGGCAGGAGCGGCTTTACTAGGTCAGTTCTCAGTTGTTAGTTCTCAGTGAACGGCGGCGGATGTTACTGAGAACTGAGAACCGAGAACTTCTTTCGGAGATAAGGGAAATGGAGAACACCACAGCCACGCTCGATGAAAAAGCAGAACGACTGCGCCAGATCCTTGTTCGCCGCAGTCGCTTGATTGTCGCCTACTCGGGTGGCGTGGACTCCGCCTTTCTTGCCTGGACTGCGCACCAGATCCTCGGCGACCAGATGCTGGCGGTTATTGCCGATTCCGCCAGCCTGGCGCGGACTTACCTTGAAGACGCGCTCGCTTTTGCGCGGGAGCACGAAATTCCGGTTGAGGTTGTGGAAACGCAGGAACTGGAAAATCCCGCATATAGCCGCAACGATGCCATGCGCTGTTTTCACTGTAAGGACGAATTGTTCACCGTCCTCGAGCGCCACCGCGAGGGTCGCGGATTCGACGCGATCGCCTACGGAGTCAATGCCGACGACGCTGGTGATTTTCGGCCCGGGCAGCAGGCCGCGCGCCAGCATGGTGTTCTCGCCCCACTGCTCGAGGCCGGCCTGAACAAGGCTGAAATCCGGGAACTGGCGCGGCAGGCGGAGTTGCGGGTGTGGGACAAGCCGGCCTCCGCGTGTCTTTCGTCGCGCATGGAATATGGACGCGCGGTTACGCCCGAAGCGCTCAGCGTTATCGAGCGGGGCGAAGACGCACTGCGGGCCATGGGATTCCGGCAATTCCGCGTTCGCCATCATGGGGAAATCGTGCGCATTGAGATTGCGGTCGAGGAATTTCCCCGCGCCTTGACGGCAGAGATGGCGCGCGAGTTCGCTGCCGTGTTCAAAGCGCTTGGATTCAAGTTCGTCACTCTCGATTTGGAGGGTTTCCGCTCCGGGTCGATGAATCAACTGCTGACCAAAGAAGAGTTGTTGCGCGGACAACTCCCGTAGAGACGCGGCTTGCCGCGTCTCCGCCGGCGCGGATCGAAGACGCGGGCGGGAGACGGGGCAAGACCCATCTCTACAGGCGAGAGCTCGCTCGTTATCGCGCGGGGAGTCTTGCTGCCATGAGATAATCAAGCCTCTTGCTCATGTTCAGGTGGTTTCGACGAATGATTCTGCGGCGCGCGTTTGTAGTTCTTTTGATGATATGTTTGGGCTGCTCGGCGCAGTCCCCCCCTCCACCGACTTCTTCTTCCCCTTCTTCGGACATCGTGCGCGCGGTCGAGCGGCGCGTACGGGCACAGTACTCCCTGCCTCCCGACGTAAAGGTGATTGTGGGGACGCCGCGGGCGAGTGAATTTGCGAACTATGACGCGCTGACAGTTACATTTGCCAGTCCCACTAAGAAGCAGGACTATGAGTTCCTGCTCTCTCACGATCACAAGACGCTGATGCGCATCAGCAAGTTCGATCTGACCAGAGATCCGTACGCCGAGATCATGAAGAAGATTGACGTCAGCGGGCGTCCGACGCGGGGCAACAAAGACGCCAAGGTGACGGTCGTCAACTACGACGATTTCGAATGCCCGTTCTGTTCCCGGATGCACACGACACTTTTCCCCGGGCTTTACAAGGAATACGGCGACCGCGTCCTTTTTATCTACAAGGATTACCCGCTCGAAGAAATTCACCCCTGGGCGGTGCACGCGGCGGTGGACGCCAACTGCCTGGGCGCGCAAAATAGCGACGCCTACTGGGATTATGCGGATACCCTGCACGGCAATCAGGACGCGATCAAAGCAAAAGGCCGTGACGGTTGGAATGCTGAACTCGACAGGCTGGCCAGCGCGCAGGGGCAGAGGCACAATCTCGACGTTCCGAAGTTGCAGGCGTGCGTCAAGGCCCAGGATGAGAAGGCGGTGCGCGCCTCGATGCGCGAAGGCGATACCGTCGGCGTGGAGGCGACTCCGACGATGTTTGTTAATGGACAGAAACTGGATGGAGCCGTGCCTGCGGACGAGGTGCGACTGGCGCTCGACCAGGCGCTGAAGGATGCCGGGGTTGCGCCTCCGGAGCACAAGCAATGAATTTGTAATTTGTATTTTGTGATATGTAATTTGTAATTGAACACCTGGCGATGGCGAATTCAAATTGCCAATTACAAATTACCAATTTCTTGAGGGAAGAACTTGAAAAATCGTAACTACTTTCAGCGAGCGGGCCTGGGGATGGTCGCGTTTCTATTGATTGGGCTGGCGGCTTGCAACCGGAACAGCAGCGGCGGCGACGTCATGGCTTCGGTCAATGGGCGGAAGATTTATCGCAGCGAAGTCGACAAGTATTACGCCAACCAGACGGCGGGCTCGGATCAGCAGCCGACAGGCGAGCAGGCGGTGAGCCTGCGGCTGAGCATTCTGAATGAGCTGATCGAGACGGAAATTTTGATGCAGCGCGCGGAGAAGCTGGGGCTGCTGGCGACGGACGAAGAAGTGGACCGCAAGCTGAACGAAATCAAGTCGCCCTACACCGCCGAAGAATTCAACAAGCGGCTGCAGGACAAGAAAATAACGCTCGACGACTTCAAGCGCGACCTGCGGCGCTCACTCACTCGCGACAAGGTGTTGAACAAGGAAATCACGTCGCGCATCAACATCACCGACCAGGACGTTACGAACTATTACAACGAGCACAAGGCCGAATTCAACCTGATCGAAGCGCAATACCACCTGGCCAAAATCATGGTCTCTGGAATACAGAGCCCCCAGGTGCACAACCTGCAGAACAGCAAGGCGCAGAACGATGCCGAGGCACGCAAGAAAATCCAGATGATCGCCAACCGCCTCGATAGTGGCGACGACTTCGCCACGCTGGCCATGAATTATTCCGAGGACCCGGAGACCAGCAACAACGGCGGCGATTTGGGAATGGCTCCCGAGTCCGCGCTCAAGGGTGCCGATCCGGCGACCCGCGACGCGGTGATGAAGCTCAAACCGGGGCAATACACGCCGGTGATTCCGATGATCAATCCGACCAATCACGAGCCCGTGGCTTACATGATCGTGAAACTGATTTCGAAGGAGCCGGCGGGCCAGCGGGACTTGAACGATCCGCGGGTGCAGCAGGCTATCCGCCAGCAATTGCGCGATCGGCGCGAGCAGTTATTGAAGGCGGCGTACTATGAGAGCCTGCGCGACGAGGCCAAAGTCACGAACTACTACGCGGAGGAAGTGCTGAAGAATATGGGAGCGGCACAGTAAGGACGCGATTCGAGGCCACGGCCCCTAAAGGGGCCGTTGATAGAGACGGCTTTCGGCATCGCTAAAGCGATGCCCTGATACGAGGCTCTGATACGAAGCCCCAGAAACCTGACTTTTTCAGTTGCCTTCCAGCTTCCTGGTCAAGACTTCGTTTGCCAACTGGGGATTGGCTTGACCTTTCGAGGCCTTCATGAGCTGGCCGACGAAGAACGCGATCATGGTTTTCTTACCCGCGCGGTATTGCTCCACCTGCCTGGGATTGGCGGCGATTAACTCATCGGCTAGTTTTTCCAGGGCCGACGTGTTGCGGGACTGCTCGGGACGCCCCTGTTCTTCGTAAACGGCGGGGAAGTCGTGGTTGCGTTCGAAGCAGAGGTCGTAAAGATCTTTCAGCATTTTGCCCGAGATTGCGCCCGACTCGACCAGATCGGCCGAGGCCGTAACTCCGGCCATCGAAATTGGCGACTGTTCGAGTTCGAGGCCCTGGGCTTTCAGACGTCCGAGCAGTTCACTCTGGACCAGGTTGGCTACGCGCCTCGGATTTTTTGCCGTGCGGGCGGCGGACTCGAACTGATCGGCCATGGCGCGCGTAAGCGTCAGGGTGTGGGCGTCGCCTGCGGTGATGCCGTACTCCTTCATCATGCGCTGGCGGCGCGCTTCGGGAAGCTCGGGCAGGCTGGCGCGTATTGCGGCTTGCCATTTTTCATCCACCACCAAGGGAAGCAGATCGGGCTCGGGAAAATAGCGGTAGTCGTGCGCCTGCTCCTTCGAGCGCATGCCGTGAGTCTTGCCTTCGTGCGCGTTGTAGAGACGCGATTCCTGCGTGATTTTGCCGCCGGATTCGAGAATCTCGATGTGGCGCTCGATCTCGTACTCCAGCGCCTGCTTGACGAAGCGGAACGAGTTGACGTTCTTGACCTCGGTCTTGGTGCCGAATTCTTTCTGTCCGCGGGGGCGCACGCTGATGTTGGCGTCGCAGCGCAGCGAACCTTCTTCCATATTGCAGTCGCTGACGCCGGTGTAGAGGATGATTTCCTTGAGCCGGGTGAGGTACTCGTACGCTTCCTCTGGCGACCGCATGTCCGGTTCGCTGACGATCTCGGCGAGGGGCACGCCGGTGCGGTTCAGATCGATCGCGGTCTTCGAGGCAGCGTCAGCGAAGCCCTCGTGCAGACTCTTGCCCGCGTCTTCTTCCAGGTGCAGGCGGGTGATGCCGATTTTTTTCCTGCTGCCGTTCGTCTTACTTTCGTGTGTCCTATTTTCGTTCAGGTCGATTTCGATGAATCCGAACTCAGCTAGCGGCTTGTCATACTGCGAGATCTGGTAGCCTTTCGGCAGGTCAGGGTAAAAATAGTTTTTCCGCGCAAAGATAGAAACTTCGTTGATGCGGCACTCCAAAGCCATCGCCGCCAGAGCCGCGAATTCCACGGCCTTGCGGTTCAGCACCGGCAAGGCTCCGGGAAGTCCCAGACACACCGGGCACACATTCGTGTTCGGTGGATCGCCAAAACGAGTCGAACATGAGCAAAAGATTTTTGACGCGGTCAGCAACTGTACGTGGACCTCGAGCCCGATGACCGGTTCGTATTTGGCGAGGAGATCCTCGGAATGGGCTGGAGTGGTCACCATATCAGGAGATTATAGCTGGACGGGCGAGGGCGCCCGTCGCTCCATCGAATGAATAGTTATGGCCTTTTGGCTTCGGGCGCACTCAGGTACTTTTCCATCGCGATTTCGAAATACATCAGCTCAGTGCCTTTCGCGTCTTGGACTCCCGTCAGGTAGAAGTTGGCGCCGGCGAGGGGATTCGAGATGCCGGCGATATCGAAAAACAGAAAACCACGCACGGTGGAGTGCGGTTCCACTGCCTTGGCGCCAAACTGGGCCTGCTCGATTTCATTCCAGGTCTTTTTGTTCACGCCGCCTTTGACCTCTTTTCTTGGCAGCGGAATGGGCAATGTAACTTGCCCGTCGTTCCGCGACGGATGCGAGAGCCGGCGCAGCAGATCGTCCATGGTCGCGGGGAGCAGCTTGCTACGATCTTTGGTATTCAACTGGGCCTTCATGGCGACGAGCGAGACGGGCTGATCGCCGTCATTGGTGATGACGAAGAAGACAGGCATGTAACCGTAGTTACGGTAGTTCACGGTGAAGATCGAGGCTTTGTCTTCCAAGTCATAAGGATCGACTGCGACCACAACTTTTTCCATGGGGTGATCGTCATGTGCCGGGTAGGTGCGAGCGGGACGCGCAACGGGCATCACAAACTCTTTGGCGGCAATCGCGACAAGACAAGAGAGCAGCATAAAAGAGCAGACTGCCACACATCGCGGGGCTTGCGGCATGGGCGCGCGAGGTGATTCTTGCCGACCGGCATTGTGCATACGTGGATTATAGGATGCCGAACTGTAGGATGCAGTCAGCGGATGCAGTCAGCGGGATGCAGTCAGCGCAAGCGGTGCGGTCCGAGCGGAGAGCGGATTTTGGCCCGCCATTTAGAATGGGACTTCTCTTCATGTATGCGCTCTACAGTGCGCTGCTCGCTTTTTTTCTGGTGCTGACGCTGCCCTACTGGCTGCTGCAGATGATGCGGCACGGCAAGTATCGTGCGGGGTTGCGCCAGAGGCTGGGCGCGGTTCCGCCGGCCGTCGCTGGCCGCGGGGAGAAACGCGCAATCTGGGTTCACGCGGTTTCGGTGGGCGAGGTGGTGGCTTCGAGCGCAGTCGTAAGAGCGCTGCAACAGAAATTCCCGGGCCATCGCGTAATGATCTCGACGACCACCAGCACCGGGCAGCAACTCGCCGCGCGCCGGTTTGGCGCGGAGAACGTGTTTTATTTCCCCCTGGACTTTGTCTTCGCGGTCCGGCGGTACCTCGATGCTTTGCTTCCGGAACTCGTAGTCGTGGCCGAAACTGAATTCTGGCCGAATTTTCTCCGGCTTGCCAAGCGCAGCGGGGCTCGGATCGCCGTGATCAACTGCCGTATTTCTGACCGCTCGCTTCCCGGCTACAAGCGGCTCCGCTTCTGGCTTCCGAGATTGCTAAAGAAGACGCTAGGCAACGTCGATGTTTTTTTGGCTCAAACAGAAGAAGACCGGCAGAGGCTGATAGAAATTGGAGTGAGCGAATCGAAGGTTACCGTTGCCGGCAATCTGAAATTCGATGCGACGGCGCCGCCATCGCCGGCAATCGTTGCGAGTCTTCGCGAGGGCTTCAGCCACTCTGGAGCGGTGCCGGTTCTGGTGTGCGGCAGCACGCTCGAGGACGAAGAAGGCTCTCTGCTTTCGGCGTTTCGCAATATTCTGGCGAATCATCCGAAGGCCGTGATGATTCTTGCGCCCCGCCATCCGGAGCGTTTTGCGGAGGTTGCCGAGCTCGTCGAGAAACTCGGTTTCCGGATGTGGCGGCGTTCTCTGTGGAACGGCGAACCGCTCGCTGGCGGCGTGTTTCTGGTGGATAGCATCGGGGAGTTGGCTGCGCTCTATGCGCTGGCCACGGTCGCGTTCGTCGGCGGGAGTCTGGTGCCGCGCGGCGGACACAACATTCTTGAGCCTGCACTCTACGGCGTTCCCATCGTCACTGGCAACCACTACGAAAATTTTCGCGACGTGGTGAATTTCTTTGCCAGCCGCAATGCGGTCCGCATAGTCGGACTGGCGGAGATGCCGCTGGTCTTTATGGGGCTGATCGAAAACGGCGACGAGCGAACCACGCTCGGCCGGAACGCGCTGGCAGCGCTCGAATCGCAGCGCGGCGCCACAGCCAGGACCGTCTCAGCGCTGGTCCAACTGATGAGCGTTTCGTCATCCAAAGCTCAATCGAAGGACGGACCGGCCCCGGGCGAGGGGTCCGCATGAATCCGCTCACCGGACTTTACGGCGCAGCTATCGCTCTGCGAAACACGCTGTTCGATCGCGGCGTGCTGTCTTCGCGGCGGCTGGAGCGACCTGTGGTGAGCGTCGGGAATTTGTCGGTGGGTGGTTCGGGCAAGACGCCTTTCGTGATTGCGATCGGGGAACTGCTGAAGGCTCGCGGCATTCGCTTCGACGTGCTCTCGCGCGGATATGGCCGCAAGACTCGCGGCGTTCTAATCGTCGAGACCGATGGCAACGCCGCCGATTTCGGCGATGAGCCGCTGCTGATCGCGCGGCGGCTGGGCGTTCCAGTGATTGTCGGTGAAAGCCGCTATGAGGCGGGGCGAGTCGCCGAGCTGAAATTCCAGACGCAACTGCACATCCTCGACGACGGCTTTCAGCACCGGTCTCTGGCTCGCGACTTCGATATTGCGCTGATGACAGAGCGCGACTTCGACGACAGGCTGCTGCCCTGGGGACGGCTGCGCGAGCCGCTGTCGTCGTTGCGACGCGCCGATGCGATCGTGCTACCCGCAGGCCTGGCGGTGGATCATCCGGCGCTGCTGCAAAAGCTGATCTGGCGAATCGAGCGCGAGCTGGTTCTCCCGAGCGTGCCTTTCGCGCCGGTTGTCTTCTGCGGCGTCGCGCGACCCGAGCAGTTTTTTGCGCAGGTACGCGCTGCCGGAATCACACCTGCGGCAGAAATCATCTTTCGCGACCACCATGCATACGACCTGGATGACATTCAAGCCCTTATCGGCGCGCGTCGCGACCTGCAGGCGGGCGGGTTCCTGACAACTGAAAAAGACGCTATCAACCTCGGCCCTGAGCAGCGCTGCCTCGAACCACTTGCCATCGCCCAGCTGAGGCTGACGCTCGACCGTCCCACTGACGTTATCGATGTCATTTTGGCGAGAATCAGGGAAGGGAAGCCCCGCTCATGAGAAAATCGTGATCAAGCAGATTGATGACAAAACATACTAAGGAGAACGGCCGCCTGCGCCTCAGAAAGATCGTCGAATCTTTTCCCAAGCTCACGGTAACCGTGCTTGCCGATCTGGTCGCCGACGAGTTCGTGTTCGGCGAGATCTCGCGTGTCTCGCGCGAAGCGCCCGTGCTGATTTTGACGCACCGCGATCGCAAGGTGGTTCCGGGCGGCGGCGCCAATGCCATCTACAACCTTGCCGACCTGGGAGTGA
>Ga0187883_10001097_pt1 | contig 16824 bp, 18 predicted proteins | sample June2016WEW_20_1_2_FD_132966 | JGI IMG/M metagenome (GOLD analysis project Ga0187883, IMG submission 132966) | Peatland microbial communities from SPRUCE experiment site at the Marcell Experimental Forest, Minnesota, USA - June2016WEW_20_10 | ecosystem: Environmental > Terrestrial > Soil >...
GAACACGTGACGCATTCGATCTGCACCCTCGAATTTGAAGATCATCGCCCGCTTTACAACTGGTTCATCCAGCAACTCGGAATTTTTCCGTCCCAGCAAATGGAGTTCGATCGCCTCAGCCTTACCTATACCTTGCTCAGCAAGCGCAAGCTGCTCACGCTGGTGCAGGAAAAACGCGTCACCGGTTGGGACGATCCGCGCATGCCCACGCTCTCCGGCATACGGCGCCGCGGCTACACGCCGGAGGCGATTCGCAATTTCTGCGCGGCCATCGGGGTTTCGAAGACGAATGGCACGCTCGAACTTGCGATGCTCGAACACTTCGTCCGCGAAGACCTGAACAAGCGCGCGCCGCGCGTGATGGCCGTGTTGCGGCCGTTGAAGGTCGTGATCGATAACTATCCGGAAGGCCAGGTGGAGGAAGTCGAGGCGGTCAACAATCCCGAGGACGAAAGCGCTGGAAAGCGCAAAGTGCCATTTTCCAAGGTGCTCTGCATCGAACAGGACGATTTCCGCGAAGATCCGCCCAAGCAGTATTACCGCCTGTCGCCCGGGCGCGAAGTGCGGCTGCGTTACGGCTATTTCATTACCGCGAAGTCGGTGGTGAAGAACGACCGGGGAGAAGTGGTTGAGGTGCATTGTACGTACGACCCGGCCACGCGCGGCGGCAATGCTCCGGATGGACGCAAGGTGAAATCGACCATCCATTGGGTCTCAGCCGCGCATGCCCTCGACGCCGAGGTGCGTATCTACGACAAGCTCTTCACCAAAGAAGACCCGAACCAGGTTGGAGAGGGCCAGGAGTTCACTGCGAATTTGAATCCGAATTCGCTGGAAGTGATCGCGCACGCCAAGTTGGAGCCGTCGCTCGCGAATGCGCCGATCGAAGGCCGCTATCAGTTCGAACGCCTCGGATATTTTTGCGTGGACCCGGATTCGAAGCCCGGACGTCTTGTCTTCAACCGCACCGCGGCGTTGAAAGATACCTGGGCGAAGGTCGAGAAAAAGATCGAGAAAAAATAGGACGCCTCACAGCACCCGGCACGCCTCCTCAAATTCAAGACGCGGACTGCGCGGGAAAAGCTTGCTGTGATCGCCGTAGCCCAGATTGCAAAGGAAGTTCGCCTTCCATTTTCCGTCGGGGAAGAATTCCACATTGACCTTCGCCTTGTCGAAGCCGGACATCGGCCCGCAATCAAGCCCCACCGCCCGGGCGGCGAGTATGAAGTAGGCTCCCTGCAGAGAACTGTTGCGAAACGCCGTCTCCTCGGCCAGCGGCTGTTTCCCGGCGAAAACGGAGCGCATGTCGGCATGGGGGAACAGCTGGGGAAGCTTCTCGTAGAACTCGGTATCCCAGGCAACAATTACGGTCACCGGCGCGGCCTTCGTTTTTTCTACGTTCCCGGGGGAAAGAGCGGGCAAAAGACGCGCCTTGGCCGCTGCGCTTTCGAGGAATATGAAACGCGCGGGACTGGAATTCGCGCTGGTCGGACCCCAGCGCGCGAGTTCATAAGCTGCGCGCAGCGCTTCGAGGGCCACGCGCTTGGGAAGCCACACATTATGCGTACGGGCTTGGCGGAATAGCTGGTTCAGGGCGTCGTCAGAGACTTGTGTCGGCTGCACGCTGTCTGGTGTTCCGGTCATGGTTCTCCTTGTCGGCTGTTGTGGGGCGTTTGTTGGTCGATGGATTTAATGATTATGCCCTTCATACACAAGTTTGGGTGATCCGTGCAGAAGGCGGTCAAGGCCAGCAGCGCCGAGCTACAACTGCTTCCGAACTTGGAAAGGGAGAACGCGGTAAGGAATAGAAACTTTGGTGGACCTGGTCGGGATCGAACCGACGACCTCTTCCATGCCATGGAAGCGCGCTCCCAGCTGCGCCACAGGCCCACTTGGCGGGGCAATTCCTATCCTTTGATTCTCGCTTAGCTTTACCCGCCGCGTCAAACTCGAATCGGGCTCGACTCTGGCAGTCACGTCAAATAATATGGTTGGCAAAACGCCAAGGACACAATCGGAGCCCTATGTCGAACTCGCGGAATATTCTCGTTCGGTCGTTTGTCATTCTCATCGCGGTGCTTGCGCCCGCGGCGGCAGGCGCGCAAGATGCAACCGGCCAGGCAACCGGAGCGCAGCCGCCGGTTGCTTATGCGTCGGTGAGCGAACTGAACGGCATCCTGACGCAATTGCAGAAGACGGCACAAAGTATGCAATCCGATCTCGGAAAGGTGCGCATCGAAAAATGGAAGGCCGACGGCGCGACCAAGCGCCAGACGCTGGCGAACGTGGAGTCCATCCAGCGCAACTTGCAGTCGGCGCTGCCGGAAACGATCGCGCAACTGAACAACGCACCGGAAGATGTGGGAGTGAGTTTCAAACTCTACCGCAACCTCGATGCGCTGTACGACGTCTTTGGTGCGGTGGTGGAATCGGCGGGAGCCTTCGGATCGAAAGACGAGTTTCAGAGCCTGGGCAACGACATGAACGGACTCGAGAGCGCGCGGCACGCGTTTGGCGAGCGCATGCAGAAACTGGCCGCCGGCAAGGAAGTCGAGTTGACGCGTTTGCGCGCGCAGGTCAAGACGCTGTCAGCGGCGCCAGCCCAGCCGGCGAAGAAGATCGTCGTAGATGATACCGAGCCACCGAAGAAGCCGCCGGCGAAAAAGAAAGTGACAAAACCGAAGCCGCCGGCGACGACGGACGCTCCGCCGAGCGCATCGCCCAGCAAGTGACGCGGTTGGCGTTCAGCTCTTGGCCCTTGGCTTTTAGCATTTGCTCAAGCGGCTTTGGTCAGTCTGAATCCCGAGCGGGGAGGGTCCAGGGGTCCTTCTCCGCTCAGGATGCCGAGTTATCGGGGATGCTTCGAAAAGAAAGCAGGCCCGTCGCTTTTGCAGGATTTTCCGCTCCATGCCAAAAGCTAAAAGCCAAAAGCCAAAAGCCAAGACTCTGCAAACATACGACTTACCGCTGGAACTCCGGCGCCCCCTTCGGAGTCTAAGTATCTAAGCGGGAAAGGTCATCTGGCGTAGCTTTGTGCAAGAATTAATATTCCCGACCCGGGCCACAGTGACTCTATAATTGAGGGGCAACGCCATCATGGCGGGAGCTACTACATTGGGCGATCTTGCCAGCGTTATCGGGGCCCGAACTGAGGAATCCGCCGTCATCGCTGAACTGAAGGCGGGTTCGGAAGAAGCCTACTCCTGGCTGATCGGCGAGTTTCATCAGCCCATCTACGGGCTCATCTATCGCATCGTGAATGATCCGTCGGACGCGGCGGACACTACCCAGGATGTGTTTCTGAAAGTCTTCCGCGGGATGAAGCATTTCCACGGCGAGTCCAGCCTGAAGACCTGGATCTACCGCATCGCGCTGCACGAGGCGGCAAATCGCCGGCGCTGGTGGTTCCGGCACAAGTCACAGGAAACGCCGATTGATCCCATCGCGGCGGGTGAATACGAATATGCCGGAGAAGCGCGGCTGGTCGATCCGGGCGAGTCGCCGTTTGAAAAGTTCGCGCATGGCGAGGTGCGCGCGGCCGTGGAACAGGCTCTGCAACAGGTGCCTGAACCGTATCGGACGGCTTTGATCCTTCGCGATCTGGAAGAAATGTCATACGAGGAGATCGCCGAAGTCCTGACGATTTCGTTGGGAACGGTGAAGTCGCGCATCACGCGAGGGCGCGATGCGCTGCGCAAGGAATTAACCGGATATATCCGCGAGGTGGGTCCGGAGTTAGGGCTGTTCGCTCCTGCCGATGAGCGCCCTGCCAGCGACCGGCACAGCCGGGCAACCCAAGTTTCGGGGGAAAGTTCGCGTGGTGGCAGAGAAGTTGAGGTGACGCCATGAAGTGCGATGAGATGACCTGCGCTGAGATCAGGCAGTTGTTCTCGCCCTATCTCGACGGGCGGGTGAGCGGGTCGGAGATGCGTGTGCTCACGCGCCATGTGGATCAGTGCGACGGTTGCGCACGGGAATATGCCGCGATGCAGCGCACGCAACAGTTGCTTGCCAGTCTGGGCCCGAAGAAGGCTCCGGCCGACCTGGCGTTGAAGTTGCGGGTCGCGATTTCGCGCGAGGCGGCACAGGCGCGCCGTCCGCGGTTTGAAGGGGTGCTGGTGAGGCTGGAAAATGCCCTCAACGCTTTCATGGTTCCGGCCACGGCGGGGCTGGTCAGCGCCGTATTATTTTTCGGACTGCTGCTGGGCTTCTTTGCCTTGCCGGCGGAACTGCGGGCCAGCAGCGGAGACGTTCCGCTGATGCTGTACACCGGGCCGCAACTCGAACAGTCGGCGTTCGGCACGTCACTTGGCAATATGGGTGACGATGCGGTGGTGATTGAAGCCTATGTGGATGCCAACGGCCGGGTGGAGGACTACCGCATCCTGTCGCAACCGGACGACGCCAAGGCGGTGCTGCCGCAGTTGAAGAACCTGCTGATTTTCACGACCTTCCATCCCGCGCTTTCCATGGGTCGCCCGACCACGGGGACGGCGGTGCTGTCGTTTTCGAAGATTAGCGTGAAGGGTTAGCGGTAGACGCTGCGAGCCGCGCGCCTGTCTGCAAGTTCGCTTCGCTCCTAAAAGCGCCAATTGCTGAGCCCTGAGCGCTCACGCCTCTCTCATCCTTCCCAAACGAACGCGTCGAACACTCTGGTGGATTCGAAGCCGATGCGTTTATAGAGGGCAATGGCGCGGTCGTTGGCCTCGGTTACCGTCAGCGAGATGAAATGGAATCCCCGCCCGCGGAGATTCTTCGTGGAGGCGGCGAGCATGGCTTCGCCGAGGCCGGCGGAGCGGTATTCCGGGAGCACGCACACCTGGGTAATGTGGCCGACATCGGGGCGCACCTGCGAGCAGAGGATGAGGCCGACCAGCGTGCGCGTGCGGCGCTGAAAGATGGAAAAGGATGCCTGGGGATCGAAGGTGCCGCATCCGGGGAAGCGCACGATGTTGTTTAGAAACCGCAGCGACCCGGCGAGGGTGCAGTACTGATCGTTGATCTCGGAATCGACGTGGCCGCGGTAGGCGGCGGTAATCAGGGCGGCGGCGGACTGGTATTCGTGGTCGGACCAGGGACAGATTTCGAACTGGGACGGAAGCGGCGGCAGCGAAGCCTGCGGATGCCGTCCGATCTCGAAATTCATGAAGACACGGGGATGGCGGCTGAAGCCTGTTTGCAGGAAGGGGCGCGCGACTTCTCCGGTGTGGTGCGCCAGCAACTGCGCCTCCACGCGATGGATGCCGGGTGACTGCTGCAGCGTCTCGATGACGTGTGTGAGCAGCTGTTCTTCGACCTCGTGACGGTTGGGTGTGCGGCCTTCGTCGCGAACGAAGAGGTCGCCGATGACGCCCTTGCTCTGCTCGTAGACAAAAAACGAGTAACCGAAGATGCTGCCACGTTCAATGGCGGCGTAGCCGGGAAGGATCTTGGCGTCCATGTAGCGGAGGATCATCTCAGCGGAGGTGGCGTAGTCCCACGAGAGCAGGCGTCCCCACATGGCGATCTCATCTTCCAGCAGCGGGCGAAGGTCAGCGGAAGAGAAATGTCGGAGATCGAGAATTTCCATAAGCAAGGTCTTAGGTCTTAGGTCTCAGGAAAACCATGGTGCGAGGTTCTGCTGCCTCTTCCGAGCCTGGTGCCTGAGACCTGACACCTGAGACCTATTCTTTTCCCACCCAGTACAAGTCCAACTTCTGCCCCGGGATGCTCGTTAAGTATGACACCCGGCGTCCAGGAACGAGTTGGGCGACTTCAGATTGCGAACCTTGTGCGGCAACCAGGACATGAGCTGCGGCCGGGATACTTCCGCTCTCGTATGGTTGTACCGCACGATTGAAATAAAACTCGAGTCCGTATCCCTGCACGCGATTGACGTGATAGAGGGCGATAGGGACCGGTTCGTGCGAAAAGGCCTGAATGCTTCGGGCAATGGGGCGCGCGGATTGGGTGACGTCGATGACGGGAGCGGCAAGACGAATGACAGCGGCGACACTGACCACGACGGCGAACATCGTCACCGGCCGCAGCAGACGCAAGCCGGCGCGGGACAGTAGCGCAACGCCGATGCCGAGCGCAAACGCAGCGGCAATGGCAAGGGCAACCCATGTTCCGGTTCCCCACAGCAGGTGGTGATTGATCGCGATCGATGCGGCGGAGAGCGCGCCAAATATCAGCAGTCCGCAGAGAATTCCGTGAGTCGCCGCGAACAGGGGCGACAACTTCCTGTCGTCCCGCGACCTCTGCGCAACCTCAGCGCCCTCTGCGTTGAAGAATTGACCACGCCCGCGGCCGGCCAGATGCTCGGCGGTCAGGAGCGCCGCGGCGGGGACGGCGGGCAGGATGTAGCCGGGCAGCTTCGATTGCGATGCGCTGAAAAACAGGATGGGTACAAACATCCAGATGAGAAGAAACAGCGGCCAAGAATCTTCCGGGCTGGAGAAAGCCTGTTTCCCTTCGGCCCATAACAAGCGAACGCGTTCGGCAACGGCAAGGATGAGCACAAGCGTCCAAGGCATCATGGCCAGCAAGAACACTGGCAGGTAGAACCAGAAGGGCTGATGGTGGTGATAGACGTCCTGCGAGAAGCGCGCAAGATTGTGTTCGAGAATGAAGAAGCGGAAAAATTCCGGATTGCGCAGTTGAACGGCGATATACCACGGCAGCATGACGGCGAGGTAGACGGCGATGCCGGGGATCCAGAGGGTGCGCGGGATGGCGCGCCAGTCACGTTTTAGAGCGACGAAGAGAAGGATGATGACCGCGGACAGAGCGGGCGCGACCGGGCCTTTGGCCAGGGTTCCGAGGGCCAGAGCAAGGTAGAAAGCGGCGAGATAAATGTGCCGGCGGCTTTCGTACCAGGCGTACCAGGCGAGCAGTGCGATAGAAAAGGCGGCGGCCAGCGGCATGTCGGTTGCGGCGGCGCGCGCAAATCCAACAACGGCGGCGCAACTGGCGGTGATGAGGGCGCCGTCAAGTTCACTGCCGGGCCGGAAGCGGCGCAGGAACAAGTAGATGACTGCGATGAGCAGGGCCGCGTCGAAGGCGGCGGGCAGGCGGGCAGCCTGGTCGCTGATGCCGGCGACGCGGAACGACAGCATTGCCTGCCAGTAATACAGCACTGGTTTTTCGAGCCACGGTTTGCCTTGCAGCGTGGGCGTAATCCAATCGGAGCGATCGAGCATTTCGCGGGCTATTTGCGCGTAGCGTGGTTCATCGGCGCCAACGAGGCCGAAGGCGCCGAGACCGTAGAAGAAAAGGAATCCGCAGAACGCCACCAGCAGCAGCACATCGGTGCGGGTTCGCGGATTCGTTCCTTGCTTATTCATTGCATGTCAGGCAGGGCGCGGCCATAGTGATCTCGGGTTGATGCGCTGGCCTTCATGGTCGCGTTCGTCAGCCCGCCGCTGAGTTCGCGTCCATGACAACCGGTTCCTGGTGCAGGCGATCCACAATTCGGGACACGGCGACGGCCAGAGGTCCGTCAATCGAACAGCCGCTGGCGCATTTGTGCCCGCCGCCGCCGAAATGCTCAGCCACGGTTGAGACATTCACTGCTCCTTTGCTGCGCAGGCTGATGCGGTAGCGGCGATCGGGGAGTTCGCGAAAGAAGATGGCAACCTGCACGTCGGCAATCGAGAGCGCGTAGTTGACCAGGCCCTCGCAATCCTCTTCGCGGGCGCCGAGGCGCTGCATCTGGTCCTGCGTGACCCAGATCCAGGCCAGCGTGCCTTCGCGATGCATATTAGACAGTGCGGCGCCGAGCAGCCGAAGTTTGGCCGTCGAATGTCCGAAATAGATAGGCCGCGCACAAAGCGCGGGGTCGGCCCCGGCGAGCACGAGTTCGCGGGCAACCGTGAAAGTGTGCTCGTTGGTGCCTTCAAACATGAAGGACCCCGTGTCGGTCATGAGCGCGGTGTAGAGGCAGGTGGCAATGTCGCGATCGACGGGGACGCACGCCAGCCGCGCCAGACGGAAAACCAGTTCGGCCGTGGCCATCACCGTGGAATCGATCCAGTTGATATGGGCAAAATTGCGCCCGCTGACGTGATGGTCGATGTTGATGAGGAAACATTTTTCCAGACCTTCGAGAAGCGTGCGCTTGATGCCGTCGCATTCGAGCAGGATGACGGCGTCGTTCCAGGGAACAACATCGGTCTGAATGACGCGATGGGCGAAGGGAAGGTTCTGATAGATGCGGGGGACGCCATCGTGCATAACGACTTCGGCGTCCTTTCCCATGACGCGCAGGATCTGGCCACAGGCGAGGGCGGAGCCGATGGCGTCTCCGTCGGGCCGGGCGTGCGAAGTCACCACGATGCGGCCCCGCGACCGAATTTCTCGTAGAACCCGCTCTAGCATGAGGTGCTCTTGGCTGTCAGCTCTCAGCTTTCAGTTCGAGGCTGCTAGCTTCGTCTCAGGGTTGTCAGTCGTTAGTCGCTAGTCGTTGGTCGTCAGCGAGCAACCACCGAAAGCCCATTTCCTGTCACGCTTCGGTAAAGCCGCGCCGTGTCAGTTTCCCGTCGTCGCGAACGACCAACGACCAACGACGAACGACGCCCCTACCTCTTTAGCGATGCCGTAAGCTCTCCGAAATCAGCCGCCCCTTCAGGGTCCGGGTTCAGCGCCCTTCCGGCTGCGTTTCTTAGCGCGGCCGAGAAGCTCCTCGACCCGACTCTCCAATTGATCGGCACGATCGATCTGGAAATAAAGTTCCGGAGGGCGGCGCAGGCGCAGGCGTTCCGCGAGTTCGTGCCGCACGAAATTCTTGGCAGCGTCGAGCCCTTCGAGAGTGCGCTCGGCCTCGGCCTCATCGCCGGCAACGCTCACCATGACGCGAGCGGAACGGGCGTCCTGGGCCATGAGCACTTCGCTGACGCTGGCGAGCCCGATGCGAGGATCGCCCAGTTCGCCTTCGAGGATGGTTTCGATCTCTTCGCGGATGGCCGCGCTCAGCCGTCCGCGATGATACTTCTGGCCACGATGTTCCACGGCACACCTCGAACAGGAAAACGTTTGAGAATATCAGAAAAGTCAGGTTCGCCGTGATGTTATTGGCCGCAATCCGGTGGGATTTGTAAGTCCGCTGCAATCTGCGGCGGAAGCCCCCAATGAGTTACCGCTTCAAAGCGTCTTCTTGTTGGCTCGAGCCCAGGCCGCTGCGCTCGCTACGTGAGTTCGCGCGCTTTCAAGCCGTGACTTCTCGGCCATCAGGAGCACTTGCAGGCCGGGCAGGAAATGTTTCAGTTTTCCCAGATTGCTGCGGTATTCGAGCGATTCTTTTTCGAGCGCCGCAGCGGCTTCGGAACATGGCGGCAGGCGCCGCAGGCATTCCGCCGCCCGCAAAAGCTGGCTGAGTATGTCCGAGAAATCCTGTGGCCGAATGCTCGAACAGTGCTTTCGCTCCGGACGCAGACGAAGCAGTGCGGAACGCAGGTTCTCATTCACCTGCCGCAAGGTCTCGAGCGCGTCCGGCGGCATTATCCTTTCCAGTCCATGCGCACCGGAAGGGACTCGGGGCCGGGGGCGGAAGCAACCATGCCGGCCGCGAGCGTGACCGATGGCCTCTCGGCCCGGTCAACCAAGATCCATGCTTCGCGCACTGCCAGCAAGTCCGTGATGAGCTGGGTGACCCCGCGTTTCGAAGGATGAAATTGCACCCACACCAGACTTTGGCGCACCGCGTTATAAAAATTGTCGAGATCCCGGGCGACCTTGCCTCCCTTGGCAAAATCCAGCGCCGATTGCAGATGCCCGATGACCAGGATCGCGTGTTTGATGCGCTTGGTCCGCCGCTCAATCTCGTTCTGCTCGATGGCGCTTGCCGCTTGCCGCAGATCTTCGATAGTCTGCTCATAAAGCCGTACCACCAGCTCTACCGGGCTCGCGCCCCGAACTGCCGCTTCTCGATACGACTGTTGGATATTCATGACGGTCCTCTCGCTTAACTGCCAGAACTGCTGGTACTGCTTGTGTTGCTGGTGCTGCTCGCACTGGTCCCGGAAGTCGGGGTCGTATTCGTGTTTGTAGTCGGGGTTGCGGACGTGGTCAAAGCAGTGGACGAGAGCGTCCCCAAGGCTGCGTTGACTTCCGCCAAGGTGAAGGGATACTCCTCGAGACTTGCGTTGACGGTATCGAACTCCTGGGTCAACTCTGCCTGTTGCGCCGTCAACTGAGTCTGAAAGTTGGTTATTTCGGTGTTAAGGTCGCTCTGTTCGCCCTGGTTTTCGGCAAGGTCCTGGTTCAGAATGCCTACCGACGGGTCAGTCAGATTGGTGAGGTCGGCGTTGATGTTGTCGGCGAACCCGGTCGAGTTGGAATTGGTGAAGAAATTCTGTACCGCCGAAAGATTGGAGGTCAGCGCGCTGCTGAGCGTGGAGCTGTCGACGGTCAGGGTCCCGTCGTCATTCATGGTAATGCCGAGCGAGGCCAGGTTGCTGAAGCCACTACTTACCGAAGTCGGGTCGGTAGTCGCGTAGGTTATGTCCGCCGCCAGGCTGGATTGCAACACTCGCAAGTCAGTGTCTGACCCGAGCGGCCCTTCCTCGTTGGTGGCGGCATTGACAGTGAACTGGGTGTTGATGTCGCCAATCACCGTATTGTATTCCGTGACAAAATTGTTGATGGAGTTGGTGATGGAGGTTGTGTCCGGGCCCACTGTCACCGTTACCGGCGTGGCCGAATCGGCGCTCACCAGGTTCAGGGTCACGTCCGGGATCGCCCCCGTCACCGTGTTGGTGGTGCTGTAATACGGGATCCCATTGATCGAAACGAGGGCGTTCGTCCCGCCCACCGGGTCCTCAAAGGTCAGACTGGTGGTGTTGCTGCCGCTGCCGGTCGGGATGGACAGCGCCCCCGCAGCACCTGTCGCCTGGCTATAGATTGCCAGGCGTGCGCCGTCGGCGTCGGTTACCACGCTGGCTGTGATGCCCCAGTTGTTGGTGGCGCTCTGTGAATTGATCGAGGCGGCGAGCGTGGTCAGCGTGTCATTGCTGCCCGTGATCGCAATATCCGCCGTCGTGCCGCTCGATCCCCCGATCTGCAACGTAAGCTTCTTCTCCTTCGCTTCCCGCTGCTGCCGTGCCCTCGCTTTCGCAGTTTCGCCGCCTGCTGACAGTCTTGGGCAATTCCGGCTCAATGCTAAGTGCCTGGTCGCTCGGCCCTTGCAGGACCACGTCCTTAAGGCCTTGTCCAGATACTGAATGATTATCTGGTTCTTAACCTCAGGATCTTGGGTGCACTTCGACTACATCCTGCTGCAATTCGTAGGTTGAGGGGACTTTTTTCGCGACCGTGTCTTTCTGTTTTGGCAGAGTTCCCGAAACGGGTTGGGCCGCTTCTTCTGCCGTGCCCGAACGTACGCTCGCCTTTGCTGCCTGCGCGCTCTTTGCCGCCGGAAAGCTATCTACCGGAGCGATACTCATGGCCCCACTACTCCGGAATTACAAAAAGGAGGCGGTTGGTTGCCCGCCTCCTTCTTGCCGAAACCGCCTATGTCAACAGTTTCAGTACAAGTTGCTGTTGCTGGTTGGCCTGGGCCAGAGCCGATATGCCGGTCTGCTCCAGAATCGAGTACTGCGTCAGGTTAGCCACGGCCGTTGGAATGTCAGCCGCCGTCACGTTGTTTTCCGCCGCCGTCAAGTTCTGCGTCTGGTTGTTGATGACGTTGGAAGCGCTTTGCAAGCGGTTGACGGTTCCACCAATATTGCCGCGGAGGGCGGCAACCGCAGCGACTGCGTTATCGATGAGCGTCAAGGCACTTTGAGCGTCGGCGCTGGTTAATAGGTCGTTTACCGATCCCGCCGCGCCACCAGAAAAGAGCGCGCCACTGAAGGTATTGCCGCCCCACCCGTCGTCGACGTAGCGATAGTGTTGCCGACGGTGCCCTTAGTCAATGCGGTGAATACGACTTGATCCAACCCAGTCGTCGAATTTGCCGAAAACGCTGCCGAGGCAGAAGCATTGACGCCTGCGGTAGCATCGGCGCCTACGGTGCTTCCGTAGGCGTAGCTTTCACCCAAGCCGGACCCGCCGTTGACGGCATTCACCAGGTTGGTCAGGCTGGCCGTTTCGTTAGCGCCCACCAGGACCTCGGTCTCATTGGCCGTGGGCGTGGTGAGGGCGGCCACAAAGTTGTAGGTTTGGTTGCCCACCGTCACGCTATCGCCAGCGGCCGCGACCTTGTTGGCTTGGGCATTGACGCCGCCAGTCAAATCCGGGGTGTTACCCCAGGTGCCGGCGCTGCCAGCGCCGCCGGTCGAAACACTGATGGTGTTACCAGTGGCGCCAGCGTTATCAGCCGTGAAGAGAATCGTGGTTCCCGAACTTGGGCCCGCCGAGACTTGGGTATTTTGCACGGTTCCGGTTCCGTAGTTGGTTCCGGCGCCGGTCCCTTGGTTGACCGCCAGGACAAGGTTCGACAGGGCGGTAGCTTCGACGCCGGTACCTGCGGAGCCGCCGCCGAGCACCTCATTCGCCGTCGGAATCGAGCTGAGGACCTGCACGAAAGTGTAGGTTTGACCGCCAACCGTTACCGTGCTGCCAGCGGTGCCGCCGGTTAACGTGCCAGCGCTTTTGGTTAGGTTTGCGCTCACCGTCAGGCCGACAGAGTTTCCGGTGGTCGTTCCATTGCCGGCTCCGTTGATGTTTGCCGTAAGGGTCACCGTGGACGCGCCTGCCGGCGCTGAGTATGCTGCCGTGGCGTTAGCATTGGCGGCGGTTACGCCTCCAAATTCAACTCCCGCGGCACCGCTCGTGTTGTTGATCGCAGCCGCCAGGTTGGTAAGGGCTTGAGCGTTACTGCCCCCGATGACAACCTGATTTGCGGCCCCTGTAAGGTTAGCCGCGGTATTCACAAATGAGTAGGTCGTGCCACCGACCGTGACCGAGTCGGTGTTCGCGATCGTGTCGGCGCCGGCGCCGCCGACGACTATCGTTCCGGTGGCAGCGAGGGAGTTGGTTGGATTGGCTCCGGTAAAGGTGTCGGTGGCCGCTTGGGCAGCCGCGCCCGCCTGTTGGGCCAGCGTGCCACTGGCAGCGACCGCTCCCCCTAAGTCGAGGCCGTTGGACGACAACGTGCCAGTGGTCACACCGATCGTGCTGCTGCCGGAGGTGCTGCCGTCACTCAAGAAGACGTTGAGAGTATTCGCGGTGAACACCTGCCCGCCGTTGTAGTTCGTCGTTTGACCGATACTGTCGATTTCCGACTTGATGGATTGATACTCGGAGTCCAGAGCGGTGCGTTGCGTATTGGACACCGTGTCGGTGGCCGATTCGGTGGCCAGCGTTATGGCGCGGTTGAGCAGCGTGGTGACCTGCGACAGCGCGCCGTCTGCGACCTGCAGTTCGCCGACGCCGTCGGTGGCGTTGCTCGACGATTGCGTCAGCGCCGCGATGTTGGCCGATAGCCCGTTGGCGATGGCCAGACCAGCCGGATCGTCGGCGCCGCTATTGATGCGCGATCCTGACGATAACTGCTCCAGAGTGGAATTGAGGCTGTTGCTGGTGATATTGAGCTGGTTTTCCGCAGCAATAGCAGCAATGTTGTTCAAGATGGTTAGTGCCATGGTTATTGCTCCTTTTTGGTTCCGATTTTGGGATCCGTCCCCGAAACCTTCCCGGAGCTCGTTCCGTTTGTCCTGCGGAACCCAATTGCCTTTCAATCCCCTTCATCGGCGCGTCACGTGCAAGCTTTATTTCCACAAGTATCGGACGGCATAGCTCCTAGGTAATCTGGCTCCTTTCCCGTCCGCATCTCCCCGCCCTCGCCGTTTCTGCCGCTCATTACTGATGAAGCCTTATTAAGTGGCGGGCCTTTTCCGTCCAGCACTCAACCTCAGGAGCGAAACATGATCCAGCTCACCCGCCTCAACAATCACCCGCTGGTGGTCAATTCCGACCTGATCAAGTTCGTCGAGCAGGCTCCCGACACCGTCATCACGCTGGTGAACGGCGACAAAATTGTCGTTCGCGAAAGTGCCCAGGACGTCCTCGAACGGGTGGTGCAGTTCCGCCGCTCGGTGCTGCAAGGGATCATGCTCTGCCCCGACAATGGCGCAGCTGTTCCGCCTGTCCTTCCTCGAAATGACGCCGCAAGTGACGCTGGCAATGGCGAGGGCAATGGCCGGCCGGCGGGCGAGAAATAGGAGCCCCTCGTGGATAAGGCAACCCTCGGCGGTCTGGTGCTGGCTGTCGGCGGCATCATGCTTGGCTTGATGCTGGAGGGCGGCAATCTCAGCCAGGTGCTGCAGCCCACCGCAGCCCTGATCGTCTTTGGCGGCACGCTGGGCGCGGTCCTGATTCAGTATCCCTTGCCGGTGGCGCTGAGTGCGTTCCGGCGCCTGGTGCAGGTCTTCGTCGAGCCCGCAGAGAATGCGCAATCGACGATCGGACTGCTGGTCAAGTACGCGAACCAGGCGCGGCGCGAAGGCATCATCTCGCTCGACAAAGAACTTGCCACCATCGACGAACCCTTCCTGCATCGCGCCCTCATGTTGGCGGTCGACGGCACTGAACCGCAGGAACTCCGCAAGATCATGGAGCTCGAACTGGATAACAAAGAAGAACAGGAAGAGAAGATTCCCCAACTCTTCGAATCGGCCTGTGGATTTTCTCCCACCATCGGCATCATCGGAGCCGTGCTCGGTTTGATCCAGGTCATGCAGCACCTGGACAAAATCGACGAAGTCGGAAAAGGTATTGCCGTCGCTTTCGTGGCCACCCTTTACGGAGTGGGCACTGCCAATCTTATTTTGTTGCCGTGCGCCGGAAAACTGAAAATTCGCATTCGCAACGAGCAGATCATCCGCGAAATGACGCTGGAGGGGGTGGTTTCCATCCTCGAAGGGATGAACCCGCGCATGCTGGAAGCGAAGCTGCTGGGATTCCTGACCGAGGCCCACGGACCGGCCGCAGTCCCTGAGGTGTCCAAAGTATGAGCCGCCGCAAGCGACGTCCCGCTCACGCCAATCACGATCGCTGGCTGGTTTCCTACGCCGACTTCATCACGCTCTTGTTCGCCTTCTTCGTAGTGCTCTACGCCTCGTCGCAAGTCGACAAAAGAAAAGTCGGAAAACTGGCTTTGGCCATTCAGGTCGCTTTCCAGGAGATGGGAGTTTTTCAGGCGTCCACTACGGAAGTCCCCATCGATCTCTCCGATCCCATGCCTTTCAGTACCGCGCAAGCTATCGAAAACAGCCAGCGCACCGCGAGCCTGGGTCGGATTGCGTCTCATCCCGACGGTTCGCCCGACACCAGCAGGGAGAACGGCGATCTGGCTCAGTTGCAGGCCGAACTCGAAACCACGCTGTCTCCGGAAATCAAGCGCAAGGAAATCGCCATGCGCCGCGAGCCCGACGGTCTGGTCATCAGTTTGCGCGAGGTGGGGTTTTTTGAAAGTGGCTCAGCCCAGATGAAGTCCGCCTCCATGGCGGCCTTCGACCGCATCGCCGACATGCTCCGCCAGCATGACTATCGCTTGCGGATCGAAGGCCACACCGATAACGCTCCCATCCACACCGCCCAGTTTCCCTCGAACTGGGAACTCTCCACCTCGCGGGCAACCGAAATTGTGCGTCTCCTCATCGTCCGGGACGGGTTCGGTCCCGATCGTTTGAGCGCTGCCGGATTCGCCGAGTATCATCCTGTAGCAACCAATCTCACCGCGGAAGGCCGCGGCATGAACCGCCGCGTGGATATCATCATCCTCGGCCAAACCCCGGCGCAGGCTCCCATGGCCCAGGCCGGAACCCAAGCCCAGACCCCAGCCGCGAAGAACACGCCGCAGCCGTCCCCGGCGACCGCACTCAAGCCCGCGGCGGTGAGGACTGCAGGCGGCAGCCTACAGCAGTAATTCCATCCAGAGAGCGCTTTCGATGGGAATCGAGGAATACGGTGCGATCTCCACGAACCCCATTCTGCGATAGAGTGCGATCGCATCCTGCATGGCCGAGGCAATCGTATCCAGACGCATGCGCTCATAGCCGATCACGCGCGCCTCGGCGATCAAGCGTTCCACCAGCATCCGCCCGAGCCCGAGGCCGCGATCCTCAGGCCGCACGTAAAGCCGCTTCATCTCGCAGATACCGGCTTCAATCTTGCGCAACGCGATGCAACCAGCGGCGTGGTCCGCGTATCGGGCCAGCAGCAATCGCCCGCTCGGGGGAGCGTACGCGCCCGGAAGACTTTTCAACTCCTCATCGAAACTTTGGAAGCACAGGCTGAAGCCGAGCGAACGGCCATATTCGAGGAAGAGGCTGCGCGCTTGTTCGATATGTTCGGGGAGCGTGGCCTGAAGCAGATCGATCCGGCTCCGATCGCCATGGCTCTGATCACCACGACGCCGATCGTTCTGAACAAGATCGTTTTTGCCGTCAGCAGAGGTCGTCACTGGAGAACCTTACTGTTGTATCCCGAAGCTCCACCGATTCTATCCCTCGCGCAGTCGATTGCGCTCGGCCCACGGGACAATTAAGATTCCTCTACTCCCATGTCTGAAGTCATTCCAACCGAGCCCACCGCTTCCCATCCCGTTTCCACCCCTGTCTCCGAACCTTCCGTCGAGGTATTCGCCGTTTACGGGGTTGAGCCCGAGATTCAGGCCTACGCCATGGCCAAGTATTCGCGCTCCTCCCTATCGATGAAAGAGTCGCTGAAGGAAATCTCTGCCCAGAGGGCCGAAAAGTTTCTCAACACCTACTACTTCCAATACGGGCACCGCTCCATCGCCGACCTTGCCCACATCGCGCTCGCCATCGAGCGCCTCTCCATCCTCGCCGCCATCGTCGTTGCCGACGAGCAGCGCTGGGATGGCCAGGAGCGCTCGAC
>Ga0187883_10001103_pt1 | contig 16747 bp, 18 predicted proteins | sample June2016WEW_20_1_2_FD_132966 | JGI IMG/M metagenome (GOLD analysis project Ga0187883, IMG submission 132966) | Peatland microbial communities from SPRUCE experiment site at the Marcell Experimental Forest, Minnesota, USA - June2016WEW_20_10 | ecosystem: Environmental > Terrestrial > Soil >...
ATGCCGACGTGCCGTACATCGGGCTGGTGGCGAGCAAGCGCCGCGGTGATGCGGTGCTCGACGGGATGGGACTGTCGAAGGCGGAGCGGGCGCGCGTGCACACTCCCGCCGGCCTGGAGATCGGGGCGAAGACGCCCGGGGAGATCGCACTGTCGATCATGGCCGGGGTCGTCCGTGCCATCCGCAAGGAGGGGCTGGAAGTGGCGGCGCACAAGGCGACGCCGAGAGAGGAGGTCGACCCCGTGTGCGCAATGACCGTCGTCGTCGGCCCGGACACGCCACACCGCGAGGTCGACGGCGTCCTGCACTGGTTCTGCAGCACCGCCTGCCGGGACCAGTGGGCACCGGCGTAGGCGAGATGTTCGTCACCGGGTTGGTGCTGGCGGCGGGCGGGTCGAGCCGCCTGGGCCAGCCGAAGCAACTCCTGCCCTACAAGGGCAGGCCGCTCCTCGACGTCACGCTCGCCATGGCGCGCCGGTGCGGGTTCGACCAGTTGCTGGTGACGATCGGCGGGGCGTCCGTAGAAGTGCGCGATCGCATCGACTTCGAGGGCTGCCATGTCGTCGAGAACGTCAACTACACGGCCGGGTGCTCCTCCTCCATCGGTGCGGCCATGGGTGCGGTCGACGAGCGCTCGGATGGCGTGGTGCTCCTGTTGGGCGACCAGCCGGATGTGTCGCCCGCCGTCGTGGCGACGCTGGTGCGCACGGCCAAGGGCGCTCCGCTCGGCGTCACCCTCTACGAGGACGGGCGGGGTCACCCGTTCTGGTTCGGCCTCCAGGTGTTCGGCGAGCTCCTGGAGCTGCACGGCGACAAGGCCGTCTGGAAGCTCCTCGAATCAGGGCGCTACCCCGTCATCGAGGCAAGGGTCGCGGGCCCTATCCCGCGCGACGTCGACACGTGGGAGGACTACCAGGCGCTCCTGGCGGCGTCGGATGAGGCCACACGCGGCTGACACGTTCGCAATCGGCCGGCGAGGAACAGAGCGGCCGGCTCAGCTCCAGAGCGTGACGTAGACAGAGGGACGGAAGCGGCCGATGTTGATGCCCGAGCCACGCATCATGGCCTGAATCGCACGCGGCGTCGTGATGAACCGGGTGAGCTCCGCCGCAGCGGGCAGCACCGTGTGGTCGGGCAGCGTCATGGCACTCCACGTCCCGTCGCCGCTGACGCCCGGTCCCGAGATACGGACCAGCGAGCCTCCGCCGACTGCGTCCGCCACGGCGAAGGACAGCGCGAGGCAGATGCCGCTGTTGCGTTGTGTCTCCTCGAGCGCGGCGGCGTGGCTCTGGAAGATGCGCTGACGGTCGTCGGGCACGTCGAACCGGCGCAGCATCGACCGGACGACGGTGTCGTCTCCGGCCGCCGACGGCCCGAGCAGCCAGGTCTGCTCCCGCAACTGCGAGGGCCGCGTCTGCGCGTTGGCCAGGGGATGGCCCGGGCCGCAGACGATCACGATCTGGTAGTTCATGAAGGGCTTGGAGGTGAGTGTCTCGGGCAGCTGCTTTGGCTTGGGACCGACCGCCACGTCGACGGCACGCGTCGTCAGCAGGTGCTCGAACGCCTGTGTGTTGCAGACGCTCAGCTCGACATCTAGGTCGGAGGCCCGACTGGCGAACAGCTCGATGAGCCCCGAGGCGGCATGCTCGGCGAACAGGCTGGACGCGGCCACGCGCATGAGCCTCTTGCCGGCTCCGGCCTGACTCACCTCGCGGATCGTCCGCTCCTGCAGCCCCAGCATCTCCATGGCCCGGCTGGCCAGCCGCAGGCCACCTGGTGTGAACGCGAGTCCACTTCCGGTGCGCGTGAAGAGCTGGTCGCTAAATTCCTTGCGAAGCTGGCTGCAGTGCAGCGACACCGCGGCCTCCGACACGCCGAGCTCCGCGGCGGCCTCCTTCACCGAGCCAAGCCTGACGACGGTGGAGAACGCTCGTAGCTGGGTGGGTGTCAAGGGTTCACATTGCCTCGTGGGCACGACCCAACGTCTGTCGCCATCGATAGGGCACGGAGCACCTCAGTGGGGGTGACCACCGGCCAGGAGCTCCAGTGCATGGGGCAGGACGTCGATGATCGCCTCGAGCGATTCGACGGCACCTCTTGGCGAGCCCGGGGTGTTGAGGACGAGGCAGCCGTCGATCGTCCCCGCGACGCCACGGGACAGGCGTCCCAGTGGGCTGGCCGCCCGCATGGCCTCGGAGAGCCCGGGAGCTTCCCGGGTGATGACCCGGCGTGTGGCCTCCGGGGTGAGGTCGGTGGGAGAGAAGCCCGTGCCGCCCGTCGTCACGACGAGGCCGGCGAAGTCCTGGGCGAGGAGGGTCAGGGCCTCCGAAACGGGCCCGATGCCGTCGGGCGCGACCTGCCGCTCGACCACCGAGAAGCGGTGGGTCGTCAGCACCTCGGCCAGGGCGGCACCCGACCGGTCTTCCCGGGTCCCGCGATTCACCGACTCGGAGACCGTGAGGATCTTCGCTTCGAGCGTCACGAGTCGTGAGACTACTTTCGCCGCCCTCCGGCCATTACGACCCAACGCGTGCTCCCTCGTGAAGTCGAAGCTGATGCTGCACAAGGCGGGCCCGCCAGAGGGCGGTCGAGGTGAGCCACTTTGCGATGGTGCAGCTGATCCTGCTCAATCACCTGGTCTTGGCCCGCCGGATGCGTGGTTCATAGCTGGTGATGGAGTAGCGCCTGCGTCTGGGGTGGCACGGGCGATACCTCATTCTCTACCGGCGTCCCTAGGCTTGGTGCGTGTCTGCCAAGCGCTCGGGCCCGGATCGTCAGGACGCCCAGCAGCGGATTGCCGTCGGACGCCGAGTGTTCTTGGGCATCGTGGGGCTGGGGGCGGCCGGGATCGTGTTCGGCGCCAAAGTGCAGAACGTCATCGGAAATGTCGTCGGGTCCGGCCTCGGGGGACTGCTGCCTGGCGGGGACCACTTCCGCATCTACTCCATCACCGGGACGTTCCCTGTCATCGCCCCCTCCGCGTACCGCCTGGAGGTCACCGGGCTGGTCGACCGGCCACAGACGTACACGCTCGACGCGCTCGAGACGATGCCGCGCACGGCGTTCGTCAAGGACTTCCACTGTGTCACCGGATGGACGGTCCCCGCGGTCCACTGGGAGGGTGTGCGGCTCTCGGACATCCTCGACGACGTGGGCGTGCAGCAGGGCGCCGTGGCGTTGCGTTTCGAGTCGTACGACGGGGCCGACACGGAGAGCCTGACGCTGGAGCAGGCGCGGCTGCCCGACGTGATCATCGCCTACCGCATGCTCGGCGCCCCCGTGACCACTGAGCACGGGGGGCCGGTCCGCCTCTACGTCGCGCCCATGTTCGGCTACAAGTCGCTCAAGTGGCTTTCGGCTATCAGGGTGGAGGATCAGGTGATCCCGGGTTTCTGGGAGAAGAACGGCTATCCCGTCAACGGCTGGATGGATGGCTCCACCGGTGCGACCGACCCGTCACTGACCGGAGGTGCGGCGTGACGCCCCCGGTCGCGGCTCGTCAGCGCACCGCGGCGCGAATCGTTCGGTTCGACGCGGTGCAGCGCACTGCGCACTGGCTCAATGCGGTGCTCTTCGGAATCCTCATGCTGACGGCGCTGCCGCTGTACTTCGGGTCGATCGCCGGAGTGGTCGTGCCCCGTGCGCTGGTGGCGCAGATCCACCTGTGGGCGGGCATCGCACTGCCGGTGCCGCTCCTCATCGCTCTCCTGGGGCCCTGGGGAGCTCAGTTCCGCGGTGACCTGCACCGGATCAACAGCTGGACGAGGGACGAGGTGACCTGGCTGAAGGCAGTGGGGCGCAGGGCTCCGCAGGTCGTTGACAAATTCAACCCCGGCCAGAAGCTCAACGCGATCTTCACCGGCGGGGTCATCGTGGTGATGCTGGTCACTGGCGCCATGCTGAAATGGTTCCGGTTCTTCCCGGTCGACTGGCGAACCGGTGCCACGTTCGTCCATGACGTGTTCGCTCTGGCGATCTTCATCGTGGTCACCGGACACGTGCTCTTCGCTCTGACCCATCCGGGCTCGCTGCGTTCCATGATCAGAGGCTGGGTCACCGAAGCGTGGGCGGCGCGCCACGCGCCGGGCTGGCTGGCCGAGGAGCAATCGCAGGTTGAGCCCGACATGGTCTCTGACGGGGCCTGACCGAGCGCCCCTTGCCTGAGCCCGGGTCTGGGCGGATCGCCTTGCTACCTTGTGGCGTGCCCCAGTACAGGATCGGCCAGGCGGCGGAGTTGCTGGGGGTGAGCACCGACACCGTGCGCCGGTGGGCCGACGCTGGGCGGGTGAAGGCGACGGCGGGTTCGGGGGGCCGGCGCTACGTCGACGGCGCGGATCTCGCCCGCCTGGCCGTCGAGCTCGCCGGTGAGCCGGGGCGCGACCGGCCCCGGGGTCAGTCGGCCCGCAACCGCTTCCGCGGGATCGTCACACGGGTGACCAGGGATGGCGTGGCGGCGCAGGTGGAGCTGCAGTCGGGCCCGCACCGCTTCGTGGCTCTCATCACCCGGGAGGCCGCCGACGAGCTGGAGCTGGCGCCGGGAATGATCGCCGACGCCGTGGTGAAGGCGACGAACGTCGGGGTCGAGGTGCCGGCAGCCTCCTGAGCGGGGCCTCGCACCCCTCGGCCAGGGAGTGGAGGGCCGTCAGAACGGCGGGGAGATGCGATAATTCCTCGATGGCCAAGACCTACGAAGGGATAGATCAGAAGCTGTCGGCGTGGATCTCGGAGCAGCCGGTTTTCTTCGTGTCGACGGCCCCGCTCGATCCTGACGGGTCGGTGAACTGCTCGCCCAAGGGAAACCGCGGCGAGTTCGCCGTTCTGGACGAGCTCACGGTGGCCTACCTCGACCAGACGGGGAGCGGCGTCGAGACCATCGCGCATCTCCAGGAGAACGGCCGGATCGTCATCATGTTCTGTGCCTTCGTGGGGCCGCCACGGATCGTTCGTCTGCATGGGAAGGGCCGGGTCGTGCTGGCCGACTACCCGGACTTCGACGAGCTGATCGGCCGCTTCACCGGTGGCGCGGCGGTCGGGGTGCGCTCGGTCATCGTCGTGGAGGTGGGACGGGTGTCGGATTCGTGTGGCTACGGCGTGCCTCTGATGCACTTCGAGGGTCATCGACCGACCATGGACCAGTGGTCCACCCAGAAGGGGAGAGACGGCATCCGCCAGTACTGGGCCGAGAAGAACGTCACCAGCATCGACGGCATCAGAGGAATCGACGCGCCGACATCGCCATAGAACGTGTCGCTCGCTGAGCGTCCACGTCCACCTCGGCTCCCGCTCTGGGCCGGGCGCCCCGTGCGCGGCTTGTCACCGATGTAGCCGAGCCACGTTGAGCCATCTCGACGGAAATCTCTTAAGACGTATTCGCACTCCACAGAGCGTGCTTCGCCCCACTCAAGCGAGGCGATCTCCCGCCGAGGTCCGACGTTCGTGAGCGCGCAGGCCATGCACAACAGGGAGGGTTTGTCCATCCCATCCTGCATGTCTAGCCTGGCCTCCTTTGCCGCGATGAACGGACGTGAGGGAGGGCCCACGGTGATCACGGAACGCGTACCCCGATGAGCATCCTCGGCAATCGGGTGCAACGTCGCGAGGACCCGAAGTTTCTGACGGTGGGGGGTACCTACGTCGCCGACCTCGACCTACCTGGGTCGGTCCACCTGACCTTCGTCCGTTCGAGCATGGCCCATGCCTCGATTCAGACCATCGACACCTCCGGAGCCGTGACCATGCCCGGGGTGCTCGCCGTCTACACCCATGCCGACCTCGGCTTGGGCAATCTGCCGCCGATCATGGACATGACGCCCGTGACCATGACCCGGAGCATCCTGGCATCGGGGACCGTTCGCTACGTGGGCGAGCCGATCGTCGCCATCGTCGCCGAGACCCGCCAGGCAGCGGCGGATGCCACAGAGCAGGTCATCGTCGAGTACGAACCGCTCCCGGCGGTCGTCGACCCGGCCGAAGCCTTGAAGGACGAGGTCCTGCTCTTTCCCGAGGCGGGGACGAACACCGCGTTCACACTGGACTTCGGGGGCGACTCGGCACTCTTCGAGGGCTGCGAGGTCGTGGTGGACCGGACGATTGCCAACCAGCGGGTGGCGCCCTGTCCGCTGGAGGTGCGCTCGTCGGCCGCGCGTATGGATGCCGACGGCCGGCTGGAGTTCTACGCGTCGACCCAAGCCCCTCACGGTGTGCGCCAGATGCTGGCCACGGCACTGGCCCTTCCGGCGGACCGCGTCCACGTGGTGGCTCCCGACGTGGGTGGCGGGTTCGGCGCGAAGGGCTCGGTCTATCCCGAGGAGCTCATGGTGGGTTGGTGCGCCCTGCACCTCGACCGGCCGATCCGCTGGACCGAGACCCGGTCGGAGAGCATGCTCGGGCTCGGCCATGGTCGTGCCCAGGTGCAGCGGATCAGGCTCGGCGGCAACCGTGACGGCGTCATTCGGGCGTACCGGATTGAGGTGCTGCAGGACGGCGGCGCCTACCCCGACTTTGGCACCGTCCTCCCCTTCATGACCCGCACCATGACGAGCGGCGTGTACGCAATCCCCAAGGCGGAGTGCTCGAGTGTCTCGGTCGTGACCAATACGACACCGACCGTGGCCTACCGGGGGGCCGGGAGGCCGGAGGCGACCTCCGCCATCGAGCGGGCCGTGGACATGTTCGCCGCCGAAATCGGCATGGACCCGGCCGAGGTCCGACGCCGTAACCTGATCGGACCGGACGCCTTCCCGTACGACACACCCACCGGGACCACGTACGACACCGGAAACTACCGGGGTACCCTGGACCTGGCCCTCGAGGTGGCGGGCTACGACGACCTGCGGGCGGAGCAGCAGCGCCGCCGGACCAGCGGCGACGTCCGCCAGCTCGGCATCGGGCTGTCGTGCTACGTCGAGATCACCAACGGCATGCCGGATGGGGAGTTCGGCGCGGTCGAGGTACGGCCCGACGGCAGGGTGACCGTCCGCACCGGCACGTCGCCCCACGGCCAGGGGCACGTCACGGCATGGTCGATGCTGGTCGCCGACCAGCTCGGGGTCCGGATGGAGGACATCGAGGTCATTCACGGCGACACCGACGTGGTACCCCGCGGCGGGGGAACCATGGGGTCCCGCTCGCTCCAGGTCGGGGGCGCCGCCGTCAACCAGGCGGCCATCGCCGTGGTCGATCAGGGCAAGGATCTGGCCGCCGACCTGTTCGAGGCCGCACCCGAGGACGTGGTCCTCGACAAGGCACGCGGGCTCTTCCACGTGGTCGGCAGCCCGGCGCTCACACACAGCTGGGCCGACCTGGCGAGGGCCGCCCTCGACCGGAGTGGCACCCCGCTCCTGGCCGAGGTGGATCTGGCGTCACCGGGTCCGACCTTCCCCTTCGGGACCCACGTCTCGGTGGTCGAGGTGGACACCGAGACGGGGAAGGTGACGCTGCTCCGCCACATCGCGGTGGACGACGCCGGTCGAATCGTGAACCCCCTGCTTGCCGAGGGGCAGGTCCACGGCGGCATCGCCCAGGGCGTGGCGCAGGCGCTCCTCGAAGAGGTCGTCTACGACCAGGAGGGCAACCCACTCACCTCGACACTGGCGGACTATTCGTTCATTTCCGCCGCCGAGCTCCCGACCTACGAGACGCGTTTCACAGAGACGCCAACACCGGTCAACGCGCTCGGCTCGAAGGGTATCGGGGAGTCCGGCACCATCGGCTCCACTCCCGCCGTGCACAACGCGGTCTGTGACGCCGTTGCGCATCTGGGAGTCCGGCATGTCGACATGCCCACGACGCCGACGCGGGTGTGGCGTGCCATTCAAGATGCGACGGCCGGAAGGAGCTGACGTGCGGATCACCATCAATGTCAACGGGACGAGCGAGTCCCACGAGGTCGAGGCGCGCACGTTGCTGGTCCACTACCTGCGCGATGAGGCCGGCTTGACCGGTACGAATATCGGATGTGACACCACGTCGTGCGGGGCGTGCACCGTGCTGTTGAACGGGGAATCCGTGAAGTCATGCACGGTGCTGGCGGCACAGGCCGAGGGAACCGATGTCACGACGATTGAGGGACTGGCTGACGCTGACGGGCGGATGCATCCGGTGCAGCAGGCTTTTCAGGAGTACCACGGGCTGCAGTGCGGCTACTGCACGCCCGGCATGGTGATGGCCGTGACGTCCCTGCTGGCGGAGAATCCCGATCCGACGGAGGAGGACATCCGGGTAGGGCTGGAGGGCAATCTGTGCCGCTGCACCGGATACCACAACATTGTGGCGGCCGCCCTGGCGGCCTCGAAGATCCCGGAGCTCCGCGCGTGATCCCCGCCTCCTTCGACTACCTGCGTGCCGGTTCGGTCGCAGAAGCCATCACAATGCTCTCGGACCATGGCGACGACGCCAAGCTGCTCGCCGGGGGCCACTCCTTGCTCCCCCTCATGAAGTTCCGCTTGGCCACGCCGGCCGTCCTGGTCGACATCGGCCAGCTGCGAGAGCTGAGCTACGTGCGCGAGGAGGGCAGTCATGTCGCCATCGGGGCGCTCACCCGTCACCACGACATCGCCAACAGCCCGGAGGTCCGAGCCGCGGCTCCGGTCCTGGCCCATGTGGCCGGCCAGGTCGGCGACCCACAGGTCCGGCACCGCGGCACCATCGGCGGCTCCATCGCCCACGGTGACTCCGCGTCGGACCTACCGGCCGTGGTGCTCGCGCTCGGGGGGTCGCTCGTCGCCGAGGGCCCGTCCGGGCGTCGCGAGATTGCGGCGCACGAGTTCCACCTGAGCTTCTTCGAAGTGTCACTTGAGCCAGACGAGATCCTCGTTGAAGTCCGGGTGCCTCGGGCGCCCGGAGACCGGTGGGGCTTCGAGAAGCTCACCAAGCGCGCCCAGGACTGGGCGATCGTCGGCGCGGTGGCAGCCCGAACAGAAGAAGGCATCGGGGTTGGTCTCATCAACATGGGGCCGGTGCCGTTGCGGGCGGCGGCGGTGGAGTCAGCGGTGGCATCGGGCGCAGGCGCCGCCGAGGCGGCACAGTTGGCCGCTGAGAACACTGAGCCCGCGGCGGACTTCAACGGGTCGGTGGAGTACCGCCAACACGTAGCACGGGTACTGGTGCGCCGGGCCCTCGAGCAAGCAGGCGTCTGATCGACACTCCTTCCCTCGCCCTGGAATCGCCGGAGGAACTGGCCCTCATTCTCGCCCAGCACGACTATCTGGCCGACGACCCGCTGGCCACAGTGCTCTTCCTTGCGCTGCGACTCGGGCGCCCACTCCTCTTGGAGGGGGAGGCTGGGGTTGGCAAGACCGAAGTGGCCAAGGTCCTGGCGCGCTGGACCGGGGGCGAGTTACTGCGCCTGCAGTGCTACGACGGCATCGATGTCTCCCAGGCCGTCTACGAATGGGACTACGCCCGCCAGCTTCTCCACCTCCGCGCCGCCGAGGCGACCGGGGTCGGATCGGAGCAGACTTCCGAGCTAGAGCGCTCCCTGTACTCCGAGGCCTACCTGGTGCGCCGGCCTCTGCTCAAGGCCATTGCCGGGTCCGCCGACGGCCCCGTACCGGTGCTGTTGATCGACGAGATCGACCGGGCCGATGATGAGTTTGAGGCCTATCTGCTCGAGATCCTGTCCGACTTCACCGTCTCGGTGCCCGAGCTCGGTACGTTCCGGGCCGAGCGCCCACCGGTCGTGATCGTGACGTCGAACCGTACCCGCGACGTCCACGACGCCCTGAAGCGACGATGCCTGTACCACTGGGTGGACCACCCGAGCTTCGAGCGCGAGGTGGCTATCGTCCGCCTCCGTGTGGCGACGGCCACCGAGTCGATTGCTCGTGAGGTTGCCGCGGCGGCAGCCGTGCTCCGCCGGCAGGGCCTCTACAAGCCCCCCGGCGTGGCTGAGACCATCGACTGGGCCCAAGCTCTCAGCGCGCTCGGTGCTGTCCGGCTCGACGAGCGGACGGTCGAACGCACGCTGGGCACGGTTCTCAAGTACCGCGAGGATGCCGAGCGGGTCAAGGCGGTCGGCCTGACTCACCTGTTGGCAGAGGCGCGCAAGGCGGGGGCGTGACGGCGGGCCCGAGAGGGCCGAATGATCGGGCCGCGCTGGCCACCGGCTTCTCGCGGGCCCTTCGGGCCGCCGGGCTTGATGCCCCGCCCAGCGCCACTATTGATTTTGCACAGGCTCTCGGCCTGCTGGGGATCACCCGGCCCGAGCACGTTTTCTGGGCCGGTCACGCCTGCTTCTGTTCCGGGCCGGACGACACCGATCTCTACGCGGCGACGTTCGTGGCCTATTTCGGTCACGCCGGAGCGACTCTCCCTGGCGGTCGGGTCACGACGAGGCCGCCATCGTCGACGCCATCCCACGCGGTGGCGAGCGGCGGGGAGCCGCCGGCGGTCGGCCGCAGCGACGTGTCCTGTGACCCCGCCTCGCCGGTCCGAGCTGTGTACGGCGCGGCCGAGATCCTTCGCACAAAGGACTTTGGCGCCTGCACAGAGGCCGAGCTGGCCGAGGTGACCAGGCTCATGCTCCAAGTGCGCCGCCGACCTCCGCTTCGCAGGAGCAGGCGTCTGGTCGTCGCTCGCCGGCCCAGCCGGGGAACCCTCGACGTGCGCCGCACGATGCGCGGCTCGCTGGCGTCCCAGGGGGACCCTTTCCGTCTGCGCCGACGCGTCCGAGGCACGCGACCTCGCCGGCTCGTGCTGCTGCTCGACGTCTCAGGGTCCATGGGGCTGTACGCGCCGGCCTTGCTTCGCTTCGCCCATGCCCTCGTGCTCACACACCGCGGAGCCGAGGTGTTCACCGTGGGTACGCGTTGTACACGGGTGACGCGGGAGCTGGCCTGGCGCGATACGGACGAGGCGCTCCGGCGTGTGGCGAGCGCGGCACCTGACCTCGAAGGCGGAACGAGGCTGGGTGAGGGCCTGTCCTCGTTCAACCGCGTCTGGGGTCTGAGCGGACTGGCCCGGGGCGCCATTGTGGTGGTGTGCTCCGACGGGTGGGAGCGGGGAGACCCGTCAGTGCTCGCCGACGAGATGGCCCGGCTGTCGCGTGTGGCATACCGGATCATCTGGGCTAATCCGCTCAAGGGCTCGGAGGGTTACGAGCCGCTGACCCAGGGCATGCAGGCCGCACTGCCCTACGTGGACGAATTCGTCTCGGGGCATTCACTCGAGGCGCTGGAGGGACTTGTCGGGGTGATTTCGCAATGAGGGAGACGTTTCCGGCTATCGATCGCTGGCTTGCATCTTGCGTCACCGCAGGCCGGCACGCCGCTACGCTCGCCCGGTGTCCGTGGCCGCCGTCATCCTCGCCGCTGGTGCAGGGAGTCGCTTCAATCGCGATGACCCCGAGGCCGCGCCCGGGGCAAAGCTCCTCCATGCGGTGAGGGGGAGACCACTGGTGGTCTGGGCCATCGCTCCGGCGCTCGAAGCCGGGCTCGATGAGGTAGTGGTGGTCGACGGCGCCGCAGACCTGGGTGCCGTAGTGCCCGAGGGCGTGACCCTCCTGCACAACGAGCGGTGGCATCAGGGCCAGGCCACCTCGCTCAGAGTCGCCCTCGATTGGTGCACCCGCCAAGGCCACCAGGCCGTGGTCATCGGCCTCGGGGACACCCCGGGGCTGACTCCCGCGGCCTGGCGGTCTATTGCCACCACCCCGGATGGGCCCATGGTCTTCGCCACTTACGAGGGCCGGCGGGGTCACCCGGTGCGTCTCGACGCGTCGGTGTGGCCCCTGCTCCCGACCACCGGGGACGAGGGCGCCCGCGCTCTGGCCAGCGGCCGGCCCGAACTCGTGTGGGAAGTACCCTGCGTTGGCGCACCCGCCGATATCGACATCCCCGAGGCCCTCACGCAATGGAACTGACGAACGAGTTCGAGGTCGCCGTGCCCATCCAGGTTGCCTGGGCCGTCCTCACTGACGCCGAGCGGATTGCCCCGTGCCTGCCCGGGGCGGAGCTGCGGGAGGTGGAAGGAGACGAGTACCGGGGCGTGGTGAAGGTCAAGGTCGGACCGATCACGGCCTCGTATCAGGGCACGGCCCGATTCACCGAGCTCGACGAAAGTGGTCACCGGGCCGTGCTGCGGGCAGAGGGGCGCGAGACGCGCGGCCAGGGCAATGCGACCGCGGAGATCACCGCGAGCATGATGCCTTCGGGATCGGGCACGAAGGTGAGCGTGCTGACGGACCTCTCAATCACGGGCAAGGTGGCGCAGTTCGGGCGCGGCGTGTTGGCCGACGTGTCCACGAAGCTGCTCGATCAGTTCGTGACCAACCTCGAGGCGAGCGTGCTGGGACCAGATGAGGTCGCAGTTCCATTAGAGGCGACGGCGTTAGAGAGCCCGTCAGACCACCAGGGGCCCGACCCGGCACCTGCCTTTCGCCATATCGAATCCGCACCGGCAGAGCCTGTGGATCTCGTCGCCGTCGCCGGCGAGTCGGTGGCCCGCCGCCTGCGACCCTTGCTGATCGTCGCCGGCATCGTCGTGGTCATCGGCTTGGCCACCCGCTCCAGGCGCCGCCGGCGTTCAGCCGCTGACCGGCTGACCGGCTGAATCACCTTGCCAACGTGAGAGTCGAATACGCCCGCCGACGGCTCGGTGGTCGCTGAGGTTCGACGCTCCTACTAAGTCCCCCTCAAGGCGCGGTTTTGTCGAGCAGACCGGTTGCTCTCAGGGGTGACCGGCGGGATGCCATCGCCGGCGTCTCGCCCGGTGATCGGGTCGATCCCCTCATAGATCAAATAACCCGAAGGTCGTTGCGTCAATCCGACGCTCGCGCCGAAGTGCTTGAGTCAGGGGTCCGGGTCAGCGTGCCCGAACGGCCGAGCGGATTTTCATCATCGTGCCGTCGCCGGAAAGGCGCCCGTTCGGCCTGGTCGTAGCTGGCCGATAGGCCCTGGCCACGTGTCCACAGGCTGCTCTCTGGAGACACCTGTGGAAGTAGCATCGATCTGTGCACCCGAGCCCCGATAGTCCCTGTGGCGACGGTGGCTGGTCGCGACCGACGCCTCCCAAACTGCCCAGCCGAGGAGGCGCTCTGAATCGGTCGGAATCGTGACCTCCGCCGGCTTCGAGAAGTGTGCGCCGGAACAGGGCGCTGCATCAGCAACGCCCCCTGGCTAGCCGCCATGAGCGCCCCGGTCGGCTTCGTTGGGCGACAGAGCGAACTGCGCGTCCTCGAAGAACGACTGGCCGCCGCTCAGAAAGGCCGCCCGCAGGTGGTCTACGTAGAGGCCGAAGCGGGGGCGGGCAAATCGACACTTTTCTCTCAGTTCATTGGTTCGCTCTCGGATGCGGTCGTCCTCCAGGTCGGAGGTGACGAGGCAGAAACGCTGCTTTCGTACGGGGTCATCGATCAGCTACAGCCTGGGTCCCAGACGGAGCCAGGGACGGACCCTATGGCTGTGGGCGCTCGGCTTGTGGACTTGCTCGACCACCTGCAGTCCGACGGTCAGGTAGTGGTGCTCGCCATTGACGATCTGCAGTGGGCCGACCGGCCCTCGTCGCGAGCGGTGTTGTTCGCACTGCGGCGACTCCGTGCCGACAAGGTGTTGACCATTGTGTCCACGCGGGTCGGTGAGCTGACCGATCCAGGTTGGGCACGGTTCGTAGGTGGTGACGGTCGCGTGACCCGAATCCGGCTCGGCGGACTCAGTCCGGAGGATCTCGCCGCGCTGGCAAGCGAGCTTGGACTGGGAGTGTTGTCGCGGCGGGGGGCCTCCCGATTAGCTGCGCATACGGAAGGTAATGCACTTTACTGCCGAGCGTTGCTCGACGAGATCGGCATTGCCGGACTGAGCAGAGAGGACGGAGGTCTGCCTGCGCCGCGCGAGCTCTCGGCAGTGATCCTGGCCCGCGTGGCCGCGCTCCCAACCCCAGCGCAGAGCTTCCTGGCGGCAGCTTCGGTGCTGGGACAGCACTCGCCCGCGTCGACGATCGCGTCAGTAGCTGGATTGGCCGACGTTCAAATGCAGGTGGATGAGGCGGTCGCAGCTGGACTGATGAGCGAACAACGGTTCGCGTCGGAGCTGAACTTCACTCATCCGTTGTACCGCGCGGCAATCTACTCCGATCTCAGTCCAACGAGCCGAAGAGAGCTGCACGGGCGCGCTGCTGAGTTCGTCACCGGTCGGGCGCGACTGGCGCATCGCGTCGCGGCATCGCTCGGTCCAGACGAGGCGCTGGCCAACGAATTCGAAGTGTCCGCTCTGGCTAGCGCTGCCCTCGGAGAACTGGGTGCCTCAGCGTGGGCTCGGGAACAAGCGGCAGCCCTGTCACCGGCCGTTGAGGACCGAGAGCGTCGACTGCTCGACGCCGCGGCAGTCCATCTCGATGCCGCCGACACCACAGCCGCGGCCCGAGTTTTGTCCTCCTGTCAGACGTCCAGTGCTCGTCGCGATGCCTTGACAGGACTTCTCGGAGTCTTCACCGGATCGCCCAGTGCCGAGGATCGGCTGCTCGCGGCATGGCAGGCCCACGATCGAGAACGCGAGCGTCTGATCGGGGCGCGCGCGGCGACGTCGTTGGCCAACTGGATGGTCATCTCCGGGCGTCCCGATCAAGCACTGGCGTGGGCGGGTCGAGCTGTCGAGGGAACCGTTCCGGACTCGGCGCTGCAGGCCATGGCTCGCACCGCGCAGGCATACGCGTTCGCGGCAGCCGGGCGCAGCCCAGAAGGGCTCGATGTGCTCGGCTTTCTCCCGGTCACGGGGAGCGAAGTAGCTGTCCTCGAGACCGACGCCCTGATTATGCGCGGCATGCTGAAGGTCTACGTCGATAACTTGGCGGGCGCTATCGCCGACCTCGGTGTGGCGGCGGCCCGGCTGCGCACCGGCCTGCCCGCGACCTATCCAGGTCCGTGTATGTCACATCTGAGCGACGCCCATTTCCGCCGGGGCGACTGGGACGCGGCCGTCACCCACGCCCAGCTGGCGACCGATTTGACGCAAGACGCTGACCGCACGCTCGACCTGGCTCGGGCGCACGCCCGTGCCGCCCAGGTGCTCGCCTTTCGCGGACAGTGGTCCTCTGCCCAGGCGCACGTCAGCGCGGCGCGGGACGCAGCGGAGCGGTTTCCGCAGGTGCTTCCGGTGGCCAACGCCGCCGTGGCGGCGGTCTCACTTGCCTCTGCTCGGGGGGACCTGGTCGGGGTCATGGTGGCGACCGAGTTGGTGCGCTCGACCGGACTCGTTGGTGTCGGAGGCTGCCCGGGCATCTTCAACTGGAGAGCGATGGAGGCAGACGCGCTCATCAACTTGGGAAGACTTGACGACGCCGAGGCTGCGCTGGACGATTTCGAAGGGTCGATTCCGCAGACGGGGTTGGCATCGGCCGCTATGTCGGTCGCCCGTTGCCGGGGCAATCTAGCCGTGGCGAGAGGGAACGCGACCCAAGCAGAAGAGCAGTTCGCGCAGGCCCACTCGATGGAAAGACACGTGTCGATGCCGTTCGAACACGCGCTTGTGAACCTCGACGACGGCCGCCGCCTGCGCGCCATCGAGAACCAGCGAGGGGCCGTCGCACAATTCGAAATGGCCCACCGCGTCTTCTCCGAACTGGGAGCAGACCCCTTCGTGCAGGCGTGTGCCACCGAGTTGGCGGCATTGCAGGTCGCAGTCGCGTCAGAGAGCCCAGCCAAACTTCTAGGTTTGAGCCGCGCCGAGCTAGCCGTGGCTCGATTGGTCGCCACCGGACTGACCAACAAAGAGGTGGCCAGCGAGCTGTACGTGTCGGTGAAGACCGTGGAGTACCACCTCCGCAACACCTACATCAAGCTAGACATCACGTCCCGACGAGCGCTCGCCGCCCTAATGAACTGACCGATCCGGTCTGATGGACAATCGGGCGAACCTCGGCTGGACCGCCCACGACCAGGTAGTTCATAAAACCTAGGGTCGAACTTAGGGTCGTTCCCTGGGGACAACGGCCCGCCGTCGGCATTGACTAGAAGCCATGGACGCCTCACCAACGCCGAGGCAGTCAATGAGCCTCGTCCTCGAAATGAATCGGATGTCCGACGGGCGGTTCGAAGGACAGTTGCGCAGCCATGCCACCGACCCCTGGAGGCCGTTCTCCGGCGTACTCGAGTTGCTCAAGGTGCTCGAAGAGACGCTCGACCTGCATGAGGGCGTCGCCCCTGTTGGTCCGAACGAGGGGACCGAGTTATGAACATCAAGGTGAACCCCGGTGATCACGGGGGCCTCCGCCGCCTCCGCCGTTCTGTCGATGATCGGACACTTGGTGGTGTTGCCGCCGGGCTCGCCGCATTCTTCGCCCTCGACGTCTCGCACGTTCGGATCGCCTTCATCCTGCTGGCGATCCTTGGTGGGGCGGGCCTTCCCCTCTACCTCGCCGCCTGGGCATTGATCCCCGAGGAAGGCTCCGACATCGCCATCGCCGATGGCATGTTGCACGCCGGCGGTCACGGGTCGTGAGCTCCCTGCGACGAGCGACGCCTTCCTCGATCTTTCTAGTGGTGCCCTCCTATTGCTGTGGGAAAGGAACGTCATGAGTCAGAGTCCCTCGCTGGCAGTCGGTCCTCCGGCCGACACGCGCCGGCGGGCCCGGTTGGTCCTCTGGGCCGCCGGGTTTATCGCCCTTCTCGGCCTGGTGGGCGGAGGCATCGCCTCGTCACACCTCACCTCATCGCTGAGCGACTACGACGCTCCCGGCTCAGCTGTCGTGCTGGCTCAGCACCAGATCCAACGGGCGACGGGCGCTAATCCCGAAGAAGGCTACGAGGTGGTCGTCC
>Ga0187883_10001107_pt1 | contig 16717 bp, 14 predicted proteins | sample June2016WEW_20_1_2_FD_132966 | JGI IMG/M metagenome (GOLD analysis project Ga0187883, IMG submission 132966) | Peatland microbial communities from SPRUCE experiment site at the Marcell Experimental Forest, Minnesota, USA - June2016WEW_20_10 | ecosystem: Environmental > Terrestrial > Soil >...
CGGCGCTGCCCGCCTGACCGCCCGCGCGACCACCGAGCGGGTATCACCGCCGTCCAGGATGTAGCTGATGATCCCGAAGACGGCGATCGCGCAGGCACAGGCGATCACGGCCAGGCATCCGTTAAGCAGGAAACCGGACACCGGCACCGCCGCCGACACCGCGGCGCCGGCCACCGCGCCCGCTGCCGCGGCGGCCAGCCCGGCGGCCGCGGCACGCGGGGTGCCCCGCAGCGCGGCCGGTCCCCTGGCCCGCCTGACCGCCGCCAGCAGCGCCACGGCGGAGATAGCCAGTCCGACAGTGTTGCCCAGGCCGAGCACCGGGACCACCCAGCGGCCGCTAACCAGTGCGACGCCGATGATGTCGGCGGCGATAACCAGGAGCCAGCCGCCCGCCATCGCCACGGCGGTGACCCGGTGCCGCCGGTCCGCGAGCAGCACCCTGGACAGGCACGCCACCAGCCCGTAACCGACCAGGCCGGGGGCGAACGCCGCGAAGGTGAAGGCGAGCTCGCGGGCCTGCGCGGGCTGGTGCACGATGAACATCCGGGCGGCGGGCACGGCGGCCCCGGCCAGCATGGCCGCGCCGAGCCAGGACACCAGCAGCACCGCGCGCGTCGATGACGCGGCGGTCTCATCGAACGGCGCGCCTGCCGTGGTGGACAGCACCGGGAAGGCGCTGATCGCGATGGGGATGGCGAGCACCGCGTATGGTACGACGAACGCCTGCCAGCCAAAGTTGTACAAGACAATCGCGCCACGGCCGCCATGACCGTTGGCGAGCCTGATCACTACCACGGTCGCCGCGTCCTGCGCGATCAGCGCGGCAATGCCGACCGCTGCCAGCCCGCCGGCCCGGCGGCCGACACCGGACGGGAACCGCAGGGTGGGCCGCAGCCGCAGCCGCAGCCGCAGGGCAGCCGGCAGCGCGGTGACGACCAGCGCGGCGACGCCGGCTGTGGTGCCTACCGAAAGGGTCAGCTGCGCCGCCGCGGAAAGCCCGGACAGCTGCTGGGTGTTCGCCTGGCCGAGCGGCACGAAGGCCTCGTAGGCGGCGATGACGACGATGCTGGACAGCACGGGAGCCAGCGCTGGCGCCGCGAACCTGCGGTGTGCCTGCAGCATTCCGTAGAGGACGACGGCCACGGCATAGAGCAGGATCTGCGGCGCGAAGACCGCCAGCATGCGGGTGGCGACCGTGACCACCTCGGCGTGCCCGCATCCTGCGGCACCGGGCACGAGCAGGGCCACCACCGGGCCGGCCAGCACCGCCAGGATCAGGCTCACCGGGACGCCGAGCGCGACTGTCCAGGTCAGCAGGGCCGACGCGATCCGGCTCGTCTCCGCCGCGCCATCAGGCCCGGTAGCCGAGCGCTGGGCCGGGCCGGCGAGCACCGGAACCATGACGCTGGTCAGTGCCCCGCCGAGGACGATGTCGTAGATGATGTTGGGCACCTGGTTGGCGGTGGTGTACGCGGTGCCGAGGCACGAGGCGCCGACAGTGTGCGCGAACACCAGCTGCCGGCCGAATCCGACTATCCGGGCTGCCGCAGTGAGCGCGCCGATGAGGATGGCTGCCCGCCCGATCGCCCGCCGCCGCCCCGGCTCCCCGGGTCCGCGATCATCGGGGTCCCGCCTGGTAACGGGCGCGGCAGGGCCGGTCACGGGACGGCGGTGACCGGCGAGCCAGGCGGCGCCGCGCCGTCAGGAACCGGCGAGCCGGCCTGCCCGGCGGAACAGTCAGGAACCGGCAAGCCGCCGACGGCGGAATCGTCTGCGGCCGGTACGGTCTCGCCGCCGGCCTGACGGGCCGGCCCCCCCGCGCCCGCCGGCCTGCGGCGGCCGAGCATGTCCAGCCAGCGCAGTGGCGGCGTCCGCTAGATCACCTTGGTGAAGCTGACCACCTCGCTGGCGGCTGTCAGCCCGGCGACGGCGGTGAGCACGCCGACTCTCGCGGTGCGCGGCAGCGTGATCGCCGCGGCGGTGCCGAGCATCGCGCCCAGCGCGTTGGCGCCTGCATCGCCCAGCATGGCCCGCTCAGCCAGATCTTCGGGGAACAGCGCGGCCGCCGCGCCGAGCGGCGCCGCTACCGCGAGTCCGCCAGTTGCCTGCGCCGCCGCGACCAGTGATCCCGTGGTCAGCGCGACCTTGATGGCCCGGCCGGGGCGGAGGTCGAACAGGTTCAGCAGGTTGGCGCCGCCCGCCGCAAGACCTGCGTTGATAACGATGTCCGGGGCCGGCCCGCCGAGCAGCAGGCTGGCCCCGAGCCCGGTAGCGCCGATGCCGCCTATCTTGACGGCGCCGCTGGTGAGCTCACCGCCTGCGAGCGCGCCGAGGTGCCCGCGGAAGCCGCGCTTGGCCCCGCTGCCGGCCAGATCGTCGTAGCAGCCGAACGCAGCGGCCCCCGCTCCGGCCGCCGCCAGCGCCCCGCGACCGCGGGCCGGAAGCCCGGGCGCCAGCGCAGCAACGGCCACCGCGGCGATCGCGACCGCTGGGCCCTCCAGCAGCGTGACCGGCTCGCCACGATGATTGGTCCTGGTCCAGCGCGCCCGGCCGCCGGGGGGCCAGGCCTTCAGCGCGGCATAGGCGGCGCGCGCCGCCACCGCGGCCAGCCCGGCTGCGCCCAGGTGCACCGTCCTCATCGCCGCACCAGCCCGGCGGCCGAGCCGGTAACGACGGAGGTACTCGAAGGCGTCACCGACGGCGTAGGCGCCGGACTCGGGACCGCGCCCGGGCCGACGCCATAATTGGCTGCCTGGTGGCCGCTCAGCCGCAGGCTGAGCGCCTGGGCCACCATGATCTGGCCGACTTCGGTATTGGCGTTGTCCACGCTGGACAGCTGGATCCCGCTGCCGCCGCCGGAAACCTCGTCGATCGCGCTCCCCGGCCCGGAGCCGGGCTGCGATCCCGCCAGCACGGCCCCCTGGCCTGTCCTGTCCAGCTGCGCCGCCAGCGACAGCAGCGCGAGGTTGGCGGGGTCGGAGTCGCCGCCGGCTGGCGGGCTGCCCGGTATGACCACGACTGCCAGCGTGGCAGGCGCCAGCGTGGGGGTGCTGACGTCGAGAAAACCGTGCTGGGCAAACCCCGCCAGGATCTGCTTGCTCGCCGCGGCGTCCAGCCCGGGTCCATCCTTGGTGACCAGCGCGGCCGCGATCACCTGCGCGGCCTCCTGCTGGCCCGCGATCTGCGGGTTCGCGTCCGCCTGCGGGCCCTGGCTGCCCAGGCTGACACCCGGCGGCGCCAGCTGCTGGGCAAGGGCATCGAGGTTACTCTGGGTGCTCGCGCCGGTCACGAAGAAGGCCTGCTGGAGTGCCACCTGCCCGGAGACGTCGGCGCCTGCCTGCTGCAGTGCGCCGGTGACACCGCTGGTCACTGCGCCGTCTGCGCCTGGTGCGGTCACGATGACGACCCGCTTGCCTGCCAGCAGGCGGCCGAGCAGCAGGCCTGAGCCTGCCTGCGCGAAGGCGTTGTCGTTGGCGATCTGGCGCTGCAGGATCCCGTTACTCGCCTGCACCGAATTGATCTGGCGTTCCAGGCTCTTTGACGTTCTGTCGAGCGCCTTGAGAGTCTGCGGCTGGAGCGCGGTCACGCCCACGATGATGCCGATCGCCAGCGCCAGGAAGACGGCGACGATCGAAACGAGGTGATAGCGGAAATCGATCACTAAAATAGTCCAGAAAGCCAGTACCTGAAGGTGTCCAGCTCGGCAAGGAGATAGCGCAGCAGAATCTGGCCCGCAGGCAGGATCATCAACGCCACCAGGACCGTTACTGTAGCGGCGAGCACCAGCGGGATGACCGCCTTCGGCGAGACCCGGCTGCGGTAGAGCCTGCTGACCCCCTTCTGATCGACCAGCTTGTCGATGACCCGCAGCCTGGTCAGGAACGTGCTCGCCATCCCTGAGCGGCCCTTGTCGAGGAACTCTATCAGCGTGTCGTGCCGGCCGACGGTCACGATCAGGCTGGCGCCCTTCTCGTCGGCCAGCAGCAGGGCGATGTCCTCGCTGGTGCCCGGAGCCGGGCAGGTTACCGAGCCGAGGCCGAGCTCATTGACGCGGGCCAGACCCGGCGCGCGGCCATCCGGATAGGCGTGCACGACTATCTCGGCGCCGCATGCCAGTGCCCGGTCGGAGACTGAATCCATGTCACCCACGATCAGGTCAGGCCGGTATCCGGCCTCAAGCAGGGCGTCGGCGCCGCCATCGACGCCCACCATGACCGGCTTGCACTCGCGGATGTAGGACCGGAGGGTGGCGAGGTCCTCGCGGTAGCGGTAGCCCCTGACGACGACCAGGGCGTCCCTGCCTTCGAACCTGGTCCGCAGGGCCGGCGCGCCGATGCCGTCGATGAGCAGCGGGTATTCGTGCTTGATGTATTCCATCGTGTTGGCGACGAACTTCTCGATCTCGGTGGCGAGACCGGTCTTTGCCTCGGCCATCGCCGACGAGACCGATTCCAGGTCCTGCAGCCTGCCCTTGGCCACGATCTGCTCACCCACGTAAAGGGTGTCCCCGTCGAGCCGCACCTGCTCGCCCTCATTGATCCGTTCGAAGACATCAGGCCCGACGTCATCGACCAGCGGGATGCCGGCCTCGACGAGCAGCTGCGGACCGAGGTTGGGATACCGGCCCGTGATACTCCTCGCCGCGTTCACGACGGCAACGACCTGGTGGCCGATCAGTGCATCCGCCCCGGTCCTGTCCAGGTCGGCGTGGTCGATGATGGCAATCTCGCCGGGCCGCAGCCGGGTGGACAAGCTCTTGGTCCTGCGGTCAAGGCGAGCCGTCGCAGAAATCCCGGGCAGATCATCTGACCTGGTCCGACGGGCTCGGGGGAATCTGCGAGAGTACGCGTTCATCGCACGTTTAGTTTGCCAGATCCCACGGGCACGGGATGCCACACGCGTGATCAGGGCCCTCGCGTGCGGCTCCGGCGGCCTGCGGTCACCGCCGTCGAGCTCCGGGCTGGCCCGTCACCGGTTGCCTGCCATCCCGGCCCGCTCGGCTGCCGCGGCGGCGAGCAGTTCGCTCGCGTGGGCGCGGCCAAACTCTGAATCCTCCAGGCCGGCCAGCATCCGGGACAGCTCCCTGACCCGCCCGGCGTCATCCAGGCGCACGACGCCGCTGCTCGTCACGGAGCCGTCATCAGCCTTCTCCACCACCAGATGGGTGTCGGCGAATGCCGCGACCTGCGGCAGGTGAGTGACGACGATGACCTGGGCACGCCGGGCAAGCCGGGCAAGCCGCCTGCCGATCTCTACTGCGGCCTTGCCGCCGACGCCAGCGTCCACCTCGTCGAACACGAACGTCGGTACCGGATCGGCACCGGCGAATACGACCTCGATTGCCAGCATTACCCGGGAGAGCTCACCGCCGGAAGCACCCTTATGCAGCGGAAGCGCGGGAGCGCCCGGGTGGGCTGACAGCTTGAGCTCCACCTCGTCACCGCCGTGCGGACCCGGCTCGCTCAGTGGCGTGATCGCCACGGTGAGCCGCGCGTGCGGCATCGCCAGCGCGGCAAGTTCGGCAGTCACCTCGGCCGCGAACCGGCTGGCCGCTTGCCTCCTTGCCTCGGTGAGCCCGGCCGCCAGCTCACCCAGCGTGGCCGCGAGGCCGGCTTCCTCGCTGGCGAGGCCGGCGATCCTGTCATCGTCGCTGTCCAGCTCGCCGAGCCTGGCGGCCGCCAGCTTGGCCCAGGAAAGTACGCCGCCAAGACCACCTGCCGTGCCGTCAGGCGCATCCTGCGCGCTGCCGCCCCCGGGCGCATCGTGCGCGCCGCCGCCCCCGGGCAGCGCCTGCGCACTGCCGCCATCGCGCCCGGCCGGGCCAGTGCCGGCACCCGGCGGCGGCACCCCGGCTGCACCGTAGGAGCGGATCAGGCGCGCCAGGACGGCCCTGCGATCCTGCACGGCCGCGAGCCTCGCCGGGTCCGCCTCCACGGACTGCGCGTAGGACGCCAGCTCCGCGGCGACGTCGGAGACCAGGTAGGCAGCCTCAGACACCCTGGCCGCGAGGGCCGCCAGAGCCGCGTCGTGATGGGCGGCCGAATCCAGGGCCTGACGTGCCGCGCCGAGCAGCGTTACCGCGTCCGTGGTCTCGTAAGAGGCACTGGTGGGATCGGTGAGCAGTGCCTCATGCGCCGCGGTGGCCGCGGTGTGCAGCGCGTCCGCGTGCGACAGGCGTTCATCTTCGGCGAGCAGTTCGATGTCCTCGCCGACGGCGGGCTCCGCCCGCTCGATCTCGGCGAGGCCCCGGCGGAGGTCCGCCGCCTCCCGTGCCCGGCCGGCGGCCAGCGAGGTGAGTTGATCTAGTTCGGCCCGGACGGCGCGGTGCCGCTGGTAAGCGCGCTGATAGTCGGAGAGGAGCACGGCAAGCTCCGGTCCGCCGAACCGGTCGAGGGCCTCGCGCTGCCGGCCCGGCCGCAGCAGTTGCTGCTGATCAGCCTGGCCGTGCACGGCGACCAGGTCATCGGCAAGATAGGTGAGCAGCGAGACAGGCACCGACCGGCCTCCCGCATGAGCGCGCGATCGTCCCTCGGCCGATACTGACCGGCTCAGGATCAGCACGCCGCCGTCGTCATCGAGGTCTCCCCCGGCATCGTTGACCTGGCGGGCCACTTGGCCGCCGGGCTGCACGTTCAGCGTTCCCTCGACGCTGGCGCGGGCGGCCCCCGGTCGTACCCGGGTGGGGTCGGCGCGGCCGCCGAAGAGCAGGCCAAGTCCGGAGACCACCATCGTCTTGCCCGCCCCGGTCTCGCCGGTCACCACGTTGAAGCCCGCGGACAGCTCCAGGACTGCCTCGTCGATCACCCCGAGTCCGCTGATCCGGACTTCCTCAAGCATCGCCGCCTGGCTCCTCGTCTCGCTGGCGCGCCCATCCTGCTCGTGCGCCCTACTCCCGGGCTCCGTCCGGCTCACGCCCGCCGTCAGGCGGCCGGTCTGGCTTATGCCCGCCGTCAGGCGGCCGGTCTGCCTTACGCCTGCCGTCAGGCGGCCGGGCGGCCATCTCCCGGCGTGCGGCGCCGCGCCCGTGCCAGCCTGTCACCGGCAGGCCGAACTTGGCGACCAGCCGGTCGGTGAAGGACGCGCTGGCCTCTGCTCCCGCCGCGCCGACGCTGGCGCCGTGCAGCCTCGTCAGCAGCACTGGCTCGGTACCGCGCCGCACCTCGACTCGCGCACCCGGATCCAGATCGACCCTACGCCGCCCATCGCACCACAGAACGGCCGCGGACGCCTCGCTTTGGCCGCTGGCAGGGCCGATAACTTCCGCCGCGAGCACCGATTGCGGCGCGACGACCATCGGGCCGGCGAACAGAGCGTGCGCGCTGATCGGCACCAGCAGGAGGGCCTCTACCTCGGGCCATACCACCGGGCCGCCGGCCGAGAACGCGTATGCCGTGGAACCGGTCGGTGTCGCGAACACGACACCATCGCAACCCCACCGGGACAGCGGGCGGCCATCGACCTCGGTCACCACGTCGAGCACCCGCTCCCTGGCGCCCTTTTCCACGCTTGCCTCGTTCAGCGCCCAGGTAGCCGCTGTCACGCTGCCGTTGCGCCGCACGGTCACGTCGATGGTCATCCGCCGCTCGACCAGGTAGCGGCGTGCTACCACCCGGTCCACGGTGTCGGCCAGGTCCTCCACCTCAGCCTCGGCGAGGAATCCGACATGCCCGAGATTGATGCCGAGCAACGGAGTCCCGGCCGGCCTGGCCAGCTCGGCGGCCCGCAGCAGCGTGCCGTCACCCCCCAGGACCAGCACCATCTCAGCGCCTGCGGCGGCTGCCGCTGAGACCGGCACCTCGTGGATGAAGGCGGCGCGGTCGAGGTCCGCTGCCTCCGGAGCTAGCGCCCGGACGGCCACCCCCGCAGCGGCCAGCCTGCCTGCCACCGAACGCGCGCTGCGAACCGCGTCGGCACGCCCGGTGTGCACGACGAGGAGCATTGTCCGCGCCGAGGTCACTGCGGCCCGTCCGTCACAGCCCGCTGCAGGGCATCCGGATCGAGGGGGCCCGCTCCGTGGCGCAGCCACAAGAAGTACTCCACGTTTCCCGACGGCCCTGGCAGCGGGCTCGCCACGACTCCTTGCACGCCCAGGCCGACAGCGAGCGCTGCGGCTGCGACTGACTCGACTGCCGCCGCCCGCAGTCCTGGATCCCGGACCACGCCGCCTGCCCCTACCCGGCCCTTCCCGACCTCGAACTGCGGCTTCACCAGCAGGACGAAGTCGGCGTCCGGTGCCGCACAGGCGGTCAGCGCAGGCAGTACCAGTGCCAGCGAGATAAAGGACAGATCGGCCGTGATCAGCTCAGGTGCAGGTGCCACCTGTTCTGGCATCAGCGTACGCACATTGACGCGGTCGAGAACGGCCACTCTCGGGTCTGTCCTCAGGCTCCACGATAGCTGGCCCTGGCCCACGTCGACCGCGGTCACGTGCGCGGCCCCGGCCCGGAGCAGCACATCAGTGAAACCACCGGCCGCGGCACCAGCATCCAGGCAGCGGCGGCCTGCGACGGCCAGCCCGGTAAAGGCCGCCAGCGCGCCCGCCAGCTTGTGGCCGCCACGTGACGCGTAGTCCGGGCCCGTCCCTGAGTCTGCGATCGTGATCGCCGCGTCCGTGCCTACCTGAGTGGCTGGCTTGCCTGCCGTCTGGCCGGCCACGGCCACCAGGCCGGCCGAGATCAGGTCTGCCGCCTGTTCACGCGACCGGGCGAGCCCTCTTCGCACGAGTTCGGCATCGAGCCGGATCCGCTTGGTCATGGTTCCGCCAGCGGCCCGGTCAGCCCGGGGGGCTCTCAGCGCTCCCGGCGCCCTCCCGGCCTCGGCTGGCACCTCTGGCAGTCTCGGCACTGTCCCCCTTCCCATCGGCACTCTCCGCGTCTCGGGCGTCCCCAGCCTCTGCGCCGCCCGGCGGCAGCCCAGCGTCAAGTTCGCCGAGCACCTCACTCAGGCTCCTGTGCACATGCTCAAAGACGGCGCGATGCTCCGTCACCGGCAACTCCGGCAGCTTGTCGAGCCTGGCCAGGGCCGCATCGACTCTGGGCTCACCAGTCGCAGGGCGCCTTTCGGCCGGTCCTTTGCCGGCCATACCCGAAGCGGCAACGGGCCCGTTCTTCGATGGCGGCTCGTGCGCCGGAATCTCCGCCGCTGGCGCCGGACTCCCTGCCGCAGGCTGCGTAATCTCTGAGGCTGGCTGCGGAATCCCGGGCGCGTTCTCGGCCGACGGCGGCCCGGCATCCGGGCCGGGCGGCTGCAGGCCGGACTCGTCGGTGCGGTCCTCCATCGGCTATCAGTCTCCTCATGCCGTCCCGGCGCTCGCGCGCGGCTGTTCCCTTCAGGAACGCTACCGCCCGGCGGAGCCCTTCTGGCGCACCTGATCTCGCACGTGCCCAGATCCGCTCCGATATACCTGATTGGGCCGCCATACGGCTCCTGTCCGGTGCCGGGAACTGCTCGGAGCTACCCCCGGGGTGGACCTGCCCGCCACAGGACGGAGAATGACCTTGAAAGCGAGGTCACGATGGCGACTGCGGAAGAATGCCGTAAGGCTCTGGAGAGCTTGACGGCCCGCATCTCGAACATGGATCCGGACGCTCGTGCGAACCACATGGTGGACCGGACGTTCAGCTGCCGGATTCCGGACCTGGGCATAACGTTTGTCACCCGGACGGGAGCGCATGGCGCCGACCCGGTCACGGAGGCAGACGGCCAGACCGGGCCTGCCCAGGTGCGGTTCACCGCCAACAGCGATGTTGTCGTGTCGATCACCGACGACCCGCGGAGTTTCAGCCGGGCCTGGCTGAGCGGCCGCCTGAAGATCGATGGCAACATCTTCGATCTGCTCCGCCTCAGGGGGCTGATGTAGCGGACTTCCATGACCCGCGCACAGAACTGCCGCCATCTCGTGACCGCCCGCGGTACGAAGTAGCGCGAGCAGGTCTAGGAAGTTCCGGTTATCTTGACGCAATGACGGCTCTGATCCGGCGACCCCGGGCCGAGATCATGCCGGGTGCGGTGCATGTGCCCGGCTGGCTCGGCCTCGGACAGCAATGCGAGCTCGTGACCGCCTGCCGGGAGTGGGCCACGCCGCCAGCGGGGATGCGCGCGACCCGGTTGCCGACCGGGGGGATGATGTCCGTGCAGACCGTCTGCCTGGGCTGGCACTGGATTCCCTACCGCTACTCGCGAACTGCGGATGACGTGGATGGGGCGCCAGTGAAGCCATTCCCCGGCTGGCTCGCCGACCTCGGCCGCCGCGCGGTATCCGATGCCTACGCCGATCCCGCTACCGCGGACGGCTACCGACCGGACGTCGCGCTCGTCAACTATTACGACGAGAAGGCCCGGATGGGCATGCACGCGGACCGGGACGAGCGCAGCCTGGCGCCGGTAGTGTCGCTCAGCCTGGGGGCCACGTGCATATTCCGGTTCGGGAACTCCCAGAACCGTAACCGGCCTTGGACCGACGTCGAATTGGAGTCCGGCGACCTGTTCGTCTTCGGCGGGCCCGCCAGGCTCGCGTATCACGGCGTGCCCAGGACCCTCCCGGGCACCGGCAGGCCGGACATCGGGCTCGAGGCCGGCCGCCTCAACATCACGCTGCGGGCATCCGGGCTGGCCTGACCTGCGCCCGAGCCAGCACACCGGTCTCGGGACCAGCGAGCCAGCTAGCTAGCTGAGATCGGGCCGCCGGTGCGATGCTGGACTCCATGCCCGAGGGTGATGTGGTCTGGCGAGCGGCCCGCCAGCTCGACGATGCGCTGACCTGCCGGGTCCTCACCCGCACCGACTTCAGGGTGCCGCGCTATGCCACCACCAATCTGACAGGCGGCACCGTCGTCGGCACCGTCTCCCGCGGAAAACATCTGCTCACCAGGGTGGACAGTGGCCAGACCATCCACACCCACCTGCGGATGGACGGGTCCTGGCGGATCCTGGCCGCCGGCGGCCCGCCGCCCGGCGATTACCGGGTCAGGCTGGTCCTCGCCAACGACCGCTGGCAAGCGATCGGGCGGCTACTGGGGGTGGTAGAGGTCCTGCCGACCAGGAACGAGGAGCGCGTCGTCGGCCACCTCGGTCCTGACCTGCTCGGTCCTGACTGGGACGCCGCGGAGGCGGTGCGCCGTCTTCAGGCCAAGCCGGACCGGCCGGCCGGCGAGGCACTGCTCGATCAGCGCAACCTGGCCGGGATCGGCAATGTCTATCAGGCCGAGGTGCTGTTCCTGCGCGGGATCGACCCGTGGCGCCCGGTAGGCGCCATCAGCGACCTGGCGGCTCTCGTCGAGCTTGCGCGGCGGCTGCTGGAAGCCAACAGGAACCGCGTCGGCCGGGTCACCACCGGGATGACGGGCCGCGGCCAGGAAACCTGGGTGTACGGCAGGCAAGGCCGCCCATGCCGCCGCTGCGGGGAACGGATCCGCAGCAGCGGGCCCAACGGCTGGACCAGCGGCCCGGCACGCGGCACCCGGACCAGCGGCCCGGCACGCGGCGGCCCGGCAGGCGGTGGCCGGGCTAGCCCAGCTGAACAACCGGATGAGCGCAGCACCTTCTGGTGCCCCCGTTGCCAGCCCGCGCCGCCCGCAAGCCTCGGCTGGCCCGGCTAGGCGTCGCGCCGGCGGACCAGGATCAGGCCGACGATCAGGACGATCACGGCGTATCGGCCGGAAGGCTGATCCGTATCCGACCCTGGCGTGACATCAGGAGTGTGCCACGTCGGCGGGGAGGCCGAGCTTGCCTATGGCGGACTGCGCCATTTCGGCGGTCACGGCAGCATCAGCCGACCACGCGGCCGCGCAGAGCGCGCGCAGGCCGTCAATCGGATTGCCGGAGCCAGAAAGCTCCAGCCGGCCAGCGGCACCGTGGGCGGCCGCAGCAGGCCGCCGGTCAACGCCGCGGGGGCCGCGGGTCAGCCGTGCCGTCCAGCCCCGGCAACTGAACGCGCCGTCGGCGGCGCTCACTTCCGGCTGCGGCTCGAGCAGTCCGGCCAGGTCACGAGCAATGTAGACGGGACGGCGATGCGGCGGAGCGAGCACGGCGTCAGCCGGCTGGGTGACCCCAGTGAGAACCAGCAAGCTGTCAGCGCCGACCCGCACCGCGCCCTCGATGTCGGTGTCGAGCCGGTCACCTACGATCAGCGGATAACGCGCACCGGTCCGCCGGACCGCCTCGGCATGCAATGGGGGTTCGGGCTTGCCTGCCACCACCGGCTGGCGGCCGGTGGCGGTGACGAGAAGCTGGATAAGCGCGCCGTTTCCCGGCAGCGGGCCGCGCGCGCTCGGCAACGTGGCGTCGGCATTGGACGCGACGTACCACGCGCCGCCGCGGATTGCCAGCGCGGCCTCGGCGAGCAGCGAGTACCCGATGTCTGGCGCGTACCCCTGTACCACGGCCGCTGGCTTTTCGGCGGCGGTGGACACCGGCCGCATGCCGCGCTCCCGCAGCGCAAGCCGCAGGCCGATCCCGCCTGCGACCAGCACTGCCGAGCCGCGGGGCAGCCGCTCCGCGACAAGCCGCGCAGCGGCCTGCGCCGATGTCACGATGTCAGCGGGTGACGCAGCGATGCCGAGGCTGGTGAGCTGCTGGGCGATCGCGGCCGGCGAGCGCGAGGCGTTGTTGGTCACGAACGCCAGCCGCATCCCGTGACGCCGGGCTTCGGTCAGCGCCTGCGGCGCTCCCGGTATCCCCTTGCCGCCGAGATAGACGACTCCGTCCAGGTCAAGCAGCGCAACGTCGTATACCTCGCTGGGCGCGCGGTCGCAGCCGCGCGGGCGGCCGGTCGCCGCCGGGCGGGCCGCTTGGCCATCGCCAGCGGCCGTGCCCGGAATCACGAGGTGCCCTCGTTATCCATCGTGCGTTCCTGTCGCCTGCTGCTGCCCGCGAGCGCGCAGCGTGGCACGGACGCCGCGCAGCGCGTCGGTGTAATGGCGCAGGTCCGGCCGCATCGCCGCCGCCAGGGCCAAGTGCTCGGCGGCGGCCCTGGGGTCCCCGGTCCTCGCCAGGGCGAGCCCAAGCCCGAATTGCGCGTAGTCGTCACTCGGGCTGGCGTCCACGATCCGCCGGAAGTTTCCCGCTGCGGCCGCGTACCGGCCGGCGTCGAACTGCGCTCTCGCTAGTGCCTCAAGGACGCTGCGGGACTGCGGCTCAGCCGCTGCGGCACGCTCGAGCAGCTGGGCGGCCGCGGCCGCGCTCCCGCGCCCCAGCAGGTCGAGCCCGCGCTGGTAGAGGGAATACGTATCATCTGCTGGCGCAGGCTGGCCAGCAAGCTCATCGCCCGGACGGGAATCCTGGCCGCCGGTTGGTCCTTCTGACATATGTGCAGATCCTTCCGTCTGGCCAGGAGCCAGCAGCAGCCGGGCCGGGCAGCCTTGCGCTGGCGCCATTTCGCGGTGTCCGTTATGCCCAGGACAGGGTGAGCGGTCTGGCAGAGGTCACCTCTCCACCGTACGACGTGATTGCCCGCGACATAGAGGATCAGTTGATGGCGGCCGACCCGCACAACGTGGTCCGGCTGATCCTGCCGCGGCACTTGCCGGGCAGCCCGGGCAACGAGTACGGCGACGCCGCCCGGCTGCTGCGAGCATGGCAGGACGCACAGATCCTGCGTACCGACCCCGAACCTGCCCTGTACGTGTATGAGCAGGCGGTCACCGGCCCGGGCGGCAAGGCGGCCGTGATCCAGCGCGGCCTGATCGGGGCGCTGCGCCTTGAACCGCTCGACGCCGGGATCGTGCGCCCGCACGAGGGCGTCGCGCCGGGCCCGGTGGCCGGCCGCCGCCAGCTGATGGAGGCGACACAGGCCAACCTGGAACCGATCTTCCTGCTGTACGATCCCAGCGGGGCAGCCGTGGCCTGCCGGGCCATCGAGGGGGCCGCGTCCACCAGGCCGCCGCTGGCGGAGGCGGTGACCAGCGACGGTCTCCGGCACCGGACCTGGGCGATCACCGATCCTGGCGAGCTCGCCGCGATCTCGGCCGACCTGGCACCGGCCCGCCCGGTCATCGCCGACGGGCACCACAGGTACTCCGCCTACCTCAATCTGCAGCGGCGGAAGGCCGCCACGGGCGCCGGGCCCGGGCCGTGGGACTACGGGCTGGCCCTGCTGGTCGATGCCCGTGCCTACCCGCCGCGAGTCGGGGCGATCCACCGGGTTATCCCGCAGCTGGACCCCGACAGCGCCGCCGACCTTGCCAAGGCGGCCTTCCGGGTCCGGGTGCTGCCCGGCGGCCCGGCCCGCCTGCCGGAGGCAATGGCTGAGCTAGCCGGAGCCAGCGGCCACGGCGTGGCGTTCCTGCTCGCCGGGGGCGAGCGCGTGTACCTGCTGACCGAGCCCGACCAGCTGCAGGTCGACGCGGCGATGCCGGACGGCACCTCGCAGCGCTGGCGCGGGCTGGCCCCGGCGGTGCTCCAAGAACTGCTGATCGGCCGCATCTGGGGGGTGGGCGAGAACGAGCGCGGCGTCGGTTTCGTGCATAACGACGCCGCCGCAGCCATCCGGGCGGCCGACGAAGCGCCAGGCGGCACGGCGGTCATCTGCAGCCCGCTGTCGGCCGCCGACGTCTATGCGGTCGCGGCGCGCGGCGAGCTGGTACCGCGGAAGTCGACCTCCTTCGATCCGAAGCCGCGCACCGGCCTGGTCATCCGGACGTTCGCTGACAGCTGAATCTCAGCGCAGCCGCAGGCCGTTCCTGACGTAGAGGAGCAGCGGCGACCAGGGCCCCCTTGCCCGGGTGAAGTTGCTGCGCAGGTAGGCCTCGAGCTGCGGCGTCCAGGCGATCCGCAGCCGGTTGGACGGGGTCAAGCAGACATACTGCGCCGCGCCGAAGGCCCGGCGCCACAGCGCGGCCACCGCCGGCACCCGGCCCGAGGTCAGCGCACTCTGGCCATGACCGAGGGCATAGCTCGTGCCCGTCCCGTCAACGACCACAGGGCAGCCAGGGACGGCGGAGACTATCCGGTTAGCTGAGATGAGCAGCGAAACCTGATCGGTCAGTACGCACGCCCCTGGCGGGATAGCCCGCTCGATCGCGGCCACGGCGGGCTGGTACGTGGGGGTGGGGCTGTTCTCTGCCCAGGGCATGGCCAGCGGGAGGACGACAATTACCAGCCCGGCCAGGCCGGCTGTCCAGGTGCGCGCCCGGACGGGCGGCTGGCCACCGCGCCGCCGCTCTTGCGGTCCCGCGCCGTCGATCAGGCGTGCCGCAGGCAGCGCAACGGCCATGGCGAGGAACGGCGCGAGGAACCCCGGGTAGTGGTAGTAGAAATCATCGGTAACGATGAAAGCGACGACAATGAGCGCAGCCGTGGCAACGGCGAACCACTCAAGCGGGGCAGGCGAAGAGCGCGTGAGCGCCGACGCCGAGACCAGCAGCCCGGCCACGAGCACGACGATGAGCAAGGCCGCGGCCGTCACTGCCACGCGGCCGAGATGCCAGCTGGCCAGCCCGGTGAGGTCAGCGAGCCGGACCGCCAGCGGGGTCCTGGTGCCGGTCCTGACCAGCTGCGCGACGACCACGCTGTCGTAGAAGCTGCGCGGGGCCAGCACCGCGAACGGCAGCACCGGGATGCAGAAGCCAGCGGCGACCCCCGCCAGGTACCTGGCCCCCTTGGTGAACCTGGGCAGGCAGAGCACGCAGATCACGGCGACGGGAATGATGGCCCACACCTTGATGGCGCCCGCGAACCCGAACGCGGCTCCGCCCCACACCAGCCTGCGCCCGTCAGCGAGCTGATCCCGGTCGAACACGGCCAGTGCGCCCGCCAGGCAGAACGCCACCAGCCACGGTTCGAGCAGGACCGTGTGCGCGGCCTGCACGCTCCCCGGGTAGACAGCGATGATCCCGCAGGTCAGGATCGTGGCCAGCAGTCCTCGGTGACGCACGAGCAAGCCGCCGAGCGCGACCGATGCGGCGCCGACCAGGGCGGTGAGGATCCGCCCGACTCCGATCGCCCATGCCGTGCTGCCGGTCAGCCGGGATAGTAGCGCGGCGGGGGTCATCAGCAGCGTGATGCCCGGCGGCTGAACGACGACGAAATCCCGGTATGGCAGGACACCGTGGACGAGCCAGATAGCGCTGCCGAAATCCGCGCCGTCGTCGTAGTCACCGACAGCAAGCAGGTGGCCCGGCCGGAGAAGCTGGTAGATGCGCAGGCCAAATGCCAGGACTGTGGCGGCAACGATGACCGCGGTGACCGGGTCGCCCGCGATGCGGTGCCGCAGCGAGACGGGCGCGTCGCCGCGTGACGAACCGGCCGTCGGCCGGATAGTTGTTCCGCTCACAGTTACTTCCCGCAGGCTTCTAGCACATGGTCGAGGATGCGATCTGCGATGACGCCGGGATGGCGGCCCGGCGGGCGAGTTCGGGCCGGGGCTCAGCGGCGGCGGCCCCGGCCGGTCGCCACCCGATGGTACCCGCTCAGCGGCTGGAAAGAGGTCACGGGGCCAGGCGGCTGGAAACAGGTCACGGGGCCAGCGCGGGCTTGATGATCTGTTCGGTGCCCTCGCCCCCACCCCCCCCGAGCGGATCCGCACCGTCGGGCACATCTCGACAGATCGTCATCACAATCAAGGGACGCTGTCTTCGTCCGGGCTGTCTTCGTCCGGGCTGTCTTCGTTCGGATCTTCGAGATCGTCGATTATCACCTGATCGAGTTCCTCGAAGCGCTCGGCCGCATCGGTGCCACCGTCAGCATCGGCCACCGCCGCCTTCCTGAACCAGTCCCGCGC
>Ga0187883_10001109_pt1 | contig 16703 bp, 13 predicted proteins | sample June2016WEW_20_1_2_FD_132966 | JGI IMG/M metagenome (GOLD analysis project Ga0187883, IMG submission 132966) | Peatland microbial communities from SPRUCE experiment site at the Marcell Experimental Forest, Minnesota, USA - June2016WEW_20_10 | ecosystem: Environmental > Terrestrial > Soil >...
CCCGTGATCGCATACAGACTGGTGGACGGAGCGTGCGGGTTCTCTGACCGCGCAACGAAAGAGGGATGACAATGGACGCCTTGGTCGTGGACAAAGTTCGCAAGACGTTCGAGGCGGAGAACGTGCCGGTGCGGGCGCTGCGCGGCGCCAACCTGGTCGTCCCGTCCGGCGACTTCGTCGCCCTGATGGGCCCCTCGGGGTGTGGGAAGTCGACGCTCCTCAACCTGATCGCGGGGCTCGACGTCGCCGACGAGGGCACCATCACCGTGGCGGGAGAGCTCGTCACCGGACGGACCGAGGACGAGCTGTCGCAGCTCCGCCGGCGTCACATCGGCATCGTCTTCCAGTTCTTCAACCTCCTGGAGGGGATGACCGTGCTCGAGAACGTCGCGCTGCCGGCGGTAATCGCCGGGCGCAAGCGGAAGATGGCCGAAACGCGTGCTCGCGATCTCCTCGACCTCCTCGGGATCGGCGACAAGGCGGGGACGGTGCCGGGGATGCTCTCGGGTGGCCAGCGCCAGCGTCTCGCCATTGCGCGCGCCCTCGCCAACGAGCCGACGCTGCTGCTGGCCGACGAGCCGACCGGCGCGCTCGACTCCGAGGGTGGGCAGGAGGTCATCGAGCTGCTGAGCCGCCTCCACCACGGGGGACAGACGATCGTGCTCGTGACCCACGACGCCGGCGTCGCGTCGGCGTCGGACCGGATCGTCCGAATGCGGGACGGGAGGATGGCTGCCGAGGAGGACTCCGAGATCCCCGTCGCCGTCCAGTCCTAGCGAGGACGTATCCGGTGACGGTCAGGGGTGAGATGAAGCTCGAGGTGACCGACAGGCCGACCGCGGTTGCATCGGCACCGACGTCGGCCACGTTCGGCTCCTTCCGGCTGCTCCAGGTCCTCATCCTCGGGCTCACCATCGCCGGCGTCGTGATCGGCCTGCGGATCGCGGTACCGGGTGGGATCGCGCCGGTCAACGCCGTGGCCTTCGGGGTAACGGTCGTCTGGGCGCTCATGGGATTCGTCGACACCCACGCCCGCGATCGCACCGGTTCGAAGATGTCGCCCTTCCACCTCATCGCAGCGGTGGACGCCTTTGTGGCGATGATCGCGCTCACGGCGGGCCGCCAGGCGGAGACAGTGCACGCGTCGTCCAGCGCCCGCGACGTGGCCACGATTGCCGCCGTGGTGGTCACTGCCATCTCGTTCCACTTCCTCGTGGCGTTGCCGGACGGTCGGCTGCACGACTCTTTCCGGCGCACAACCGTCGTCATCGCCTACCTCGCCGCGCTCGGTGTAGGGATCGGGCTCAGCCTCAACCACCAGCCCTTCACGGTGGTGGACAGTGCCATCAGCTGGGTCGTCGCCGGCGTGTTGGCGATCGCCCCGATGCGGGTCCGATACATCACGTCCATCGGATACCACCGGGAGCGGATGGAGTGGTTCGGGATCGGGGTGACACTTGCCGCGACGCTCGCGTTGGTCGTGACGGTGCTGCACCTGTTGGTGGGTTGGCCCGGTGCCCTGGGCGCCGTCGCGGTGGGCGCGACGGTGCTGGTCCCGCTCGGGTTCCTGGCCGGCGAGAGCAGGAGGTTGGGTCCGCACGGGAGCCGGGGGCTGGTCCAGGTGTTGGCGGTGTTCGGGTTCGTCGTCGTGGTGTCGGCGATCTACCTCGTCGTGGTGCTGGGGCTCGGGCACGCACCCAAGACCACCGGTGACAAGGAGGCCCTGGCTCTCGCCATGGTGGCTTCCGGTGTGGCCGCGCTGATCTTCGTCCCGGTGCGCGAGCGGTTCGTCGATTCCGCCACACGGTTCGTCTACGGGTCGAGGGAAGCGCCTGACGAGGTCCTGCGGACCTTCGGGAGCAGGCTCACCCGGGCCATCCCGATGGACGAGCTGCTCCTGCAACTGGCAGAGTCGCTCCGCAAGACCATGAGCCTGACCAGTGCCGAGGTCTACACGGGTACCGGTGAGGTCCTGGAGCGCACTGCCTCCGTGCCCGATTTGGGCCCGGCATCCCTGGTCGTGTCACCCAGGGAGCGGCCGGTCGTCACTCGGGCCGGGGTGTCAGGGACTGCGTGGGCGTCCGTGTGGCTGCCGGCTCTGCTCCAGGGCCGTGAGAACGAGCAGGTCCGGGTCGCCCCGGTCAGCCACGCGGGGGAGCTGCTCGGGTTGATCGTCGTCGAGCGGACGACGATGGCGAGCGCATTCTCCGAGGACGACGACCGCGTGCTCACCGACCTGGCGCGCCAGGTCGGGCTCGCCCTGCACAACTCGCAACTCGACACGGCGCTTCAGACCACGCTCGACGAGGTGCGCAAGCAGGCCGACGCCCTGCGCGAGTCACGGGCGAGGATCGTGGCGAGCGGAGACGCGGAGCGCCGCCGCGTCGAGCGCAACCTCCACGACGGAGCGCAGCAACACCTTGTCGCGCTCGCGGTGAACCTGCGCCTGGCCAGGGACATCATCGTCGATGACCAGGAAGCCGGCCTGGAGATGCTCGAGCAGCTGGCGGGCGAGGTCCAAGAGACCATTAAAGAGCTCAGGGAGCTTGCGCACGGGATCTATCCGCCGCTGCTGGTCGACAGCGGACTGGTCGAAGCGCTCCGGGCCGCGGCGAACCGGAATCCTCTCCCCGTCGACATCGTGGCCGACGGGATCGGCCGCTATGCCCCCGAGACGGAGGCAGCCGTCTACTTCTGCTGCCTCGAGGCGCTGCAAAACGCCGCAAAGCACGCGCCCGACGCGCGCGTCGAGATCCGGCTCTGGGAGGAGTCCGGCGGCCTGCTCTTCACCGTCACCGACGACGGGCCCGGGTTCGATCCGGAGAAGGCTCAGAGGGGGCACGGATACGTCAACATGGCGGACCGGCTGGGTGCGATCGGCGGAACGGTGCGGTGGGACTCCGAAATCGGAAAGGGATCACAGGTGCGCGGCTCGGTCCCTCTCGTGTAGGGACACGACGGCTCAGGCCGAGACGAACTCGTGCGCGTCGCGCCCCTCCCACAACCGGCGGAGGGTGTCAGCCCCGAGGTTCTCCTTGTTGAGGTACGCCCGCGCCCCGCTCGTGGCCACCTCGGGCGGCAGGTCACCGGAGTCGTAGGTGGAGCAGAGGATCACCACGACGTCAGGGTGCCGGGACACCATCGTGCGCGTGGCCTCGATCCCGTTCATCTCGGGCATGTTGATGTCCATGAGCACGAGAGCCGGGCTCAGCTCCTCCTCGAGCGACACCGCCTCGCTCCCGTTCGCGGCCTCGCCCACCAGTTCGAACTCGGTGGCCCGCTTGAGCACGGCTTTCATGGCGGCCCGGAAGGGCGCCTGGTCGTCGACAATCAGGACGGGGAGCCTCTCGCTCACCCGACCATTCTCGCACGGGGACTGTCCCTGCGACCGTGGTGGTGGCACGTAGGCCCGGGTGGTGGTGTCACCCTCCCCCGGGGTCGCTCAGGTAGACGAGGACCGCCTTGACACGCCGGTTGACGTCGCGCTCCTCGGTCAGGCCCAGCTTGGAGAAGATCGAATTGGTGTGCTTCTCCACGGCCCGCTCGGACACCTGGAGAGAGGCTGCGATGGCCGCGTTGCTCTTGCCCTTCGCCATTTCGCCCAGGATCTCGGACTCCCTCGGGGTCAGCCAGGAGAGGTCGGACTTCCGCCGCGACGACTTGGCTTCAATGAGCTCGTCGACGATCTGCGGGTCGATCACGGAGCCGCCCTGGGCGACGGTGCGGATGGCCTGCGCGAGCTCGTCCGCACCGGCGACCTGCTCCTTCAGCAGGTAGCCCCGCCCGGCTGACCCGGTTTCGAGGAGCGCCAGCGCGTACGACGGCGTTTTGTACTGGCTGAGGACCACGACACCCACCTCGGGCCTGTGCTCCCGCAGCCATGACGCTGCCTGGATCCCCTCGTCGGTCCCGGTGGGCGGCATGCGGATGTCGGTCACGACGACGAGCGGGGACGCCTCCTCTATGAGCTCCAGGAGCTCAGGCAGGTCCGCCGCACGGCCGACCAGCTCGAAATCGGCCTCGCCGTCAATGATGCGCGAGATGCCCTCCCTGAGGAGCGCGTTGTCCTCCGCCAGTGCCACCCGGATGGTCGCCATGCCAAGCGTACGGTAGCGCGCTGGGCCGATGTGCCCTGGTCGCAGGTACGGGGGCCGTGGTGCTGGCACCCCTCGGCGGGGCGAGGTGGCACCCTTGGTGGGTCCCAGCCGGTTGTCCAGACTGCATACCGGTGAGGGAGGCCGTCGCGGGAGAATCGGAACCGTGATCGAGCAGCGGCTCGCCGTCGCGCGGTATCGCCTGAGGGTCACGTTCCGGCGACGCTGGAGCGGCTACCTCTCCCTGGTCGTCCTTGTCGGCCTCGTTGCCGGACTGGGCCTGGGCAGCCTGGCGGCGGCCCGGCGCACGCAGTCGTCCTTCTCCACGTTCCTCGCCTCCACGAACCCGTCGGATCTCACTGTGTCCGTGTACGGCGGAAGCTCCAGCTCGGCCAACCCCGATTACGACCCTGCCCTGACCGCCGCGATCGCCAAGCTTCCCGGCGTCCGCCATGTGGCGGCCGCGATCGATTTGACCGGTGCTCCGCTGACGTCCGACGGGTCGCCGAGACTCCGGGTCACGGGCGAGGCGTTTCCCGTGGCCAGCATCAACGGCCTGCTCTACACCCAGGATCGGGTCGCGGTCACCGAGGGCCACATGGCGTCGCCGGACCGGCCCGATCAAATCATGATGGCGCCGCTGGTCGCCAAGCAGCTGGGGTTCCACGTCGGCCAGGTGATCCCGTACGGGTTCTACTCGGACGCCCAGCAGAACCTGCCCGGCTTCGGGACCAGCGCCGTGCCGCCGGCGCTGCGCGCCAACCTGAAGCTGGTCGGGCTGGCATCGTTGAACTCGGAGATCGTGGAGGACGACGTCGACACGCTCCCCACGTTCATCCCGCTGTCGCCGGCGTTCGCCCGGGAGGTGCTCGCTCAGAAGGGGGAGCAGTTCTCCGGGGCCCTGATTTTCGGGATCCAGACGAAGGGTGGTGCCGCCACGGTGCCGGCCGTCCAGCGCGAGGTTGCTGCGCTCATCCCACCCGGGGTCATCTCAACGGACCACGCGCTGGCACCGGTCGTGGACAAGGCCGATCGCTCGCTGAAGCCGATCTCCATCGCGCTCGGCGTGTTCGGCGCCGTGTCGCTCCTGGCGGCGCTTCTGATCGCCGCCCAGTTGATGGCGCGCCGGTTCCGGACCGACGGCGGAGACCTCCAGATCCTCCGGGCGCTCGGCGCCGGGCCTTCGGACACCATGCTCGACGGTCTCATCGGCACAGAGGTGTCGATCCTGATCGGCTCGTTGCTGACCGTTGCCGTTGCCGTCGCATTGTCACCGCTGGCACCGCTCGGACCCGTGCGCCCCGTGTACCCGTCCGGAGGGTTCTCCTTCGACTGGACGGTTCTCGGCTTCGGCGCGGTGGCCCTGGTCGTGCTGCTCAGCACGACGGCGGCGCTGCTGGCGTATGCAACGGCGCCGCACCGCGCTGTACTCCGTCCCCGCATCCGGTCGACATCGGGCGCACGGGTCGTGGCGTCGCTGGCGCGGGCGGGGTTGCCAGCCCCCGGCGTCGTCGGGGTGCGCATGGCCCTGGAGCCGGGTGAGGGACGCAACGCCGTGCCGGTACGCTCGGCGCTGCTGGGCTCCGTGCTCGCCGTCGCGCTCGTGGTGACGACGCTGACCTTCGGGAACAGCCTGCAGACGCTGGTGTCCAACCCGGCCCTGTACGGGTGGAACTGGACGTACATCCTCAACCCGGTCGGAGCGGGCAGTGGCAACGTGCCGCACGTCGCCTTCTCCTTGCTGAAGCACGACCGGTACGTCGCCGCCTACAGCGGCGCCTCGTTCAACAACGTCGAGATCGACGGTCAGGACGTGCCCTTCCTCGTGGAAGACGTCGGCGCGGACGTCGCGCCGCCCATTCTGAGCGGCCATGGTGTCGACGCGGCGAAGCAGATCGTCCTGGGTGCAGCCACGATGGCGCAGCTGCACAAGCATCTGGGTCAGTACGTCACCGTGACCTATGGATCGCCGGCGAACGCGCCGATCTACCTTCCGCCCACGAGGCTGCTGATCGTCGGCACAGCGACGTTCCCCGCCATCGGGTTCGCCAGCACGATCTCTGACCACACTTCGATGGGGAGCGGTGCGTATTTCTCCTTCCAGATGTTCCCCAAGCAGTTCGACGCGGGCATCAACAGTGGCCCCGATCCCGCGCTGAACGGGCCGAATCTGGCGCTCGTCCGGATCCGGCAGGGTGCGCCACCGGTCGCGGCCCTGGCCAGCCTGCAGCACATCGCGGCGGCGGCCAACAAGGTCTACGCCGCGGCGGAGGGCGGGCCGGGGGGCAACCAGCTCGCGGTCCAGGGCGTGCAGCGCCCCGCGGAGATCGTGAACTACCGGACGATCGGGCTCACACCGACCTTCCTGGTGTCGGGTCTTGCGCTCGGGGCCATCGTGGCGCTCGCCCTCACCCTCTTTGCCTCGGTGCGCCAGCGCCGGCGCGACCTGGCGCTGCTCAAGACCGTCGGATTCGTCAGGCGGCAGTTGGCCGCCGCCGTGGCCTGGCAGGCGACCGTGGCCGCCGTCGTCGGGATCGCGGTGGGGATCCCGCTGGGGATCGTTACCGGCCGGTGGCTGTGGGATCTGTTCGCCCGGCAGATCTACGCGGTGCCGTACCCCACGGTCTCCGTGGTGTCGATCATCCTGGTCGCGCTCGGCACGCTGGTGCTCGCCAACGTCATCGCGGCCGTGCCCGCCCGGAACGCGGCGCGCACGCCGACGGCACTCATGTTGCGGTCGGAGTAGGTCCCACCCGGTACGGGTGCAGACCTACCGACTCGATGCCGTCTTCGACGAAGGCGACGACCTCCCGTACCCACGCCGCGACCCCGTCAGGGTTGCTCCGGATGACCCAGTGCCCGGCGTCCACGGGCCGGCGCCACATGAGCGACGTCCACTCCTCCAGTCCATCGAGCAGCGCCGGGGTCACGTACCGGTCCCGCATGGGGACGATCAGCTGTACCGGCACGTCGGTGTGTCCGGCCACCGGTCGGCGCCGACCGTAGACGTTGGCCCGGTAGAGCTCCACGCCGTGCGAGAAATCCGTGCCGAAAGTCGGGGCCGGCCAGTGCCCGTCGGTCTGGGCGTGCTCGATCCTGTGCAACGCGGCGGCCCACAGGGTGGCGGCCTGGCTGTTGCGCGTCATCAGCTCGGGCAGCAGCGGAAGCCGGAAGTACGCGATGTACCAGGAGTGCAGGGCCTGACTGAGCACCTGCCGGAGGTCACGGGGACTGAGAGAGCGGTGACGCCGTACCCACAGAGCGGCATGGTCCAGTGGGGGTCCCGAAATGGAGGTGAAGCTGGCGAAACGTTCCGTCAAGCCCTCCATGGTGACGGCCTCCCATCCCTGAATCGAACCCCAGTCATGGGCGACGAGGTGGACGGGCGCGTCCGGGCTGGTGTGATCGACCACGGCGGCGAGATCTTCAATGAGGACGGGCAGCGCGTAGCCGGCCCTGCCCGCCGGAGTGTCGGACCGTCCGGCACCTCTCACGTCGTACGAGACGACGTGCAGGTCGGAGGCGAGGCGGTCGGCCAAGGGGCCCCAGACGGCGCTCGTATCGGGGAAGCCGTGGACGAGCACAGTCGTGGGGCGACCGCGCTCGCCGTGCTCGGTGACGGACAGGGACACCCCGGCGCCGCGGACTCGCGCCTGGATCACCATGGAGCAGAGTCAACCATGGTGCGTTTCACGCGTCGAACGGTCGCGACAGGATTGTCGCAGAGTGGTTCCGAAGCCAGGGATACCGCGCCAGGGCTACCGGTGCCCGCTACCGGGGCGGGGTGATCGCCGCCTTCAACTGCTCCAGGGCGGCTGCCAGTTCGGCGGCGCGGTTCCGGCGGGCCGCGTCGGCGGAGGCCAGTTGCTCGCCCGTCGGGTGCTCGCCCCCGGAGCGCATGAGGTGGTCGGCCTCGACCGCGAACGCGAGGCCGCGCAGGCTCTCCGCGGCGCGCGCGGTCAGCCCGTTGCTCGCCTCGTCGGGGGCAGTCGCCGCGGCCCGCTCGAGACCCGTGACGGCCTCGTCGACCTGCACGCCGACGCTGGCCCGGCGCTGCTGGTCGTCCGCGTCGGTCTGGGACAGGACGAGGTCACGGGCGAGCTCGGCGGCCGCCACGGCGGGCCCCACCGAGCGCTGCCAGTCGGCCTCACGCCCCTGCCGGCGGGTGCGGGCGATCAACAGGGCCACCAGGACTGCCGCCAGGACGATGACCACGGCCAGGAGGACCCAGCCCCACGCCGTCGAGCTCGACGACGTCTTCGCCGCCGTTGGGGTGGTCGTCGACGGGTGCGTCGTGGTCGTGGACGGGCGCACCCGGGTTGTGGTCGTGGCCGGAACCGTGGTGGTCGTGGCCGGAACGGTTGTTGTCGTCGTCGGCGCCGTCGTCGTCGTGGCCGGCGCCGTCGTCGTGGTGGCGGGCACCGACGTCGTGGTGGTGGCGGTGGAGCCCTGCGCCGACGCGCTGCTCGCCAACAGGCCGAACATGATCGGTGCCGAGGTGATCGCGACCACGAAGACCGTGGCGAGCCTGTGAGTCTTCGGATGCATGGGGGCAGCCTAGGGACACCGTTTGGCCCGGACGGGGACCATGACCGCTATCCCGGGGACCCCTGCCTTGGAGACGCGGAGAAGGAGGCTTTTGGCCGAAGAACCCCTGTTCGGGACTACCGCCCCGGGCCTGGGCAGACGTAGATTGGCGGGGTGCGACAACTCGGGTTGGGGCGAGGCGGCCGGTTGCTGCGCCCGATGAGGGAGATCGCCCGGTGACCGGCCCGTCCGACGCCACGGAGCGGCGCCAGTTGACCGTGATGTTCACGGACCTCGTCGGCTCGACCGACCTGGCGTCCTCACTGGACCCCGAGGACTGGCACGAGGTGTTGAACGGGTACCAGCACCTGGTGGCCGACATCGTGACGGCGCACGGCGGGGTGATCGCGCAGTTCCAGGGCGACGGCGCCATCGCCTACTTCGGCTATCCAGAGGCGCAGGAGTCGGCGAGTCGGGACGCTCTGTCGGCCGGGATCGCCATCGTCGAGGACATCGGGCGGCTCGGCCGCGAGCTCCCACCCGAGCTGGGGATCACCGATCTGCAGGCGCGTTCGGGCATCCACACGGGTGAGGTGCTGGTGGCGCCCGTGACGGCCGGAGGGCAGAAGCGCCTCCCCGACGTCTGGGGCCAGGTTCCGAACATGGCGGCCCGTCTTCAGGCGGCGGGCGAGCCGGGTCAGATCGTCGTGAGTGGCGACACGGCCAATCTCGTTGCCGGCTATTTCGAGCTGGAATCGCTCGGCTCCCTGACCCTGAAGGGCATCGGACATCCGGTGCCCGCCTTCCGCGTCGTGCAACGGAGTGGTGCGCGGCACCGACTCGAGGCCCGGCCGCTCACGGCGTTCATCCCCCGCACCGAGGCCTCGTCCTGGCTGCAGGAGCATTGGGGTCACGTGCAGAGCGAGACCGGTCGGCTGGCTCTCATATTGGGTGAGCCCGGAATCGGAAAGTCGCGATTCCTTCTTGAGTTCAGCTCCGAGCTGGCCGTGCAAGGCCACACCGTTGCCACCATCTACTGCAGCCGGCGTGGCTCGCTGAGCCCGCTGCAGCCGTTCGGCGAGGTGATGGGCGAGGTGCCCGCGACACCGCAGGAGGCCGCCGCGTGGGTTCAGGACCAGGCACGGTCGGGGCCGCTCCTGCTCGTGGTGGAGGATGCACACTGGGCGGACCCCAGCACGTTGGAAGCCGTGCACGTGATCGCACGCGGGAGCTCACGCGTGCTGGTGGTGATGAGCGCCCGGCCCGAGATCGCCGACGACCCGCACGTCCAGTCCGATGTGCAGCTGACCCTGGACAGGTTGAGCAGCGATGAGGCGCGGGGCTTGCTCGAGCAGTTGCCCGAGGCGGCGCAGTTGCAGCCGGAGCTCCGTGAGGCGCTGGTGCAGCGCGCGGACGGGGTCCCGCTCTTCCTCGAAGAGCTGGCGCGCGGGCTCACCGACGGATCGGAGGTCGTCGGCTCCGCAATGCCGACGACGCTGTCCGAGGTGATCACGGCGCGTTTGGACCGTGTGGGTGAGGCGAAGCGCGTGGCCCAGGCTGCCGCCGTCATCGGGCGTACCTTCGAACGGCCGGTGTTGGTGGCGGCGACGGGGCTCGAAGGGGAGGACCTCGACGCCGAACTGCGCCGGTTGCTGGAGCACGCCATTATCGAGCCGGCGACGAAGGCGGACGAGATGCAGTTTCGCCATGCCCTCTTCCACGAGGCCTCGTACCGCTCGGTGCTGAGGCCCGACCGGGTCCGGGTGCATGGCGCCGTGGGCGAGATGCTGGTCACATCGGGTCGCGCCGAGGCCCAGCCCGAGATCGCGGCCTACCACCTCGGGGCGGCCGGAAGGGCAGTCGAGGCGGTGCCACTGTGGAAGCAGGCGGCGCACACGGCGCGGCAGAACGCCCGCTTCCGGGAGGCCGCGGGCCATGAGCGGGAGGTGCTCGCGCTGGTGGCCCGGTTGCCCGAGGAGGAGCGGGAGCCCACCGAGCTGAAGTCGCGCAGCCGTCTCGTGATGTGCCTGACCGCGGTCGACCAGAGCGCACCGGAGGCCCTCGAGGAGTCCCGGCGGGTGGAGGAGCTGGCGCGCCGCCTGAATGACCGGGAGATCCTGCTGCGCAACTACATGGTGCTCGTGCCGTGGTGGCAGGCCAGCGCCGAATACTCGACCATCAACGGGATCCTGGCCGAGGCGAGGAGCGTGGCAGAGGCCCTGGGCGACGAGTGGACCCTCCAGCTGATCACGACCTACGAGGCCACGACGCGGATCTGGCAGGGCATGCTCCATCAGGGCCTCGAACAGATCCGGGCGTCGTACGAGGCCAGCGGCCTGCCGCTCGACGCCAGCCTGAGCGATCTCCCGCCGATGCGATCGGTCGAGCTGATGGCGCTCGCGGCACCGCGTGTCGCCAGCGCCCTCGCGTGTTGGTTATGCGGGCACGCCACGGAGGCATGGCTGATCGCCGACGACGTGCTCCGCAACACGACCGAACGGCAGGTGCCACAGGCGCAAGCGGTGGCCGCGGTGACATCGGCGATCATGGCGCAGCTCGACGGCGAGCGGGAGGTCGTGATCAAGCTGGCCGGCGAGGCGCTGCACGTGGCCGACGAGGTGAGCACGAGACAGTGGCGGCAGTGGGCCCGGTCGCTCCAGTGGTGGGCGGGGGAGGGGATCGAGCTGCCCGAGCTGCCCGGCCCGCTCCTTCAGCCCTATTTCCAAATGCTCCTGGCCGACGACCCGCGCATCGACACCGACCGGGCACTCGCCCTCCTCACGGAGGCACTCGAGATATGCCGCGCCACCGGCGAGCGGTTCTGCGAGGCCGAGATACTTCGCGTGAGGGCAGGTCGCCTGAGCCGTGCCGGTGGAGCGGAACAGGCGGAGCGCGACTACGAGGAGGCGGTGGCGATCGCGAGGCAGCAGGGCGCCAAGATGCTCGAGTTGCGTGCACTGACCGACTGGGCGCGCCTCGAGGGCGCACCAGAGCGAATCCGAGCAGAGCTTGGTGCGTGCGCGGCGGACGTCGCAGCCCGAGGCCCGAGCCGGAGCCTTGACGAGGCCCGAAAGGTGGTGGGAGCGACGTGAGCGTGACCGATTGGAGCGACGACTTCCTCGACAGCCTGCGTACACAGGCTGATCCCGCGGCGGACGAAGTGGTGGCCGGCCTCTTCGCCGGGACGGCCGACGCCACGTCCGCGTTCCGGGCGCTGGTGGTCCAGCAGCACGAGGTGTCCGATCCCGCGCTGGCCGCCTTCGTGGAGGGCAAGGACGACCCGCCCGCGTGGGTTGACCCCGAGCTCGTTGCCGCCGGCCAGGAGCGGTTCGCCCGCTGGGGGTCCCACGTGTTCACGGCGCTGTACGCGGCGGCACTCCCCTCCGCGTACGCCTGCTGGCGGGGCGTCCAGGTCCTCGGTCTGACGGCCCGGCTCGAGACCGACGCCAAGCGCCGGCTGAACGAGACCGCGCAGTTCCACCTCGACGTCATGGATCCCGGTGGCCTGGAGTTCGGGGCCCCCGGCTACTCGGACGTACGTCACGTCCGGCTCATGCACGCGGCGGTCCGGTGGCTGATCCAGAACGACCCGCGCGTGCATTGGGACCCCGCGTGGGGCACGCCGATCAACCAAGAGGACCTGCTCGAGACCCTCCTCACGTTCACCGAGATCGTGTTCGGGGTGTTCGACCGCACCGGAGTCGTCTACACCGAGGAGGATGCGGACGCGTACCTCCACACGTGGTCGCTCATCGGCTACTACCTAGGCGTGCGGCCGGACCTGCTCCCGCTGACGCGGGCCCAGACGTCGGTGCTAATGCCGATCGTGCGGCGTCGACAGTTCGGTCCGAGCGACGCAGGACGCGATCTCATGGCAGCTCTGCTGGAGCAGGTGGCCCGGCTGACCCCGCCGGGGCTGCGCGGGCTGCCCGCATCCACAGTGCGTTACTACGTCGGCGACGACGCCGCCGACATCCTCGGTGTCCCGAAGGCGGACTGGACGCGGGTCCTCTTCGAGCCGCTGGCCGACCTGAGCCGGCGACTGTCCCTGGAGGAGCTGCACCGCCACCTGCTCCGGGGCCTCTCCGACCGGATCGGGTTCGGGATGCTGGCGCTCGCCGTCCGAGCGGAGCGCTACGGCGGGCGACCCGCATTCGAGGTGCCCACCTCGCTGGCGGCGCGCTGGAACATCCCTCCTACAGCGGCCCCGGTGGCAGCTGACCCTGCGCCAGGACGGCCAGCTGGGCGTCCGAGAACGGGGGGTTGAACAGGCTGGCGTCGCACTGGCGGGAGCGGAACAGGTTCACGATGAAATTCATCCGATCCTCGAGCACCGCCCAGTCACGGGCGCCCGAGGGCGTCCCGGTCCCGTGGGTCCGGTCCCATTGCGCGACCGCTGACTCGGCCGCCGTCCCCGCTAGGTCATTCAGCTCCGGGGGGAACATCCCGCCCGGGAGTGGGGGCACGTCCCGGCGGAGGTCGAGCGTCTCGCTCGCCGTCGCCAGCTGCATGATCGCTTCGGTGAGCGCCGTGTCCCAGGCTGCGTCGAGGACCTTGCACACGTCGCCGGTCAGGCCGTCGAGCACGTGCCGGACCTCGGCCGTCGGCAGGTGCCCGACAATGTCCGCCTCGATCACCTTTTTCAGGGTGTCGCTGATGGCTGCGTCGAGCGCGGCCGAGATCGCTGGCTGCAGGCGCCTTTGCTCGTGCGCGACCGCCAATGTGTTGGCTCGGAGGATCAGTGCGGCCCGAGCCGCCGGATCGAACAGCGCCTGCCCGTAGGCCTCGAACGCGGCGACCACGGCGACCCCATTCTGATCGGAGGCGAGCGGCGCGAGGGACGGGGCGAGGGCGGCCGCGAGCTCCTGTGCGGTGCCCGGCGTGGACAGCGTGTCGATCAGCGCGGTGAAGAGTGGCGCGAGCTCGGCGAACACAAGGACGTTGCCATCGGCGATCTGCTTGGAAACATCACCCGTGACGGCCTCGACCACCTGCCCGATGTGGTCGTGGGTGAGATGTTTCCAGGCCCAGCCGGTCACGCCGTGGTTGAACCGCTGCAGCACCTCCTGGGCGGCGCCGTTGTCGTTCATGAGCTGCTTGGCCTTCCCGGGGAGGACCTCGCCCCGTATGGTGGCGCCGGCCGTCTTCGAGGCCCACACGGCGAACGCGCACCATGTGGCATCCTCGCCGGCCCCGGCATCCCGGAGCTGCACCGCGAACTCGTGGTAGCGCTGCGTGATCCAGAGGTTCCGCAGAACAGGGTCCGACATCCCAGCGATCTGCTGCACCGACATGTCCATCGTTGAATCGTAGGTTGCGACGCCGGGCCACCGCTCGGTGTCGCGGGTGCTACTTGGGCGGCGGCACCTTGACGCGGCGTCCGGGCGCCAGCAGTTGCCCCACGCGGCCCTGCAGGACCTTCTCGAACTGGTCCCGGCGGTGCGTCACCGAGATACCGTCCCAGTACCGTCCGCCGTAATAGAACTGGTCGCGGATGCGTCCCTCCACGGTGAAGTAGCCGGCCTCTTCGCCTCTGGCAAAGTTCTCGAAGGCGATGCCCACCGTCTCCATGATGATCATGCGGAAGTCCCAGCCGTAGTAGACGTAGCGGGCCAGCCCCATGAACGCCTCGATGCCGAGCCCGCGGCGGTGCAGGCGCGGGTGCATGACAACGGCGGCATGGCAGAAGCGGTGCCGGAAGTCGGCGTTGTAGGCGACGACGAGCCCAAGGACCTCCTGGGAGCCGTGCGGGCTCACGACGAACTGGCAGAGCACGCCCGGATACAGCTGCTTCAGGAACTCGTCGTAGCTCGGTGTGGTGCCCCGGAAGCGCCACTGGAACGTGACGTCGGGGTCACTGGAGAGCCGGTACAGCGGCGCGTGGTCCTCGTTGGTCAGCATCCGCAGATGAAGCCGCCGCGTCTGCAGGCTGGGGGACAGCCGGGCCTCGTCGTGCCCGGTGATCGGCCCGCTCACCGGGGAACGTCGCTCTCGTAGGGCAGGTGGGCGAGCGCGCAGTACTGGAGGTAGGCGTCGCGCACCGTGGTGATCTGGAGGAGCAGCTCTATCGGCATGATCACGTCGCCCCCCACGGCCTCCTCGATCGCCGCCATGAGGTCCACCGCGCCCACCGAGTCCATCCCCAGGTCTTCGACGAGGTCGCTGTCCTCCGAGATCTCCGTGGGACTCCATTCGATCTCGGCGACGAACCACACTTTGAACTCGTCGAGCGACATCACGTCAGCGCGAGTGTTCCCGGTCGGCATCTCTCCCCGCATTCACCCTCCGGCGGCACTTACCCCGGATGCGGTCGACAGTATCAGGGCGAGATCGGCGGTGATCCGGCGTTTCGTCCCCGAGCGAATGGGTACCCGTCCCCAAGCGACAGAAGGCGTCGACACCGCTGTGCGTGCTGCTCTCGTCAGCCCGAGGCGACCTGCTGCAGCCTGCCCTCGGCCCACAGCGTACGTAGGTGGTTCCGGCGCACCTTGCCGCTCGGTGTCTTCGGAAGCGTGCCGCGCTCAATGAAAACGACGGCCGACGGGCTGGCTGCGAACCGGCGTGCGAGTGCGACGCGGATCTCCCGTGCCCCGGAGCGGAGTTCGGCCGGGGCCATCCCCGCCGTACGGGGCTCAGCCACGACGACGTAGCGCCCCGACCCGTCCGGGACGCAGGCGGCGTTGCCGGGTCGGCAGGCCGGGTGCGCGCCCACCGCCTCATCGAGAGCTCGGGCATCGATGTTGCGGCCGGCCACGATCAGGACGTCGTCCGTTCGCCCCGCGATGAAGACCTCCCCGTTGCGCACGTAGCCCAGGTCAGCGGTGCAGAGCCAGCCGTCGCCGGTCAGCGGCGACGATGCACCGACATACCCGCTGAGCAACGAGGGGCTCCGGATCTCGAGCTCACCCAAGGGCGTGTCACCGGTTGTGCGCACCTCGGTGTGCAGGACGGGCGGGCCGCACGAGACAAGCTCCGTCCCGGCCTCGGTGACCTCCTTCACCTCCCGGCCCGCCAAGGCCTCGGGGTCGAGCCGCACCGACGACCATGGCGAGTTAGTCGGGTGGATGGCGACGGCCAGCGCCGCCTCCGCCATGCCGTACCCCGGGCAGAGCGCGTGCGGCGACAGCCCGTATTCCTTCGCGCTGGCCTCGAACTCGCGGAGGCCGTCTGCCGGTACCGGCTCGCTCCCGATGACGAAGCTGCGCAGGGTCGAGAGATCGAACCCGCCGGGCGATCGCAGGGTCCGCGCGGCCAGACGCAACGCGAACGGGGGTGAGGTGGTCGAGGTGGCCTTGTACTCGGTGCAGGCCTGCATCCAGCTGGCGGGGTCGGCCAGGAACGACTCGGGGGACATGAGCACGAGATCGGTCGGCGCTGACCAGGGTGGGTTCACCGAGCAGATGGCGTACAGAGCCAAGCCGATGAGACCCATGTCGTGGGACAGCGGCAACCAGCTGCAGACGACAGCGCCCTCGCGAGGCTCCAGCCAGTCGTACATCGACGCCAGGTTGGCGTCCACTGCATCAAGGGAGAGGGCGATGCCTCTCGGCGTCCCTGTGCTGCCCGACGTGAACTGCACGAAGTTGCCGGGTGTCTCGGCGGGGGCGGGAAGCGCGGCGGAGCTCCACTGGCTGAACGCATGCACGGGTACGGGCGCGCCGGACAGCAGTGCGGTCAGGCCGGGATCGCACAGGAGGTGGGTGGCGTCGGTAAGCGCGCACATCCTGCCGATCTGGGCCAGGTACTCCGCAGCGTCCATGCCGCGGCCCGGGTGCGGCAACGACACGAGCGTGATTCCGGAGCGGAGGGCGCCGAAGAGCGTGGCGAGGCAGTCATGGGACGCCGTGAGGAGCGCGGCCACCGTACCGGCACGCCCGACCAGATCCTCCAGCCAGGCACCCGCCCGCCGGGAGTGACGGCCAAGCTCGGTGAGCGTGAGCGGCTGGGAGCCGTCGGAGAGGCAATGGACTCGGGCCTGGGACGCGCTGGGCGCGTCGAGCGCGTTCATGACGAGACTCATGCCCGACCGACAGTACCGTCTCCCCTCAGGCCAGCGGCCCGGTCGCGTTGCGCACCGTGCGC
>Ga0187883_10001112_pt1 | contig 16678 bp, 9 predicted proteins | sample June2016WEW_20_1_2_FD_132966 | JGI IMG/M metagenome (GOLD analysis project Ga0187883, IMG submission 132966) | Peatland microbial communities from SPRUCE experiment site at the Marcell Experimental Forest, Minnesota, USA - June2016WEW_20_10 | ecosystem: Environmental > Terrestrial > Soil >...
AATTCCCAGGTACAACTCTTTTTCGATGGGCAGAGTTTCCTCGATCAGCAACCGCCGCACGATGCGGCCCTCGGGGCCTGTCTGATGCGTGATCAACTTCATGCCCAGCATCTTTTCGGCGATGTCTCCCGCCTCATTGGCAGACCTGGCGATCTTCACGCCTCCGCCCTTGCCGCGCCCGCCAGCGTGAATTTGCGCTTTGACCACTACGCCAGTCGCTCCAGCGCTAAACAACTCTTTCGCCGCGGAGTCGGCTTCTTCGCGCGAGGTCGCCATCGTCCCGCGTGGCACGGTTACACCATACTTCTTAAGAATCGCTTTTCCCTGGTACTCATGGATTTTCATAATGACGCTCTTCGCTCGTTAGCTAAGAATCGGAAGGAACCTGCTTGCGGCTTTCGACTGAGGGCAGCAAACCTCTAATTCTATAGAAGGGGAACGAATCAGGGCAAACGAGTATCTCAGTTATCGGTGCTCCAAGAGAATGTCACCCTTAATGGCAACCAGACTTTGCCAGCCCGTGAGGCCCGCCCTGCCCCGGTTTGGCACCATGGCGCTTACCGATGCAGCCGTCATGACTGGCTCGAAGGCCGCGACCTGAGCTCACTCTGGTCGGCTTTCAGGCGCGCTCCCGGCACCATGATCGCCAATATTGCCAGGAGAAATTCTAGATTTTCTCGTCTCGCCCAGACCAGTAGGGTTCGCGGAGCAAGCGTTTCAGCGTCTTTCCCGCGCTGCTGCGGGGAAAGTCGTCCACGATCGTGACTGCGCTGACACGTTGATTTTTCGCATCTACACGCTCATTGATCCATTGGCGCAGCCCCTCGGCGGTGACGGTGTCCGGCTGGTGCAGAATGACCGCAGCCAGTGGAGTCTCACCCCACTTCTCGCTCGGGATGCCAAATACTGCGGCTTCACGAACCGCCGGATGCTGCACGATGATTTCCTCGATGTCCTTCGGGAAAACATTCGTGCCGCCGCTGATGATCATGTCCTTCTTTCTATCCACTAGATAGAGGAATCCGTCTTCATCGACGTATCCCAGGTCGCCGGTGTGCAGCCAGCCGTCGACAATTGCCTGGGCGGTCAAATCAGGCCGTTTGTAATAACCCGGCATGAGCGCTGGCCCACGCCCGACAATCTCCCCGATCTCTCCTGGAGGCACGTCCTTTCCTTGCCAATTTATGATCCGCATCTCAAAAAACGGTTGCGGCGGGCCAACAGAACAGGGCTTGGACGCATAATGATTCTTGTCGAGCACCGTCATGAACCCTTCCGTGAGCCCGTAGAGTTCGTAAAACCTGCCGGGCAGGCAGTGATTCAGCTTTTCTTTGTGCTCCAGGTGCAGCGGGGCGCCAACGGTACCGATCATTTCGAGGGACTTAAGCGCTTCTGCCGAAAAGTACGGCGAACCCAGGAGCGCGACAATCTGCGACGGGACCATCATGACGTGGGTCACGCTTTCGCGCGCCACGGTTTCCACAAACGTCCGCGGATCAAAGCTTCTGTGCAGGATGTACTTCGCTCCCAGATACATCGCGGGCATGAGTGTAAGGAAAGCGCCGTTGAAGACGATTGAGCCCGAATGGAGCACCACGCTCTCGGGGCTCATGCGGAAGGTCGAAGCAAAAAGCGTGCAGTATATGGCGCGAATGTAGTGCGTGTGTACGATTCCCTTGGGCGTGCCGGTCGTGCCACTGCTGTAAATGATGTTGTAGGGATCGCCGTCCACAATTTCGGTTTTAGGAGGTTCGGCTTCGCTGGCCTGACAGGTGAGTTCGTCGTAGGTTTGAAATCCTGGGACGGGCGATGACGCAGTCACGATGAGGCGCTCGTCCGGAACGTTGTGCAGTTCATGCTTGATGGTGGCAAGCGGCTCCGCAAAATCGGCACTCGCAATAATCGTCCCGCCATCGGAATCCTTAAGGAGCGCGGTCAAGGCTTTCTCCCGCAGAAGAGGACTGAGCGGCACGACCACGGCTCCGATCTTTGCAACTGCCCAGTAGGTCTCAAGCAAGCTCAAACAGTTGGGCAGGATCGTCGCGACTTTGTCACCTTTCTTCACATCCAGACTGGAAAGCGCATTGGCAAGCCGGTTGACGCGGGCATTGAACTCCCGAAAGCTGAGGCGGGAATCTTCAAAAACCACGGCGGTGTGATCCGGACGATAGCGGGCATGGCTGGGAAGAAGCGAGCCAATGTTCATTTTGATGTCTCGCTCGATTCCTGGCGCGGCGAGCCGGCTTCGCAAAAGAAGCGCCAGATTTCCGCGCTGGCCTGGGGTCCCTTGGGGTCACCGTACTGGCTGGGCTTGGGAGAGCCCGACCAGGCGTGGCCAAGACCCTGGACCATCCACTTCTCCATCAAAAGACGGGCATTGGCCTCCACATAGATGTGCCTTCGATAGGCATAATCGCTCGGCATTTTGTCTGAGACTTTGGCGTCGATGATGCTTTCCGTCAGAGTGAATCCGCTCTCAGAATTTTCCGCCGCGAGGCACGCATTCGTTTTGCTCCACTGGGCGATGGTTTGCTCGGCATTGACGACGCTCACGTGGGTATCCGCGGTTCCATGAAACACGATCACCGGCATGCGCCGCCTCTTCTTGTGCGCGAGGCCGCTGCGCATCGCTTCAAAAGCGAGCTGCCCTTGCCGGATCGGATCCGGGCCCCCTTGCTTCATGGCGGCAATCCCCTCGGAAACGCTGCTGGCGGCCTTAAATTCAGCTCCAGCAAACATAGCCACACCGCCGAAGACATCCGGGTAAGTTGCGGCAAGAATGCAGGCCATCGCCGCCCCGGCGGAAACTCCCACCACGTAAACCCGATCTGGATCGACGTTTTGCGTGGAGCGAACCTGATCGACGACCGCCGCGAGAATCGAGGGTTCCCCAGCATCACGCTTCTGATGTTTGGGATCAAACCAGTTCCAGCACTTCAGCAGATTGGCCAACCGCGACTGTTCCGGGTAAACGACCAGGAACCGATTGGCTTCGGCCACGTCATTCATCCCGGAGATTTCTGCCATATCCTGCGCATTGTGCGTGCAGCCGTGCAGCATCATGACGAGAGGCCAAGAGCCTCCGCTGCCCAGCGTTCCGGGCGTCCAGAGCCTGAAATTGCGTGAGCCCCCGGCAGCGCGAGCGGTCCCGGCTATCCATCCTCGTTCTGCCATGTCGATAAGGTCCTCCGCTGGATAAACCTCTTTGCTTAACTTATGCCGTTGCCGGGGAGCGAGGCGAGCTCGCGATTGCCCGGCTGGCTAGTTCAGAGATAAGGTCGGCGATCCTCGTCGCTCCACATTCACCCAGTGCGATGGTGTAATGGGTGGTGCCGGCGAATTTGTGGTCTTCGACCTGGGGGACGTAAGAGCGCAATTCTGTTACGACCTTATCCGGAAACAGTGGCGCCTGCCCAGGGGTTAAGCCGCTTTCGGCGCGGAGGAATAGCGTCGGCACGCGAATGGATTGCAATCGCTCGGTGATCGCGGTGCGCTGATACGCTTCCCCCAGATCGGCGCGCACTGCCGCCTCTGAGGCTTTCGGTTGCACGGACAAATCGCCGCCGACTTCATAGTCCAGAAAGGCTTCCACCCAGGGATTCCATTCTGCGGGAGGAAAGTGTGGCTGGGTTCGCCAGAACTCCCGATAGTCTTGGCGCGAAGGATAGGTTTGGCGCAACTGCGCGATACGTTGTGCGAGTGCAGCGTGAGCGTCCTGCCCGGGAGAATTGGTGACGGGCGCATCGGGCACATAACCCCCATCGATCAGAACGAGCGCGGATACAAGGCTCGGTTCCTGCGCAGCGAGCGCAGTCGCCACGAAAGCGCCCATCGAGTGCCCCGTGACGATGCTGGGGCCGAGTCCCATGGCGCGCATCGCGACCGCCACATCCCGCGCGTGTTGCGCGATGCCGTACGGTCCCTCGGGTTTGTCGGAATCGCCGCGGCCTCTCAGATCGACCGCAAAGAGGGCGCATCGGCCCGCCAAGCGTTCGGCAATGCCGATGAAGTTCAGGTGTGAAGCCGTCAGGCCGTGCAGGGCAACTACCGGCGCGCCCGGGCCGGGCCAATAACCGAAGGCGAGCTCCACTGCGTCACCGGACACGCGTCCCAGAGCGTGACGAGTCACTTTAATGGATTCCTTCGGAAGCATCTTCGTTATAGGTTCAAAGTTCTAGAAATTCAACTTCAGTGCGAACTGAATCACTCGCGGTCCAGTGCTGGTTTCCACAATCTGTCCCTTGTTGGCGGATGCGAGGATGTTGACTGGGTTTGCGAAGCTGACCATGTTGAACGCGTTGAAGAACTCGCCCCGGAATTCCAGCTTCGTCCGCTCGGTGACTGGGAAGTACTTGATGATCGAGATGTCGACGTTGCGCTGATTAGGACCGCGCAGGATGTTTCGTCCGCTGTCCCCGAAATCGCCCACGGCGGTGGCGGGCGCAAAACAAGCGGTATTAAAGTAATCAAGCAGCCTGGATTCGACGCTGCCGCTCCCTGCCGGATTGCACCCCGGAACGGAGTCGGCGCGCGCCTGCACGAAGGCCGTGGCATTGGTCAGAACCGAGAATGGCGTGCCGCTCTGCAGTGTCAGAACGCTGGCCAGTTCCCAGCTGTTTACCGCCTGGCGGGCGAAACCGGAAGCGCCTTTGTAGAACCTCGGCAAATCATAAATACCGCTGAACACGAATCGGTGGCGACGGTCAAAGTCGGAACTTGCGTAGTTATTCAGGAAGCCGGGCGCCTGGTTTCCAGGGACCACCGTGACGTCGCTGGTTCCTGTAGGATCGCCGGAATAATCATCGAGCGAATGGCTCCAGGTGTAAGAAGCGAGCAATGTCAGCCCGTGAGAGAATCGCTTGGTCACGCTGGCCTGCAGAGAGTTGTAGCTGGAATCCGACGAACTCTGCATCGCGTGGACACCGAAGCCCTGCACCGCGAGACTCGACAATCCGGGACTCAATGGTCCCGGCGCGAAAGCAGCTGGCGCGACTTCCTGATTGAGATCAACCAGGCGGTACAACTTTCGTCCCGCCGAGCCAACGTAACCCAGATCCAACATCCAGTCGTGGGCAAACTCGTTCTGAATACCCAGGCTGTATTGTTGAATATATGGCGTGCGGAAGTCGTGGATGTCCGGATAAATGCCGTTGGCGGAAACCTCAGCGATGCCGAACGGTGAAAGGAGAGTTGGGGCTTGGGTCATCAACGCCGGCGGGCCGCCAAACGGAAACAGCGCGGCGTTGTTGAAAGCCAGAGGAAAGCTGCCCGGCTGTGGAACATTCACGAACGGAGTGCTGATCGGCGTCAACAGTGCCTGTGCCAGCGTGTAGTAGGGGAAGTCCAGGATCTGATTGTTGAGCAGCCGCGAATTCGCTCGATCGTAGTAAACCCCGTAACCACCACGCACCACCAGGCGATTGTCGGACCGAGGTTGCCAGGCAAAGCCGATTCGAGGGGCAAAGTTGTTCTTGTCGGAAGGAACCAGCGACGGTTGCACCGTCGGGATCCCAGGCACGGGGTTCTTCGCATTGGATGCCTGTACAAATCCCCCGGTGATGGCCACGCCGCCGCCGTCGGCCGCGGGTATGGGAACGGTTGTGAGCTGTGTCGGATCGAATCCGACGAAGCGCCCTTGGGCTTCGGTAAACGGACCGAAGAAATCGTAGCGGACGCCGAGCGTAAGCGTTAACCGATCCGTCACACGCCAGTCATCATTGAAGAATCCGTTCCAGTCGTGTGCCCGAACATCCCGGTTGTTCACCCCGGAGCCCATGATAGTAAGCCCGGCCGTACCGAGGTAGCCTCCCAGGAAATCGGCAAAGGCGTTGCCGGAAAATCCGAGAAAGAACATCTGGCCGCGCGTGTAAAGGTTGAAGGTCTCGTTCAGATCGTGATGCTTGTACTCCACGCCGGCCTTCAAACTGTGGCGGCCTTTCTGCCAACTGAATGTGTCGCCAATCGTGTACGTCTTCTCGATTCCACCGTTGTCGGCGAATGGGCTGGCTCCCAAGTCGAAATAGTTTGCCACCGAGATTTCCGGCATACCCGCGAACAGGTTGCCCAGCGGAGACGTGATTCCCAGCTGGGAGGCGGTGAACGGCTCCTGCGGTTGGGAGCCCGTCGTTATGATGCTGTAGCCAAACCGCAAGTCATTTACCAAATGCGGAGACAATACGTCAGTGTCGTCGAGCGAGAGCACTCTTTGATTCAGATTCGCGGTCCCGCCAAAACCCGGAACAGGCAGGGCGTTTGTAAGTCCGAACAGATTGAATAAAGCCTGCGTGGCAGGATTGTTCGCGTCGAAGAACTTGCCGGACAACCGGTTCTTCGCGGATACCTGGAAGTCCAGGTTCGTATTGAACTGGTCTTCGCGGAACTTGGAAGTGCCTACCACCGGTACCGGAACGGCAGCATTCGATGTAGAGCTGGGGTTCGGTGCCGAGGGAATCACGTAAGAGCCATTGGGCAATTTCGCCTGCAGAAGAAACTGCGCGGTGGGACTCAAGCATGCGGGCAGGCACGCCGTTGTCGGACCGACCAAAGCGAAAGACGTTGCCAGCGCATCAATAGCAGCATCGGATCGGTCGTTCGAGAGATTTGCGGGAACGAAGACGGTCCCGATGGAGTTTAACAACGACGTGGCGTTGATCTCCCGGCTTCCTTGATAGGACAGAAAGAACCACAGACGATCCTTCACCAGGGGGCCGCCCAGTGTGCCTCCGAACTGATTGCGTTTGTAAGGCGGGCGTGGAACGCTGGATCCGTTCAGGAAGTAGTTGTTGGCATTGAGTGCGTCGTTGCGGAAGAATTCGTAAAGGTTTCCATGCAGATTATTAGTCCCTGATTTGGTGACGGCGGCCACAATCCCGCCGGCAACGCGGCCCTGGGACGCGTCAAATTGGCTGGTCTGAACGATGAACTCCTCCAGAGAATCGGTTGCAGGTACCGCCAGATTGGGCAGGGAACCCGTGCCAATGGAGTTCGCGTCAGTGCCGTTGATGACCACGGAGTTCGAGGTGGAGCGGTTTCCGTTGACATAGATTGGCGCCGCACCCCGGCCCAACTCGGACGAGTTCTGCACAGGACCTGACGTCCCCGTCGTCAGCGTGAGCAGTTGCTGGAAATTCCGGGTCGGGAGTGGTAGCTGACGGATTTGTTCCTGCTCGATGACCGTGCCCCGGGCTGCATCCTCGGTTTGCACCAGGGCGGGTTCTACCATGACTTCAACCACGGCCATCTGCGCGGCTACTTTAAGGTGGATGTCCAGGCTCGTAATCTCAGTGATGCGGACGACCACGCCTTCTGCCGTCGCCTTGCCAAATCCGGCCCTTTCTGTTTCGACCCGGTACGCTCCAGGGGGTACCAGCGAAAAGGCATAATGCCCGGCCGCATCGCTGCTGGTCTCGCGCTGTACTCCGGCCGTGCTCGTCAGAGTGACCTTCGCATTGCCGATGACGGCCCCACTCGAATCTCGCACGACTCCGGTGATCTGCCCGGTCGTCGGGGATTGCGCCGACACGAGACCGGCAATCAAGAAAAACCCTGTCAAAGTGAAAAGTGAAACAGCCCTCCGCAGTCGCATAGCTTCTCCTTGTGGCTCCAGCCGCTAAATTCGTTTGCCCGATACGACGCGTCCTCCGGTATAGAGAAGAACGAGTTGATCGATAGCCTCTTCGTCGCTCATGGCTAGGTGTCGTTTGGCTCCAAAAAGCTCTTCAGCTAGGAAGTAGGTGAAGAATTGCAAGTAAATAGCGGTATAGGCGAGCGAGGGATCTACTCCGGCCGGGAATTTGACCTTCGATTTCCGAATCACCGCATTCCCGTACATCCGGAGGCCTCCCGCGGTTTCACGAAAGCTATGAATGAAGTGCTTATGCCGAAACTCAACCACATCGATGTACATCAGACGCCAGTAATCCAGATTTTCGGAGACAACCCGCCCGATCGCTCTGGCCAGATTTCTGAGGGAATCTGGATCCAGCGATGCCATCAGGGGAATGAGCTCCTTCTGGCGGATGGCCTCCATCTTGCGGCCCAGGTGATTGACCAGGTCGATGAAGATGTCTTCTTTCGTGTCGTAGTAGATGTAAAGCTTGCCCATGGAAATCCCGGCCTTTTTTGCAATTTCGCGGACGGTAGTGCCATGGAACCCCCTTCGAGTAAAGAGTTGCAGGGCGGCGCGCTCAATCTTGCGTTTGTTCTTCTCGATGGTGCGGTCGAGCAGCTTGGGCATTTATCTCCGAAACCCCATTTCGGATGTTCAGTCAACAAAGCGAGCGCTCGCTCTTGTTGAAGCCTTATGGCTTTTACATCCACTCGATGGACCATGTCAAGGAAATTTTTGAAACGCCTTTCCCCGTCCTGCTAGACTCAAGGCTTTGGAGGCGACACTTTGCCGGCAGTCTATATTCTCTCCGCGGTGCGCACGCCGATCGGGAAGTTCGGAGGATCGCTGGCCTCTCTGACGGCAGCGGACTTGGGCGTGGTAGCCGCCAAAGCTGCGATGGAGCGCGCCGGAATTCAGCCGGAACAAGTGGAAGAAGCCGTCTTTGGCAATGCGCGGCAGGCCGGCGGCGGACCGAATCCGGCGCGGCAGATTTCCATCCGCAGCGGAGTGCCGCAGGAAGTGCCGGCCTTCACCGTGAACAAAGCTTGCGCCTCGGGACTCAAGTCAATCGCGCTGGCCTACCAGGCGATTCTGCTCGGCGATGCGAACTGCATTTTGGCGGGTGGCACGGAATCCATGTCGCGCCTTCCTTACTATCTCGAAGCGCGCTGGGGATATCGGCTGGGCAATCAGGAACTGGTCGACGGCATGTATCGCGACGGCTTCTTCTGCCCCATGGCGAAGATGGTGATGGGCGAAACCGCCGAGGTGCTGGCCGAGCACTACAAGATTTCGCGCGAGGAGCAGGATGAATATGCGCTGATGTCGCAAACCCGCGCCGGGCGGGCCATTGCCGCCGGACGGTTCGATGCCGAGATTGCCCCGGTCACCATTGAAAGCAAGAAAGGCACAACCGCCTTCAGCCGTGACGAACATCCGTTCCCAGACGCAAGCATGGAAAAGCTGGGCAAGTTGGCTCCCGTATTTTCGAAAACCGGAACAGTGACCGCCGGAAATTCTTCAGGAATTACCGATGGCGCTGCCGCTGTCGTCATCGCCAGCGAACATTTCGTAAAGACGAATAACCTGAAGCCGCTGGCGCGAATCTCCGCTGTAACCTCGGCCGGAGTCGATCCCCGCACGATGGGGATTGGCCCCGTCCCGGCCTTACGCAAGCTGGAGGAGAAGCACAACCTCAGGCTGCACGAATTTGGCTTGATTGAGCTGAATGAAGCTTTCGCCGCGCAGGTGCTGGCCTGTGACCGCGAACTGAATTTCAACCGCGACCGGCTCAACGTGAACGGCGGAGCGATCGCGATCGGGCATCCGATCGGCTGCACCGGGACGCGCATCACGGTCACGTTATTGCACGAGATGCTGAAGCGCAACACGAAGCGTGGCGTGGCCACGCTCTGCGTCAGCGGCGGTCTGGGCATGGCGCTGGCGCTGGAGAATGTGGTGTGACGACCGCGCGGTTGGCTACGTCCCACAGCCATACTTAATGGGAAGCAACTTAACCTGCAGCGCTGTCTCGCGGGGTCGACTTCTGTTATGCTTCCACCGCACTTCCCCCAGAGCGCACGCGATGCGCCGAGACCTAGCCGGCGCACAACATTAAGGAGATTCACATGCTTCGATGGATCGCTCGTATCTCGTGTTTCTTTGCCTTCATGCTTGCCTCCAGCTTCCTGCTGGCGCAGTCTGAGTTTTCCGCGGAGATCGTCGACTTGCAGAAACCGGGTACGCCCACTCAGGCCAAAATCTACTTCGCCAAGGACAAAATCCGTATCGAGTCGCAAAATTCCGGCCCCCATGCCGGAGGCGCCGTCATCATGAATTTCGCCACCCAAACCTCAATGGTCGTGATGGCCCAGCAGCACATGTATATGGAGATGCCCGCGCAGGCCCAGACCCAGCGGATGGGATATGCCTCTGCCTTCTTCCGGACCGGCGATGTCGAGAATGCCTGCGGCGACTGGCAGAAGATGGGGCACAACGGGGCAAGCTGCCACAAGGTGGGCAGCGAAACCGTGAACGGCCGGAACACCGTGAAATACGAGACCACCAATGCCAGCGGCGATGTCAGCCACTTCTGGCTCGACCCTAAGTTGCGATTTCCGGTGAAATGGCAGGGCAAGAGCAATGACGGAGAGCTTCGCAATATACAAGAGGGAGCGCAACCGGCCAGTCTGTTCGAGATCCCGGCCGGCTTCACCAAGATGGATATGGGCGGCATGATGCAGATGCAGCCGCCGCACTAAAGCTCCCATCGATCTTACTGTCTGGGAGGTCGGCACCGAGAGATCGCCGGCGTTGACTCTGACAAAACGCGCTCGCTATACTTTTCTGAGAGCCCGATCTCAGGAGACGGAATGCCCCTTTCTGCGGTAATCGTGGACGATGAGCAACTCGCCCGCGATGAACTTGCCTATCTGCTCAAGAGCGCGGGCGACGTGAATGTGGTAGCCCAGGGGAAAAACGGCCTTGAGGCCGTCAACCTTATCAAAGAACACAGCCCTGATCTCGTCTTTCTCGACGTCCAGATGCCCGGGCTCGACGGCTTCGGCGTCATCAAGAAACTCCTCGACAAGAAAATTCCCCTGCCCAAGATCGTTTTCGCCACGGCTTTTGACCAGTATGCGGTGAAGGCGTTCGAGGTGAACGCGGTGGATTATCTTCTGAAACCCTTCGATAAGAAGCGCGTCGCGCTGGCAGTACAGAAGGCCCGCGCCCAGCAGGGAGCGGAGGGATTGCCAGCCGAGAAAATCGACGCCTTGATGCGTATGCTGCAGGCGCCAAAACCGCAAACCTCGAAAATCCTACTCAAGGCTGTGGGACGAATGTTTCTGGTGGACCAAAGAGAGATCTGCTACGCCTCGATTGAGGATGGTGTGATTACAGTGGTGACGGCTGGCCCGTCGGGCATGGAAGGCCATTCCAACTGCCGTACTTTGGAGGAACTACTTGCCAGCCTGGATCCAGGCTTGTTCTGGCGGGCTCACCGGTCTTATCTGGTGAACATCAATCGTATTCGCGAAGTCGTGCCCTGGTTCAAGAGTTCCTATCAGTTGCGCATGGACGATAAGAAGCAGAGCGAAATTCCAGTCAGCCGGGCTCAGACGAAGCGACTGCGCGAGCTTTTCGGGCTGTGAGTTCGGCGCCCCTAGACTGCGGTTCTCCGGGGCCATTGTCTCAACTTTCATCGCCCCGGTGTTCATCTCCGCTGCCGCCTGGGAGGGCGCACTTTGGCGTGACCGCGCGGCAGCGGCTCGCTCAGCCCTTTCGACCGATGCGAATAGATCCTTGATTAACGTGCCAGTGTACACGTCCAACCCACATGCGCTCGATCGGGAGTAAGGGCACATTCGTTGCCCATGAAAATGGAGGCCGGCTCCAGTTTCGAGTTCGGCCTCCTGGGGGAAGGTTCAGACCGCCAGCGCTTCCAGACCGATTCGGTCGCGAATGATGAGCGTCGCTCCGTCGAGCCGGATTAGCCTCTTTTTCTTCAAATGACTTAGTAATCTTGTGACCGTCTCCCGCGAGGACCCGATCCGCTGCGCCATCTCTTCATGGGTCATGGCGGAGCGCAGGCGTTGCTCGTCCAGGTTGCCTTGGGGAGCACACGACAACAACAGTCTGGCGAGCTTTCCCGAGGAAGAACGGGCCAATACCAGGTCGTGAATGTCGCGGTATGCCCCTTGGAATTCGCGGCTCAGCGACTGGGCGGCGTGCACACCCAATTCACTCTCGTTTTGCAGCAGCGTCATTAAGTCCTGGCGGCCGATAAAATCCAACTGGCACGGCGAAGCTGTTTCCGCGCTCATTTCGTAGTTCGTGCCAGAAATAGCTGCGCTCAGCCCCAATACTTCCCCAGCCTCGGCCTGTTTCAGGATCAGTACTTTGCCCTCCTTCGAAGTCGTGGACAGCTTTACTTTGCCCGAGCAAAGAACATACACCCCACGCGGCGTCTGCCCTTCTACGAACAGTAGCGCACCGGAAGGCATCACACTGTGGTAGCTGGCTCCGTCGATTGACCTCAGCAGCGCCGGTGAGAAACGGCAAAAAAATCCCTCGCGGCTCGCCTTGCAACCCATGCAGCTCTCGATTACGTCGAGACCGTAGGGAGTCCTCATGCCTGCCTCCTTCGTCGAACTTGGCGCGTCTCCATCCTGTGTGCTGCTGTCTTCCGGCACCTGCGGCTTCGATTCTTGCGAACGTTCCAGCAGTCGCCGGGCATGGGCTCGCGTGTCCTGGTTTGAACTGCGCGTGGCTGAAATAACTTCCCATGCCGCACTGGGATCGGCACGCCGTTCCCACTCCACCTGGCAGGCAAACAGGTAAAGCGGATCGGTTGTTTCCGGGTTGCCAATGTGGAGAACCTGATTATGCCCCGGTTCCGGCGTTACTCCGTGCCACGCCTCTCTCCGCAAAGTTTGGGTGGCCTTGGCGGAGATGCCACCGGAGTCCGGCAACAAGCGAACTAAGTTGCTCGGCAGATCGTTCCTGGCCACTAACATAGTTCACTCCCGACGCACATGCGGTTGGCGGTTGACAGGGTGGGCAACTCGTGCGATCAGGAAAAGCCGCCCCGACTCCTCCCAATCAGGGAAGGCCAGTGCACGTATCGTTCCAGAAGGTCCCCATCACAAAAGCGGTTTAACTCACTGAAAAAAATCTCATTCGGCGGCTGGCATGTCCCTTTTCAACCTGCCGGCTGCCGACCGGTCGGCAGATGAAGGATGAGTCGGCACTTCGACCCTATCGGGTCTCGCCGCAGTCTAGTCCGGTTTCTCGCCGGAGTAGTCTCTGCGCGTGATTCCCAGCCGCTGCATCTTCGACTGTAGAGTCGTGCGCTTGACACCGAGTCGCCGGGCTGCTCCGGCAGGTCCAGAGATCATTCCCCCCGTCTCCCGTAGCACCCGTAGAATGTGTTCCCTTTCTGAGTTTTCGAGAGACTGTTCCTCCTCGCCGGCACCCTCTCCCTGGAGTTCGGTCAGCGGCGATCGCAATGCTGTTCCTTCCGTGAGGATGACTGATCGCTCGATGAAGTTTTCTAACTCTCTTACGTTGCCCGGCCAATGCCAATTGATCATGGCGTTCATGGTTTCGCTGGGCACGGTATCAATGCTGCGATCCATTCTCCCGGCAAATTTCTGGACAAAGTACCGGACCAGCACCGGGATATCCTCGCGCCTCTCGCGCAGCGGCGGCAGGCGAATCGGGAACACGTTCAAGCGGTAGAACAAGTCGCTGCGAAACTCTTTCTCAGCCACGCTCTTCGCCAGATCCCGGTTGGTAGCCGCGATCAGGCGCAGGTTCACCTTGATCGTCCGCGTCCCTCCCAGCCTTTCGAACTCATTGTCCTGCAACACGCGGAGCAGCTTGGGTTGCAACTCCAGGGAGATTTCGCCGATTTCGTCCAGAAAGAGCGTGCCTTTATCCGCCAGTTCCAGCCGCCCAATCTTCTGGCTCACCGCTCCCGTGAAAGCACCCTTCTCATGGCCGAACAATTCGCTTTCCAGCAACCCCGTGGGAATCGCAGCGCAATTCAAAGTGATAAAGCTTCTGTTCTTGCGCTTGCTGGTGCGGTGAATGGCGCGTGCAATCAACCCCTTGCCGGTTCCAGTTTCGCCCAGGAGCAGAACCGTGGCATCGCTGTCGGCGACGATTGCGGCCTGGTTCAGCACCTGCTTAAGCGCCGGACTCTCGCCAATGATCTCCTCAAAATTCGGCGTGGGGCGGCTCGCACCTTCCAGATAGCGGCTCTCCTGCGTCAGCCGGTTCCTGAGTTGCTCCACCTCGCGGGCAGCCCGCGCGTTCTCCAGAGCGATCGCCAGTTGAAAGGCAACTTGGTTCAGCAGTGTCAGGTCGTCCGTTTTAAAGGCGTCAGTCCGGGTGCTGCCAAGTACTAGAACTCCCAGGGGTCCCTTCGGCCGCAGCAACGGGACATAACACAACGACCTAAGCCCCTCGGCCAATAAGCGATCCCTGGTCTCGGGGTGAAACCCTTGCATCTCATCCCGGTTAAAAATTAGAGACGCGCGTTCCCGCAGGGCTCTGCCCCCCGGACTCTTTGCGGTGATATCGGGATCACCCGTGGGCCACTTCCGTAGGGGGAAATCCATGGCCTGCCGGATCAATTGTCCGCTCTTTTCGTCGTGCAATACGAGCCCCGCGTATTCTTGCCGCAGAACCCGGCGCAGATAGGCGGAGATTTGGGGGAAGGCCTGCGGCACATCCCGCTCTGCGGCCAGGACGCCAGTCACTTCCTTCATCACCTGCTGCCGCTTCTTCTCCTCCCGCAACCTTTCGGACACGCTATGGAGCGATTCTTCCAGTTTCTTTTGTTCTGTGATTTCAACCGCGATGGCGCCGATTTGCGCGATCCCGCCGGTCGCGTCTTTGATGGGAAGGTAATGCGCGAGCCAGTGGCCCGCCTCATCCCGGGTGGGCAGCACGGCACTGATTTCCCGGTTCAAGACCGGCTGACCTGTGGCCAAGAGATGTTCGAGATGCGGCTCAACGAATTCGGCGAAGGCTCCTAGTATCTCGCGAACACTCCTGCCCAAGTGCGCTCGGGCAGGTACGCCATTCATTTCCGCAAGCACGTCGTTGATCGCGAGATAACGGAAGTCTTTATCCAAAATGCAAAGACCCACCTTGGACACGCTAAAATACGTCGTCAGGACTTGCTCCCAGTCGCTGAGCGCTTCCGGGGCTCCGATCGAACCTGGATTGCCCGTCTCCCCACCAGAACCGGCTCCGCCGGCGATGCTCTTCGGCCAACCAGGAGGAGCAACAGCGCCGCCGGCAGTCAGCACCTTGGCGAAATCTGGCACTGTGATCGGCTGGTCCTTTTCTCTTTCTCCTTGTGGCTTTCTCTCTGTCGTGCCTCGCTCAATCACGGGCACAACCGCCGCAGCCAACTGTTCCAGAAGTTCGACGTCTCGTGGGGAGAACGGGTGATCTTCGCGGCGCGCCACCTTTAGCACTCCCAGCGGGCCCTTCTTGGAAAGAAGAGGACCCAAATACAGCGACCTGACCCCAAGCTCGATGCCGCGCTTGACAGAGGCAAAGGGCAAACCGGCCAAGCCTGACTGATCGAGAACCAAACTCCGCTGGCTGCGGAAAGCTTGTCCAGCCAGTGTGCCGTCGATGGGTGTGAGGCCTCGCGGAGCCATCTTTTCGGCCAATTGTGAGTCGTTCATGTGCAGACGCAACGATTGGGTAAGCTCGTCGTAGAGGTAAATGCCAACATAATCCTGTACTGCCCACTTCTGTATGGACCCCAGAATCGAGGCGACGGACTCTTCTAAATCGGAAGCCTTTGCGAAAGCCTCACCCACATCGAGCACTAGCCGCAGCCTGGCTTTTTCCTCCACCAGAGCGGTCTTCGCCAGCGTCTTGTCGAAGCCGAGCGCCACCATCTCCGCCACGCGATGCAGAAACTGGATATCGTGAGAGCTGAATGCGTGGGCCCGCTTGCTTCCGAAGCCGAGCGCACCCAGCTTTTCGTGGACGGTAGTCAAGGGAAACACATAGTAGGAGCGGAGTTCGCGCTCGTGAAGCCATCGCGACCCAGGTTCGAAGCGTCCCTCCCCCAGCAGATCGTCGATTGCCAAGACGGTTTGATTCCGCCAGACCCATCCGACGGCAGCCTCTTCCACGGCGACCTCTATCGGCCCGTGTGGCCACGGCCCTCCCTCCCACACATGCATCTTCATCATTTTTCGAGCTGGATCCCGCAGAGCGAAGTTGACGAAGTCGAAGGGGATAACGCGGCGTAGCTGCGGGGCGAGATCGCCGAACAGTTTGCCCGGGTCAGAACCCGGGTCAGAAGAGGACACCACCTCCGCGATCTCGAGCAGCGCAGAATGGCGCTGCTGGTCCAACCCAAAGTTGGGTCTGTCCAAGGGGAACATTAACACTCCTGCGACTCTCCCCCCTCATGAAGAGACGCCATACCCGCCTGCCGCAGCTGTCTGCACGAATTATAAGCACAAGTGTCAGTTGGGGAGACGATTATCTTCGCGAATTTCGACTTTCGTAAACAGAGTCCACCCGGAACGGGAGTCTGCGATCTTTCAAGTTTTAATGAGGGGTGGCACGGGCGTTCGAAGAGTCGATCGATGCGGGTTATAATCAGCCCATGGCTCGGGGCTGGGAAAGCAAGTCCGTCGAGGCGCAACAGGAAGATGCAAGCGCAAGAACCGCACTCGCAAAGCCGCGTCTGACACGGGAAGAGGCCGGTCGGCTCCGCGAAAAGGAGAGCCTCCGCCTGTCGCTTCAGAGGGTGGTTCAAGAACTCGAGCAAAGCCGCAACCCACGGCTTCGCTCGATGTTGGAACAGGCTCAGGCCGATCTACAGAGGAAGATTGCGCAACTCGAGGCATAAAAGGTCGGGCCATCAGACCAGTCGGTCCACCCGGCCCTTGGTTGGCACCGCTAACGTATAATTAAACCTTCCATGAAAGCCTACGTTTACGTTTCGCTCAAGAAGAGTGTCCTCGATCCCCAGGGCAAAACCATTCAGGGCGCGCTCAAGAAGATGGGCTACAAAGGTTTGGA
>Ga0187883_10001114_pt1 | contig 16668 bp, 14 predicted proteins | sample June2016WEW_20_1_2_FD_132966 | JGI IMG/M metagenome (GOLD analysis project Ga0187883, IMG submission 132966) | Peatland microbial communities from SPRUCE experiment site at the Marcell Experimental Forest, Minnesota, USA - June2016WEW_20_10 | ecosystem: Environmental > Terrestrial > Soil >...
CGGGGCTCCGCCCAGAACATCCGCGAGCAGCGCGGGATCGACGTTGCCGCCGGAGACCACCGCGACCGTCGTAGTGCCGGCGGGCAGCTGCGCGCCGCGGAACAGGCACGCCGCCACCGCTACCGCCCCGCCAGGCTCGGCGACCAGCCTGGCCCGCACGGCGAGCCGCCGCATCGCCTCGCGGATCTCTTCCTCAGATACCGTCACGATGTCGTGTACCTGGCGCAGCATGTGCTGCAGCGGCAGTTCGCCTACCTGTTCTACCCGGAGGGCATCGGCGATCGTGCGCTGCGTTTGCGAGGCCTGCCAGGCGATGCGGTGGCCCGCGCGCAGCGAATCCCGCGCGTCAGCAGCAAGTTCGGGCTCTACGCCGACCACCTTGGCCCGCGGCAGCACGGCCGCGGCGGCCGCGGCGATACCGGAGATCAGGCCGCCTCCGCTGACCGGGCAGACGATGAGATCTGTATCCGGGCGTTCGGCTGCGATCTCCAGCCCGATGGTCCCTTGCCCGGCGATCACCGTGCGATGCTCGAAAGGCGGGATGACGGAATAGCCGTAACGTTCGACGAGTTCGGCCGTCGCCGCCGTCCGCGCCGCCAGGCCCGGCTCACAGACGACGATCGTGGCACCAAGGTCGCTGGCCGCCGCGACCTTGACCTGCGGGGCGTTCGCGGGGATGACTACGGTCGCCGGCACCTTGAGCAATGCCGCCGCGTAGGCGACGGCGAGCGCGTGGTTGCCGCTTGAGTGCGCTACGACACCGCGCTTGCGCTGCCTGTCGGTCAGCATGCTGATCGCCGCGTACGCGCCCCGCAGTTTGAACGAGCCGGTGAGCTGGAGTGATTCGGGCTTCAGCAACAGCCCGGGCCCGGCGGCAGGGAATGGCAGGAGCTGCGTTCTCAGCGCCACGCCCGCAAGCCGGCCAGCGGCGGCGCGAATCTCATCGATGGTCACAAGTTCCGGCACTGCCACACCCTACGGCCCGATGCACCAGATCCATATGGGCAAATGATCGGCCGGGAAAATCTCGCCGAAGGCCACCCGCGCAGTCGGCCACGACGGCTCCTGAACGGCTGGCACAAAGGCGTCATCCGCCCCGGCCGGGTCACACCCGCAGCGCCTCTGCTTCGGGCCCGCGCAAACCGAGCCGGCCGGCGACGCGCCGACGGCGGGACATGCCGATGCGCGGCGCCGCTGGCCGGGGCTTCGTGGCACCCCGTGCTGGCTGCGTCATCGTTCCGTCACGCGCAAGATTTCCCAGACCAGATTTTTACGGAATCTAAGGAGAAAAACCGTGTTTGTCGCAACACTTAGGACAAGCTCCTATGGAGACGAGGAGGGGTACCAAAATGGACGGCAACAGTGAGCGGCTGCTCACTCCAGGAGAGGTCGCTGCCCTGTTTCGCGTTGACCCGAAGACCGTCACCCGATGGGCAGCATCGGGCCGTATCAGCAGCATCCGCACCCCCGGCGGCCACCGGCGGTTCCGTGAGTCGGAGGTAAGAGCGCTGCTCAGCGGGGACTCAGGCGCTCCCGCGACCACGGCGGTGTGAAGCGGCGGTAGGGCGCAGGCTGGGCGCGGGCGCGGCGTCGGGGTGGCGCAACAGTGCGGCGCGGCGGCCGAGCCCGGGTAAGCCGGGCAAGCCGGGTGGTCGGGCGAGCAGGATGAGCAGCATATGAAGGTGAGCCGGCCCGCGGGTACGAGCGGCATCCGTCCCTCACTTCGGAGCAGGCTAAGCGTCCTCACCATCGTGCGAACCGTTCCGGCCGCCTCCTCGGGCCAGGAAGTCGAGGAACTGCCTGCGCAGCGGCTCGTCACCGTCCTGCCACCGCTTGCGCCGTTCGGCCAGTTCCTCCTGCGTTATCGCCTGCTCAGCCAGCCGGGCGTAGTCCGCATCGTCCGGGCCGATCTCGACATACGCATCGCTCATCAGCTGGCCGTCGCCGCTGATCGCGGACTCAGGAACCAGCAGGTTGCCGTTAGGTAGCCGTATCACATACATCGCTTGACCACCCTAGATGCCATAACGCATGTTGAAGTAAAGCATCACGTCCAGCGCCGCGCGTGTGTCCCCGCCGACCATATCTACCAGGGCGGGACGCTGACGTGACGCGATCGCCGCGAACGCGTCCGCAAAGAACTCCCTGCGGCCCAGTATCCCGCGCTGCTTATGGAAGTCACTGACCATGTGCTGCAGGCACCTATCGTAAAGGGCCCGGAACTCCGCCGAGTCAGACTGCCACTGCTCATCGGCGCCATCGAGATCATCGAGCGCGTGCCCGACCTCATGACACATGACATCCGGGCTTGGCGATGGCCGTGAACCTACCACGATCTTCCGCTCGCCGTACGCGCCGGCGCACGCATCCCAGGTCGCGCGACCGGATGGCAGCGGGACCCCGCTCAGGCTGCCCATGTCGTCGAGGTCGGGGACGCCGCCAGGACCGACGTGAATCGAGTCTAGGCCCGCAACGAGCTTCTCTTTGATCAGCTGCGGTAGCTCAGCAAGGCGGTCGATGGCGGCCGCGGACTCTGGCGGCGGGATCACGTCCGGCGCCCACTCCCTGCGGACCACTTCCTCAAGCCGCCCACAGTGCCTGCGGCCTGCCGCGGTGCGATTGCCGTGCGCAATCTCATACCAGGGTAGTTTCGCCGCCGCGCCGTCACGCGCCACGATCCGTTCCGAGTCCCTGCCCACCGCCTGGCCCGCGGCCGCCAGGGCCTCGGCCGCCTGGCCCCCGGCCGCCTGGCCCCCGGCCGCCTGGCCGGTCGACCGACGCGCGGCCAGCCGATCTGCAGCCGGCCGATCCGCAGCCGACTTAGCTGCGGCCGCCTGAGCTGCAGCCGCCTGAGCTGCTGTCGCCTGGCTTCCGGAACCCTCATCCGCTGGCCGCTGACCGCGGGGCTCCCGGCCCACTGCGGGAGCGTTAGGCGCGGTGCGGACGGCGGCCCGCGCCGCCCCCCAGCGGCGCGCCGCAGGCCTGCCCCTGGCCGGGCCAGTGCGCGTCGCAGCAGCAGCGCCGCCGGTGGCTGGCGGCGCGGTGCCGATGCCGGACGACCGTGCCGACTCGTCGGCCAGCCAATCGGTTGCGGGCGCTTCAACCCGGCCGGGACCGCTGTTATCAGTAAGGCGGCTGTTGTCAGGAAGGACCAGCCTGGGGGCTGTGCCCTTGCGATGACTGCCGATCGCGCCTGGCGCTCGGCCGGCCATACCGGGCGCCCGGTCAGCGCCGCCGCCGGGCATCCCGCCAGCCCCGCCGGGCGCTCTGGGCGGCCCGGCGGCCGCATCTGGACGGCCCCGCGCCTCAGCTGCCCGGGCTGCCCGGCTCTCGGCGCGCCGCGCAGGTTTCCGCCTGAGGGAACGCCGGACACGATCGAGTAACCGCAGCCGCATGTTGCACTCCCTGAGTGGCGTCAAGCCGTAAGGCTACGACGAATCCCCCTCAACCGTCATATTCGGTCACCCAAGGTGATCTATTATGGTCAGTCGCAGTTTGCCATGATGACTAGGCCGATTCGCCGACGAGTCCGGCGTTCCAGCAGCTAGGCTTCGGCCATGTTGCTCATCGGCCTGCTGTTTGCGCTGATCACGGTCGGTTTCGTCGGACCGTGCCTCATCGATGTCGCCCGCACGCCGCACTTTGCGATACGCAGCCTAACCAAAAGAACCTGGCTGCTCCTGATCATCTTGCTCTCCGTAGTCGGCGGCGTGGCCTGGCTGTTGGCCGGCCGGCCTACCCGGCGGTGGTACGCACCGCCGATGCGCCGACGCCTGGACGACTCGCGGGCCTTCCGCCAGCAGGAGGCCGTCCGGCGCCACCCGGCCGGCCGGGACCCGGAACTGGACTTCGACACCCTCACGGGCCTGGCAGCAGCGGCGGGCTACGAGCCACGGCCGATCGGGCCCGACGATGATCCTGAGTTCCTGCTGGAGCTCGCGCGCAGGATCCGTGACGGCCGCGAGGCGGACAACGACGCCTGACTCCTCGGCAGCCCTGACTCCTCGGCAGCCCTGACTCCTCGGCAGCCCTGACTCCTCGGCAGCTCAGCCGAGGCCGGCGTAGGAATGCAGGCCGGTGACCCAGAGGTTGATCCCGATCAGGTTGAACATCAGGCAGCCGAACCCGACGAGCTGGATGTAGGCCGCGCGTCGTCCGCGCCAGCCCCCAGTCGCCCGGGCGTGCAGGAACCCCGCGTACACAACCCAGGTGATGAAGGACCAGGTCTCCTTCGGGTCCCAGCCCCAGTACCTGCCCCATGCCTGGTCAGCCCAGATCGCGCCGGCCATGATGCCGAACGTCCAGACCGGGAAGGCAAACAGGATCGTCCGGTAGGAGAGCCGGTCAAGCAGCAGCGGGTTCGGGAGCCGCTGCATGATCCCGCCGAGCCCCGACGGCTGGCCGGCCGCGACCCGCCGCTCGTACCTGTCAACGGCCAGGTACATCGCCGTGACGACCGCACCGACGATATACAGCCCGCTGGCGATGATCATCGCTGTTACGTGGATCGCGATCCAGTACGACTGCAGCGCGGGCACCAGGGCCCCGGCCGGCGTATACACGACGGTCACGGCCAGGCCGAGCGCGAAGACGACGGGCAGCATCACGAACAGGCCGATGTAATAGGCCTTGTACCGGCTGGCGACGACGACCAGGACTATCACCGCCATGCAGGTGATGGCCATGATGAACTCGTACATGTTGCCCCACGGCACCCGGTGCTCGGACAGGCCGCGGGCGAGGATGCCGGCGACGTGCGCCGCGAGGCCGACGCAGGTGAGCGTGAAGGCGACCCGAACCCAGAACCCGGCACCCGCCCGCCCGGCGGGTGGGGCTGCTGGCGCGCCAGCCCCCGACACAGCCAGGGCACCGCCGGCCGGACGGGCCGTGGCAGGCGGCGCCGCGGCGGCGCCAGCCTGGGCGGCGACGGACGCCGTGCCGACAAGCTCGGGCACCCGGACCGCGGCGGCCCCGGCGACCGGACTGCGGCCGAACGCAAAGTCACACGCGTAGGCGAGCATCGCCAGCGCGTAGATGACCACCGTGGACAGCAGGAGGGCGTTGCTGGCCTGGGCCAATCCCAAGTTGACAGGCACTGGAACCTCACTCCCCCTCTTCGTAGTGAAGGGATGGATCGCGGCTGCTTGCATCGCGAAGGGATGGATCACGGCTGCTCACGCCGCGAAGGGACAGGTCACCGGCGTCGCGCGCACCGCGAAGGGACTGGTCGCCAGCGTCGTGGGCAGCGCTGAGCGCCCCGGCCAGCGCGCTGAACTCGGCCTCGAAGCCACCAGCGGCATCGGACCGGGCAAGCCCGCCGACGTCGACGACCGTCGTCCCGTCATCGTCCGGGTAGGCACGGACGAATATCCTGCGGCGCCTGACGAGGAACGACAGCAGCAGTCCGGCCAGCGCCGTGAACCCGGACACCAGCGCGGGCAGTTGCCCGGGGTCGTAGGTAATCGCCAGACTGACCCACTGGCGGTAGCCGGTAAACGTGATCGCGCCTGCGCCCCCGGGCAGCTTCATCGACTGGCCGACCGAGAGCGCGTCAGGCGCGACAGCAAGCCGGTGCAGGCCAGCGGTATCCAGCTGGTACACCGACTGCGGCTGGCCCGTGTTCATGCCCAGGTTTCCCGCGTAAGCGAGCAGGCTGACGCGCGGATTCAGGGCAGCGGGAAAGGCCGAGTGCAGCGTCCCGCCGACATCGACCATGGTCGGCAGGAACACCCCGGCGAATCCCAGCTGGGTCGGATTGGCGTCCGGGACCTTGATCACGCCGTCGGAGGTTAGCCCGGCCTGCTCGACCGGGACGAACGGCACGGGCTCGTTCAGCACGACCCGCCCGGTTCCGTCGGTGACCCGGAACACCGGCGCGTAGCCATGACCGATCAGGTACACCCGGACGCCGTCCACCTGCAGCGGGTGATTGACGCGAATGCTGTCGTTCCGCACCGGATCGCCGGGCGCTGCCGTATAGCTCACGGCAGCGTCGAACGCGGACGGCTGCCCCCGCTGCAGACCGGAGGTGACGTAGCTGGCGGTGAAATTATCCAGCGTCACCGAGAACGGCTGCAGATCGGTCGGCGACACCAGGCGGCCGGGCCGGAACTGGTCCAGCGCGGTGGGCGTATTAGCGAACGAGCTGCCCACCACGAGCAGCCGGTCCGCCTTGTAGCCGAACAGGCCGCCCAGCGCGACCGCACCGAGCAGGGCGAGCAGCGCGATATGGAAGATCAGGTTGCCGACTTCTCTCAGGTAGCCCTTTTCGGCGGCCACCCAGCCAGCACCGGTACGCAGCCGGAACCGCTTCCCCGACAGCAGCCGCCCGGCCGACTCAAGCGCGCTGGCCGGCGTCTGCGAAGTCTGGTAGCTGGCCGTGAGCGGCAGCCTGGCCAGGTTGCGCGGCGCCTTCGGCGGCAGTTGGCGCGCCGAGCCCACCAGACGGAACGTGCGCGGCAGCACGCATCCGGCGAGCGATGCGAACAGCAGCAGGTAGATCGCGGCGAACCAGGGCGCCGCGAACACGCTGAACAGGGACAGTCTGGCCAGCACGGGAGCCAGCGCCGGGTGCGCGGCGTAGTACTGTGCCACCGCGGACGGGTCGATGCCCTCCTGCGGCAGCACCGATCCTGGCACGCTCGCGACTGCCAGCAGGAACAGCAGCACAAGGGCGGTCCGCATGGACGTCAGCTGCCGCCAGGCCCACCGCAGCCAGCCAGCCAGGCCGAGCCGGGTGCCGGTGACGGGCGGCTGCGGCTGCCCGGGACCGGATGAGGGCGGTTCGGCCGTCCCGGCGGGAGGCTCGGCCACCTGGCGCGGCCGGCGTTTCGGCTCTGGCGATACGCGCAGTCCGGTCATCCGGCTGCCACCCGGCCCCGCCACCTCATGACCGACCTGCGGCGATCTGCGCGATCAGGTCCTTCAACCCGTCGTAGGTCACCCCGCCGACAATACGCGCGGCGATCCGTCCGGCGCGGTCGATCACCAGCGTGGTCGGTATTCCCTCCGGCGGAACCGTATCGCGGAAGGCGAGCGCGATCTCGTCTCCGGGGTCGTTGAGGCTCGGGTAGCTGATCCGGTAACCGCGCAGGAACGCCTCCGCGGTCGCCGTGCTGTCCCTGATGTCGATGCCGACGAATCGCACCCCCGCGGCCTGGAAATAGGTCGCGAGCGCCGAAAGCGCCGGCGCTTCCTGGCGGCACGGCGCGCACCACGAGCCCCAGAAGTTCAGCACTACGACGCTGCCGCGGTAGCTGGAGAGAGTCAGCTTCCGGCCGGTCAGCGTGGTCCCGGTGACGGCGGGCGCAGCCGGGCGCGCCCCGGCCGCGAACAGCGTCGCGCCCGGGCCGCCCGCGACGAAGCTCGTTCCGTTGCTGACCGGGGTGGACTGCGCGATCGCGCCGCCCGCACAGGCCGTGATGGTCACCGTCATGGCCACGGCGGCGGCAGCGGCACCCGCGCCAGCGCGGCGCGGCCCGCGTACCGCGCATGCCTGGATGACGCCCGCTGCTCGGGCAGCGGGACGCCGAGAGCACGCCAACCGGAACACGCGGTGATCTCCTACAGGCAGTAGTACCCGCCCCATTGTGCCGGATCCAGCCTCACCAGGTGGACCTGGGGCCGGCGTTGCGCTTCAGCCGGTCAGGCGCCGGCCACCTGCCGCCGGCCGCGCCCCGACGGCTCGACGTAGCTCACCCCCGCGAGCTGGCCCGCCCGGTAGCTGAAACTCGTGATGCTGCCAAGCGCGCACTGGCGGCGGCGCGGGTCGTGCCAAAGCGGCCGGCCCTCCGCCGCCCGGCGGGTGATCCAGATCGGCAGCTGGTGGCTCACGCAGACCGCCTCGTGCCCATGTGCCTGGCGCGCCGCATCGGACACCGCGGCGAGCATCCTGGCCAGCACATCCCGGTACGGCTCGCCCCAGGAAGGCCGGAACGGGTTGCGGAGGTAGTACCAGTGCTGGGGCTGGAGCAGCGAGCCATCACCTACCCCGAAGTTCTTCCCCTCGAAGTGGTTCCATGGCTCGATCAGCCGGTCATCGACGGTGGGCGCCAGGCCAAGCTGCGTGGCCAGCGGTTCGGCGGTCTCCAGGGCCCGCTCGAGCGGTGATGACCGGAGCACGGTCACATCCCGGGAGGCCAGGAGGTCAGCGGCGGCCTTGGCCATCACCCGTCCATCCTCGGACAGGCCGTAGCCGGGGATGCGCCCGTACAGGATGCCGTGCGGGTTTTCCACCTCGCCGTGCCGCACCAGATGCACTGTCGTCAGGTCCTCAGGCGGCTGCAGATCACTCATGGCGCGCATAGCTTACCTGGATGCGCGGCGGCCAGCGGCCGGTGCTTAGCCAGGATGCGCGGCGGCCAGCCGACAGTGAAATCGGCGATATTCTGGTTGCAGCATGTGGCTGCGCCTAGGGTTCCGTGCCCCGTCCGCCTCCTGAGCCGAAAATCAGGGCGGGGCGGCCTGGACCGAGCGGCGCCAGGAGCCTGCCACTGCCGGGATGGCCGTGGCAGACGTACACCTGACGGGATAGAAGCCTCGAGGGCTCTGTTAGCCATGCCCTTACGGGGCCAGGAGGCAGGAGCCGATCTGTTGAGCGTTACCGCTATTGCCCTCATCCTTGTCGCGGCTGTCGCCCACGCCAGCTGGAACCTGTTCAGCAAGCAGGCATCGACGGCCGGCGCCGGGGGGTTCGTCTGGCTGCTGGCCGTATCGGCCACCGTCGGGTACGGGCCGCTCGCGGCCGCCGTCCTCATCGTCCAGCGGCCTCATCTGACCGCGCTGAACTGGGCGTTCATGGCCGGAACCGGAGTCCTGCAAGCCGCTTATTTCCTCCTCCTGCTCAACGGGTACCGGCTGGGCGACCTGTCCCTGGTGTATCCGATCGGCCGCGGTACCGGCGCGCTGCTGGCCGCGCTGGCGGGCATCATCCTGCTCGGCGAGCGTCCAGGCCCGGCCGGCCTCGCCGGGATACTGCTCATCGTCGCGGGGGTGATCATCCTCGGCCTTCCCGCTCAGGCCCGCCGCACCCCGGCGCTTCAGCTGCTCCCGCCGGTGCCAGCCGCAAGGGCAGCGCCCGTGACCGCAGCCGGTCCGGACAGCGCCGCGCCCCGGCAAGCGCCGTCCGCGGCCAGTCCGGACGGTGCCCGGCCCGCGCAACCGGCGCCCGCGGCCCGGCTGGCCGCCCCGGCACCGCCCTCGGCCGGGCCAGCCGGGCCAGCCGGAGGGGCTCCACGACGAAATGTGCGCGCTGCGCCGTCGGGGCGGGCCGCCAAGGCGATGATGTTCGCCGGGCTCACCGGGATGTTCATCGCCTCTTACACGCTGTGGGACAAGCATGCGGTCACGACGCTGCACACCCCGCCGCTGCTACAGGCCTATGCGGCCTTCCCGATCATGGCGGTGGCCTTCGCGCCGCTCGCGCTGCGGGACTGGCCGCGGACCGCCGGGGTGTGGCGCTCATACCGGTCCCAGGTGCTCGGCGCGGCTGCCCTGGCGCCGCTGGCCTACATCCTGGTGCTGATCGCGCTGAGATTCACGGCGGTCAGCGCCGTGGCGCCGGCTCGGGAGGTCAGCGTCCTGTTCGGCGTGCTGCTCGGCGGCCGGCTGCTCGGCGAGGGCAGCCTGGCCCGCCGCCTCGGCGGCGCGGCGGCCATCGTGGCCGGAATTGTCGCTGTCGCCATTGGCTAGCTCAAGACCACCGGTGAGTCAGCGCACCCGCTGCCAGCTCAGCGCAACGCAGCCGCCGCGGCGCGCGCGGCGACTGGAAGCGCGGCACCGATACAGGCGACTGCCGCGTCGTCGTGGGCCGCGGAAAGAAACCAAGCCTCATAGGGGGACGGCGGCAGGTAAATGCCCTGATCGAGCATGGCGTGAAAAAACGCGGCATACGCCTCGCCGGACTGGCCCCGGGCCTCACCGAAGTCCCGCACCGGACCGGTCACGCCGAGAAATACCGAGAAAAGGCTGCCCGCCTCCTGGAGCCGGAACGGCACCCCCGCCGCGGTCAGCGCGTCCGCGGCCAGCTTCGCGACGGCCGCGGCTGCCTCATCCACTCGTGCGTACACCCCGGGCGTACACTCGCGGAGCGTGGCCAGGCCAGCCGCGGTGGCCAGCGGGTTGCCGGACAACGTGCCCGCCTGGTAGACCGGGCCGACCGGAGCCAGCCTGTCCATGATCTCTGCGCGGCCGCCGAACGCAGCGGCGGGCAGCCCGCCGCCCATTACCTTGCCGAAGGTCATCAGGTCGCCGGCAACGCCCTCGCGCCCGTACCAGCCGGACCGGGTGACCCGGAAACCGGTGAGCACCTCATCCATGATCAGCAGCGCGCCGTACTCGCGGCAGAGCCCGGCGAGCAGCTCATTGAAACCGGCCGCAGGCGGGACCACGCCCATGTTCGCCGGGCAGGCCTCAGTGATCACGCAGGCGACCTGCTCGCCGTGGGCCGCGAACGCCTGGCGGACCGCCGCCGCGTCGTTGTAAGGCAGTACCAGCGTGTCAGCCGCGATCGCGCCGGTCACTCCCGGCGAGTCCGGCAGGCCGAAGGTGGCGACCCCCGACCCGGCGGCAGCAAGCAGCGCATCGACGTGCCCGTGGTAACACCCGGCGAACTTAACCACGAGCCGCCGCCCGGTGAAGCCGCGCGCCAGCCGCAGCGCCGACATCGTCGCCTCGGTCCCCGAACTGACCAGGCGCACTTTCTGCACCGGAGCGCGCGACGAGAGCTCCTCGGCCAGTTCGACCTCGGCCGCCGTTACGGTTCCGAACGAGGTCCCGTTGCCGACCGCCGCGTGAAGGGCGCTGGTCACCGCGGGGTGGGCATGCCCGAGAATCATCGGGCCCCAGGAGCACACCAGGTCAACGTATTCCCGGCCGTCCACATCGGTGAGGTACGGACCGTGCCCGGACGCCATGAACACGGGCACTCCGCCGACCGCACCGAATGCCCGCACCGGGGAGTTGACCCCGCCGGGCAGCACGGCGCTGGCGCGAGCGAAAAGCTCGGCAGAGCGCTCCCGGCCGGTCATCAGGCGACCCCGCCGCGAGCCTGGGCCGCCCTCATGAGCCCGCGCCCCAGGCCTGGCCCGCCATCAGGCGACCCCGCCGCAAGCGTCGGCGAGGAATTCCAGCAGCCGCAGCCCGTCGGGCAACGGAGCATCGGCCGGAGCCCGCAGCCATTGCGCGGCGAGCGGGCCCGCGTAGCGGGACGGCGGGGCGAGCACGTAGCTGTCCCTGCAATGCCAGCGCAGCCCGGTCACCTGCGCGACCGTTTCAGGCTCGCAATCCAGATGGCAAGACCACCATTCGATCTCATCTTGCGGCGCGCCGCGGGTCGCGACGAAGAACAGCGCCCTGTTCCCTGCGCTAAGCGCGACCGGGCCAGGCTGCACGCCGGACTGCTGCATCCGGGCCAGCGCCGTCTGCCCCACCTCGGCCGGAACATCAAGGACATCAAAGGTCCGGCCGGTCACCAGGATGACATTCGCCTCCGGCCGGACCGCCCATCGGCGCGCGACAAGCGACGGGTCGGCGCTCGCCTGCAGTTGCCAGGCCGGCGACATCGGATGCGCGCCAGGAGCCGGGCAGCCGATGCGGTCACACGAGCAGGACCGGCTTGTCTCGCCCGCGCGGTGCGGCCGGCCCGGCGGATAGGCGCCAGCGCACACTGGCCACCCCATCGCCGCGTAGCCGACGGCAGCAACTGCCATCCGCTCCACGGCCCTGCGGCGCCTTGCCCGCAGCACCGCCTCGACCATCGGCCCCACTCCCTGCCAGCTGCTCTAGCTCCTGATAATGCCCTGGCCCATTGTCGGCCCGGCCCGGGACCCCCTGCCTGGCACCGAGGCGTTGCCCGGCAGTGGCGGCATAGTGACCGCCACCCGGTAAGCCAATCCCCGCGCCCGGACGTCGGGGCCAGCTGCCGGCGCCACATCCGCCGCTTCGCGCCTTGCCGCCGGGCGTTCGGGCCCACCCGCTGAACCCGTTGCGCAGCTGTGGGTAAGGCAATTAATGGCGTGGATGGCACCTTACTGCGGAAACAACCTCGGCGGTGTGCCATCGGCGCGGCCGGGTTCGAGCGGACATCATTGGCGGGGACGGAGCTCTGCTGCCACCGCAGAGCGAGCTCAGCGCAGCCGGCGGGCAGCCTCAGTAGCCCAGTAAGTGAGGATGATGCGGGCGCCGGCCCGGCGGATCGCGGTCAGGGTCTCCATGATCACCCGGTCCCGGTCCAGCCAGCCATTGGCGGCCGCGGCTTCCACCATCGCGTACTCGCCGCTGACCTGGTAGGCGGCGACCGGCAGGTGCACGGTCGCGGCGACCCGGCTGATCACGTCCAGGTAGGCGAGCGCGGGCTTGACCATGACGATGTCGGCGCCTTCGTCGACATCGAGCAGCACCTCGCGCAACGCCTCGTCCGAGCCCGCCGGATCCTGCTGGTAGGCGGCCCGGTCACCGAACTGCGGCGCGCACTCGGCGGCATCGCGGAACGGCCCGTAGAACGCGGAGGCGTACTTGGCCGAGTAGGCGCAGATCGCCACCTCGCTGAAGCCGCCCGCGTCCAACGCCGACCTGATGGCGGCGACCTGGCCGTCCATCATGCCGCTCGGCGCGACCACATGCGCGCCCGCGGCAGCCTGCGCGACCGCGATCGAAGCGTACCTCTCCAGCGTCGCGTCATTGTCCACTTCACCGGCTGCGGTGAGCAACCCGCAATGGCCGTGATCGGTGTACTCGTCCAGGCACAGATCGGCGATGAGCACGGTATCGTGACCCACCTCAGCCACCAGGTCACGCAGGGCCAGCTGGACGACGCCAGCAGGGTCGTCGGCGGCACTACCGCGGCCGTCCTTGGCCGCTGGGATGCCGAAGAGAATCAGCCCGCCCACCCCGGCGTCGACCGCCTCGGCAGCGGCCTTACGAAGGCTGTCCCTGGTGTGCTGCTTAACGCCGGGCATTGAGGTGACCGGCTGCGGCTCGCTGATCCCCTCCTTTACGAACAACGGCAGCACCAGGTCGGCCGGCTGCACGCTGGCTTGGGCCACCAGGCGGCGCAGCGCCGGGCTCCGGCGGAGCCTGCGGGGACGGGCGACCGGGAATCCAGCGGCCATCAGACGCTCCTTAGCTGCTCGGGGCTGACTGCGCCGGTCGGGGCTGACTGCGCCGGCCGGCGCCAACTGTGCCGTTTTGACCTCCGAAAAGTCGCATCGCTGAGGACCGGTGCTGCCTGACGGCGGGTTACCTGATCCGGCGGCGGGCACCACGGCGACGCTCGCTCGGCTTGCGCACCGGCTCGCCCGCCGCGACTGCGGCGTCCCGCAGGCCGGCGCCGTATTCGGCCAGGGCATCGACGAGGGCGGTGACCGATGGCTTGGGCGCCGTCACGTCCACCCGGAGCCCGAACTCGGCCGCGGTCTTGGCGGTCTGCGGGCCGATCACCGCGATCACCGTGACCGCGTGCGGCTTGCCCGCTATGCCGATCAGATTCCGCACGGTCGAAGACGAGGTGAACAGCACCGCATCGAAACCGCCGCCCTTGATCGCCTCCCTGATCGGCGCGGGCGGCGGCGCGGCGCGCACGGTCCGGTAGGCCGTGACATCTTCCGCCTCCCAGCCGAGGTCGGTGAGCCGGGCCACCAGGGTCTCGGTGGCGATGTCAGCACGCGGCAGCAGCACCCGGTTGATCGGGTCAAGCACGTCATCGTAGACCGGCCAGGCGTCGGCAAGCCCCTCGGCGGACTGCTCGCCATCCGGAATCAGGTCCGGGGTGATACCGAAATCGCCAAGTGCAGCGGCGGTCTGCTCGCCGACCGAGGCCACCTTGACCCCGGCAAACGCCCTCGCGTCCAGCCCGTACTCCTCGAGCTTCTCCCTGACCGCACGGACCGCGTTCGCGGACGTGAACGCGATCCACTGGTACCGGCCGGTCACCAGGCCCTTGACGGCGCGCTCCATCTGCTGCGGCGTCCTCGGCGGCTCGACCGCGATGGTCGGCACCTGCTCGGGTACAGCGCCGCGGGCCCGGAGCCGTTCGGAAACCTGCTCCGCCTGCTCCTTCGTCCGCGGCACCAGCACCCGCCAGCCGAACAGCGGCTTGGTCTCGAACCAGGACAGCGACCGCTGCGCGGCGACCCCGTCGCCGACGACGGCCACCGCGGGGCCATGCGCGGTGAGCAGGCTGACCCCGGCGGCCTTGAGGTCCGCCGCCACCGAGCCAAGGCCGCAGACCACGGTGTGCTGATCGGTCGTGGTGCCGTTCCAGGTGACCGCGAACCGGGCGCTATCCGGCCATCCCGCTGCCATCAGCATCTTGGCCAGGTCAGCGGGCCCGGTCTCGGCGCCCAGGATCACCAGGCTGCCCGGCCCCGCCGACATCCGGCTCACCTCGGATGCGTGGATCACCCGGACGTCGCCGCTGGTGTCCGAGGCCAGCGGGATGCCCGCATAGGCAGGAACCGCTGTTGCCGCGGGAACCCCTGGCACGATCTCGAACGGCACCCCGGCCTTCGCGCACGCCGATGCCTCGGCGGCCGCGTGGCCGAACAGCAACGGGTCTCCGGGCAGCAGCCTGACCACAAGCTGGCCGGCCTTGGCCGCCTTGATCAGCAGCTTCGGGTCCTGCGCGAGCGCCTCGGCATCGGCCATGGCCGTCTCGGGCACCAGCCGCTCCAGCTGGCCGGCCAGCTCCGGTCCGGCCACCACGAGGTCGGCGTGGGCCAGCAGGTCGGCACCGCGAACGGTCAGCAGACCGTCATCTCCGGGTCCCGCGCCGACAAAGGCGACCAGGCCTGCCGCCGATCGCTTCGCTGCCTTTGCGTCCGGTTTCTGCGTCGTGGGCCCGGGATTCATGCGTCACCGTCCCCAGTGCTGATCTGTCCAGCGGACATAGCCGTAAGCCTTCCCGCGCCGCGTTGGAGCAGCTCGGCCGCGACCTCGCGACCGAGGCGCTCAGCCTCGGACGCAGGTCCGCCGGCGCTTGCCCGCAGCGCCATCCCCCCGTCGGCTGCCACGACAACCGCGCGCAGCCGCAATTCATCCGTGCCGGCAGCATACGCTCCGACGGGCGCACTGCAGCCTGCCTGCAGCGCGGCGAGCACGGCGCGTTCCGCCGTGGTGGCCGCCCGGCTCGCCGGATCGTCCGCGCAGGCCAGCAATGCCGCAATATCATCCCGGCTAGCCTGGCATTCCACTGCGAGCGCTCCCTGGCCTGGCGCGGGGAGCATCTCATCGGGCTCGAAGACCTGGGAGACCGCGTCGAGGCGGCCGATCCTGACCAGGCCAGCGTAGGCGAGGATGACCGCATCGACTTCGCCCGACGTGATCTTCGCCAGCCTGGTTCCCGCGTTGCCGCGGACCGGCACCGGGCGCAGGTCCGGCCGGAGCAGCAACAGCTGAGCCGCCCGGCGGGGCGATCCGGTGCCGATCCGCGCACCGGAAGGCAGATCGGCGAGCTTGGCGCCGTCGCGCGCCGCCAGGGCGTCACGCGGATCGTCCCTGGCGACCACGGCGGCGAGCCTGATGCCCTCGGCTGGCCCGGTCGGCAGGTCCTTTAGCGAGTGCACCGCGAACTCGATGTCGCCGGCCAGCAGACTGGCCCGCAGGCCGCTGACGAATACGCCGGTACCGCCGATCTGGGCCAGCTGCGCCCGGCTGACGTCACCGAACGTGGTGATCGGAGCCAGCTCGATCTCGCGGCCGGTCCGGTCGGTGACCAGGCGCGCCACCTGGAGGGACTGCGCCTGGGCCATCGGGCTCTTGCGAGTGCCAAGCCGCAGCGGCGCCGCTGTCATGGCATGCTCCTGCGGGCCGACCCTGGAAGCAGTCCGGCGTCGGGCCGGATCACCGCCGCCACCGCGTCCGGATCGAGGTCAAACAGCACTCGGAGTGCGGTTTCATACGAGTCACCATCTGGCGATCCTGCCAGTTCCTTGACCCGTACGGTCGGCGCATGCAACAGCTTGTCGGCGATCCTGCGCATGGCCTGGGCGATCTCGCCGCGCGTCCGCGAGTCGAGGCCGACCATCCGGCCGTCCAGCCTCGCCAGCTCGGCGTCTACCACCTCGGCGGCCTTGGCCCGCAGGGCCACCACTGTCGGCGCGACCCTGGCCGCCCGATCCGCCGATGCTTGCGCGGCGAACTCGTCGGCAATGATCTGCCAGGTCGCGGCCACGTCCTCCTCGGTCGCTGCCGTCCCGGCTACGCCGTGCGCCCTCGCGTCACCCATCGACTCCAGGTCGATCACGCAGGCGCCGGCTAGCCTGCCCACCTCCGGGTCGACGTCGCGCGGCAGCGCCAGGTCGAGCAGGACCAGTGGCGTGGTGCCAGGCGCCCGCGCGGCCAGGGCGGCGGCCACTGCGTCCGCACTGATCACGTGCCCGGCCGCGCCGGTGCAGGACACAACCAGATCGACGTCGGCCAGCTCGGCCCAGAGCCTGGAGAACTCGGCGGCGGTACCGCTGACCGCGGCCGCGAGCCGTTCCGCGTGGCCGCGGGTGCGGTTCGCGATCACGACCCTGGCCGCTCCCATCCGCGCGGCCGTGGTCGCCGCGAGCGAGCTCATCGAGCCCGCCCCGATGACAAGTACGGACAAGCCAGTGAGGATCTTCGCGGAGCCCGCGGAGCCCGCGGAGCCCGCGGGATGTGCGGGGAGAGCGGCCCCCACAGCGCCGC
>Ga0187883_10001118_pt1 | contig 16646 bp, 15 predicted proteins | sample June2016WEW_20_1_2_FD_132966 | JGI IMG/M metagenome (GOLD analysis project Ga0187883, IMG submission 132966) | Peatland microbial communities from SPRUCE experiment site at the Marcell Experimental Forest, Minnesota, USA - June2016WEW_20_10 | ecosystem: Environmental > Terrestrial > Soil >...
CGCTTAAGGACACTAAGGGGAATAGCGTTTTCCCGAAAGGCTGGTGCGATGCGGCAAAGAAGCCTTCCGGCACCTGGGTGGAGTATTGGTGGCCGAAGCCCGGCGAAAAGGAGGGCTCCCGCAAGCTCACGTATGCCGTGGGCGCCGAAGGTACGCCGTACGTGGTGGCCGCCGGGATCCATGACGACAAGGCAACGATCACGGAACTGTCAAAGCTGACCAGCAAGAAGTGACCGTCGGCCCTCACCGACCCCACGCGCATTAGCCTCGAAAATGCCTTTCCTCCCGCGCGGGAGGAAGGGCATCACATTGGCGAATGCAAGCGTGTACGAGAAGAGTTATTCTTAACCCATGCAACTGCGAGGATGCGGTACGGCTCTGGTCACGCCGTTCTCTCAGGACGGCGCGGTAGACGAAAACGCCCTGCGTAATCTGGTCGCCTGGCAGGTCGAATCGGGCATCGACTTTCTGATTCCCTGCGGGACCACGGGAGAAACTCCCACGCTCAACCACGATGAGTGGCTGCGCGTCATCGACGTGACCATCGAAGTCGTTGCCGGACGCGTGCCTATCGTCGCCGGCGCCACCTCCAATTCGACACAGGAGGCTGTGGCCAAGGCCAAAGAAGTGGCGGCGCGGCCGGGCGTCAACGCCATCCTCACCGCTTCCCCGTACTACAACAAGCCGACGCAGGAAGGCCAATACCGGCACTTCCGCGCGATCGCCGAAGCCATCGACAAGCCCGTGATCGTCTATAACGTGCCGGGCCGCACCTCCGCCAATCTCGAACCTGCGACCCTGGCGCGGCTGACCGAGGTCGCGAATATTGCGGGCGTGAAGGAAGCCAGCGGAAACATGACGCAGATCGCCGAGGTGCTGAACTTGGTGCCGGAGAGTTTCCTTGTGCTTTCCGGCGACGACGCCGTCACTTTGCCTGTGATCGCGCTCGGCGGCGTGGGCGTGATCTCGGTTGCCTCCAACGAAATTCCCCGCGAAATGGCGGAGATGACGCGCGCTGCCCTCGGGAACGACTGGCACACGGCGCGCACCCTCCAACGCAAATATCTTCCGCTGATTCTCGCCAATTTCATCGAGTCGAGCCCTCTGCCGGTGAAGGCCGTCCTCGCGATGATGGGCAAGATTGAAGAAGTCTATCGCCTGCCCTTGCTTCCCATGCGCCGCGATACGCGATCGAAGCTGCAGAAGGTGGCGACCGACGTCGGATTGATTGCCCGGCCCGCGGCCCCGCCGGCCGCTGCCACCGAATTCTATATTTACGAAAATTGGGCAGCGGGCCCGCACAAAGCGATGCTGCACCGCGGATCCTGCGGACAGTGCAGTTCCGGCAAAGGACGCCCCGCCGGGCACGATCCCAATCATTCGCGCTGGCACGGACCGTACGCCACTCTCGCCGAGGCGCGCGAGGCAACTCATCACATCCCTGGCGTCCTGATTCGCAGCGAATGCAAGTGCGTGGCGTAAGGGCAGCTCTGGCTCCTAGATTCTGGCTCTTTGTTTGTTTTGCTCTCCTATGTCAGACTTACTGTCCACTCTGAAATCGGCCATTGAACGTCTCGCGTCGCGCGAAACGATTGACAATCCCGACGAGGCCCGCCCCACTTTTTTCGACTTCCGCGCCGCTTTGACTCGGGGCGAGGCTCGCGCCGCCGAGAAAATCGGCGGACACTGGGTGGTCAACGCCTGGGTGAAGCAAGGCATCCTGCTGGGCTTCCGTCTTGGCGAGTTACAAAAGATGTCGGACGGAGACGTGCTTTCCTTTATTGACAAGGACACATTCCCAGCCCGCCGTCTCACCGTCGCCGATCGGGTTCGCCTGGTGCCCGGTGGATCTTCCATCCGCGAAGGGGCCTACGTTGCGCCGTCGGTTGTCTGCATGCCTCCTATGTTCATTAACGTCGGGGCGTACGTGGGTGAAGGCTCGATGATCGACTCGCATGCGCTGGTCGGCTCTTGCGCGCAGATTGGCAAGCGTGTGCACCTGAGTGCCGCCGCTCAGGTCGGGGGCGTGCTCGAACCTGTCAACGCCGCCCCAGTGATTATCGAAGACGATGTGCTGGTCGGCGGCAATTGCGGAGTGTACGAGGGCACGCTCGTACGCACCCGCGCGGTTTTGGGAGCGGGAACGATTCTGACCCGATCCACGCCGCTCTACGATCTGGTGCGCGGCGAAATCTACCGGGCGTCAGCGGAGCGGCCGCTGGAGGTTCCAGAGAACGCCGTAGTCGTTCCCGGCTCGCGCGCCGTGAAAAAAGGCAAGGGCAAATCCGACGAGTGGAATCTTTCGCTTTACACGCCGGTGATCGTTAAGTATCGTGACGAAAAGACCGAGCGCGGCATTGAGCTGGAAGATTGGCTACGGTAGACATTGAGCGCGGTAGGTCGTAACCTCTCCTTCGCTGTCAGCTACAATGTGAAGAATGGTAGACGCAATCCTTTCGGCAAAGAACCAGATCGTGATCCCGCGTGAGGCCCGCGAGGCGTTGGGCCTGAAACCCGGCGACAAGGTTCTTGCCGTTGTTAGAGGCGAGACACTCCTGCTCCTGCGAAAACCAAAGTCCTATCATGCGGCGATCCGAGGTCTAGCAGGCGGCCCTTATCCCAAGGCTCATCTTCGAAAAGAGCGTCGGAGCTGGGATTAGAGCCTGGTCACAACGGCAACGTTGCCGCAGGTGCACCCGGAAGTTGCATCTGTTCCTCCGAGAACCTGCGCCGCGCCTCGACATGCTTGCCGCGGAAGTGCGCCCGCGCCCGCTCGCCCCACGCCCGCACGAAGTAATAGTTCAGCGCGCATCCGATAGCGGAGCTGGTAATCGGAATCAGGCGTCCCGCCCACTTCTCGGCCACTTCGGCGCCGGCCCTGACCGCAATCCGCTGGATCACGCGCGGCACGAAGCGGTTGACCACTTCCTTTTCCAGCAATTCGCGGCTGATGTCTACCCCGGCGGCGCTGGCCGCTGCAATCCATAGCTCAGCAATTTCGTCGTCGGTGTTCAACTCGAACCCATAAATCAGGCTGAGCTTCTGGATGGTGCGCATGGTAATGGCAGAAAGAATGCCGAGGTCCGGCACGATCGTCAGGATTCCGCCCAGACCAAAGCCCGCTCCCTCCGCCGCCGCCAGCTTCATGCCGCCGCGGATCACCGACTCCGCCACATCGTCGAGGCGTTCCACCGGCAGCGTGTAGACTCCGTGAAAAGTTGCCAGCGGCAACCCATGCGCCACGCGCAACTGCATCAGGAAGCGCCCGGGATCGACCTTGATCGTCTCGTAGGCGCGAGTCAGACCTCCGCGAATCGCGCCTTCGACGCGCCTCCGCATCCACGATTTTTTCTCGTCCCTATTCTCGTCCGTCATTCTCAAGTATGAGTTTATCAGCCGGGATTTGTTTTCAACTCACGAGTTTGTCATCCCGAACGAAGTGAGGGATCTGCAGCTCGCCGCAAAATGCAGATCCCTCACTTCTTTCGGGATGGCAAATCTTAGTAAATGCCGATTGTGCGCTGGCCCCGCCCGGTGCTTTCAGTGCGACGTGCGGCGCGTCACTCCGGCTCACCGTGTGCTAGCATCGATTTGTCTAATGCCAACAGGAAAACTGCATATTGTTCCGCTAGGCGGGCTGGGCGAGTTCGGCATGAACTGCATGGCCGTGCGCTGGGGCGATGACATCATCGTGGTTGACGCCGGCCTCATGTTTCCCGAAGCCGAGTTGCTGGGCGTCGACATCGTCGTTCCCGACATTTCTTACCTGCTTGAAAATCGCAAGCTGGTGCGCGGCATCATCCTTACGCACGGCCACGAAGATCACATCGGAGCTTTACCCTGGATTCTCAGCGAACTAAACGTTCCCGTCTGGGGCACCGAGTTTACGCTGGCCTACGTCGAAGATAAGCTGGACGAACATCAGCTCCTCGACGACTCCGACCTGCGCGAAATCCGTCCCGGAGAGCGCTTCAAGGTTGGGCCTTTCACCATTCACCCGCTACAGGTAACGCATAGCCTGGTCGATTGTGTCGCGCTTGCCATCCACACTCCGGTTGGCGTCGTGCTGCATACCGGCGACTTCAAGGTTGACCCGACACCCACCGACAATCGCCTCTTCGACCTGCACGGTTTCGCCGAGTACGGCAAGGAAGGAGTGCTGGCGCTCTTGCAGGATTCGACCAACGTCGAGCGCAAGGGCTACACTCCGAGCGAGCGCGCTGTGCGCCGCAAGTTCGACGAGGTGTTTGCCCGCACCCAGCGGCGTCTGTTCATCTCGTGCTTCGCGTCCTCCATTCACCGCATCAAGTTGACCGTCGACATGGCGCGCGACCACGGCCGCAAGATTTGTTTCATCGGCCGCTCCATGAACAGCTCCTCCGAAATCGCCGAGGATCTGGGTTATATCCAGATCCCCGAGGGCATGCTGATCCATCCCGGCGAAATGAAAAACTTCGCTCCTGAGAAAGTGTGCGTGCTTATCAGCGGCACGCAGGGCGAGCCGATGTCGGCGCTGTCGCGGGCGGCCGTGGATAACCACAAGCACGCCAAAATCGAAAAGGGCGATACCGTCGTCCTGTCGTCGCGCATCATTCCCGGCAACGAAAAAGCCATTTTCCGCATGGTCGATCACTTGTTCCGCCGCGAAGCACACGTGATCTATGACGACGGTTCTTACCCGCCGATCCACGTCAGCGGGCACGCCAGCCAGGAGGAACTGAAGCTCATCATCAACCTGGTGCGGCCCAAGTATTTTGTGCCGATCCACGGCGAATACCGGCAGCTCAAGCTGCATGCCGAGCTGGCCGCGTCCATGCACGGCTCGGTCGGCAACGTACTGCTGATTGAGAGTGGAGACGTCCTCGAAATCGACGAACTCGGCGCGCGCAAGGCCGGGCGGATCAATGTGGGCCGCGTCTGCATCGATTCCGGCTCGCGCACAGATGTAGTGGAAGATTTAGTGATAAAAGACCGCCGCCATCTCAGCGAAGACGGTTTCGTGATGCCGATCATCGCTATCAACAAGCTCACTGGGCTGGTCGAAACTTCTCCCGAGATAGTGACCCGCGGATTCGCACCCGGCGAAAACGGCGTGATCGAGCGCGCCCGGGAGATTGTGATGGAAACGCTCGATGCCTCCAGCGCCGAAGAGAAAGCCGACTATGGGGTGATCAAGGAGAAAATCCGCACCGACCTGAAGCGCTACATCTCGCGGCAGACGCAGCGGCGGCCGCTGATCATGCCGGTGATTCTGGAGATTTGATTTCTCGCGTCATCTTGGCTTAGTTTTCTACGTCAGCGGGTTTTTCCAGCGCAGCCCCGGAAAGCGGGCGAAGTCGCGGTCGGTGGTGTGAAGCACAGCTCCCTGCTCAATCGTGATCGCCGCGATCTCCGCATCACTCACCAACGGGCCTGAGGCACGTCCCTCTAGAATCATTTGCCTCAACACGGACCAGTGCTGATCCGGCGGCACAAGTACTTGTACATTCGGTTGTTGTAGCCACTCATCTACGACTTGCACGGCTTGCTCCAGGCTGACACGCATTCCCGGTAGTCGCCGATTTGTGATAACCCGCAGGAACGCAGATACGCTTTGCCAGGGAAGTCCTACTGCTTCCACTCCCGAAAGCAGTTCCTCCAGCCAAGAAAGACTCTTTTTGTGGTGGGCCGAATCGAGATCGTAGGCATAGATCAGGAGATTGGCATCAACGACGATCACCGATGATCCGGTCCTTCCAGGTATTCCAATAGCTCTTCTACTTTTTCAAACGGAGGCAGACCCAGATTCCACGGCTTCACGCGGAACGTTTTCCGGACAGGCTGCTTCGAAGCCGTCAATCCCAATCGCAGGAAGCGATTCACAACCTGCTTGAAAGAATCGCCAGACCGGCGAACCTCCTTGTTCAGCAGTTGGGCCACGTCGTCATCGAGCGAAAGTGTAGTCCGCATGCTGTGATGCTACACTGTAAGGCATCATGATGTCAATGTCTGTGACAGCATGATGCAGCATGAAGAGCCCTTGAAAAAAACTCCCGGACAAGGCACGCTTAAATGGTAGAAACAAAGATGGTTACCCTCCACGATATTCGCGCGGCCCAAACTCTCCTCCGGGGCATCGCCGTGCGCACTCCCCTGGTGGAATGGACGGGCGCGGGGGACCGACGCAAGCTCTTCCTTAAGCTCGAAAACCTGCAGCCTATCGGCGCTTTTAAGTTGCGCGGCGCTTATAACAAAGTCGCATCCTTTAGCGACGAAGAACGACGCCGCGGAGTCGTTTCCTATTCCAGCGGCAATCACGCGCAGGGCGTGGCTTACGCGGCGCGGGCGCTGGGCGTGAGGGCCATCATCGTTATGCCCGGCAATGCCCCGAAAAACAAGCTCGAAGCTACCGCCGCGCTTGGAGCGGAGATCGTCGTCGTCGGCCCGAGCAGCGAAGAACGCCGTTTGCGCGCCGAGGAACTGGCCTCCGAGCACGGCTATGCGATCGTGCCGCCCTACAACGACGAAAAGATCATCGCCGGCCAGGGCACTATTGGCCTCGAAATTCTCGAAGACCTGCCGAACGTTGAAACCGTGCTGGTCCCGGTCGGCGGCGGCGGGCTGATCAGCGGCGTCTCGGCGGCCATTAAGCTCAGCAATGCCGAAACTAGTCATGTCCAGCTTGGACCCAAGCTTGGCCAATCCCTGCTTGTCCAACCCAGGGTGAAGGTGATTGGCGTTGAGCCTGAACTTGCCTCCGATGCGCGAGCCAGCCTGCGCGCCGGACGGGTCGTCTCCGCCCCAGCGGAGCAAGTCTCACAGACGCTGGCCGACGGCCTTCGCACACAGAGCATCGGCGCAATCAATTTCGAACACATCCGCGCCTATGTCGACGACATCGTCAGCGTCACGGAAGACGAGATCCGCGAGGCCATGCGCGCTCTGAGTGCGAATGCGAAAACGCTAGCCGAACCGAGTGGGGCCGTCGCCGTGGCCGCATTTCTTTTCCACGCCGACGAGTTGCCGAAAACGGCGGTCAACGTCGCCGTGATCAGCGGCGGCAACATCGATCCCACGCTGCTTGCCGAGTTGGGTAAGCACTGATCGTTCGCCACCGATCGGTCAGGAATTCACTCGAAGTCGCCTTTCTCTGTTGTTCCCCCTGTGTCTGTGGTTTCTCGCTGTTCGCTGGTTCTGGAGCGCAACCACAGGGGACACGGGGGTACACAGTTGAGACACAGAGGAAAACCTTCGTCTCGATTCGTCCTTCGACCGCGGCGAATGTACAATCCTGATTTTCCACGCGAGGGCATCTTGAACCGTTGGCTTGATCGTTTCTTTGAACTTTCTCATCGCCAGACAACCGTCCGCCGCGAAATTGTCGCCGGGCTGACCACCTTCTTTACGATGGCCTACATCGTGGCTGTCAACCCTGCCATCCTGAAAACTGCCGGCATGCCGGCCGGCGCCTCGCTCACGGCCACCATTCTCACCGCCATCTTCGGAACGCTGCTGATGGGTTTCTATGCCAACCGCCCTTTCGCCATCGGTCCGTATATGGGCGAAAACGCCTTCATCGCGTTCACGGTGGTACATGTACTTGGCTACACCTGGCAAAGCGCGCTGGGCGCGGTGTTTTTGGCCGGAATTCTTTTTATTCTGATGACCCTGTTTCGTCTCCGCCAGTGGATGGTCGACGCCATTCCCACCACGCTCCGTTACAGCTACGCCGTCGGCATCGGATTGTTCCTCACCTTCATCGGGCTGAATCAGACCGGCATTGTCACGATGGGTTCACCTGGCGCGCCGGTTCAACCGGGCCATCTGACGTCGCTTTCGGTCGGGCTTTCCATCTTTGGTTTCCTGCTGATGACGGTGCTCACCATTCGCCGTTTCCCGGCCGCGATTCTTAGCGGAGTTCTCGCCACCGCTCTGCTCAGCTTTGTGACTCGGGTCGCTCCCGCGCCGGCAGGTTGGATCAGCCGTCCGCCGAGCCTGCAGCCCGTCTTTTTCCAGTTCGATCTGCACACAATATTCACCTGGGGATTTTTTCCTGTCGTCCTGACGATTTTTGTTATCGCTTTTGTGGACACCATGGGCACGCTTATCGGTGTGTCGGCGCGCGCGGGTTTCCTCGACAAGAACGGTAACCTGCCGCAGATTGAGCGCCCGATGATGGCCGACGCGCTCGCCACAACCTTCGCCGCCGTGATTGGGACCACCACATCCGGCGCCTTTATCGAGTCCGCCACCGGAGTGGAAGCCGGTGGCCGAACCGGCCTGACCTCGGTGATCACTGCGCTGTGCTTTGTTGGGACTTTATTTTTCGCGCCCTTTATTTCCGCCATACCGCCCCAGGCATACGGACCGGCGCTGATCTTCGTTGGATTGCTGATGCTGACTCCGATCACGCGTATTCCTTTTGACGACCTCACTGAACTGGTTCCAGCCTTCGGAGTCATCGTGCTGATGGCGTTCACCTACAACGTGGGTATTGGCATGACGGCGGGCTTTGTCTTGTATCCTTTCTGCAAATTGGTTTCGGGGCGCTTGCGGGATGTTCGTCCGGCGCTCTGGGCGTTGACCGCCTTGTCGCTGCTGTTTTTCGTCTTCTATCCGTACACGTAGCGGTCGGGAGAATGCGCTTTGGCATCGCGGGTTCGGAGTGGGATTTGCCCTGTGAGTCCCTGTGTCCCCTGTGGTTTCGCTTTTGACCCTGCGGAGGGCTACCCCCAAGGGGAGCACAGGGAAACAAAGGGAACGACCACAGGGGCACTCGGCGTCGAAGGTGGAATGTCTCTTCAAGACGGTGAGACTCGCATGATTCGCTTTGGTATCGCAGGTTTCGGATTGCACGCCGTGCGGCGGCTGATGCCGGGCTTCGCGCTTGCCAAGAATTGCAAAGTGACCGCTCTATCGCGCCGCGACTCGCACAAGGCACGCGAGGCTGCCGCACAATACGCGATCCCGCATGTCTTCGTCTCCACCGAAGAACTTTGCCGCTGCCCCGAAGTCGACGCCGTTCTGGTCGCCACTCCCAATGCCTGCCACCTGCAGGATGTCCTCACCTCGGTTGCTGCGGGCAAGCCGGTGTTGTGCGAGAAACCGATGGGCATGGATGCGGAAGAATGCCGCCGGATGGTCGAAGCGGCGCGCAACGCCGGTGTTCTTCTCGGCGTCGCGCAGATCTTTCGCTTTGCGGAAAGCACAGCGCGGTTTCGCGAGCGCGTCGCCGCTGGTGAGATCGGGCGGCCGATCTTTGCGCGGGCGGAGTTCTCGTATTCCGGTGTAGGCCATGCTCGCACCTGGCTCTACAACCGCTCGATAGCGGGAGGCGGTCCTATCGCCGACGTAGGCGTCCATTGCATCGACGCCTTGCGTTACATCCTGCAGGATGAACCACGGCTGGTTAGCGCTCTTGGTCGCACGGACGAGAAGTCGGGCGACGTGGAAGCGGCGGCCGTCCTGACGCTGGAGTTTCGGCGGGGCACGTTGGCCACGGTGCTGGTTTCAACTCGTGCCCACTATCGCACGCCGTTCGAGATTGTCGGTGACGCGGGCGTGCTGCGGGCCAATGATGCGCTGAATGTCGAACTACCGATTATCTTGGAACTGTGGCGCGACGGACAACGCGCCGCCGAAGAAACCGTCACCAACCAGTTTGCTTATGCGAGACAGGCAGACAGCTTCGCGGCCGCAGTCGAAGGTCGGGAAGTGTTTCCAGCGCGCGGCGGGGAAGGCTGGCAGAACCAACTCATTTTGGACGCCGCTTACCGCAGCTGGTCATCGGGAAAAAGTGAAGAGATCCCGATGCTCTCAGATGACGCTGGCAGGTAATCGTGGAAGCAGACTGTAACCGTGTATGAACTTGGGCCCGCAGAAAACTTCACCAAGAAATAAGAAGCGCCCCGGATTCAATGAATCGCGGGACGCCCGAACAGCCCTCCCCCAGAACTGCTCAAGCCGAAAGATATGGCACCAGGCCGGAGGAGCGGAATGCCACTCTTGAGCGCTTGAATAGCACCAACGGGCCACTCGCTAAACTCCGGGTCCGTGGTAACATCGGTAACTTGCAATTGGTTACTTCCGGTTGCCCTAGGGCTCGGGGATCGGTCTCTGGAGGCTTGATTTTTTTCTAGGTGCGAGATTCGCCTGCCGAATGCGAATCCGCAGTTGCTCCGTCTCGTGGTCGCCATGTCCGCCTGCAGGATTGAGCGCCGCGGGTACGATCAAGGAAAGCGGTTGTTGCTAAGTATGCAGGAGATTGCAGTCCAGGAGCGTCGATGACGCGCAGAGAGTTGTTGTAAGTTATTGATAAGTAATAGCAACAGATTTCTGCAGTTTTTGGAATGACAAATGCAGCTACGAACTAAGTCGACCTGCGCCTTGAACGTCTTTCGAGGCGAATCTCGGGAAAAAAGGCACAAAATAGGGAGGGAAGTAATATGAGGCGAGTGTTGGTTCTGGCACTGCTGTCCTTGGTCTTGCCGATCGCTACTTGGGCGGACACAATTACTTTCGGGAACCAGTATGGCTCGATTAGCGTTTTGACCACGGGTATCACATCCACCGGATCGCAACTGCTGAGCTGGGACGGCTTCAAAGCTAATCCTAATAACGCCCTCGGCACCGTGAGCTTCGTGACCGGTGCTCTGCTCACCGGTACACTCCGGTATGGCGGAACTTTTGCCGGGGGCACGATCACTTCGGCGAACGGCACTTCATTTGACGTGACGGGCATCGGCAGCTGGGCAAGCAAATTAACGGGGTCGAAATGCGGCACAGGTTGCGCGCTCTTCACCGGCTGGTTCGTCGGTCCGATCGATTGGACTCTGACTAGCTTGGGCAACAAGAACCTGACCTACGTTCTCAGCGGCGATATCTACGGCGAGCTGTGGAACGGACGTTGGGTGAAAGGGGTTACGACCCAGGACATCTATACGGTCAACGGACAGCTCAACCAGGGTATCGGGCACATCAAAACGGGCACCTCGACCGTCATCCTTTCCCCGGAACCCGGAACTTTGGGTCTTCTTGGAACCGGGCTTGTGGGTATTGCTGGAATATTCCGTCGCAAGAGGATCAGGACATAACTTAGAGTTGGTCGCTCAGAACCCTCACTTCATGGCCCCGCCGCAAGGCGGGGCTTTTGATTTTGAGCGCAAGGCGCTTGATCGACTTGATGGCCTTTGCGGGAGGAGGTTCGATTCTCGCGTCGGACCAGCCCCTCCTCGCGACTGTCTGCCTGCTTCGTGTCCTTAGCCCAAGCTGACCGGAAGGCCGCTTAGAGGTCCGCTTACGTCCTCCTATGTCCTATGGTTCGATTACTGGGGTAACAGCCCACGGCGGGTTTTGCATTGACCTTGCCTTCGTCCAAACCTACAGTCAGGCGCAGGGGGTTGTATGAAGGATATTCATGAGGTTTTGCGCCGCAAGCAGGCGCAGTACACACAGCTAGGTAAGCAGATCGAGATGCTGCAGCAGGCTGCCGAGAAGTTGCGCGAAGTCGCGCCTTTGCTTGCCGAAAATGACAACGAGGACGATAGCGCAGTCCTGACGGAGGTGGACGATGAGAACTCCAACGCGATGGCTGCCAAGGCCAGCGCTCAATCCTCGCCTGCCGCGTCCAAAACAGGGCGTAGCGTAACTCCGCGCTGGCCCTAGAAACCTGACCATAGAGGCAGAGCGCGAGGCGGGAGGCTCGGTTCGATGATATTGCAGGCACTATTGGTGACCAAGGATGACCTGACTGCGGAAACGCTGATTCAGGCCCTGGCGCAGTTCGGGGTTGCGGTGGATCGGTCGAACGCGGCCGAGGTGGCCGCGACACGACTGGCGGAGGAGCGTTTTGATCAGGTGATCGTCGACTTCGACGATCCCGAAACGGCCTCGCCACTACTGGAAGCTTGCGGCCGCCAGGTTGGTCCCGACCGCAATCCGCCCGTCACCGTTGCCTTGCTAAACGAAGTTTCGCAGATCCGCTCGATCCTCGGTGCGGGAGCTCATTTCATCCTCACTAAGCCGGTCACTTTCGAGCAGGCTCGAAACACCTTGCGCGCTGCCACCGCGCTGCTGAAACGCGAAAGGCGGCAAGCGTTGCGGGTCGCCGTCCAGGCGGCGGTTTCGATTCGTATCGACGAGAGCAACACGGTTGAAGGCATTCTGCTCGACCTGAGCACCGGCGGTATGGATGTACTGGCGGCCAAGCCATTTCCATCGGCCGCTCTGGTTCACGTCTCCTTCGAGCTGCCCGACGGCGGCGCGGCCATTGCAGGCGACGCGGAAGTTGCCTGGAGCACCGCCAACGGTCAGACCGGCCTGCGCTTTCTCGACATGGACGCCGGGAAGCGCGAGGAACTGAGTACGTGGCTGGCGGCCCGTTCGCACGATGCTTTGCCCGAAGAGCCCGACGCGGTCACACAATGCAAACTCACGGATCTTAGTCTGGGCGGCTGCTATGTGCAGACCGAATCTCCATTCCCTCAGTCCTCCGCCGTCGATCTGTGCCTGCGCGCGGCCGGGCTGGAGATTCACACCGAAGGTTTGGTCCGGGTCATGCACCCTGGACATGGCATGGGCATTGAATTCCCCGCCCGCACGGAAGAGCAGCGCAAAAGCGTCGGCGAGTTCATCGAGTTCCTCACTGGTCAGCCCGGCGCCACTCCGCAACTGGAAACCTCTCCTCGCGCTCTCGTCGCCAGCGCGGTCGATTTAAACCAGGACCCCGGCCAGACCAGCAGCGCCACACCCGACGGGGAGGATCCCCTCCTTGAATTGCTGCGGACCGGCTGTGCGCTGGAAGAAGAAGCGTTTCTCGCCGAACTGCACCAACAGCGAACTCCGGCGAGCGTCAATCAGTAAACTTCCGTCAGTAGAAGGCATCCGCTAAGCGTTTTGCTGATAGCCCCTGATCCTACCGAACCTGATCCCAGCGAACACGATCCCAGAAAAAGCCGGGAACCCGGCTGACTGTTTCGCTTAGTGTCAGCCGAGTCCCCGGTGGTCTGTGCCACATGATTCATCGCAGATTACCTCGACCCCACCCCTAAATGATTTCAATGCGGTTAATTTTTCAAGAATTTTTCTGATGCAATAGAATTGTTTTACCTCTAGAGACGGGGCCCGCCGCGTCTCTACGGGGCGTCAGATGCAGCTTCGGAGCCTGGTATCCACCGGTTATCTTTTTCACAGCCTGTCAGTTTGAGGTTAGGGTAAATTGTTCAAAAGTCCGGTCTCGCGCGCGGTCGTGCTCGCTGGCTGCTGTCTGGTGGCCATCACTCCGTTTTTCTGGTGGGGCAGTCCCTCCGGGCATGATTTCGAGTTCCACATGTTTTCGTGGATGGAAGTGCTCGGACAATGGAAGCATGGCATCGCATATCCGCGCTGGGCCGCGCTGGCGTACTGGGGATACGGCGAGCCTCGCTTCCTGTTTTATCCCCCGGCTTCCTGGACTCTGGGCGCCGCGCTCGGCGCCGCTCTGCCCTGGACAATGGTGCCGGGCGCGTACTGCTGGATTGCGCTCACGCTTGCCGGAGCGGCCATGTACCGGCTCGCACGCGAGTGGCTCCCGGTCGCGGACGCGTTGTTTGCGGCCGTATTCTATGCGCTGAACCCCTACCACTTGCTTATCGTCTATTGGCGGAGCGCATACGCCGAACTGCTGGCATCCGCGCTGCTGCCGCTTATGCTGCTTTGTCTTCTGCGGCTCTTTTTGCGGGAATCAGAGCCTGGCCTTCGCCCGGCGCTGGGGTTGAGTCTCATCCTGGCCGCAGCCTGGCTGACGAACATACCGGCGGCGGTGATGATGCATTACGCGACCGCCGGGCTGGCGCTGGTCTTCCTTGCGACTGAGGCCGCGCGCGAACTCGCCCACAAACGATCATGGGTCTGGGGTGCAAACGTCTGGCGTCCCGTTGTTCCGACCTTAGCTCGGACCTTAGTTCGGACGCTAGTCCGGACGGCGCTGGCGATGGTTCTCGGAGTCGGCCTGGCCTCGTTTTATCTGCTACCAGCAATTTACGAACAAGGATGGATCAACATCAGAGAGGTCCTGTCACCGGGAGTCCGGCCGCAGGACAATTTTCTTTTCACCACCCTTCCCGATCCCGATCACAACCGCTTCAATCTTCTGGTTTCGACCGTAGCGGTGGTCGAAATCGGCGTCCTCGCTTTCGCCATTTGGTCCTCGCGCCGCTGGCAGGTGAAATGCGTACGGCCAGCCGACCCTTCGACAAGCTCAGGGCAGGCTCCTTCGGCATACTCAGGGCAAGCTCTCGACAGTCCAGTGGCGGGCAGTGCGGCAACCGCCAACCAAAGTCCGTGGATGCTGCTTTCCGCCTTGGGTGTTTTCAGCGCGCTCCTGCTGCTTTCGGTGAGCAATTTGTTCTGGCAGTTCCTGCCCGAGCTCCGCTTCGTGCAACTTCCCTTCCGCTGGCTGCTGTCGATGAACGCCGCTTTGGCAATGCTTCTGGCAATGGGCGCAAAGCGTTGGACCTGGACCTTGCGCGTCCTGGCGTCTGCCGTTCTGCTAGCCACGGTTATCGTCGCCGGCTATCGTTTCCAGCCACCTTGGTGGGAGAAGGCCGCCGATATCCGCCAGATGAGCGATGCTGTCGCGGACGGCACCGGCTACGAGGGCACTGACGAATACGTCCCAGCTGGAGATGACGCCTACGAACTGAACAAAAGTCTTCCCCGCGTCAGCGACGACACGGGAGCAGCGGTTCAGAGCGAAATGCTGGCGTGGGGGCCGACGGAAAAACACTTCACGCTCCACGCCGCCGCACCGCAAAATCTAACCGTGCGCCTTTTCAGCTACCCGGCATGGGAGGTCGTCGTGAACGGTAAGTCCGCTGCAACGAAGAAAACCGATGTCACCGGCCTGATCGTCATTCCCATTGCCTCCGGAGACAGCGATGTTCACATTCACTTCCGCCGGACGGTCGATCGTTTCGTCGGAGACATCGTCTCGCTGATCAGCCTGGCTGTGATCGTTGTCGCCTGGATGAAGATGAAGACGCAGCCCAAGACCCGGCTGGGGCGGCCGGTGTAATCCGCTGTGTCTGCCGTGTCCTCTGTGGTTATCGCTTTTTTCACCACAGAGTACACAGGGTGACACAGAGAAAAACTCACGGGGGACAAGATGCAACGTCGCGTCCTGGTGGCAACCTCGAACCCCGGCAAGCTCCGCGATTTCGCCGGAGCCGCCGCACCCTACGGCATCACCATCACAAACATCCCGCATTTTGCTTCTCTGCCCGAAGTGGTCGAAAACGGAGCCACCTTCGAGGAGAACGCGCGCAAGAAAGCAGAGTCCTATAGTCTGGCCGTGCCCGGCGAACTGGTTCTAGCCGACGACTCCGGCCTGGAGATTGACGCCCTCGGCGGCGCTCCCGGGGTTCATTCTGCACGCTATGCCGCCGACGAACCACACAATGCTGAATGCAACACGGATGACGAAGCCAACAACGCGCGCGTGCTGCGCGAACTGAAAGGGGTTCCAGAACAAAAGCGCACCGCACGCTTTATCTGCGTGCTGGTTGTCGCCCGTGACGGCCATGCTGTTCACACCTTCCGCGGCACCGCTGAAGGCGTCATTCTGGACGCGCCCCGAGGGCAGCATGGATTCGGATATGATCCACTGTTCTACTCCCCGCAAATCGGCAAGACCTTTGCTGAGTTGAGCCCAGCAGAAAAAGCTCAGTACAGCCATCGTGGCGCAGCTTTTCGCGCATTTCTGTCTTGGTATTCGGCAACATAACACCAAGCAGAAACAATCGTGGTAGTGCCAGAACCAATAGTTTTCGCGGTATATCATGTTTTTTCGGACTGTCTCAATGCGGCGAAAAAACATCCTTCTTCTCCTTGAAGGTGGGGATCGACGGACAATCGGCCGCTCTGACCAAGTAGCGGCAATGGTGTCCAAGGACCCACGGCTGTTTCCAGAGCTGATCGCAGGTTTGTGGTCCGAGGATGCCCTCGTGCGAATGCGCGCTGCAGACGCGACCGAGAAGGTCACGCGGAGGGAACGTGAGCTCCTGCGGCCCTACAAGACGGAGCTGTTGGGTTTGGCGATCGAGGCGAAGGAGCAAGAACTGCGTTGGCATCTAGCCGTCATGGTTCCACGGCTTCTGCTGAACGCCAAGGAACGACAACTCGCGACATCTTTGTTGAACAGTTATCTGGACGACCGCAGTTCCATTGTCAAGACCTGCGCTCTTCAGGGGCTGGCCGACTTGGCGGAGAATGACCCTAGCATTCGACCGAGTGTGGTGGAGATTCTACGCGCGGCTAGTCGAAGCGGTACGGCGGCGATGAAAGCTCGCAGCCGCAAGCTGCTGTTTCAGCTGGAACGTGTTTGATCGTGCGCATCGTCAACTTCGTGCTTGGATTGCGTCGCATCGAAAAGTGACCCACCAATCAGGACGCTGCTTCGATCTTTCTTGACTTCCCTTCCCCCGCAAACCGATAATAGCCAGTTTGTACACTGGACCACGTAAGGAGCCGTCATCGTGGCGTCAACTGCCAATTCCGTCGCTCCCATGATCAAGCCCGGCGTCGCTCCACTGCGCGCTGGCGAGGGTACCTCGTTCCTGCTGCGCCGTCTGCATTCCTTGAGCGGCGTCGTACCCATCGGAGCTTTCCTTCTCGAACACTTCATCTCGAAC
>Ga0187883_10001123_pt1 | contig 16591 bp, 17 predicted proteins | sample June2016WEW_20_1_2_FD_132966 | JGI IMG/M metagenome (GOLD analysis project Ga0187883, IMG submission 132966) | Peatland microbial communities from SPRUCE experiment site at the Marcell Experimental Forest, Minnesota, USA - June2016WEW_20_10 | ecosystem: Environmental > Terrestrial > Soil >...
ACGTCCTCTACGGCAGCGCCCTCACTCTCGCCGCCGCACTCCAGGCCTGGTCCCGGCACACCGGAACGCCGCTCATCGACCTGGCCCGCACCGCTATCCGTTAACCGATAACATCCAGCTCATTACACGCCGTGTTGGGACGATGGCTGGAATCCGCCCCGGCTTGATCTGGCCCCGCTTCGGGCTGGTTCGTGGTCGGGGTGACGGCTTGATGTCCTGTCGCCGGTAAATCGGCCCTGTCGCATTCAATCCGGCCCATTCGGCCCGGTGTCTCAACGGAGTCGGCCCGTGATCATTTCTTAAGGGGCTCCTGCCAGGGGATATGCATCGGTTGGCGTACCGTACTCACCCGGTCCCGCGCGCTGGACGTGAGATGCTCTGGCTAGCCCGGCCGGCAAGGGGCCGTTCAACTTGGTGGCAGCGATCTTGGGCCGGATTGGATGAGACTGCCCTGGTCACGTGCCAGCCGCCGACTGTCTATGGGCCGAGTTAAGTGGGACAGGGCCGACTTAGCAGAGACGGGACACTTGAGGTGGCCCCGCCTGCTGGCTGGGTCAGAAGTCGTAGGGCCATCTGCCGTCGGCGACGGGGGATTGCGGGTCGAATCGCAGGCGGGCCTCGACGGGGCTGGTGGCCAGCGCCCGGGCGATCTCGTCCCAGCTGTGCCCGTTGGCGCGGGCGTCGTGCACGCGCTGCGGCAGCCATCGTTCGGCCTGGGTCGATGAGGGCCATGGCGGCGATGTCGTCGCCGAGCCAGGTGCCGCGGCGGTCGGCTAGTGCCGCGACGGCGTCGTCGATGAGGTCGTAGGTGTCGTCTCCGCTGCGCGGCTCCGGGCTGCGGCCATGGCCGGCTCAGGCGGCTGACGTGCCGGCGCCGGTCCTGGCGCGGGCGAGGCGGTAGGACTCGGTGCCGGTCTCGATGATGGTGGCGTTGAAGGTGAGGCGGTCGACGATCGCGGAGAGGCGGGGGTGGGTGAAGGTCTTGGTCCAGCCATCCGGGGCGTGGTCTTCGGCCACGAAGTAGTCGCCGCCGCGATGATCGACAGACTCGTCCACCATGCCGACGTCATCGCCCTCAAAGGTGACTCCTACCGGCTCAAAGACCGAGACCTCGGCCGCGTCCCCACCGCCGCAGCCGACGAATCATGAACACGGAAGATGGTCAGTTTTCGCGTTCCGTCAACTGATCAGAATTCGGCTTCCGTTGATGCGATGAAGGAGCGGAGCCTCCCGCTCCCCTGGCGGATGCTGGAAGTTGCGAAGCATCCGTCTTCCACCAGGCAAGGGAGGCCCCAATGGAGACAGCGTATGACGGCCGGCAGATTGTGGGCATGGATCTGCATCGCCGCCGGTCGGTGCTGGTGCGGATGACCGAGGACGGCCGGCGGCTCGGGATGGCCAGGATCACCAACAGCCCGCAGGAGCTACAGGCGCAGATCGCCCGGGCCGGGACGTCGCCGAAAGTGGTACTGGAGGCCACGTTCGGGTGGTGCTGGGCGGCGGACACCTTGGCCGGGGCCGAGGCCGAGGTGCACCTGGCGCACCCGCTCGGGGTGAAGGCGTTCACCTACCGCCGGGTCAAAAACGACGAGCGTGACGCCGCTGATCTTGCTGACCTGCTGCGGATGGGCCGGCTGCCGGAGGCGTGGATCGCCCCGGCCGAGGTGCGGGAGCTGCGGGAGCTGACGCGTTACCGGCATAAGCTCGTGCACCTGCGGACCAGCTGCAAAGACCAGGTGCACGGCGTGCTGGCCAAGCTCGGCATCCCAGTGACCTGCACCGACATCTTCGGGACCGCCGGGTCGGCGTGGCTGGACGGGCTGGGCCTGCCGCAGCCCGACCCCACAGGCCCGCTTCCGGACTATCGACGGAGTCCAGATCCGGTACGCCCACAGCGGTAGCTCGCAAAAGCCGACGGTCGTCCTTACCAGTCCGGTGGCCGGAGAGCGTCTACGCGTTCGCGCCGATCTGCGCGCTGCCGCCTCAGGTCACCGGACCTCCCGCGGAACGCAGGGCTCGGCGCCAGATGCCCTGGTCATCCGCGTGTCAGCGGCGGCTTCTTCGGCTCACGGATTGCGCCCGCTGGCGGGCTGGATGTTCTGGTTGACATGGAAGGTGTTGTCCGGGTCGTAGCGGTCCTTGACCTGGGCGAGCCGACCGTAGTTACCGAGGTAGGACGCTTTGACGCGATCTTGGCCCCGGCCCGGCCGACGCGGTCCTCTCACACGGCGGGTCGTTCTCCGAATGCTCCCCATTCAGCCCTGCCAGCCGCCGTGGCACGTCAGAGCGTTTGTCGTGTCGCCGCCTCGGGTCGGCTCGCCGCCTCGGGTCGGCTCGCCGGGCCAGGGTCCCTGGCCCGGCGAACCCACGTCCGGCAGTTACAGCGTCCGCCGGATAATTCTGCGCACCGAGAGCTTCATGGGCGGCTCCCTCCGGTGACCCCGGGACACCTTGGCCGCCGTTGGCGGCTGACCCGGTGTCTGCCCCTATCCTACATTCGCAACTGAAAACTAGCAATAGATTTCTAGAAACTGAAGTCTACGAAAAGGCGGCGGCCTGCAGGGCAGCGAGCTGGTCGGCGCCGCGCACAGCGCCTTCGTCAACGCGATGGCGATGGGCATGCGCGTCGCCGCCGGCGTGGCACTGGTCACCGCGATTGGCGCCGTCTTCGCCCTCCCACCGCGCCGCAAGCCGGAGGCCGCCGGCCTCACCCAGGCGGCCAGCGCCGCGCTCGTCCCGGCCGCCTGAGGCGAGCACACTCGTGGCACAGACCTGTCCCGGCCGCCACACAGCCCAGGCCGGCGGCAGCAGTCTTCCTGATGGCTTCCGTGTTCAGCTACCCGGAAGACCGCAGGGCGCCCCAATTTGGCCCCAAGATAGCCGAATCTTAGTTACTCAGCTGGACCGCTCCGGCACGAAACACTCCCCCCGGCCCGGCCAGACGCGCAGCAGCGCACCGCCGCAGCCGGCCCCAACCCGCCGCAGGAGGACCGAACTCATGACCCGCACCGACACCGCCACGACCGAGATCATCGACACCCTGGACAGCTTCTACTGCTACAAACGTCACCGCCGCCCTATGGGCCGACGCGGTGATCAGCCGGCTCGAGGGCCTGGCGATCTTCCTGCTCGGCGACGAACTGGCCGAGGTCGTCGGCCGCGCCCGCGCCGCCGCACGTCGGCTGGCGGACCAGATCGGCGACCTCGGGGGGGGATCACCGCCGACCCCCGCCAACTGCCCGACCGCAGCGTCCCCGTGGAGTTCGCCCTCCCCGACTGCTCCGACGCCACCTCGATCGGCGAATACGGCCTGCAACGGCTGAACATCATCATCGGCGCCTACGAGACGTTCCTGGACCGGGTCCGCGGCACCGACGACCTGAGCTTCCACACCGTGCTGGACCTGCTCGCCGCCGAAACCCACCAGCGCGCCGACCTCCAAGCCGCACTCGCGCGGCGCAGTTGATCCACCCCCCGCGCCGAATTGGATGATCTGGGCGGTTTCCGGTTCACGACCGGTCAACGACCGACACGCTGGTGGGCCGGGCCGCGGACAGTGATCCGGTAGCCGCCGCTGCGGCCTGGATGCCCTACCTCACCGCATACGGCGCGCTGGTCGACATCGGGCACCTGCGGGCGGATGACGTCATTCTCGTCACGGCACCGGCCTCCAGCGTCGGTCTCGCGGCGATACAGGTGGCAATCCGGCTCGGCGCGTCGGCCATCGCGGTCACCGACGACGACGCTGCCAGCGAACGGCTGCTCGAAGCGGGAGCCGCCGAGGTGGTCAATGCCAGCCACGGTGGTCTCGTCGACGTGGTCATGTCCCGGATGGCCGGCCGTGGAGCGGACATCACGTTCGACGCCGTGGCCGGCCCGGGCGTGCAGCTACTGGCCGCGGCCACGAAGCAGGACGGATCTCTTCGTTCACGGCTCCCTGTCCGGCGAAGCGACACCACTGCCGGGCCTCGATCGTATGCTGCCGGTGTTCATCAGGCCCTACACCGTCTTTGAGATCACCAGCGATCCAGAGCGATTCCGGCGAGCCAAGGCGTTCGTGTCGAGCGGGCTCGCGACAGGAACTCTGGTGCCGGTCATCGACCGGGTCTTCGACCTGTACGACATCGTTGAGGCGCACCGGCGGATGGAAGACCGGGGTCAGCTAGGCAAGATCGTTGTCACGGCGCGGCTGATCCGCCCGTGTAATTGGAGCAAGTCCTGCGGGGGTGGTCAGCTCTCGGCGCTGGCCCGGGTGGACTTTGCTCCGTGGGCCTCGGTATCCGCGGCAGACTTCATTTTCCCGCCTGCGGTGACGCGGCCGGAGCCATCGGCCGCGAACGTCTCCCACGTGTGCGAGGCGCCATCAGAATCTGGCGTCGGCGAACCAACAGCGATGCGAAGACCCTGTCCCAAAGTCATGGGGGCGACCAGACGGTAGGAGAAGGTCGTGGGCCCACTCCAGCCGGTGGCTTCGAGCTCGCGGTTAGCGGCCTGGGCCATCAGCAGTGCTTGGAGGGGACCGTGAACGACGAGACCGTCGTAGTCTTCGACGTTCCTGCAGTAGTCGGCGTCGTAGTGGATGCGGTGCGCATTGTAGGTAAGGGCCGAGAACTGGAACAGCAGCGCTTCGTCGACCGGGAAGCTTTGTGACTTTACGTCCTCCGGAAGGCGACGGGCTGTTGCTGGGTCCGGCGGAGGGAGTTTGCGTGCTTCGCGGTAGACGATGTCCTGTTCTTCGATCACGGCGACGACACCGTCGTTGCGCTCGAACAGGGACTCGGTGGTGACGATCGTCAGGTCACCTGTGCGGCCGGAGCGCTTTCGGACGTCGGCCACCCGGGTGGTTCGGGTGGCCGACGTTCCGACCCGAAGGGGGGCGAGGTTGCGCACTCGACCGCCGGCAAACATTCGGCGCAGTCCAGGCGAGGGCGGCTGAGGAATTCCGTGCACCGGGTGCCCCTCTGGCCCGAGCTCACTGTGCGCAGGACGTTCGAGCAGGTACACCAGATGCCACATCGGCGGGAGCACGAAGCCTTCGGTGACCACTGATGTGTCCTGCCCGAGCAATCCGGCCAGAGCGACAGCGGGGCCGGGCGAGAGCCGTTCTGCGAACGTTTCCTGCTCGCTCAAGTTGCCTTCCTTCGTGACGATGTCGTGCGTGGCCGCCGCTTGCTTCGGTGAGCTGAGAACAGCTCCATCGGCGCAGTGCTGAAACTGACCAGCAGGTTTCTGTTTGCTGGTAGGGGACCAGCATCATCTTGTGGTTCTCACGGCCGATGCCGGACTGCTTAACCCCCGGACGGTCGCGAGTTGGATGAGTGCCTTGTCATCCCCTCCGGATGCATCCTGAACCAGGATCGGCTGTCCCGGCGGGTATGACCACTCGGTCGGTGAAGGTTCCAGGCAAGTTATCGCTGAGGCAGGTGCGCTGGGGGTCGGAAGTCTTGCCTGCGCACCAGCCTGGAAGGCGATCACCGGGTAGTGCGAACCGTTTCCGCCACACGGCGGCCAGCCGATCAGGACAGGTAGTTGGAGATTTCGATGAGGTTCCGGTCCGGGTCGCGTACGTAAACGCTGCGGATCGTGCCAGTCGCCCCGGTCCGATCGACAGGTCCCTCCTCGACAGGAATGCCGGCGGATGCCGGGGCGTCGACCACCTCGTCGATCGGGTCATCGACGATGAGGCAGACGTCGGCCGACCCGGGTTGGGGATGTGACGCCTTGGGCTCAAACTCGCGGCCGGCTTGATGGAGGTTGATCTTGCTGGTGCCGAAGTTCAGCCCTCGGCGTCCATCGCCGAACACAGAATCTGTCATGCCGAGCACTCTGGCGTAGAACGTGACGGTGGCGTCGATGTCGGCGACGGTCAGCACCAGATGATCGAGACGATTGATTCGCATTTCGAGGTTCTCCGTTCATGAGGAATATCGGCTTGCGCTTCGCGTAGCGGTTCAGCGACCTCCGCACTGCATCGGGCGAGCTCATCAGGAACGCGGGGGGTCAAGGCAGGTCCCCGCTCGTGTCTGGGGGAGGCCAGACCACAGCTTGCGTTACCCAGCCTGCCGAACCGGTCCAGGTGGCCGGTAAGCAACCCCCGATATGGCGCACGGCGGCGGCACCTGTGCGTGCTCGCCGCCAATCTGAGGAGATTCAGATTCTCTGGGGTGGCTGATGCCAGGTGGGTGCTGTGGGGTTGGTGGCGGGAGGTGGCCGCTATGCCGGCAGCGCTCGGTGAAGCTGACCCGTCTGAGGGCGGGTATGGGTTGGTGGGGTGGGCGGAGCAGTCTGGTCGCCGCCTGAGTGACGGGCAGATACCCGGTGGCTTGCGGTTCGTGTTTTACGGGCGGGTGTCGACGGAGGACTGGCAGGATCCGGTGACCTCGCGGGCGCGGCAGCGGGAGCAGGCAGAGGCGCTGGTCCGCGGGCACGGGGTCATCGTCGCGGAGTTCTTCGACGCCGGGCAGAGCCGGACGGTGGCGTGGGGCCGCCGCCCGGAAGCCGCCGCGCTGGTCGCGCAGCTAGCGGATCCCGAGCGGGGGTGGGACGCGATTGTGGTCGGGGAGTACGAGCGAGCGTTCTATGGCAGTCAGTACGCGGCGATGGCGCCGCTGTTCGAGCACTACGGTGTCCAGCTATGGATGCCGGAGGCGGGCGGCCGGGTCGACTACGCGTCCGAGCATGATGAGCACGCCATGACGGTGCTGGGGCTGTCGTCGAAGCGGGAGATCACCCGGACGAGCATCCGGGTGCGGACCGCGATGGCGATCCAGACGCGGGAGCAGGGCCGGTACCTGGGTGGCCGTCCGCCGTACGGGTACCGGCTGGCCGATGCCGGGCCGCACCCAAATAAGGCACACGCTGCCTGGGGGCGCCGCGCCCGCCGTCTCGAACCCGACCCGGAAACCGCGCATGTCGTGCGGTGGATCTTCGCCCGGCGGCTGGCGGGCCATTCGGTGGCGCGGATCGCGCGGGCGCTGAACGACGCCGGGGTGCCGTGCCCGTCAGCGGCGGATCCGGCCCGGAACTCCCACCGCGCCGGGACGGGATGGGCGCTGGGCACCGTCGCCACGATCGTGCGGAACCCGCGGTATACGGGCCGCCAGGTGTGGAACCGGCAGCGCACCGATAAGGACCTCGCCGACCCCGGGAACGTGAGCCTGGGGCATAAGAGCGTGCAGCGGTGGAACCTGCCCGACGGGTGGGTCATCTCCCGCAAGCCCGCGCACCCGGCGCTGGTCAGCGAAGCCGACTTCATCGCTGCCCAGGGCATCAGCGCCGCGCGCGGCCCGTCGCCCCGAGGCGATCTGATCGGACCGCAGAAGCGGCGGTACCTGCTTGGCGGGCTGCTGGCATGCGGCGTGTGCGGCCGGCGGATGGAATCGGCCTGGTCGAACGGCAAGGCTGCCTACCGGTGGTTGCCGCCACGGCCATACCACCGCCAGTGTGCCCAGCCCGCAGCGTCCGAAGAACGCTTACGTCCGCGAGGATCTCATCGTGCCGCACCTGCCCGCTTTCCACCTGCTGCTCATCAGGGGCGCCGGAGGACGGCGGAGGCGGCGCATCCGCCGCGGAATCGACGTCCGGTGCCAAGCTGCCGAGAACGCGATCAGTTACCTGCGCGAGCAGCAGATCAGCCTCATCTTTGACCCGGCCTCCGGCACGCTGCACGCAGGCACTGGCGAGGCCGCCCAGACCATCGCCCTGACAGCAAGCTAACCCTGGCTGAGGCCCCGCATCCGAAGGAGGAACCAAGAAAGAAATCGCCGGTCGCCCGGCGCTGGCGGCAGTCTGAGCCCGGGTGACGCCCCAGCCTGCCCGGAAACGGGCGGATATGGGGTTTTACTGTGTCCGAGAACACACGTTCACGGGAGATTTCCCTGATTGAGGAAATCATGAGGTCAGCGTAGCGGGGCACACCCCGCACCCGCCAGCACGTTCCTCCCGAATGACGTCCGTGCCTATGTTTACCGATTTGAACCCCCATAACGCGGACGCACTGCCGTCAAGCGGCCGGATGGATTACTGCCGTAGTGCCGGTCCGGGTCGTCCCTCCCCTTCGTCTTCCTCCTCAGGCGCCCGCCCTGGGCTGCGGTAGCCAAACCATGCGCCTGGACAGCGGACGTGCACGTATAACCGCCGCTATGCCTAGCATCTGATGGGTGGCAGAGCTGCCCGAGGTCCGTGCAGCCCTAGCCGATCGAGACGCCCTGCAACCCGAGTACGAACACCCGGTCATGCCGAAAGTAGTGAGTCTCGCGCGGCGCATAAAGATGCCGATCAACGCAGGGGATTCGTGGCCGCATAGGTCGTCCGCCGAATCCTGAGCAAGGGCAGTCCCCTTCGGGCTCGGCGGGAAGTTGCCAGCGCTGCCAGGTCGCTGACTCGGCGCGATCGACAGCTGCGGTTTCCGCGAGGACGGCTCCGTACGTAATATGAGAACGGCTCCGCACATAATGTCTAGTGGTGTCGCGTGTCATTCTGCCGACAGTCGAGTGTCATAGTGCTGCGGCAGTAACGCAGTCCCTGGCCGACCAGCATCCTCGAACGCGGCGGCGAAGCTGAACCGGCGATCTTGCTTACAAATGATCCGGATCCTTTATGGTATTGGATAGATAAGTCCATGCAACTTTCCTTGACTTCTTCATCCGGAACTGCATCTTTCGAAATTCGGCAAGATCAGCAAACTTCGCTTGCTGACTGATGACCGTATCGTACACGAATTCCGAGGTTGCCAATCCAAGGTCGGCCGTGGTCACGGCGATCTGTTTCTTAAAAGCTGGGGCCTCGATGAACCGGGCGGTTTGGTCAATTGCGTGTCCAGATATACCCTCTGGATCTGTGGTTACGGGCCCGACGTGAATCGTAGCGCAGCTGCGACGGCAGTTCGCCAGGGCCTGGCATAAGCCTGTCCTCAGCTCGGCCAGTACGTTCATCAACGCCGCCTCCAGGCTAACCCGGCGATCAGGTCAAACTCGTTGCCTTCGATGTCGGCGAAGGTCGTCCACCGAGACCCACCTGACTGCCGGTCGCGGAGCCTGCGGGCGCCCAGGCTCAGCAGGCGCTCGGTCTCGACGTCAAAGGTGTCGCTGACGAGGTCGAGGTGGAGACGGTTCTTGACGATTTTCGCTTCCGGCACCTTGTTGAATACGAAACATGGCTCGCTGATGTCCCCGCCGCCGGCGAGCAGCACCGCGCGCTCGGAAATGCGGCCTTCCGCAACCTGCCGCCCGAGAACGTCGGCCCAGAACCGGGCCAGGGCAGCGGCGTCGGCGCAGTCAATGGCGACTGCGAACAGCGAATTGCTCATGGTTGGCATTCCCTTTCACAAATGGACTTCGGCTGTGCGGCCTGAGCTCGCACCCGCGACCAGCGTGTACCGCCCCTCAAGGTCACGACGGTCCTTCATCGCATGTCCCTTCGGCTGAGTACCTCAACCATGGACGGCGCCGGGACGGCCGGGGTATCCGCAGCATGACTGCACATGGCGGATGTGCAATGCGCGGTCAGCGCGGCGACACTGCCGGTTTTGCCTGCCCGGCAGCGCCCGGGTAATTCCGGCATGGCGAGAGTGCAGTCACGTGCCGGATACCCCTCGTACCCGTCCGGCAGGGACGCTGGCGTCGTCGCGGTGCAGCGGCTAAGCCGCGGAGGCAATCATGACCACCGCCCAGCAGAGGAGTCGTTCCGGCCCAGCGGCGGCACAGCAGCGCCGCCGGCCCAACGCAGTTACACGGCGGACGAGACAGATGACAAAGATGGATCTTCGCCCGGCGGCTGGCGGGGCATTCGGTGGCGCGGATCGCGCGGGCGCTGAATGACGCGGGGGTGCCGTGCCCGTCAGCGGCGGACCCGGCCCGGAACTCCCACCGCCGGGACGAGGTGGGCGCTGGGCACGGTCACCACGATCGTGCGGACCCCCGGCATACGGGCCGCCAGGTGTGGAACCCGGCAGCGTACCGGCAAGGACCTCGCCGACCCCGGCTGCGGCGATCCTGATCTGGAGATCGGTTCCTGGCCGCAGTCGCGTGAGTGCGGCCGGGTGACGGGACGGCGGGCGTCGTCGTGCTCAGGCCTGTTCCGTCTTTGGGGCGGCGTCGAGCAGCGCGGCGGCGGCGGCCCGGGCCGTGGTGGCCGCGGAGGGATCGTGGTCCATCCGCGCGGACAGGCCCGCACCGTCGTACAGCAGGCGAAGCTGCCGGGCGAGGGCATCCGGGTCGGCCACGCCAGCATCCTGGGCCAAGGTGGTGAACAGGGTCCGCACCCACTCCCGGTAGGCTCCTGCGGCACGCTCCACTGCACCTCCGGGCGGAGCCTCCGCACTGGCCATCTCGAACGCGCACCCCTTGAACCCCGGATCAGTGAACAACTCGTCCAGCGCATCGAACACGCCCAGCAGTCGTTCACGCGGGGTACGGAAACGCGTCAGCGCCTGGCTGACCCGTTCACGGGTCACGGCGTGACGGGACTCCAGATACGAGCGGACCAGCCCTGGCGGGCTCAGGCGGCCTCGTACCATGCGCGGCATCCCTTCCGGGCGATGAGCGGCGGCCTGCGGCCGTCTCCTTTGTGCTCTTTCTTGTGTTCCCGCGCTGGCTCAGGCGGCCTGGCTGTCCAGGAGCTCGGTCATCGCCTCGGCCGGGGTCTTCCAGCCCAGTACCTTGCGCGGCCGGCCGTTCAGCTGGCCTGCGACCCCGGCCAGCTGCTGCGGGCCGTGCACGGCCAGGTCGCTGCCCTTGGGGAAGTACTGGCGCAGCAGCCCGTTGGTGTTCTCATTCGAGGGCCGCTGCCACGGCGAATGCGGATCGCAGAAGTAGATCTGGCAGTCCGCGGCGACCGCGATCTGCCGGTGCAGGGCCATCTCCGAGCCCTGATCCCAGGTCAGCGACCGGCGCAGCCCGTCTGGAAGCCCGGCGATCACGGGCGTGACCGCCGCCGCGACCGCCGCCGCGGACCTGCCGTCCGGCAGCGGCACCAGCATCGTGAACCGGGTCGTGCGCTCGACCAGGGTACCGATCTGCGACTTCCCGGCCCGGCCCTCGATCAGGTCACCTTCCCAGTGCCCGGGCACCGCCCGGTCCGCCGCCCCGGCCGGCCGCTGGCTGATATTCACCATCCCGGCCAGGTGCCCCCGCCCATCCGCCCCCGCGGCACGGCGCGGCCTGCGCACCTCTCGCCCGGTCCGCAAATGGCGGGCCAGTTCCCGGCGCAGCGCGCCCCGGCCCTGCACATACAGCGACTGGTAAATCGTCTCAGGCGGCACCCGCATCTCCGGACGGTCCGCGAACTCCAGCACCAGCCTGGCACTGACCTGCTCCGGCGACCAGTCTAGCGTCAGCTTGCCCTGCACCCATTCCCGCAGCTCAGCATGCACCGCCAGCTTCGCCGGCTTGGGCCGCCGCGCCCGATCCAGCGCCTCCCGCTCCGCCAGGTGCGCCCGGTACACCCCCCGCACACCGTTCCTGCGCACCTCCCGCGACACCGTCGACGCCGACCGCCCCGGAGCCAGCCGGGCCGCGATCTGCCGGCACCCCAGCCCCGCCGCCAGCCCCACCGCGATCTCCTCCCGCTCCCACCGCGCCAGAAACCGCCCCGACCCCGCCACCGGGCCATTCGCCTTCACCCCGCCCGCAGCAACCACCCACCGCCGCGCCGTCTCACGCCCCGCCCCCGCCGCCGCCGCCGCAGCCTCCTCAGTCCCCAGACCCGCACGCACCCCGTCCCAAAACGCCACCTGCACCTCACGCGGCAGCACCGGACGACCCAGCCTCATCACAACGAACCTCCACACAGGAAACCGTTGCAACGACCGGAAGAATCCGCCCCTTCCTTGCTGCCGAAAATGTTGTACAGAGACGCCTTGGCGACACCCGCATGACTGATGATGCGGTCAATGCCGACAGTCTGCACACCCTCCCGGTAGAAAAGCTCGTCAGCGGACGCCAGTAGACGTTCACGGGCGGACGGCTCCGCCCCCCTCTTCGGCATGGCTCGTACCTCTCAGACTTGCTGTGGCCGCCGCACCGGTCCGGCGAGAGGATCCCCGGCATAGTTCCTGGTCAGCGTCAGGCTGCGGTCTTGCCGCCGTTCACGGCGACGATCTGGCCGGTCACGAAGCGGGCGGCGTCGGAGGCGAGGAACGTGATGACGTCCGCGATGTCGTCGACGCTGCCGAGGCGGCCGGCCGGGACGGTTGCCGCCATGGCGGCGGCGCGTTCCTGGCTGCCCGCGAAGTGCTCGAGGCCGCCGGTGGCCACGGGGCCGGGCGCGACGGCGTTGACGCGGATGCCCGTGGCGGCCACCTCGAGCGCCGCGGACCGGGTAAAGCCATTGACCGCGTGCTTGCTGGCGCTGTAGAGCGCCGCTCCGGCGCCGCCCCGCTCGCCGAAGGTCGAGGAGAGGTTGACGATGCTGCCGGCCCCCTGCCTGGTCATCACGCGCAGCTCATGCTTGAGAGAGAAGAACAAGCCGCGGACGTTGGTGCCGAAGACGGCGTTGTATGCCTCGAGGGTCTGGGTGGCCAGCTGGCCCGGGTGGCCGGTGAAGCCCGCGTTGTTGACGGCGACATCCAGCTTGCCGAAGGTCTTGACGGTGCCGTCGACCAGGGCCTGGACGTCGTCCTCGATGCTGACATCCGCCCGGAGGTATTCGGCCTGTGCCCCCAGCGCCCTCAGCTCGGCCGCGAATGCCTTGCCGTCCTCGTCGCGCCGCCCGGAGACGACGACAGCCGCCCCGTCGCGGGCGAAGGCTGTGGCCGTCGCCCGCCCGATGCCGGCCAGGGCTCCGGTGACCAGTACCACGCGCTCGTTCATGTGATGCTCCAATCGCAGGCAGAAGAGCGGCCGCTATCGGCACGGTGCCGATGCCGGGCTAGCTCGCGGCCGTCACGGCTTTGGCCGCCGTCTCGATGAGCTCTGCCACCTCACTGGGGTGGGAGACCATCGCGACGTGGCTAGAGGGGATCTCGACCGTGGCGGCACCCATGCGGGTGGCGAACTGGCGCTCGGCATCAGGCGGGAGCGCCTCGTCATCGGCGGCGACCAGGTACCAGGAGGGCAGCGTCTTCCAGGCCGGGACGCCCATCACCTCTTCGAATATGGACATGGCTATCGGCTGCTGCACGGCGTACATCACCTTTGCCTGGACCGGGTCGACGTCACCGGCGAAATGGTCGACGAAGTCGTCCTCAGGCAGCCAGCCGAAGCCGTGGGAGTCGGTGAGCAGGTGCGCGAGCGCCGGGGTTACCGGTCCCTGCGACAGCAGCGCGCCGAGTGATTCGCCCTGGTCCAGGCCGAACGCGGCGATGTAGACCAGGCCGGCGACGTTCGGCGTGTCCGCGTCAAGGGCGGTGATGACCTGCCCGCCGTAGGAGTGCCCGGCGACGACAGTGGGGCCGTCTTGGAGGTCGAGCACCTGGCGCAGGCGGGCAACGTCGTCGGCCTGCGCGGTCAGCGGGAACTGCGGGGCCGTGACGTGGTAGCCGTCGGCTTGCAGGCGCTCGATGACGCCACTCCAGCAGGAGCCTTCGGCCCATGCGCCGTGGACGAGAACGATGTTCGGTCGGGTGTTCATCTCGTGAGTCCCTTCGTGGCCGTGTCTTCTCTCATCGTGCGACCCGAGGCTGGGACCGGGGTATCCGCAGCGCTACTGCACATCTGCGGATGACGGCTGCGCGGCCGGCGTGCTGGTCTGGGCGATCACGTCACGGAGCTGGTGACGGCTGGCTACCCCCAGCTTGGGATAGGACCGGTACAGGTGCGAGCTGACCGTGCGCGGTGACAGGAAGAGCCGGTCGGCGATCTCGTGGTCGGTCAGGCCGTCGCTGGCCAGGCGGACGATCTGGCGTTGCTGCGGAGTCAGCTCCGCTAGGGCATCGGGTTCGCCGGGCGCGCGGGTGACGGCCACCCCGCATGCTCTCAGTTCCGCCTGGGCGCGCTCAGCCGATGACCGGGCGCCTAGCCGCTGGAAGGTGCCCAGGGCTTCGGTCAGTACGGCTTTGGCGTCGTTGATCCGGCGGCGCCGCCGCAGCCATTCGGCGTGGTCGAGCCGGAGCTGTGCCCGCTCGAAGGGCCACTGGTCCCCGGCGGGGTCAGCGAGCGCCTTGTCGAAATGGGCTTCGGAGTCGGATGGCTCGGCGAGGATGCCGCGGGCCCGGGCGATGAGCTGCTCCAGCCGGGCGGAGGCCCTTCCGTCGAGGCGGCCGAGTGCCTGCTCAATAAGGTCGCATCCTTCTACCCGCCGGTCGGCGCGGACCGCAGCGGCGGCAAGGTCTGCCACCCCCAGGTAGGAGGCGTAGTTGTGCAGCGGCACGCCGTCCTCGCTGAACAGCCCGGAAAGCTGGGTGAACGCTTGGAGGTAGCTGCCGTCGGCGAGAGCTGCGACGCCGAGGGCCCGCCGGGCCCGGGCGGCCACCAGCCCGCACTCGGCCGGATCGACGGTGGCCATCGCGCGGGCGGCGTGCCAGCGGGCCGCGCTTGAGTCGGCGCGCAGGGCGAGGACAGTGGCGGTGATGACGTCAGCGGACGCGGCGACGATTTCCATGTTGTTGGCCTCGGCGATGCCGGCGGCCTCGGCGGCGGCGTCCAGCGCCTCGTCCCAGCGCCCGGTGTCGATGTACGCCCATCCCAGCACGGTCAGGCTCCCGCCGCTGGTACCCCGCACGCCGGGAGCGCGGAGCCGCCGCATGGCGTCCTGCAGCAAGGTGATCGCCAGGTCAGACTCGTCCAGGAGCCATGCGGCGGACGCTACTCGCCACAAGGAGGGCTCTTCAATGGGCGCGCCGACGATCGTGCGCAGGGACGGGAGGAGCTGGTCTCTGGCGGCGATCGGGTCGGCGCTGCTGCCAATCCAAAGTCTCAGCACGTTGACATCAATGCCCGGGACCTGGCCGGAGGCCGGCGGGCCCTGGCGTTCCAGCAGAGCGAGAGCGCGGTCGACGGCCTGGCGGCCCGCGGGCGCTCCGGACTGGTAGGCGACGGTGGCCGCGCTCCCGAGCGCGTCCCAGGCCAGCGCCGGCCGGTCACGGGATGCCTCTTCGGCGACGGAGATGAGCGCCGACAGCGCGGCGGTGCGCCGCCCTGACCAGGCCAGCGCCCAGGCCGCGTCGTGGCGGGCGGTCAGCCGAAGTTCCGGATCCGCCGCGACCTCCAGCGCGCGCCTGGCGAGCTCCTGCACCCAGTCCCCCTGGCCGGTAGGAACGGCGGCCGACGCGGCCGCTACCAGCCTCCGTGCCTGCTCTCCGGGGACGGTGCTGAGTTCGGCTGCCCGTTCCATGGCCAGCGCGGCGGCGGCCGCACCGCCCCGGTGCTGCGCCTGGGCGGCGGTGGCCTCCAGCAGCGAGGCCACGTGCTCATCCGGTTGCAGGGCCGCGGCGGCCAGGTGCCAGGCGCGCCGGTCTGGCTGGTCACGCAGGGCCTCGGCGAGTCGGCGGTGCGCGGCGGCCCGCTGCGCGAAGGGTGCGGAGTGGTAGATGGCAGAGCGGACGAGGGGATGGGAGAACTCCAGCCCGGTCCTGTTCACCGTGACCAGGCCCAGCTGCTCGGCCGGCGCCAGCGCCCGCGCATCCGGCCCGGCGCCGTAGCTGGCGGCCACGCGCAGGTCCGGGCCATCGGCCACGGCGGCCAGCAGCAGCGCTGCTCGCGCCTGCTCGGGCAGGGTGGCGAACCGGGCCGTGATGACGGCGCTCAGGCGGTCGGTCAGGGGCAGCGGCTCGGCCGCCCATCGCCGGCTGGCGGCAGGATCATCGGCGATCACCGTGGCCAGCTCGATCAGCGCCATGGGATTACCGGCGGCTTGGGCGAGCACCTGCCGCCTTGCCTGCCCACGGGGAGGGCGACGCTGCCCGTCCAGCAGCAGGCCGGCGTCCGCCGCTGACAGCGGCTCAAGCCGAAGCTCCGGGAAGCCCCGGCCAAAGCCGGGGGGCAGGGCCTGCCCGCGGGCGCCGACCAGCAGTACGATCCGCTCGGCCTCCAGGCGGCTGCCGACGAAGGCCAGCGCCTCCAGCGAGCCGCGGTCGATCCAATGGGCGTCGTCGGCGATCACGAGGACCGGGGAACGCTCGGCAAGATCCGAGAGCAGGGTCAGGACGGCCACCCTGGTCAGGAGCGGGTCCGGAGCGCCGGGGTCCGCCGTGAAGCCGAACGCCCCCATCAGGGCCTGGGCCTGCCGGCCGGGGAGACTCGCCGCCCTAGACAGCACCGGCCGCAGGAGCTGATGCAGCCCGGCGAACGCGAGTCTGGACTCCGATTCCCGGCCGGTGACGGACAGCACCCGGGTGCCCGATGACCGGGCCCGTCCGGCCGCGTCCGCCAGGAGCACGGTCTTGCCGGTCCCTGCCTCACCGATGACCAGCAGGACCTGGCTTGCCTTCGGGACCGGATCTACCAGTCCGCGCAGCCGGGCCAGTGCGGCGTCCCGGCCGATGATGGGTGCATGGTGCCGTGCGGGGGGTTCACCGGGGCCTGGCATGTGCCTGTCCTCTCGGCCAGTGCGTTTCGTCAACACCGTCCCCAGGGTCAACCGCGACCATGGCCCGGGCATGCCCGCAGCGCGTGAAGTGCAGTCGCGCTGCGGATACCACTGGCGCCGGTCCGGG
>Ga0187883_10001125_pt1 | contig 16561 bp, 10 predicted proteins | sample June2016WEW_20_1_2_FD_132966 | JGI IMG/M metagenome (GOLD analysis project Ga0187883, IMG submission 132966) | Peatland microbial communities from SPRUCE experiment site at the Marcell Experimental Forest, Minnesota, USA - June2016WEW_20_10 | ecosystem: Environmental > Terrestrial > Soil >...
GCGCTGCTGCGCGAATATGGAGGCAGCAATCGTCGCCTTGCCGTCGACGATCTGACCCCTATGGGCGCGGCGGAGCTCGAGCGGCAGGGTGTCGAATTCGTCGACGCGCACGAGGCTTTGGAGCAGGCTCGTTGCATCAAGTCGCCGGGGGAGATCGCCGCACACCAGCTGGCGATGGACGTGTGTGACCTTGGCATCGAGCGTCTAAGAGGTGGCTTGCGCGCCGGGCTGACCGAGAATCAGATCTGGAGTGTTTTGCAGGCGACCAACATCGCCCACGACGGGGAATTCATAGACTGCCGGCTGCTGACCTCTGGCTCACGCACGATCCCGTGGTTTCAGGAGTGTGGTAACCGTCAGGTGTCGGCGGGCGAAATGGTGGCGTTTGACACGGACATGGTCGGCCCCATGGGTGCACTGGCTGACATTTCGCGCTCTTATGTGGTACCGGGACGTTCGGCCACTGCGGCGCAGCGCGAGTTATATGCTTTGGCTGAGGAGCAGGTGGCGCATAACATGGCGTTACTGCGTCCGGGCGTGAGCTTCCATGACTTCGCCGATCGCAGCTGGCCGGTTCCGCCGCGCTTTGAGAAGAATCGGTACATGACGCTCGTACATGGCGTTGGCTTATGTGATGAGTGGCCCGCGGTGTTGCCGGCCAGCGATCAGCGCCGCGACGGCTACGACGGGGTCTTCCAGGAAAACATGATCGTTTCGGTCGAGTCGTACCTGGGCGCCGATGACGGCCAGGAGGGCGTCAAGCTTGAACAGCAGGTGCTCATCACCCCAAGCGGAGCCAAGCTGTTTTCGCGCATCCCGATGGCCAATGCTCTGGAAATTGCCTGATGGGCGTAAGCGTCGCTGGGTTCACGGAGCCAGACACCGACGTTAAAATTCCGCAAGATACGGCACAGGCCTCATTGTGGGTTCGCTGGTACGTATTGGTGATGATGTGCGGGGTATACACCTTCAGCATCGCGGATCGGTACCTGATTTCGACGCTGCTTGAGCCAATTCGGCTTGAGCTTAAGTTGAGTGATGCGGGCATCGGTTTCCTTACCGGCGTTTCGCTGGCGTTGTTCTACGTGAGCCTGGGATTTCCCCTCTCCTGGCTCATCGATCGGAGCAACCGCAGAAACATCATCGCGTTCTCCGTCATTGCCTGGTCGGCGATGACGGCGTGTTGTGGAGTGGCCAAGAACTACTTGCAGTTTTTGCTCGCTCGCGTCGGAGTGGGTATCGGCGAAGCCGGAGGAACCCCGGGCGCCAATTCGATCATCGCCGACTATTTCCCGGCGCAGCGGCGCCCCATGGCGCTGGCAGTATTTTCGCTAGGTGCGCCACTTGGAGCCTGGGTGGCGTCCTCCGTTGCCGGATCCATTGCTGACCGATCGGGATGGCGAGCGGCGTTTCTGTGGCTAGGGGTTCCAGGATTGCTGTTTGGGCTGCTGTTGCTCCTGACGATTCGCGAACCGCGCCGTGGGCAGTGCGATGTCCGTGGTCGGGTAGAAGATCGATCTTTGTGGCAGGCCGTACTGTTTCTAAAGCAGCAGCGCTCGGCTCTTCACCTAGTTATGGCCATATGGATCACCGCTCTTTGGGGCTGGGGACTCGTCTGGTGGACGCCTGCCTATTTGATGCGCAACTTCGGCATGAGCATCGGGGCGGCCGGGGACTTGGTCGGCCCGATGCACCTGGTGGGAGGAGGACTTGCCACTATAGGTACCGCATGGCTGATGGGCCAACCAGTCCTGGCTGATCCGCGGCGCATCCTGCGTCTGCTCGGGGTTTACGTGGCACTGGCCACCGTGGCCACTTTCGTTCTTTATTCAACCCACTCACTTCGCCTGGCGGTGGTGCTTTTCTGGTTTTTCATTCCCGCCATTTATGTCTACATCGGACCGACCTTTGGGATACTCCTCAATCTGGCCGAGCCCGGCATGCGTGCTCAGTTTTGCGCGATCGACCTGTTCGGCGCGAACGTATGCAACCTGATTGTGGCGCCACAGGTTGTCGGTCTACTGAGCGATTGGTTTGCTCCCCAGCACATCGTAAACGGGCAATCCCTGCGCCTGGCCATGCTCTGCCTGGTCCCTACCGGCTTGTGGGCGGCGTATCATTACTTCGGCGCAACGCGCTGCCTGATCGAAGATCAGCACAGAGCCATCGGAGCTTCGTGAATCCGCGCCATCGAACTGTACTGATATAGGATGAGTGTGAGCCAATCTCCGCCAGGCCGAGCGAACGTGGCGCCAGATCCATGGCAGCTGATTAACGCCGGGCGGTGGGATGAGGCCGAGGTGCTCGGTCGCCGGGCGGTGCGCGGCAGCACGAGCTTGAACTGTGGCCATGGCTTGCTGGTAATGGCGCTCCTCGGCAAGGGACGGTGGCAGGAGGCGCAGGATCAGCTTTCGCAGGCTGCGGGGTTGCCGGGGGGGGATGGCGATGCCTTTGATTGCCTGGCGTACGCCGCCATGAGGCTGGGCAGACATGAGGAAGCCCGATCGCTTTATCTGCACGCGGTGCGTGCCGCGCCCTCAGAGGCGCGCCTTTACTACAATCTCGCCTGCAGCCAGCGCAATCTCGGTGATCTCGCGGCGGCCGAGGCTAGTTGTGATCGATGCATCGAGCTGGATGTAAGACAATACCAGAGCTGGCTCATGCGCTCCGAACTGCGCGTGCACACGCAGCAGCACAATCACGTTCGCGAGCTCCAGCAGGCACTGGCCGCGGGGGCAGGGGATTTCCGTTGTGAAGTGTTCCTCGGCTATGCCCTGGGCAAGGAGCTCGATGAGTTAGGCAGGTACGATGAGGCCTATGCGACCTTTGCGGCCGCAGCTCAGCGGCGCCGGGGGCGCCTTTCCTATGACGTGCGCACCGACGAACACAAACTGCGGCGCATTGCTGATTGCTATCCGCCAGGCAAGTTCCGTCGGGACGATGTGGACTCGAGTCGCTACATTTTTGTCGTGGGCCTGCCCCGCTCGGGCACAACACTGACCGAGCGCATCCTCACCGGACTGGCCGGAGTGCGCAGTAATGGGGAAACCGATAACTTCTCGCAAGCGCTCCTGGCTGCGAGCGCGGGCGCAGGGGATGTCTTTTCACGTGCCGCGGCAGCGGATCAGCAGGTCGTGGCCGAGGGTTATGCGCAGCGGGCCAACCCTGCCAGGCAGCCCGGCCGGATTGTCGAGAAGTTGCCGCACAACAGCCTCTACGTTGGCGCCATTCATCGCGCTCTGCCGCAGGCACGCATCATTCTCGTGCGTCGTCCGGCTGCCGACAGTTGCTTTGCGATGTTTCGCACGCTCTTTGCTAGTGGGTATCCGTTCAGCTATGACGTCGCGGAACTGGCCCGCTATTTCGCCGCGCATGAGCATCTGATGCAACACTGGCGCGGAAGTCTGGGCGAGGCACTATACGAAGTCTCGTACGATGAGCTGGTGCGAGCGCCAACTGTGTACGGACCTAAGCTTGCCGAGTACTGCAAGCTGAGCTGGGACGAGCGGGCACTGCAGGTCGAGAAAAACGCGACGGCGTCGTTAACAGCCAGTTCCGCGCAGGTGCGCCGCCCGATTTATGGCACTTCCACCGGTCGCTGGCGTCACTATCAGAGTCATCTTGCGCCCCTGCTCGCGGCATTGCGCGAGCAGGGGTTGTTCGATGCGGATTAAAACCGGTAGCCGATCCTGAGTCCAATCGTTCGCGGTTGATTCACCACGTAGTCATTGGTGAGCTTGTTGACCTCGCCGTTGATGATTCCGTTGGGGATTGAAGGCGGCGCCAGGATCGATCGGGTATTGAAGACATTTGTGGAATACAGCGAGCCTTGCCAACCCGAATGCTTCAACGCGACGTTTAAATTGACGGTTTTGTAGTCAGAGGAATATTGAATCGGGGTGCCTTGAAAGCCGGGCTGCGTAGCCTGCAAGGCGGTACGACTGTGATAAACGCCGTTCACTGCGCTGGTCAGGGCGTAGCCCGGGAGAAGCTTATAGTCCCAGACCAGTGCCAGTGTCAGTGTGCTCTTGGGACTGCCGGGCATTTGTGCTCCGGAGGTTCCGGTAATCAGCCCCGGAACGATGGTTCCCGAAGACGAGCCGTTGTTCGCGGGCAGGGCGAAGCTCTGGGTCAGCTGTGCATCGGTGTACGAATAACCCACCGAGTAACTGACGCCAGGCACGAAGAGCGGTCCCATTGCCTCGAGCTCGAAGCCCGTCGAGCGAGCTTTGGGTGCGTTGAACACCGCGAGATTTCCGGATGGCAGAGTGTCGAAGATCTGAGGCTTGTCCCAGTCAACGTAGAAGACATCCGCCGCGTAGCTCAGGCCATTCTGCAGGCGACCCTTGAGCCCCATTTCGTAGTTGTTGGTGGTGTCCGGCTGGTAGTAGTACATTACGGGAGCCTCACGGAAGGGACCCACGCGCGGCACCGAATTGGCGCCGCCTCGTCGAAAACCCTGTGACCACTCCGCGTACACGTACTGGTGGTCCGCCCATTCGTACGAAGGGTTGACCTTGCCCAGAAACTTGTGCGCAGCGGAGGAGTGCGGAGTCGGTGCAACATACCCAAAGGTCCCATTGGGATAGACGAGACCGTTCTGGTACGGATCGAAGGTGTAATCGTTGTAGAGCTGCGTGTCGGTAAAGCTTTGATTGTAGTAACGACCGCCGAAGGTAATCTGGCCGTGCGGCATGAAATGCCACTTGAGCTCACCGAAGACGGATCGATCTTCGAACGCCTGCTCGTCCAGCTGTTCGAAGGTCAGGTCGCCCTGGCCAACTGCGACGAGGCAGTTGGGAGGGGTGTAGAAGGTGGCATAGGTAGGATATGCCGTGCACTTGCCTTGCGCCTGCACGTATTCGGGCGAGCCAGGTATCGCGGAGTACCAATCGCCCTCACGGATCTGGTGCTGGAAAAAAACTCCGGCGACATAGTCGATGGCATGGCCTTCGGTGGAGACGATGCGCAGTTCCTGACTGAAGGACTCTGCGTGATCCGTATAGAGGAAGGGGTACACAAAGCGCGGATTTGAGGGCACGCCAGCGTAGTACGGCAGGAAGGCGCCGGGGGGAGTGCCAAAGGCGCTGTAGTCGGCCGTCTCGTCCTGGATGAGCGAACCTGCGGTCGTCTGGTAAGACGAGGTCGACGATACGGTGGCAAAACCCACATCGTAGCTCATGTCAAGAGACGTCAGTTTGGTCGTGCGATTCCACGGCTCATCGACAAAAGCCAACTCCTTGTAAGGGCCGCCCCCGGGAAGGGTCGAGTTTGGATCCCACGGAGATGTACCACCGGGATAGTCGGGGTTGACCGTGGGACCACCGTCGCCCTTGGCGTTGGCGTACAGAAAGGCCAGCTCGGCATTGAATTCGGTGCCCGGCTTCCAAACCAAGCTCGTTCTGCCGCTGAAGGTCTTCTGCCAGTCCCAGTTGTCGTACGAGTTGTAAATGGGTGAGCTGGTCAGGGGCTCAGACGGATTGGCCAGCGTCGGGGCATGCGAGATCCCCTGATTCGTGCCTGAGTAGAGTCCATAGGCGTCAATCCACCCAGGGGTGTAGTCATACTTGCCCGCGGCACGGAATGCCCAGGTGCCGTCGCCAAATGGAATATTGATGAGCCCTTTGATCTCGCCGCCCGTGCCATCGGCGTTCGTGATCTTCGAGGCACCCATGTCGATGGCTGCCTCAAACTTGTCGGGATTGGCTGAGTTGGGAATCATGCGCAGGGCGCCGCCGATGGCACCCGCTCCATATAAGGTGCCCTGCGGGCCTTTAAGTACTTCGACGCGATTCAGATCGTCCAGCTCGAAGTAGCCTTCGATGGGGGAATTGCCGATGTAGGTGCCGACCGGTGCCTGCTCAAAGGATCGAAAGGCCCGAAATGGGCTCGGGCTCCCATTGATGCCGCGAATGATCGGCGGGGTGGAACCCGAAAACCGAGCCCCGTAGTCGTAGATGCTCAGGCCAGGTACCGTCTGCGCGAGCGAGGCCACGTCTTTGACCCCCTCAGCCTCCAGCAAGGACGGAGTGATGACGTCTACGGCATAGGGTACTGACTCGCGCGTCTCGTTGCGACGCGTGGCAGTGACGGTGATCTCCTGCAGCACAGCGTTGGTCTTATCGGAAGCATCGGCACCTGTCATACCGGTGCTCGGGCGGGCATCACTCGAGTTTGCGCTGGTGTCGGCCTGAACTCTGGGCGTGAGTCCGTAAAGTGCGGCGCAGACCGCGACAGCTACTACGTTGTGTTTGCTACGCGTACAGTGGGCCGATTCAAAGTGCCTTTGTTTATCCATAGACCTGCATCCCCTCTTAATATAGTTTTACAAGCTGCGGATACCCTTTGGGTGACCGCGGCCATGTCGAGCCGAACCGATTTCTTTGTAGCCCCCGGCGGCTTTTTGTGCCCCCACTTCGTTATCTCTAGTAGTTCGGCCACGCGAAGGCTCTTCGCACGCAATATGCCAAACTCGCTCGCGAAAATCGATCCGCGCGCCCGTCGGAACTGCGGTGATTCCACCCTTAGCCCTGATAGCAGCTGGATTGGCGGGGCGAGTTTTCCAAGCGCGCAAGGAGTTGCAGCGATGAGGCGCAAGGGCCGTGTATCTAGGCGCCTCCCTGCGCAATTGATGTCAAAAGTGCCGTTTTGAGAATTTTGACGCTCGTATCCCGTTGAATTTAATCGCTTAGTATTTACGATCTCGGAGACCAGATTTGCAACAAAAACTCCAATGAATTCAATTGTCCTTTTTTGAAAACGGCACTTATGACATCGAATGCACGCCCAGGCCCGAACCCGATCGCGACGTTGGCCACCGTCGCCGGCGCGAAGGTGGTTACTGAATCGCGCATTCAGAATTTCGCGCCTGTTGCAGCTGTCAGGGGATACACGTGGCGAAAATCATTTCGTCCAGCGATATACAGCCCCAGGAAAAGGCGGTTTCCACTGCTCAAAAGCGCCGGTGATGTAGACAGTGTCGACGCCATCAGGCCCGAACGCCATATTCGTAACGTATGGGGTGGGGACTTCGATCGCTCGCACGAGTTTCTTGTCATCGTTCACGACGAGGACCCGGCCTGATCCATTTTGCGCGATGTAATAGTTGCCGTCGGGCCCCAGCTTTACGCCGTCTGGCCCGTTATAGGCATCCTCGTTGGGGGTTGCAGGTGCCAGATCCTGGAGGCGCGCCCAAACGGTACGTGGGCCAAGCGAACCATCTGCCTTAATCGGAAATTCTAGAATTCGACCTGCAAGCATTTCAGCGACGAGCAGGCTTTTGCCGTCCTTCGAGATCGTGAGGCCATTTGAGTAGTGAATGGTGTTGGCGACTTCGGTGATCTTTTGTCCGTTCGCCGATATGTGAAGTACCCGCCCCGTTATCGGCGCCTTGAGATCATAGACGCCCGAAGCCGAAAAATAGACGCCACCATGTCCGTCCGCGGCGAAATCATTCGGCCCTATGAATGGATTCCCGTCGCTGTCCCCGGTGAACGTGCGGACCATATGCGCGTTGTCATCGAGCTCGACAATTTCATTCGCGTCGTAGCATGCAACCAACACATCGCCTCTGCCAAACTCGATGAGACCATTTGCGCCACAGTGCTCCTTTGCCCAATAAATGGTCGTACGCTTGCCATCCCAGACTTTTACGCCCGGGCCGGCATATTCAACGTACAGTAGTTTGCCGCCCGTCCAGAGAGGACCTTCGGGGTAAACCGCCTGCGGATCGATGGTAACAATGCCGGCGCAGGTAACCCCGATCGGCAGCAGGCCGGCGACCAGGAGAAAGAATGACCACAAGCCTCGTGTAAATATCATCAATTGCATGGAGCAGGCACTCATAATCAGTTTGAACGAAGTGTTCCACTTTGAGGTTATTCGAGTCAAATCAATGTCGCGGCAAAAACCGCCAGTGTGGATGTCATTAGATAATGTCACAAATGTCTCGAATTAATGTCCCGTAACGGCGACGCCGAAACACTTAAAATCCTAGACTTTGAAGCACCGGAAGGCAATGCACATGCCCAAATGCGTCGTTGTCCGAAAAGTGTCGCATATCGGCAAAATTGTCAATTAATGTTGTCCTAAATCGGATGACACAATTTTCCAAAACATCGGATTTTCCTGCTCTGGTCCGCATTTATTCGATCGCGGTAGTCGTGCAACGCAAAGCCGATGTGGCATCATAAATCCGTGATCGCGCTATTCCAAATTGTTCTGCGGCTGTTGATCGGTCTGCTCGCGCTAACCGCTCTCGGGTTCCGGCAGCGGCGGGCGTCGGCCGCCGAGATCTTGGTTCTGCGGCGTCAATTGGCCCTCTACACAGAGCACCGAATGAAGCCGCGGCGAATTGATCCCGTCACTCGAATCTCGCTGGCGTTACTCTCGCGATTCTTCAATTGGCGCGACGCGCTCGTTGTGGTGAGGCCCGAGACGATGATCCGCTGGCACCGAGCAGGATGGAAGTTATTCTGGCGGCTAAAGTCGCGACCTGGCCGACCGACGATTCCGATTGAGATTCAGGCCCTGATTCGCCGGATGGCGAACGAGAATCCTTCGTGGGGCGAGGAGCGCATCGCCAATGAACTGCTCCTGAAGCTCGACATTCGGGTGTCTCCACGAACCATGAGCAAGTATCTGCCTCGGCGTCCGCCGCGCCGACCGCGAGGTGACCTGCGCTGGTCGACCTTCCTGCGCCTGCACGCCCGAGGGATCATTGCCTGTGATTTCTTCGTCGCCGTCACGGCGGCGTTTCGACAGTTGTACGTGTTCGTGGTCATGGAGCATCGCAGTCGACGTTTAATTCATTGCAACGTCACCGCGCATCCGACTGCGTCCTGGACGCTGCAGCAGTTGCGTGAAATCGTTGGGCCGCAAGACCGCTACAAATATCTATTGCACGATCGCGATAGTATCTTCGCAAGCCATCTCGATGAGTCGAGTGCCTGGACTGGCTGATTCCGCTTTCGGAATCGCATTTACGTTCGATTCTGAAATCGTGGATTCCGCATTACAATACGGCGCGCCCTCATATGGCCTTGGGTCCCGGTGTTCCCGATCCGCCGCCAGCGACAATGCAGGTCAAGCCCTGCTCAGGATCACGACATCACTTGCGCGAAGAGCTTGCCGTGCGGGCGAAATCCGTGCTGGGTGGACTACACCACGAGTATTTTTTGGCGCCGGGGGCTGCGTCACTGAGAAATTGCGGATAACAGTGCGCAACATTTCGGGCTCCATGGCATGCGCGAGCGCGCTAAGCTGATCGGGGGTAAACCTCGCTGTCTGGACGGTGCCGGGTTCCGGCACCGAGATCGAGCTCAGCGTTCCAGCACTTCAAGCCTATGCCGCATCTTCTGCGCCCTGGCGTTCCTGGTTCATTGAGAAGTTCTCCGGTAGCGCACGCAGATCCGGTGATGAGCAGCCATCACAGTCCGATTCGGATTCTGTCGATTGATGATCGTCCCATCACGCTAGCAATCGAGGCTGACGTTGTACGATGGCATGCGGATTTCAGGCGGCTCTACCGCGGATCAACGTCAACCTCAACCGAATGTCTACCGATCGAGTGACCAGGACGACATCGCCGCGCAAATTCCGTGCGATTAAGCGCGTCAGCGCGGACTATCGCCAGGTTAGGGTTTCGCGGAATATTCAGTGAAACCCTCCCCTCGCCTAGCGCACGGATGCGCTATCTTGCGCGGGTGGCAATTGGCAGTGAACACGGTGAGGTCTCGACGAGTTAATGGTACAAAAACCGGCACACTAAGAAACGCCAATTCAAAAAAACGCGAAAAAGCCTAGAAATATGGTGGTGAGAGAGGAACTCGAACCATCGACCTCGGCATTATGAATGCCAGGCTCCGCAGAAATACCCGGGTTTTTAAGCCCTAAATGCCATCTAATCCTACCAGAATCCACCTAACCAGGGCACAAAACGGGCACAGCAGATTTGCGTGTATTCAAGCCGCCAACGCCTTCAATACGGCTTGGGGGTTATTCTTGATTGCCCTCAAGAGCGCCTGCGCAGGCCCTGTCGGCTCTCGCCGACCCTGCTCCCAATTGCGCAGGGTGCCAACATCAACGTGAAGAAGCTTCGCGAATTTCGGTTGGCTCAAACCCGTGATGGCGCGAATCGCCTTTACCTTCGCGGCATCCACGTAGAATTCGCGCGACGGTGCCCGCACTCCGCGCACGATCTCGTCCATTTGTCCCATGCTTTCCAGTAGCCGCTTGAAGAGTTTTTTATCCACTGTCACCACTCCGCGTTGATTTTCCGCAATGCCGTCTTCTCTTTGAGCGTCAGGTCGTCTTTAATTCCTTTTCGGTAAATCAGAATCATCCGAATCTGCGCATGTGCGACAACGTGGTAATAGATCACCCGAGTACCGCCACGTTTGCCCTTCCCGCGACAGCCCACCGGATCTTACGCAAGCCGTCCGTTCCGGCAATAACCGGCCCCGCATTCGGCTGAGCTACGAGATGCTTTTGAAGAGCCGCATACTCTTCATCGCTGAGTAACGCGCAAACGTCAGCCGTAAAAATCGGGGTCTCGATGAAGACCATGCAGAATCATACGTCATTGACGTATGATGCGTCAATGACGTATGTGATTCTCACCCGAACCACCAGACTCTGAGATCGGCTCGCTGATCAAGGCATCGGAGCAAGGTGTGTGCGCTGGGGTCACGCAAAGGTCACGCGCTGACCTTCGTCCGGGCTCGCGCGAAAGGGCGAGTACTTGATTTTATGGTGGTGAGAGAGGGACTCGATTTCGAGTGAGTACTAAATCGTTGAATTTGCAGAATGCGATCAGTCGCTTACGCGCAATTACACCGAATTTACGCTTTGTCCATAAGTTGAAATTTCTGGCCAGGAATTACTGACGTCGACACAGGAGCGCCGCTGCCGGGGGTCATTCCTCGGGCTCACGGAATACGGCGCTTTGCCTCCCTAGACCCATTTCGCCATGATCGACCCCTTGTCGATTGAAATGGTCTTGTGGATCGCATCCGGCAGGGCGTGCCGGGTGACCGCGTCCGCCCATCGCGGCGCCGTCGTCGTCTGGATATTGGTAGATGGATTTGGCTGCATCGACTTTCATGTCGCCAGCCACGTCCTTGCTGGCCTCGTCGGCAGCCTCGGCCAGTTCCTTCCCCATTTCCGCTGCCTCCATCAATTTGGCATTCGGACCGAAGTATTTCAGCTGTTCCTCGGCTCCCTCAACGGCAGCGCCGCCGGTGTCTTTCAATTTCTCGAGAATATCGACATAGGCTTTGAAGGTCTTGATCGCGAGTTCGTTGTTTTCGGGACTCGGCTGTTATGTTCCACTCATTAACTATCTCCCTGCAGTTAATGGCCCTTGACTTGATCCGAAACCGAAGCAGTGTCGCTGCCCGGTTTCGATTCGATCGCGATCACGTCATGCCATCGGCTTAGGTTCCCACGCGAAAATTGAAACCAAACAACTTCCAGCCTTTATCGTCGACGACGTATTGATGCTCGAAATGAAATGGATCCGGCGTCGTTGGGAAGTATCCTTTCAGCAGTAGTTCACCATGCTCACCGAGCGCTGATACCGGTTCGATGACGGGCTCCATTTGATCGAGGTTCGTCAAGTCCATGCCCGCTTCGTAGACCTGGCCGAAGGCCTCATCGAGCTTCGTGACCGTCACTTGCTGTTGCCACACTTGCGACAGCGTGCCGTAGAAATGCTCCATGCTTTTGGCATTGACGGAGAGCGCGAAGTCGTGCATCGAGCGTTTGACGAGCAAGATTTGGTCGGCGGTGTCGGGGACGACCGGCCGGGTTTCTTGTGTCTGAACGCTGTCTGTCTGCAAGCCGGGCTTGGTGTTTTCGATGTAGTAGATCCTCCAAGCATCGTTCTCTTTGAGGAACGAGAGCTTGAGAGGCACGACGCCGCCGGAATCCGAGGTGACCTCTCCGCTCAGCTCTCCATGCCCGCCGCTGATTTCTCGATTCGACCAGCTGGCCTTCTTGAAATGCAGCAGCGAGTTGTTCGACAGGTACGCCTTCAATGTGGCCTCATTTGTGTTGGCTTTGAACTCTGTCGACAGGTAATTGCGTGCGGCGGACATGTCTTGTCGTTTGACCGCTTGAAAGAACGCCTCGGCGGTGTCGGCCATCCCTGCCGTGAAATACATCACGATGCCGCCGATCGCTGCACCGAACACCGCGATGCCGATCATTGTCTTCAATAGCTTCTTCACTGGAACCCCCTTTCGCCGCTTCTTCGTCAGAACACGCTGTTTGACGCCGACAATCTGGCCCACGAATTGGTCAGCGGTATAACGCGCAAACAGCGGAGAATTTGGGTCATCGCCTTCAACCCGTTCATTAGTCGCGTTCCCGGGTCCCGCGGGCCGACTCGGCGCTGGGCGGTCGGCGACGTAAATGGGTCAGGGAACATGCAAATGCCGCGACTCGACGTCGACCGAGGCAAAGGACTCCGGCCGGAATTGCCTCCGTTAGACACCTCATGCTGCATGCGCTACTCTCGGAATGAATCCGTCTCCGGGGAACGGCGCCCGCCCGCCGTGTGTAAGGTTCGATTGTTGCGTTACAACATGACGGAAACGCCCTTACCGATGATTCCGGACGCCGCAATCGCCGCGGTATACACCGAGTTGCGGCGCCTCGCGGTCCTCTATATGAAACGCGAGCGCAGCGGACATACCTTGCAGCCCACCGCGCTCGTCAATGAGGCGTTCTTGCGTCTTGCTCAGCAGCGCAACGTCCAGTGGCACAACAAGAGCCAATTCTTGGGAGTAGCCGCGCCGATGATGCGGCGCATATTGGTCGACCACAGTCGCCGCCGCCACGCCGCCAAACGCGGCGACGCGGTCGAGGCCATTCCGTTCGAGCAGGCCGTTCTACCGGTAATCCAGCGTCCCGCCGATGTCGTCGCATTGGACGAGGCGCTCAACGCGCTCGCCGGCTGCGACTCTCAGCAGGTGCGAATCGTGGAATTGCGTTTCTTCTCAGGCCTGAGCATCGAGCAGACGGCGGACGTATTGGGAGTCTCGGCCTCGACGGTCAAGCGCGAGTGGAACATCGCCAAGGCGTGGTTGGCTCGAGAGATCCATGACAGTGGTTCATGAATGACCGTCAGTTGGACTCGCACCAAGCAACTGTTCAGCGAGGCATTGGAACTCGAGCCCTCCTCCCGCTCGGCGTTTCTGATCGAGACCTGCGGCGACGACCCGACGCTGCGCGCCGAGGTCGAATCGCTGCTGGCAAGCCACGAGCGAGCCGACAGCTTCTTCGAAGGCGCCGGCGCCGCGATTTTGCGTCCCACGGCGCTCGTCGACATGAGCGGCCGGCTCGTCGGGGATTACCGGATCGTCCGCGAAGCGGGGTGCGGCGGCACCTCGATCGTCTACTTGGCAGAGCGGGCTGACCAGCATTACGAGAAGCACGTTGCGATCAAGATGCTGCGCTCGATCGACGGAGGCACCGAGATCCTGCAGCGGTTTCGAATTGAGCGCCAAACGCTCGCGAAGCTGGACCACCCGAACATCGTGACCCTGCTTGACGGCGGTTCCGTCGACGGTATGCCTTACCTGGTCATGGACTTCGTGGAGGGCGTCCCGATCGATCAGTACTGCCAAGAGCATGCGCTGTCCGTCAGCCAGCGTCTCAGGATCTTTCGCGCGGTCTGCGATACGGTGCAATACGCCCACCATAATGGCGTGATCCATCGCGACCTCAAGCCCAGCAACATCCTGGTCACGAACGAAGGCGCACCTCGACTGCTGGATTTTGGAATCGCCAAACTACGCGATCCGCAGCGATTCGCGCTCAGCACGCTCGTCACGCTCAGCGGCATGCAGGCGATGACACCGGAATACGCGAGCCCCGAACAGCTTCGCGGGCAGCCGGTGACCGCCGCGACCGACATTTACTCGCTCGGCGTGCTGCTCTACGTATTGCTGTCGGGCCATCATCCGTATCGCGCGACCGGCCACTCGATCCTCGACTGGCACAGGGCGGTCTGCGAGATCGAGCCCGTGCGACCGAGTGTTGCCGCTGCCTGCGGCGGCGCCGGCGCGGCCGAGCGCGACCCGGTCGATCCAAACGAGGCGCCGGATCCGCTCGAGCCGCAGCGAACATCAAATGCGCGTGATTTTGGTGCCCTGCGACGCAGTCGCGAATTGCGCGGCGACCTGGACGCGATCGCAATGAAAGCTCTCAACAAAGAGCCGGAGCGTCGCTACGCATCGGCGCAGGAACTCTCGGACGACATCGATCGGCATCTGAACGGGCGTGCGGTGAGCGCAAGGCGTACCACGGTGCCGTACCGTATGATGAAATTCGCCGGCCGGCACCGCGAATCCCTCGCGGTCGCGGCGATCGCGGTGGCGGCGGCGGCCGCGGTTGCTAGTTGGGAAGTGCAGCGGGTGCGCGCGGTCCGCTCCGATCGGGTATCGGGTCCAACGTACGCGGTATCGCGTCCTTCGGTCGCAGTATTGGGATTCAAAAATCTGTCGGGCCGCGACAATACCGCGTGGCTGGGTACGGCCCTGTCGGAAATGCTGACGACCGAGCTTGCGGCCGGCGGGAAGGCGCGCCTACTGCCCGGCGAGACGATTGCGCGCGCGCGCATCGAACTCGCGCTCCCCGATGTGGCCACTCTCTCCGCCGACACGCTGAAAGCGGTGCGGCAGCGCCTCGGCAGCGACTTTATCGTCTCGGGATCTTATCTGGATATGGGAGCACAGGATGGCCATATACGCCTCGATCTGCGCTTGCAGGATGCCGCACGCGGCGAGGTTCTGAGCAGCGTGTCGGTCGAGGGCGAGGAGCAGCAGTTGCTCGACCTGGTGTCGCGCTCCGGCGTGCAGCTGCGCGATCGGCTCGGCCTTCCGAGCATCTTGCCCGCCGATTCCACGCGTGTGCAGGATGCGCTGCCGTCCAATACGGAAGCCGCGAGGCTCTATTCAGAGGGACTCGCGAGGCTGCGCGCATTCGACGCGTTGGCGGCCCGCGATCTGCTCGCGAAGGCAGTGGCGACCGACCCGGATTATCCGCTCGCCCATTCGGCCCTTTCCCAGGCATGGCTCGCACTTGGGTTTGACACGAAGGGCCGCGACGAAGCAAGAATCGCATTGGAAACCGCCGGCCAGCTAGTCCGCGAAAATCACTTGCTCGTCGAGGCGCGAGCCAACGAAGCCTCCCGCGACTGGCCAAAGGCGATCGAGGCGTACCGGACGCTGTTCAATTTTTTCCCCGACAATCCCGAATACGGGCTCGCGCTCGTGCGTGCGCAGACTCAGGCCGGACAAGGCAAAGAGGTCATGGGAACGATCGAGAGGCTGCGGCGCCTGCCGCGCGAGGCGGAGTTTGATCCCAGAGTGGATCTTGCCACGGCCAATGCGGCATCGCTGCTATCGGACAACGGCTTGCAGGCGAGCGCGGCAGACTCGGCGGTACGCAAGGGCCGACTCATCGGCGCGAAACTCCTGGTTGCGGAGGCACGCGCCCAACAATGCCGGGCGCTCGTCAATCTCGGCGACTTCGACAAGTCGGCCGCGGCCTGCGAAGAGGCCCGCGCGATCTCCGAGGCTGCCGGCGATTGGGCCGGAACCGCCCGAGCGCTGCACTCGATCGCAGAGGTGCCGATGGATCGCGGCGACAATGACCGGGCGCAAGTTCTTTACGAGCAAGCCCTGGCCATCGTGCGCCGCATCGGCGATCAGCGGGGAATTGCGCGCGAACTCGGCAATCTCGGGCAAATATTTCGGTCCGAAGGGTATTGGTCGAAGGCGGTTCAGTACGAGCAGGATATGCTCGACGTTTCACGTGAAATCGGCCGACAGATTTACGTCGCGGACGCACTGGAAACCTTGGGGCAGATTTCTCGTGCGCAGGGGCGTCCAGCCGAGGCATTGGGACGCGCGCAAGAGTCGATTTCGATGGCGCGCGCGATCGGCAACACGGAACTCGTGGCGCTCGACCAAATTGACATCGGCGACATCCTCGCGGACCAGGGCAATCTCGCTGAAGCTGCACGACTGTTCGACCTGTCGCTGAAGATCTTCCGCAACATTGGCGAAAACGGCAACCAAGCGATGACGCTCGCGGAAATCGGACGTGTCCGGGCGGCGCGGGGAGATGCCGTCTCGGCGCGCGCACTCTACGAGCAGGCGCTCGCGATCCAAGCCCCGCTCGACGTCAAGGGCGATCTGGCGGCCACCCAAGTCGCCATCGCGGAATTGGTATGCGACACTGATGCAGCCGAAGCGGAAAAGCTCCTGCGCGCCGCACTGCCGGAGTTTCAGTTCGAGAAGAGAGGCACCGACGAGCTTCGCGTGCACGCGATCCTGGCGCGCGCACTGCTGAGGCTGGGACGGACCGCCGCGGCCCGCGCGGCAGTCGATGCGGCTGTGGCGCTATTCGATCGCGGCAGCCTCATGGACCGGATCGAATGGAAGTTCGCGGACGCGCGCGTGAGGCTGGCCGAGGGAAATGTGGCGCGCGCCGAGATCGTTGCCCAACAATCGTTCGACGAAGCCAAGAGCCACGGGCTCGTCGGCGCGCA
>Ga0187883_10001137_pt1 | contig 16486 bp, 13 predicted proteins | sample June2016WEW_20_1_2_FD_132966 | JGI IMG/M metagenome (GOLD analysis project Ga0187883, IMG submission 132966) | Peatland microbial communities from SPRUCE experiment site at the Marcell Experimental Forest, Minnesota, USA - June2016WEW_20_10 | ecosystem: Environmental > Terrestrial > Soil >...
ACCGGATCACCGGATGCTGCACGCGGCGCTGGACGTCGGTGAGGACTTGCCCCGTATTGCGTTCGAACCAGTGGCGGTTGAGGGGTTCGGTAACCACCCCGAGCTGGACGATCAGGTTGGCGGATAGATCCTCGGGCTCGACTTCGCCGCGCTTTTCCCGCCAGAGCCGGACGAGGGCGGCCTCGTCATCGCCCATGATGGTGCGAGCATCCGAGCCGCCGATGAAGGAGCGGCGAGCAGTGTGATTCCAAACTTTAGCGGCATTTCCTGGCATTGCGTCCTCCACTGTTTCAGGCGTACGAGCGAAATTTCTGGGCAATTGATGGACCCGTGCGCTAAGGCGCGACGGCGATCAGGGAGAGTTCATGTGGGGAAGTCCCGCCAAAGTGGCTTGCTCGCGTCCTAATGCGTTAGTACCCTGTACAATCATATAGGACGGAAACGGTACCATGTCAACTTTATTTTATACAGTGTACAAATGAAGGGGGTCCAGGTTCGCATGGCCCGCGCGGCTATTGGGTGGGGCGTGCGGGACCTTGCTGAAAAGGCCGGCATCACCGCCAATACCGTCACGCGCATTGAAAACGGCGCGGATGCGAAGCAGTCGACAATGGACGCGCTACAGCGCGCACTCGAGATGGGTGGGGTCGAGTTTACAAATGGTGATCAGCCTGGCGTCCGCCTAGCCAAGGCCGCCGCAGAGCACTCCCCAGAGCCTGCCAGGACCTCAAATCCGACGGTTACCGCGAAGGCAGCCGGCCGCAAAGGCGCCAAGGCGACCGAGAAAAAGTGATAGATGCGGCATGTGCCCGGAGGGTCCTTCTGGTTTGACCCGGCGTCGAGTTCATCGACGAGAACGGCAGAGGGCCAGGAGTGCGCCTTCGAAAATCGCCTAAAATCAAAAGCCACAAATAATCGCTTGTGAGTGGAGTTGATTGAGGAGAACGGCGGGGGACCAGGGGCTCGGCTAAAGCACCGTCTATCGGATCCAGTCCAGCGCGCGGCAAGTTTACGAAACCGCAAATGAGACTGAGTTGGCGGCTACGATCCTAATGGAAACTGGGCAATGAATGGACTTGCCCCGGTTTCGTGGACAGGTGAGGTCTTGGGATCAGGGTATCTAATTTGACGGCATTCTGTCCTCCTCTTTGGGAAGCGGAAGATGTATCGGATAATCGGTATATCGCCAGCTAACCTTTTTATCTTACCGCTTCGCTAGTCCACACCAGTCGGCGATGAAGAGTGTCATCGCTTGTGTGATCCGGCGCACGGAGCCGAGGTCGACGCGCTCATCGAAGCCGTGAATCGCTTCTGAATTCGGTCCGTAAACCAGCGCTGGAATTCCAGCGTAAAGCCCGAAGAACCGGGCATCCGTAGTGCCCGCGACGGCGAGTTCCTCAAGTGCGCGACCGAACACCGCGCGGTGTGCTGCACCTAGTTTGGTGACCGGTTCTTCCGCGTCCTTGAGCACGTAACCCTCAGCTTCGAAGCCGTGGTAGACAATTTCGGGCGGATAATTGTCCATGAAACGATTCTGCCGCGCCGCCGCGAGGACCGTCTGCTCGATCTCCCGCTTCGCCTCCGCGATTTTCTGGCCGGGATAGATCGCAACCCTGACATCGAAAGTGCACCAGGCGGGCACGCTCGAGGCCCAGTCACCTCCCGCGATCTTCCCGACATTCAAATTGATCGGATGCTCGACCACGTCGAAAGGCGGAAATGCCTTGCGCCGGCCGTTCCATTCCTCCTCCAGCCGATGCAGCGCCTGCATGATCCCGTAGGCGGCTTCGATGGCATTAGCGCCGGTGCCCGCCTCGCGGACATGGACGGGAATACCGCGCACGTGGACCTGGAACCACAACACGCCGACCTGCGCGCGAAGCAGCTTGTCCCAGTTTGGCTCGGGGATCAGCGCCGCATCGGCACGATAGCCGCGGGCGAGGCAGGCGAGCGCGCCGTTGCCGGTGCATTCCTCCTCGACAACGGATTGGACGAAGACGTCCGCGGCCGGCGCGTACCCGACGCGAGCCAGCGCGTCGAGGGCGGCGATGCAGCCGGCAAGGCCTGCCTTCATGTCGGCCGAGCCGCGGCCGTAGAGCCAGTTGCCATCGCGCCGGGGCTCGAAAGGAGGCGACGTCCACATATCGAGTGGTCCCGTGGGCACCACATCGATATGGCCGTTGAGGATGAGCGAACGGCCCTTCGGATTGTCAACGCGATGGCAGCCGACGACGTTGAAGGCGTTGTCGTAGTTCACATGCACCGGCGAGAAACCCGGAAGATTCTGGATGTCCTCGACCTTGACCAGAAAACGATCGATTGCGAGGCCGCGCCGGCGCATCTCGGCCGCGAAAAAGTCCTGCGCCGTGTGCTCGGCACCACGCACCGAGGGAAACCGTACGAGCTCCGCCGTCAACTCGATCTGGTCGTCGAAACCCGCATCGACGGCTTTCATGATTGTTGTGGTCATGTTCTGATCGAGCATTCCGACCCCTCTTCTTTTGCGCTTTTGATGGTTGCCGAGCGACGGCTCGCCGTGCGCGGGTCAAGCGCAGAGGCTTGCCTCATCCCGTGACGGTACCGCGCTTTTGATATATAACGCCTTCGTGTCTCAGCGGCCATTAGCTAATCGGAATTGAGCCATGCACTTCGCGCCGGCATTCGCGGATGTCGTTTTGGCTTGCCGGGGTGTGCTGCAGTCAGGAGAACTTTTGGAGATGCATATGAAAAATATTCGATTGCATGCGGCGCTGCTAGCCGCGTCGGCCGCTCTGGTGTTGGCCGCCACCACCTGCGTGACGCAGGCTGAGGAGCTGGTGAAGATCGGTATCACCGCGCCGCTCTCCGGGCCACCGGCGCAATCCGGCGTGTCGCTGCGCCAAGGGATGACGGCGGCAGCGGAGGAATGGAATGCCAAGGGTGCCGTGACCGTCGCCGGCAAGCCTCTCAAGATCGATCTCCTCTTTGAAGACAACCAGGCCAATCCGGCGCAGGGCGTGAGCGCAGCGCAGAAGCTGATAACCAACGATCAGGTCAATTTCCTGATCGGCGATGCCTTCGCCAGCTCGGTGACGATCGCGGAGATGGATCTCGCCGACCAATACAAAATCCCGATGATGAGCTGCGAGCCGGTGAGCGGCGCGATCTCCGACAAGATCGAGAAGGATCCACAGAAATACCGGTATTTCTGGAAGGCGGATTTCAACAGCCAAGGCTATGCGGCAACCATTTTCCAGACCTACGCCGCACTGATCAAGAGCGGGGAATTCAAGCCGGCCAAGAAGACCGTTGCCTTCATCGTCGAGGACACCGATTACGGGCGCTCCATCGCTGCAAATGCGACGGACCTGTTCAAAGCCGATGGCTGGAATGTGATCGCCAACAACACCGTGCCGCTCGGCAACACAAATTTCAGTTCGGCACTTATCAAGCTCAACTACGACAGCCCCGATGTCCTGGTCTCCGTCTTTACCTCGGTCGATTCGGGCGTGGCGCTATCCAAGCAATTCCTGGAACAGGGCCTCAAGTCCTCCCAGTTCGCGATCTATTACCCCACCCGGCCGGCCTATCTCAAAGGCACCGGCAACGCCGCCGAAGGCCTGATGTGGGCGCCGCTGCTCTTCGATGCCGCCCAACGCCCCGCCGACAAGGCGCTCGACGAAAAGATTCAGGCCAAGTACGGCATCGCTGCCACGAGCGACCACGCCTACGGTTATGACTGCATGAACATCGTGCTCAATGCCTTCAAGGCGGCTGATACGGTGAAGCCCGAGGGTGTCGTGAAAGCTCTCGCCGCAACCGACTACAACGGCATTCTCGGCCGCTACGTGTTCGAGCAGAAGAACCACACCGCGCAGTACGGGCCGGAATTCATCCCAATTCCCACGGCGCAGATCCGCAACGGTGCGAATCTCATCATATGGCCCGCCAACGTGGCCACGGCCAAGTACCAAATCCAGCCCTGGATGAAGTAGTCCGCACGCGTTGCCGAACGGAGGCGCATTGCGCACCGCCGCCAAGTGTGCGCCAATCGATGCAGCCTGATGACAACCATGAAGGCGAAGCGGCTTGGATAGGCGGCCTCTCTTAACGATCGATGGCGTGCAGAAGAATTTCGGCGGCCTTGTTGTGCTCGACGGCGTATCCTTCGAAGCCTATAGCGACGAGACGCTCTGCCTCATTGGTCCAAACGGCGCCGGCAAGACGACGCTTTTCAACATCATCGCCGGCGCGCTGCCGCCTTCTGCCGGATGCATCCGCCTCGATGGCCACGATATCACCCGGCTCAAGCCCCACGTCCGCTGCCGCATGGGCATTGCCCGCACTTTCCAGATTCCACAGCCCTTCGCCGCCCTGAGCGTGTTGGAGAATGTCGAGGTCGCCCTCGAATTTGGCCGCCGTGGCGGCCGCGGCAGCGACGTGGTCCAGGCCCGCGCCTTGCTGGAGCGCGCCCGCCTAACGCGATGGATGCACGCACTGGCCGCGGAACTGCCTCTTGGCGCGCGCAAGAGGCTCGAACTCGTCCGCGCGCTCGCTACCGAGCCGCGCGTCATCTTGCTGGACGAGGTGATGGGCGGCCTGTCACCGGAGGAGGTCGACGAGGTCGCCGCCATCGTGCATGGACTCAAGGCGGAGAACGTTGGGGTCATCTTCGTCGAGCACGTCCTTCGCGCGGTGATGAGCATCGCCGATCGCATCATCGTGCTGCACGGGGGCCGCTTGATCGCGGACGCTGCGCCGGCCGAGGTGTCGCGCGATCCTGCGGTGATCGAGGCCTATCTGGGGGGAGCCCTCGATGCCGCTGCTCAGCCTTGAGCACATCTCCAGTTATTACGGCGAGGCGCGCGCGCTCGCCGATGTCAGCCTCGAAGTAGAGGACGGCGAGATCGTTGCGGTGATCGGCTCGAACGGCGCGGGCAAAACCACCATGCTGCGGACGATCTCCGGTTTGATGCATCCGCGCTCGGGCCGGATTTACTTCCAGGGCGAGGCGATCGAGCGGACCCGGCCCCATCAGCTCATTCGCCGCGGCATCGCCCATATCCCGGAGGGGCGGCGCCTCTTTGCACAAATGACCGTTCGCGAGAACCTGCTGATGGGCGCCTATGGCGCGCAGAGCTGGAAGGAGCGCGGGCAGCTGATCGATGAGGTCTGCGCGCTCTTCCCCCGTCTGCGGGAGCGCATCGGGCAGCTTGCGGGGACGCTCTCGGGCGGCGAGCGTCAGATGCTGGCGACGGCGCGCGCGCTGATGGCGCGGCCGCGCCTCCTCATGCTCGATGAGCCTTCGCTCGGACTGGCGCCCAAGATCGTCGAAACGATCCTCGCCATCATCCGGGACGTCAACCGGCGCGGGGTTGCCGTCCTCCTGGTCGAGCAGAACGCCCAGCTCGCGCTTAAGACGGCGGCGCGTGCCTACCTCTTGGAGAGCGGCGCCGTGGTCAAATCCGGCTTGACGGCGGAATTCCTGGCCGATGAATCCGTGCGCCGCTCCTATCTCGGGATTTGACAGATGCTGACACAGCTTCTGCTCGCTCAGATCGTCAATGGCATCGTCGTCGGATCAATGTATGCGCTTTTTGCAAGCGGCCTGACGCTGATCTGGGGCACCATGAAGATGCTCAATTTCGCCCATGGCGAATTCTTCATGCTGGCCGGCTATCTCGTCTATTTTTGCTACGCCGTGCTCGGCATCAATCCGGCCCTGTCCACGGTCATCGCCGTCGTCGCCGTCTTTCTGCTCGGTGTCGTGGTCGAGCGCACCGTCATCCACCACTTGCTGTCGCGCCCGGTCTGGCAGTTCACAACCATCATTGCGACGCTCGGCACGTCGATCATTTTGCAGAACCTGGCCCTTCACGTATGGGGGCCGGAGTTTCAGAATGTGCCCTATTTCGTCGAGGGCATGCTCAACGTCTTCGGCATCCGCATCGCCTACCAGCGCCTGCTGATCCTGGGCGTGTCCTGCGCCTCGATTGTGGCGCTGTGGTTTTTCCTCAAGCACACCCGGCTCGGCCTGGCGCTACGCGCGACCGCGCAGGACTCGGACGCGGCGCAGCTTTACGGCGTCAACATCCTCTCGATCTATACGTTCACCTTCGGGCTCTCGGCGGCGCTTGCGGCGCTGGCCGCCGCTATGCTGGCGCCCATTACCGCGGTGAACCCGTACATGGGATTAAGTCCACTGCTCAAAGGCTTCGTCGTCGTGATCCTCGGCGGGCTCGGCAGCTTCGGTGGCGCTATTGTCGGCGGTGTGCTCCTCGGCGTCGTCGAGAGCCTCGGCGTGCTTTTTTCGTCAACCGAATGGAGCGACGTCATTGCCTTCACCTTCCTGGTCCTGGTGATCTGGGTTCGGCCCTGGGGTCTCTTCGGCGTCGAGGAGCGAAGTTAGGCCATGGCGCTGTGGACCGGAGCCTGGAGTCGGCACGGCGGTATTGTCGCGATCCTCGGCGTGCTCTGCCTTGTTCCGCTCTTTGTGCACAATCCTTATCTGTTGCATCTTTTCATATTGAGCATGCTCTACGCCATGCTGGCCGGCAGCTGGAACCTGATCAACGGCTACGCCGGTATCTTCACCTTCGGCCACCAGGCGTTTTTCGGGCTCGGTGCTTACACCTCGGCGCTGCTGGCGATGGATGCGGGGCTGAGCCCATGGATCACGCTGTGGTTTGGCGGCTGCGTTGCCGCGCTTGCGGGCCTTGCCATCGGTCTGCCCGTTCTGCGCATCCGCTCGGTTGCCCACGTCGCTATCGTTACGCTGGCCTTTGCCGTGATCGTGCAGGCCGTGGTCTCCAATTTGCCCGACCTCACGCGGGGAACGCTGGGGCTCGCTGGCATCCCTGCCTTTACGGCCTTCGCCTTGCCGGGCATCGGAATGGTCTCCTTCGGGGCCGGCGACCAAGTCGCGTATTACTATGTCGCCCTCGTTTTTCTTACCTTTTCCATGGCGTTCATGATCTGGCTTGTCAGCGGCCGCACGGGCCTCGCGCTCAAGGCGATACGGGATGCGGAGGAGGCGGCCGACAGCCTCGGCGTCGATCCGACGCGCTACAAACTGATCGCCTTTGTTGCGAGTTCCTTCATTGCCGGAATCGCCGGAGCGTACTACGCCCATTACCTCCATATCCTGACGCCTGACTCCGCGATCGGCGTCTCCATCATGATCACTATTCTGGTGATGACCCTCGTTGGCGGCGTCGGCACGACCATCGGGCCTTTGGTCGGATCTTTCGTCGTGACCTTCGGGCTCGAGGGCCTGCGCGGTCTCGGCGACTACCGCCTCATGGTCTACGGCTTGCTCCTGGTCCTCTTCGTTACCTTCGCGCCGCGCGGACTTGCGCAACTGCGGCGCGCCCGCCCGCAGCTTGTTGCGTAATAGGACACTTTCACGCTGTCCGCGAGAACGCCTTAGCCATCTCACGCAGTTTAAACTTCTGCACCTTTCCACGAGGCGACCACCGCCTAGCTCGCGCCGCGCCGCCAGCGCCATCATCAGCGCTGCGCCCTCGCGCGCGCGCGAGGATTCGGCGCGAGCGGGTTAACGCGGGATCATCATTCGCGGCGGTGAGAACATCCCGGTGATCGAGATCGAGGGCTTGCTGTTCCGGCATCCCGCCGTTCAGTCCGTAGCCATTGTCGGAATGCCTGACGCTCGTCTCGGCGAGCGCGCGTGCGCCTTCGTCGTACCGAAATTCGGTCAACGTTTTAGCTTCGACGACATGGCCCACTTCATGACGGAGCAAAAGGTCGCACGCCAATATGTTCCGGAACGTCTCGAGGTGTTAGATGAACTGCCGCTCCAAGGTGCGTACCCTAGCGCACCCAGATCTTCCTTGATGAAATTCCGAGGGGCGGTGGTGCTCGTCCGACAATCCGGCAGACTCTTCGCGATCCCGCACGGCACCCGTTTTGGGGAGAAGGCCGCCGCCGGCCGGATCACCGGGACGTGTCTTTCTCCTTACCGTCGTGTTTGTCGCGGACTAGCGCGGCCTCGCGAGCGCCCCGCAATTCGTCAATGCTGACAACATCAGCATCCCTGAACACATCGCCGACCCGCATGTAGACCCGCGTGCCCGGAGGCGCTTCACGAAGACACCGCAAAAATTCGTCGATGAACAGCTCCCTTTGCTGCTTCTTCGTCAAGTAGGCCATAGGGATTGATCGTGAAAGACGCCACCGGGGCGCTTGGGTACTGAATTGAAGATATTGGCGTGACCTTCTGCCAAAATGTATCCGCATGCAGATCGCGTGTTCTATGCGGCTTGATCTAAATCAAAGTGCTTGCGGCGTTTCGGTGCTGCAAGGTCCAATTGATAGGTTCGGGGGCCCGCTGTAGCGAGGTCGCCATGAAGATCCCCTTATTGATTGTTCTTACGGCGGTTGTCGTCGGGGTCGGCAGCACCCTGGCGATTATGAACAACTCGTGCAAGAGCAGCCATCACGCATGGTGCGCTCCAACCTCCGACATCCGACACCACACAAAGACCGGACTAGGTTAGGCGTTTCGCTCGGCTGTCAGGCTGCTCAATGAAGACGAGGCCCGCAGCATGGCGGCCAACTTCGCCAAGCTGCCGGAGCTGCTGCGGCGGGGCGATCCACGTCGCTAGGTGATCGCCAAACAACAGCCGACCGCGCGCAGCTGGTTCTCCTCGGCGTGGCGGGGACCCACCCCGACGTGGAAAATTGCCTCACCCAGGGACTTGCAGTTGGTACGGGGACCTCCCATCTGTCTCAACAACACTAGCGTGGGGGCCGTTTATGGCCCCGTGAAGAAGCGAAGGCAGGGTTTCAAGCCTTCGGCGCAAGACCGGGTTCTCTTTCTCCCGGAGAGTGCACACCCAAAACACACGCGCAGGCGGCGGCCAAGTGGCCGGCGCAAACAAAGGAAAGAAGTCCCCGATGCGCGCCCCTGCGCGAGCTGACAATGTAACTGCCGCCGATCTTTGCGTGCGAGCGATACTGCTGTTCGCGCATGTGGATCACACGGCGCATCAAAAAACGTTATTTCCCCAAGCCGATCAAGTTTGGTGGCCGCATCGGCTGTGTCCGTCGCCGGTCCAGTCGAAATCGAGAAATAGGAGAACGAGTGGCTGACTGCGCCACTCCGCAACGAGCTTGTGCAGGTCTCGGTTACACCAGGGCAGCGCACGATCATGTGCGCTGACAGTCCGCGCCGAGCGCGGAGAAAGCGAAGGCATCATGACTAGCAGAGTAAAGGCCGAAGCTCACGAGGCTCGCGCCGTCGAACAGCCACCCACGAAGCGATTCGATGAGCTGACCAAAGCCATCGTCGGCGTCGGTAAGCCGAGCGAGGGCGGTCGCGGCTTCGTGGTCGAGATCGATCGCCAAAGGATGATCATCACGGCGGCGCACTGCCTGCAGCCGTCTCTCCCGCCAGCTCACCCGGCCTCATATCTGGAAGAGCGAACCTACAAGGCGTTACTCGCCCCACTGGGCGCCGAGCCGACGGTCTGGGCGGAGTGCCTGTTCGCTGATCCGATCGCCGACGTTGCCGTCCTCGGCTCACCAGACAACCAGGTTCTTGCCGACGAGGCCGAGGCCTACGAGGCGCTGGTGGACGGCGTGACGCCACTGGCGATCGTCGCCGCGCCGAAGCTAGGCCGCAAGCGCGTACAGTTGCGGGGTGACGGTCGCTACGGCGGCTCGTTCTGGGTCGACACGCCCTGGCGCGGCTTCGCGCGTCTCCTGTCGCTCGACGGCAAATGGTTCGATTGTGCGATGACGCGCCACAGGGTCTGGCTGTCCATCGATCACGAAGAACTTGTCGCCGGCGGCATGTCAGGCTCGCCGGTCATATCGATGGATGGCGGAGCCATTGGCGTCGTATCCACCGCCGAACAGAATCCAATACTCAGGGAGTGTCTGCCTGGTCGGTTTCTGCACGGGAGGCGCCAGCGGTTGGGAGCGTCGTCATGACCAATCGCGCGAAGACACCGAAGCCATCAAGGCGAATGGAAAGCCTTAACAGGTATATTGCCGCCGGGACGTCGCTCAATGACGCCGCCAAGCGTCTGGTCGATGACCGCACAGCGGAATCCTTCGCCGAGTTGGTCAAAGCGCAACGGGAGTTCGACGCGGCAGAAGCTGCTTTGCATGTGTCGGCGCGCTCGATGGGCATGGGGCCCAACCGTGGGGCCGCCGGCCATTTGAGGAAAATCGGCCGGCGTTGGTTTCATCGACGACGCGGAACGGGTCGAGGAGGTCGGAGCCTTTTTTACGGATGGTGGACGACTGGCGCCGTGGACAGATCGATGTTCCGTCTCGTGCTGAAGCGATCACGAGAATGGTTGAATTAGCGGCCAAAATGAAGAAGAAGCCAGATGCCGATCGCTGAACGTGGGCGCTACGGCTGCCACCTGCGCTGAGGCCCGAAATTGAAAACCGGGCCAAGCAGCAAAATGACAAGCCCTCGCGCTCGGAAGCAATTCGGCGCCTGATCGAGTTCGCCCTGGCCGCCAAAGTCAAAAGACAAAATACCGGCGACAAGTAGCCGACAAAGGCCCATCACAAGTCCTCTCCGATGTCAGCGGTCGAGAAGCGCGGCGAATCGCTGTGCCTTTGGTGTCAGTAACAGCCCAGCGTTTATGGTTGCGACGGCGAATTACGAAACGAACCCAAATTCGCTTCGCCCGTTCTAATTGACCGGACTGTGCTTAAGCGTACGCGGCATTGAGATTCATCGAAGAGAACGGCACCGGCGAAGGCGTCCGATTCCGCAAGCCGAGACACTCGAAACGAAAGTAGCGCGTTGCAAGCCAGCGCCGTGCGCCCCAGGATTCCCATAAGCCAGCCTTCGCGAGAACGGCGGAGGGCCAGGAGTGCGCCTTCGGAAATCGCCTAAATGCTTTACCCCCAAATAACGCCGCAATCTGCGAATGGCCGCGAAGGCCAACAGCCGTCCTATCGTGCTCCTTCTCCGACGAGGACGAAGGGCGCCCAGAAGGCGGGATGTGCTTCATCGGTTTGTCCGTCCGTGATCAACGCCACCATAGAGCGACGCAGTGCCTCGGCACGACCGATCTTGCCGTCGGACTTCAGTTCGGAGATCGCCTTGGTGATGAGCTTGACGGTGGCATCCGAATAGACCGACCAGTTCGAAACCAGAAGCGAGCGCGCCCCGGCATAGAAGAAGGCGCGCGCGAGACCCGACAGGGCATCAGCGCCCTCCTCACCGCCGGCCGCGGTGTTGCAGGCCGAGAGGATCACCCAATCGGCATCAAGCTTGAGGCCTGTGATCTCGGACGCAGTCAGATAGCCGTCATCGGTTTCGCTCGCCGTCCGAGGCGGGGTCAAGATCAACCCGGGATCCGACGCACCCGACAGTTGACCGGCCAATACGCCGTGGGTCGCGAAGTGAACGATCCTGTACTTTTCTAGTGTGCCGTCAGCTGACAACCGCTTGACCTCGGCCTCTGTCGACTTGGCACCGAGGTACACATGAGTGGCGGGATCGACGCCGAGGTCCTGCGCCACGTCGCACAGTTCGTCTGCGGTTTCCGGCAAGGGTGGCCATCTGCGAATGTCGTCGACGTCGGCAAGGCCACCGGCAGATTGTCCAATCGGGGACGTGCCACTGCGCAGAGCGGCGATGGAAGCCACGCGCTGGTGGAGCGTCGGTTCGCACCGCTTCTCGCGCGCGAGCTTTGCTGTGGCTGTGTCATCTTTCGAATCGCCTTCGAGAAGCGGATCGCCGAAACCAATGTAGGCTTCGCTGGCATGGCTGACCTTGGCGAAGGCACGCAATGCCTGCAGCGAAGCTACCGATGGCAGCACGGTGATGGCGTGCTGGCGTGCGAGCCAGGCGACGTCACGATACCCGGCGACAGAGTCCGGCAGTGGTGTCTTGGGTGGCTCGGTGACCAGCACCTGGAACGGCAATTGCGTCAGCGGTCCGGACGCAACGATCAGCAGCTGCTTGTCCTTGATGAGGTCTTCGATCTGGCCGAACAGCGCCTTGTAGAGTTCGTTGGCGCGAGCAAGGTCGAACGGAAGCGGCTTGCCGATGGCATTGTCGACATCGGTATAGGCGACCTTTAAAAGATCGGAGCATAGCGAGCCGGTCCTCCAGGCACCGTCGTAGTCGAGTCCGCAACGCAGCGCTTGAACGCGCTTGGCCAGCGCATCAGGTCCGAGATCGATGCGGATCCAGCGGAAACCGGTGTTGCTGACGACCCAAGCGAAAGTCTCCTCATGCTGCTGGCCCCATGAAGGCACCCCGAGGAACTGCACCAGTGCCTCATCCGGCCGCAACAATGCTTGCGTTGCCGCGATGGTGAGCGGCTGCGGATTGCTGACCGCGGCATATTCGCGAAAATCACGTCTCAACCGGCTGGCGACGGCGTCAAGCCGAGCCTCGATTTTGCTGTATGCGGCGTATCCGGCGCCTCCGTCTGCCGTCGCTTGAGCGTTGGCCGCTCGGACGGCGGCGAGCAGGCGCGCATCCGCAGCTTTGCGATCGCGCAAGAGGTCTTGCTGCTCGCGCACCAGGCTCGCGAGTTCGCCTTGCCCCGCGGCAAAACGCGTCGACATCTGCCGGAGCGCTTCGGCGGCTTCGGTCTGCAGCGCCCACTGTCCCACGCGGAAGCTTTCCTCTCCGGCTTCAGGCTCGCCGGCAGCCGAATGATAAAGGGCCAACACGTGGTAGCCGAGACGATATTGATTGCGCGTTAGAACCTGCTTGGCGAGACCCGTGCGGTCCTCAGGCGGCGTTGCACCTTGCCGGGTGATGATATCGCTCGCACGGCGGAATTGCGCGACCGCGCCTGCCCAATCGCCCCGTTCGCCAAACAGAAAAGCGAGGTTGTTGAGGTCTGTGGCGACCTCGGGATGGTCCGGGCCCAGGCTCTTCTCGTTGATCGCGAGCGCGCGCCGATAAAGCGGCTCAGCTTCCGTAAGCCGGTTGGTAGTCTTCAGTAGCAGCGCCAGGTTGGTGAGGTCTACGGCGACCTTGGGATGGTCGGGGCCCAGGCTCTTCTCGTTGATCGCGAGCGCGCGGCGCATCAGCGGCTCAGCTTCCGTAAGCCGGTTGGTGGCCCGCAGCAGCTCCGCCAGCTTGCCGAGGCTTGTGGCAACATCGGTATGGTCGGGGCCCAGGCTCTTCTCGTCGATCGCCAGCGCGCGGCGATAAAGCGGCTCGGCTTCCTTAAGCCGGTCGATGGCCCGCAGCAGATCCGCTAGGTTGCTGAGGGCTGTGGCCACAGTTGGATGGTCGGGGCCCACGCTCTTCTCTTCGATCGCGAGCGCGCGGCGATAAAGCAGCGCCGCCTCGGCAAACCGATTGGTGTCCTGCAGCAGGCCCGCCAGGCTGTTGAGGTCTATTGCGACATCGGGATGGTCGGGGCCTACGCTTTTCTCGTCGATGGCCAGCGCGCGGCGATAAAGCGGCTCGGCCTCGCTGACACGGTTGGTGGCCTCCAGCAGCCCTGCCAGGTTGTTGAGGTTTCTGGCCACATCTGGGTGGTCCGGCCCCAGGCTCTTCTCGGCGGTTGCGAGCGCGCGGCGCATCAGCGGCTCGGCCTCGCTGAGGTGGTTGGTGTCCTGCAGCAGGCTCGCCAGGTTGTGGAGGTCTCCGGCGACAACGGGATCGTCGGGGCCCAGGCTCTTCTCGTCGATCGCCAGCGCGCGGCGATAAAGCGGCTCGGCCTCGCTGAGGCGGTTAGCGGCCTCCAGCAGCTGCGCCAGGCTGGTGAGTTTTCTGGCCACATCTGGGTGGTTGGGGCCCACGCGCTTCTCGTCGATCGCCAGCGCGCGACGCATCAGTGGCTCGGCCTCGCTGAGACGGTTGGTCTGCATCAGCAGCAGCGCCAGGTTGTTGAGGGCATTGGCGTACTGCCAAGCTTGGCTGCCGTAGCGGGACTTCGCCACATCAGCGCAATGCTTTGCCAGAGGCATCGCCTCGGCGTATTTGCCCGCTTGGTAGAGCTCGCTCGCTCGCTCGTTGAGCGCATCACAGTCATCCGACCGGGCGCTGGCCGTGGAGCACCAGAGGTGCGCAGCGGCATAGGCCACGACCGCGAATCCAGCTGCCCGGCCAATAAACGTCCCTGGCATGATCGGTTTCCCCCAACCGCCAGAATTAAAGCGGCCGGTCTTCGCAGTAGCCAGTAGTGATTTCCGCTGGCACTTTCCCGACAAGCCCCTTAACCCGGGATTCCCCGGATGAACGCTGAACTTGATGCGGATGATAACGATTTTGGCGCTCCTGAGAAGTCGTGTGCCGGTTGACCGCCGGTCGCTTTCCATCCGGCCCGGGAGCGATGTTACTGCGTCCGAACTGTCTGGTTTTCTGTGGCATCTGGGCGTAGTCCTCCCGTCAAGTGCCCTTGAACGCATGACCATCGGTCGTCTCATGCCGGCGCGGGCGGCGGCGTCGGCCGCAGCTCTGCAATCAGCTGCAAAATCTCTTGGAACATTTGCACGCGGAATGGCGACCTCGGCCATCTGGAAGGCGATGGTGCGGCCATGGCTGATGACCTTGGCACCGATCTTGATCAGCTTCTCCTTCAGGCTGGACAGCGACCAGTCTTTGATCGGTTCGGGCGTCGCCAGCGTGCGCAGGAAATTGCCGAGATTGTAGGCGAGTGCGTGAAGCTGCAGGCGCACCGCGTTGGCGGCGAACGTTCGGCATGACAGCCGCGTCCACTTGATCGCACCCTTGCCTTCCCTGATCCACTGCTCGGCCGTGCCGCGCTTGTTGTAGAAGGCGACGACGCGCTCGGCCGGGCGACTCATATTCGTCACGATGAAGCCGACGCGCGGATATAATTCGCCCGGATGCCACTCGACCTTGGCGATCACCCCGCGCGGTTTGGTCCAGCTTCCTGCCTGATAGGTGAAGTTGGCGTAGTATCGTCGGACTTCGTTCGGCGGCCTCCCGACCGGGCACTTGAGCAGATAGCGATCCTGTTCTGAAGAACTTGGTTGGCAGGTAGCCGGAGCGCATATTTGATCCACGCGGCCACCACGTACTCGTAGACCTCGGGCATCGCGAAGGCTGCATCGGCCCGGAAATAGAGACGTGAAACTTTACCCTGGTAGCGTTCCACGACGGGCTTGAGCGCACTCTCCCAGCCGTTGGCGCTGTGCACATTGCCGGGACGCAACGCGCAGCGTTCCAGATCGCCGAACTGGTTGAATACGAACAGTGGGTGATAGCAGGTGCATCGGTAATGACCGTTCCAGATGCTCATCTCCTGCTCGCCATGGGTCGGGCTGACGCTCGAATCCATGTCGAGCACGATGCCGCGCGGCGGCCTTCGACTGTGCACCAGGTCGATCCACTGGCCGGACAAGTCAGTCAACGCGGACAGGTTGGTCTCTGTCGCAAGCCACCGCGTCTCGAAGCGGCCCATCTGGCTCGGCGAAGCCGCGCAACCCTGCGCCGCCTTGCCGCCGACAATCCAGCGCATCGCAGGATCATGTCGCAGCCGTTCGGCGTCGTTCACGTCCTCGTAGCCAGCCAGATGGCCCGAACACCGACTGTCGCAGCAAACCGACCAACGCATGGCGACCGTTCTTGCCAGTGCGCGTATCGGAGAGCATCTCACCGGCCAGCGCAGTCAACCCAAGCGCGTCGTCAAGTTCGCGATAGGCGGGCAGTCCAGCATCGGAGGTGACGACAGAGCCACGAAACTGCAGGCTCAGGCGACGGTCAAAATCGAGCCGAAGTGCACCCGATTCCGCTTCACCCGCTGGGTTCGCCATCGCGACCTCCCGCAATCCCAGATAAGCTCCTGATCGCTATATCTGAATCGCGGCACGGGTTGCGGAAATCAGTGCGTCATCCAGCGAATGCGGGCTAAAATAAAAAGGCACAAATAATCGCTTGTGAGTGGAGTTGATTGAGGAAAACGGCGGAGGCTGGGGCCGGCCAGGAAGCCGTAAGGTCCTGTACCCGCTGGTATCACTACGCTGGGCGCCAATGGCGTCTTTTGCTGGATCCTTGGGCGCCAATGGCGTATATTACTTGCAATGCCAGCATGGCTTATCACCGTCGCAGAGACCCCGCTTTTCGTGAGCCAAGCTGAGCGGGTTTGGTCCGATGCCGAGCGGGAGGAATTTGTAGATTTCATCGCCGGCAATCCCGAAGCCGGCGACCTAATCCCCGAAACGGGCGGCGTGAGAAAGGTCCGATGGAGTAGGGCAGGCTCCGGCAAGCGGGGTGGCGTACGGGTGATCTACTTTTATCACGACGCCAATCGGCCGCTGTATCTGCTGCTGGTCTACGCTAAGGCCACGCCGGAGGATTTGTCGGCTGACGAGAAACGTACCGTGCGCAAGCTCGCAGCGGTGTTGAAGGGGAAGGGGCGGCAAAAAAGAGCAAGCGAACACAGGAAATAGTAAATCATGGGCAAGTTCGGTAACGAGTTGATCGAGAGCATGCAGCAGGCAGCAGCCCACGCTGGTGGCCGCAGGGTATCAAGCGTGCGCGTGACTACAGTGAAGATTCCAGACGTGAAAGCGATCCGGA
>Ga0187883_10001139_pt1 | contig 16480 bp, 11 predicted proteins | sample June2016WEW_20_1_2_FD_132966 | JGI IMG/M metagenome (GOLD analysis project Ga0187883, IMG submission 132966) | Peatland microbial communities from SPRUCE experiment site at the Marcell Experimental Forest, Minnesota, USA - June2016WEW_20_10 | ecosystem: Environmental > Terrestrial > Soil >...
CTCCTAGCCAACCTGTGCGCCTGCGCCGGCCTGGTTTCCGGGACTCGGGTGGCCGAGCCCCCGGCGCAGGACGAATCGACCGGACACACCCCGCGCCACCTGCTGGCCGTCGCGTTCTCGGGGGCGGGGCAGGTCATGTTCCTGCAGGCAGTCGCGTTGGGCGGCATGGTGCGATATGCACGCGGTGATCGGCCGACCATGTGGTCGACTGCGGAACGATGAATGGCGTCGCAACGCGGCGGAGCGATCACGCGGCCGGCCGGCTGCGAGTCCTCGTGGTCTCGACCTCGCCTCAGGTGTGGGGGGCCGAGCGCAGCCTGCTCGGACTGGCGCCATTGCTCGAAGAGCAGGGGGTCCGACTGGCGCTAGCGTCACCGCCGGGACGACTGTCCGAGGCGTGGTCGGCGTTGGACCTCCCTCACGTGGAGTTCGCCGTCCCCGGTCGCACCGGGCTCCGGGCAACCGGTGGTGGACGGCCGGGCGTGCGAGAGCTAGCGAGGGAAGTCGCCAGCACCGGGCGAAGCGCACGGCGCTTAGCGCAGTTGGCCCGGGAGGTGGACGTCGTCCACTCCAACAGCCTGTGGGGCCACCTGGACTGCGCAGTTGCCGGCCGGATCGCCCGCCGACCTGTTGTGCTGGAGCTCCACGACCTCGTGCGCCCGGGTCTGGGTCGGATCGTGCTGAGGATGGCTGTTCGGCTGGCGTCGAGCGCGATGGCCGTCAGCCAGGCGGTCGCCGACACGGTAGGCCCGGACCTGGACTGTCTTCGCGTCATCCCACAGGCCGTGGACCCGGAGCGATTCCACCCCGGCCCGCCCGATGCGTCGTGGAGGGCCCGGTTGAGCAGCCAACCCGATGAGCCCATTGTCGGGGTCGTGGGCCGCGTCGATCCCGAGAAGGGTATTCGGACCGTGGTGCAGGCCATGACGATGCTCGTCGGGCCGGCACGCTGTAGTCACCTCGCGGTGGTGGGCGCGCCCTCCCTCGACGACGGCACCTACGAGGCTCAGCTGCGGGAGGAGGCGTCGACCCTGCTCGGTGACCGGTCCCGCTTTGTGGGCCCGGTCACCGAGGTGCCGGCCGTGCTGCGCTCGCTCGACGTCCTCGTCAACGCGTCGACGTCGGAGCCCTTCGGGCTGAGCGTCCTGGAGGCACAGGCCTGCGGCGTACCCGTGATCGGGACCGATGCCGGCGGCATCCCCGAGTTCGTCACCGATGGCGAGACGGGTCTTCTCGTCGCGCCTGGTCGGGCGGACGCCCTGGCGGCCGGTCTGAATCGGATGCTCGGCGCGCCCGAGCTCCGTCAGGAGCTGGCGACCGCGGCCCGTCATGGCGTTGTAGCGCGTCATACGTTGGCTGCCCGGGCTGAGGCGGTGGCCGGCATGTACCGTGCGCTGGCTCGAGCGGGAGCGGGAGCGGGAGCGGAGCGGTGAGAACGCTCATGGTGACCAAGTTCCTGCCGTTGCCGGACAACAACGGTGGACATCAGCGCACGCTGGCGATCGCCCGCCGCCTGGCCGGTCTAGGCGATCTCGTGCTGTGCGGGTACGACGACGGCGACGCAGACAGATCGGGTCTCCGCGACCTGGGAATCGACGTGCGGGCCGTTCCCTGGCGCGTGACACCGCTGGGGGTGGCCAGGGGGGTCGCTGCGGCGCATACCGTCACGGCGGGACGGTTCTGGAGTGCGGCGATGGTCGAGACTGTCCGTCGCGCCGCCGACGAGATGCCCTTGGACCTTCTGCAGGTCGAGTACCAGCAGATGGTGCCATTCGTGCTCGACCTCCCGGCGAAGACCTCGGTCCTCGACCTCCACAACGTGGAGTCAGCCCTCGTGGCCAGTTACGCGCGCGCCCGACGGGGAGTCCCCGCGGCGCTCCTCCGTGCGGAGGCGGCTGCCCTGAGGCGGATGGAGCGTCGGACGATCGGGGAGTTCGATCACGTGGTCGTGGTCAGCGCGAAGGAACGGGTGAGGCTGCCCGCCGGAGCCCGCTCGGTCCTGGTGTGCCCCAATGGCCGGGAACCATCGGAGGTGCTTCCCGACGCTCCGGACGCGACCGCGGCCTTCGTGGCCACCATGGGATGGGCTCCCAACGTCGACGCTGCGGTGTGGCTGGGCCGCGAGATCTGGCCCGAGGTGCTGACGCGGGTGCCCCACGCCCGGCTCCTGCTGGTGGGCAGGGATCCGGCTCCGGCGGTGCGCGCCCTGGCTGACGAGAGCGTCGAGGTCACCGGGACGGTCGCCGACGTGACTCCCTACCTGGCGCGGTCCCGGGTCGTGCTGGCGCCGCTGCGGGCCGGTGGCGGGACCCGGCTCAAGATCCTCGAGGCGCTCGGCGCCGGCCGGCCCGTCGTGGCCACATCGGTGGGCTGCGAAGGTCTCGAGGATTTGGTGGGCCGGGGGGTGGTCGTGGCCGACACGGCCACCGGACTGGCCGAAGCCATCGCAGGGCTCCTCGTCGACCCCGCCCGGGCCTCGGCGCTCGGCCGGTCGGGCCATGGCGCCGTGACGGCGGACCACGGCTGGGATGCGGCACTGGCGCCCCTGCTCCAGGCGGTACGACCGTGCTGAAGGTGCTGGAGGCTGTCATGGCGCTCGGACTGGCGGCCGGAGTCGTGGCGCTCTTCGTTCACTGGGAGCGCGAGGGCAAGGAGCAGCTGGTGCCGCTTGTCCTGCTCGCGCTGCTGGTCGTCGAGTCGACGATCTATGCGGACTACAACACTGTGCCGCGCAGCATCTTCCACCCCGGATCAGGTTCGACGCAGCTGCGACTGCCCGAGATCTACATCACCCTCGCGCTGCTGGCCCGCCTGATCGCGCGGGGGAAGCCCAAACGGATCGGCCTTGCTGCGGGCCTCTGGCTGGCCTTCGCGGCCTGGATGGCAATCGGCGCGGTGGAGGGGGTGCTCTACCACAATTCGGTGTCGGTCAACCTCTACGAGGCCAAGAGCATCATCTACATCGTCGGGTCGTACGCACTGGCGGCGGGCGTGCCAGTGCGGCGCTACCTCGACAGCGGTGACCTGTTCAAGCTTGGCGCCTTGTGCGTTGCGTGCGCGTCGCTGGTGGATGTCATCACGATCTCGCACACCGATATCACCACGAACCTGCCGCTTCTCCCGCTGCAGAACTTCGGCATAGACGGTTCCGGGTCGGCTGCCCTGTTTGTCGCCATCGGGACGATGTGTTTTCTCGCCCGGCTGGCATCGGGATCGGTGCGGTTCCGGCACGTGGTGGCACTGATCCCACTGCTGGCCAGCGTCGTGCTGGCCAATCAGCGTGCCGTGTTGGTGAATCTCGGCACGGTGGTCCTGGTGGTGTTGGTCGTGCTCGCCGTCGGGCACCGACAGAGCGTCGGCAACCTCCTCCACGTCAGGTCGGGGCAAATTGCGGTGACCTTCCTTGCCGTCACCGCGGTCGCCATCGTCATCGTGGTCGTGCCGGCTGCTGTCGACCGTCAGCCGGCGCAGATCCCGCTCGCCTCGACCTTCGAGAATCTGTTTCACGGCGGGGCGAAGGCGGAGTCGGCCCAGGACCGCCTGAACCTGGCTTCCGAGGCGGAAGCCCTCATTCCTCAGCACCTGATCATCGGATGGGGCCTCGGGATGCAGTTTCAGTATTACGAAACCGGGACCCGATCGGTGCAGACGATCGCGTACGCACACAACATTGTGCTCGACCTGTGGCTCCGGCTCGGCCTCGTTGGCCTGGTGCTCTTTCTTGTCGCGTTGGGAACTTCGGTCACCGATGGACTCAAAGCGTGGCGCCGACATACCGATCCGATGACCGCCGCCCTGGCTCTGGCTCTCGTGGCAGTGCTGGCGGGACTGCTGGCCACGGCGTTCATCGAGCCCCTTCTCGACGAGTACCGGCTCGCCACCCTGTTCGGTGTCAGCCTCGGCATGCTGCGGGCCACCGTCACGTCCATGGACACGACCGCCAGATTGCCGGTCTGGCGCGCCGAGGCGAACCGCTTGAAGCCCTCGGCGGGAGGTGTCCGGTGGACCTAGCGATCGGGATCCATTCCATGGCCCCCGCCGGCGGGACGGAGCTGAACGTGTTCCAGGTGTCGCGCGGGCTGGCGCAGCGCGGCCACGCGATCGATCTGATCGCGGCGCGAGACGGTGCCCTGGCCGAGGAGTACCGGACCTTCTGCCGGAGCGTGACCCGGTGCCCGGTGTTCGACTTCGCCCGCTCGACTGCTCTGCGCGACCTCGTGCGTATGACGCCGGCCGTGGTGGCGACTGCGAGGAAGAAGCCCGACGTCGTCTACCCCAATCGATTTGCCGAGATCGTGTGGGCAGCGGCGGCTGGCCGGTTGTCGAGGGCGCCCGTCGTCTGCCACCTCCACGAGATCCGTCACGCCCGACCCGGGTCGTTCCCCAATGATCACGTACGGCGCTTCATCGCCGTCTCCGAGTTCCTCAAGGGCCAGTGGGTAGAGATCGGGCTCAATCCCGATCTCATCGACGTGGTCCACAACGGGGTCTCGTCCGACCAGTACCCCCCCGGCGGCAAGGAGGAACAGGACCTCGCCCGAGCCCGTCTTGGCCTTCCGAAAGAGGGGTTCGTTGCCCTGTACTTCGGCCGCCTCGACCCCGAGAAGGGCCTCGACGTGCTCCTCGACGCCTGGCGGCGGCTCGGCATCGGTGGCGGAGAAGGCCGGCTCCTGCTCGTCGGCTCACCGAGCACCCACCTCAGGGATGGCGCCAGGTACGTGGAGGGTCTCCAGGCGAATGCCCCGCCGGGGTGCATCTGGCTGCCTGCGCAGGCCGATGTGGTCGTCCCGCTGCATGCTGCCGACGTGGTCGTCCTCCCGACCATCTGTGACGAAGGGTTTCCTCGGGTGATCATCGAGGCGCTGGCGACCGGCCGCCCGGTCCTCGCTTCCCGGATCGGTGGGATTCCCGAACTGCTGACGGGAGAGTTCGAACGGTTCCTGTTGGAGCCCGGCGATGCCGGGATGATCGCCTCCGCCCTGGGGAGCCTCGTAGGCTGGCAGCAGCGTGAGCCCGAGCTGGCCGGCCGATGCAGCGCTCACATACGGGATCACTTCTCACTCGACCGGCTGGTGGAGGGAGTGGAGCGGTCGCTCATGGCGACCGCCCGAGAGGTACGAGGAAAGGTATCGGCGTGGACCTGAGGCAGATCGTACGTACTGTGCGCGCCAACTGGGTCGTCGCCCTGGTCACGTTCCTGGTGTGTGTGCTCATCGGGGCCGCCTTTGCTGTGCTGCCGGCCAAGCAGTATCAGGCAACGGTCGTGCTCCTGGCAGAGCCGCCGCCGGGTGCCACCGACCCGGGATCGGACGTCAGTGCGATCCAGATCGAGATTCCCCAAATCGTGGTGGAAGCGACCAACACGGGCGTTGCCAACCAGGCCAACGCGCTCGTGCCGGTCCGCTACAGGTCGGTGCCGGTCAAGCTCTCGGCCACCGGGGATCCCGCCTCGAACACGGTGACCATCACGGGCACGAGCAGCGATCCGGCCGCCGCCCAGGCCTATGCCAACGCTCTGGCAGCCAAGGTGTTGCAGCTGACGAACCGCGAGGCCACGACCACCCTGGTCCTGTCGGAGCTCGGTCCGGCGCAGCTCCCGACCACACCGACGAACCCTCGCAAGACGATCGCGGTGGCGTCAATCGCCTTCGGTCTCATCGCTGCCGTGTTCGCCGCGTTGGGGGCGGCCTCCCTGCGACGGCGGTTCGTCACTGCCGACGAGATCCGGGACCGGGTGGGACTGACCGTCCTGGGGGAGGTGCCGATGCTGATCCACCCCGGCGGCGGCCCGGCAGAGATCTTCGAATCGACCACGGACCAGCGCGCCCTCGAAGCGTTCCAACAACTTCGCAGCTCGCTCCACCTCATGTTCCAGGACGCCAACCCCAGCATTGCCGTGACGTCGTGGGATGCTCGAGAGGGCAAGTCCTCCGTCGCGTCCCATTTGGCGTGGGCACTGGCGGCGGCGGGTCGCTCCGTGGTGGCGGTCGACTGCGATCTGCGCAAGCCGGCGCTGCACGAGATCTTCGGGATCGCGCTTTCGCCCGGCGTCAGCGACTACTTCGCCTCGATCGGTCCCGCCGACCTGATGGCCCCGACGGGCAATCGCTACCTCGACATCATACCTGCCGGCGTACCGGGACGGCATCCCGCAGACATCGTGACGGCCGACGTCCCCGGGCTCCTGGGGGCTCTCCACGAGTCGGACCGGACGATCATCGTCGATTGCCCCCCACTATTGGGCGTCGCCGAGACCAGGATCCTCGTGGCCAAGGCTGACGCCGTGGTCCTCGTGGTCGACGCTCGGAAGTTCGACCGCGAGCATCTCGAGCAGAGCCTGGTGCAACTACGGGCCTCGGGGGCGAACGTGGTGGGCATCGTGCTGAACCGCGTCCGGCGGCGGAAGGTCGATGAGAGTTATGGCTACTCCGGGCCGCCGTCCGCGCACGAGGCCCGGACGAGGCGCCGCTGGCTCGCTCGATCCGGCTAGGGACGTGCGGCGCGAGTCTGAATTCTCGCCCGACGGCACGTCCGAGGGCGGCAAGCCCAAGAAGGCGAGCCTCGGTCGCAACGTCGTGACCAACTACGTCGTGATCGTCGTTCTCGTGGCGGTCGGGTTCATCACCACGCCGATCCTTACCCACCAGCTGGGCATCCTCCGTTACGGGGTGTGGGCGCTCATCGGTTCGATCATTCCGTTCCTCGAGCTGCTCGAGCTGGGCTTCGCCAGTGCCACCGTGGCATTCGTCAGCCGGCACCTCGAGCTGCAGGACGACGACAAGGTCGGTGCCACGCTCAACACCTCGTTCCTGTCCCTCTCCGTGCTCGGAATCGTCGCGTTCGCCGGCGTCGTCGTCTTTGCGATCTTCCTCCCCGACCTCATCACCAGCATCCCCAAGAGCCTGGTCGGCCAGGCGCAGTTCCTCCTCCTCCTCCTCGCGTTCGACATGGCGGTCTCCATCCCGATGGACACATACGGGGGGGCGCTGTGTGCCCTGCAGAGATTCGACCTCCTGAATTACAGCCTCATCGCGGTCATCGTGTTGCAGGCCCTCGGCTGGGTCGTCGTCCTGTGGCTCCACGGAGGACTGATCGCGCTCGGCGTCGTCACGGTCGCGATCAGTCTGGTGGGTCAGGTGTCGCGAGGAGTGATGGTGCACCGCCTCCTGCCGTGGTTCCATCTCTCCGTGCGACGCTTCGACCGCGGGCTCATCCGCGCGTTCACGGCGGCATCGGGCCTGTACTCAGTCGTGCAGATCGCCGACGCGGTGATCGGGCTGTCGGACGTCCTGATCGTCGGCGCCGTCGCGGGGGTGCGTGCCGCCGCCATCTACGCCGTCGCACAGCGGTTGGGACTACTTCCGTTGCGGATCGTCCAACCGCGGACGTCGCTCTTGTTCTCGAAGGCGGGACAGCTGGCCGCACGAGACAACCGGTCCGGTCTACGGGACAGCACCGACGAGGTCGTGCGCTTCGTCCAGTACGTGTCGATCCCCGCGGCTATTGCGTTGGGGTTCCTGGCCGGCCCGACCATCGAGGCATGGGTGGGTCCCCTCTACCGCGAAGCGGCGTCGGTCATCGGCCTGCTGTGCCTCGCCGCCGTCGTGCAGGCGTGGGCGCTGCCGCTCAGGAACGCGCTCAACGGCTCCGGTCGCCCGGCACTCTCAGCGGTCCTGTACGGCATCGAAGCCGTGCTCCATGTGGCCCTCGGCATCGCGCTGGCCTCCCGCTACGGTGCTCTGGGCATGGCCGAGGCCGCACTGGTCGGCGTGGTGGTAATTGAGGGGATGCTCATGCTGCCGATGTCGTACCGTCGCCTGGGCGATTCGTTCTCCCGCCGGGCATTCCGTGCCGTACGAACCCTGGGACTCCCCGTCCTCGTCACCGGCGCCCTCTCCTGGTTCCTCGGGCGCGCGGGCGGCCCGCTGTATGTCTTCACCGACACGCATGGCCGAATACTGGGGTTGACCGCTGTCGCCGGCGCGGCGGTCGGTCTCTTCGCCGTCTTCTACGCGTTCCTGCTCGTGTCGCTTCCTCCCGTCCAGCGGCAGCAACTGCTCGCTCGTTCCCGGGGCTCCTTGAGTCGGCTCACGGCCCGATCGCCCTAAGGTCCGGCTATGAGGGGACGGTCCCTGCTCGGACGCCATCGATCGAGCCCGGCCACGGGTCGGCGGTCGGCCGCTCAAGGAGTGCAGGCCGGTGGTCGACATTGAAGGGTGGGCGACCATCTCCCGGTCGGCATCGGCAGGTCAGAGCGCGCCCACCCGGCCGGGGGCGGGTGCACGGCGCGGACGTGACCATTCGCCTGGCTTCCTGAAGACAAGGGCATACACCGTGAAAAGATCGCACCATGAATGACCTCGTGCCAGACCCGCTCCGCCCCGCCGGAGCTCTCGGGTGACCAACGAGGTCCCCGCACCCAACGGTGTGGAGTCCGACGCGCTCTGGCTGGGGTCATCCGACAGGCCCATGTTCGCCTGGCTGGACGTTCCCGACGACGGTCTGGTCGCCGGCGTCGCCGTGATCTGCCCGACCATGGGGTTGGAGGCCGTGTATTCGGCCCGTGCTCTGCGCGACCTGGGGCGACGGTTGGCCGCCTCCCGGTGGGCGGCACTGCGGCTGGACTACGCCGCCACGGGTGACTCGGCCGGGACCTGGACCGATCCCGGCCTCGTGGCGGACTGGCTGTCCGGCGTCCGCAGCGCCATCGGGTACGCCCGTTCGCTCGGGGCACCGCGGGTCGGTGTGGTGGGCCTGCGGCTCGGCGCCACGCTGGCCGCCGCCGAGCTCGCCGCCGCCGGGGGCGTGGACGACCTGGTGCTGTGGGACCCGTGCGCGTCGGGTGGCAAGTTCCTCCGCGAGCAGCGCGCCCTGTGGGCCTTCCTGCGCGATCAGGCCACCGAGTGGGGGAGGCTGCGCGAAGGGGAGGCCTGGGGCTCGGGGGAGGAGAGAGGTGACGGGTCGTTTGAGGCACCCGGTGTCCAGTTCTCCGCCGCGACCGTTTCGGAACTGGAACCGGTCGCGATCGCCACGGGCGATCGCGACCTGGCCTCGCGGGAGCTGCTGCTGGCCCGCCGGGGGAGGAAGCTCGATCGCGGGCTGGCGGAACGGCTGGCGCTCCCCCAGGTGGAGACAGAGGAGGTGGCAGGTCAGGACGCGCTCCTCTACGTCGACGCCATCACACCCGAGCCGACGTTGGAACGGATCGTCGATTGGATGACCGAGCTTGGAGGGCGGGTCGTCCGGATCGAACGGCCGCAGCGCCAGGCCATGGCAGTCGTCCGGAGCGGTGGGCGGCCCGGCGTGCGCGAGCGACCCCTCGACATCGGCCCCGCGCACCTCTTCGGGATGCTGAGCGAATCGGAGGACCACGCCGACCCGTCGGCTCGGACCGTCGTCTTCCTCAACACGGGCCGGATCGGTCACCAGGGGCCGGCCCGCCTCTGGGTGGAGCTGTCCCGGTCGTGGGCGGCCGAGGGCCTGCGGTGTGTGCGGGTGGACCTGAGCGGGATCGGCGACAGCCCCACCAGGCCCGGTCGGACCGAGCTGGTCGAGTTCCCCGCCGACGCGCTCGAGGACCTGGACGACATCCGCCGGGCCGTCACCAGCGAGGGGGACGCAGAGCTCGTCTTGGTGGGTCTGTGCTCGGGCGGGTACCACGCCATCGAATCCGCGCTCGCCGCACCCGTCACCTCGGTCTGCCTGGTCAATCCCGCCATCACCTACTACAGAGGGATGCCGCACCCCGACCGGCGCTTCGAGCCCAACGAAGATGCCTCTGGGTTCAGCGACCGCGAGGCCTGGGGCTCGACGCGGCCCTGGATGTCAACCGCGATGTCGCGGCTCGCGCCGCTGCGGGACGCGGCGCGGCGGATCCCGGGGAGCTGGTGGGTCCTCAAGCGGCTGTTCGTGACGGCGAGCCCGGGGCGGATGTTCGAGCGCCTGACCCAGTCCGGAGTCGACGTCCTCGTCGTTACGGGGAGCGTCGAGGAGCGCAAGTTGTGTGACGGTGAGCGGCGTCGGATCAGAGCGTTAATCCGCAAGGGGCACTTCAGTATGGAGACCGTCCCCAATCTGGAGCACTCCCTCCTGGAGCGCACGGGCCGCGCCCGGGTGTCCGCGCTGCTGCACGCTCACGTGACACGCCGTGTCGCCGGCGTCGGGGGACCGGCCCCGGCCGGGCGCGGCGCCATCGGCGTCCGTCGTTGAGATCCCGCCTGCCGGATCAGGCCTCTGCTGGGTGGTGGCGTCTCCAGTCCGGATGCGGGACCGCGGTGACCAGCTCCGCGAAGCACCGGTCGATGCCCCCCGCCAGAGCCTTCGCGTCGGGACAGGCGACCGGGTCGGCCAGGATGCCGATCGTCAACTGGCCGTCGTAGGACAGCGCGGCCACGCCCACACTGAGATTGCCCCCCAGGGGCACGAGCGGGATGGCCTCGAGCATGCGGGCACCGAGCACGTAGAGCGGGACGTCGGGGCCCGGCACGTTCGTGACGACCAGGTTGACGAACGGCTGGTGGTGTACGAGATGGCTGGCAGCCGACAGTGCCGCGGACGGCAACGCGTCGAGCGAGGACAGGAGTAGGTGTGTGGCCAGTGACTGTGCGTGGTCCTTGGAGTCCCGTTCGGCCCGGGCCACCCCACGAAGTCGTTCGGCAGCCGGTGCGGCACCGATCGGGAGCCGCACGACCATGGCGGACACGTCGTTGCCCAGCCGGCGGTCGCCGTGGTGATCCGACCCGACCGGGACGAGCACCTGGAGCCGGCGTCCCTCCATCACCTCGCCCCGCGCCGAGAGAAGATCGTGGACTCCGCCTGCGATGGCCGTGAGGAGCAGGTCGTTCAGCGTCACGCCGAAGCGGCGCTCGGCCCGGCGGAGCTCGTCCATTGGTTGGCGGACGACGACGACCCGGCGGTCGAAGCCGACCGGAGCGTTCAGGGAGCAGTCGGGCGTGGCCGGCGACACGGAGAGCAGGCTGCGGAAGGCCGAGGTGTAGCGCGCCAGCACGTGACCCGCCTCGGACGGGTGCCACGCCGCGTGCCATCCATCCGCGGCGAGCGTCCGGGCGACCCCGGCGAGACGGGCGACCCCTTCGGTGGTGACGGCCACCCGCCCCGGGGCCGGAGCGGGCTGCCACCCGTCCGGGGCGTGCGGGGCCGGCGCGCGGGGCTCCAGGTCCAGCAGGACCGTGGCAAGCTCGACGCCCGCAAGGCCGTCCGCCATGGAGTGATGCAGCATCTCGAGCAGAGCGACGCGCCCGCCCTCGAGCCCGTCGATCAACCAGATATCCCAGAGCGGCCGGGTGCGGTCGAGCGGGCACGACATGAGCCGGGCGCAGACGTCGAGGAGCTGGGAATCCGTCCCGGGCTCGGGCAGCGCGGCCTGGTGGACATGGTCGGTGATGTCGAAATCGGGGTCGTCCACCCACACCGGTGCGGACTCGCCGAGCACCGGAAACCGGACGACCTTGCGCAGTTTCGGTACGAGGTGCAGCCGACTCCCCACTTCGGCCCGCACCTCCTCGAGACGCAGGCACCCGCGGGCGTCGTGCAACGGGCCGCCCTCGAAGATCCCGATGGAGCCCATGTGCATGGGTGTGTGGTCCGACTCCATGTAGAGGAACGACGCATCGAGCGGCGTCAAGGTGTCGGCGGTGGCTGTCATGTCGACCGCGGGGGACCCGGCAGCCGTACGGAGCAGACCTCGGCGAAGCCGTCCTCGATGCAGGCGGCGAGCTTGGGACTGTCGGGAACGGCCGCGACGTCGGCGGTAATGGTGATGCAGGCCCGGTCCGCGGCGGACACGAGGGACACGTTGAGCGCGGCCCCCGACGGCGGCGACACCGCGTAAATCCCCTCGACACCCATGCCCGCCAGGAAGGCCTGGAACGGCGGCCCGGGGATGTTTGTTATGCAGAAGTCGTCGCCCAGCAGCATGGAACTCCAGAGGTTGCGGGCCACGACGGCGGGCAGGGCGCTCAGCATGGTGGCCATGACGTCGCTCAGGCCGAGGCCCGGCGCGTGCTTCCACTGTGCCGCGTTCTTCCGCACCTCCGCCATGCAGTCCGCCACGTCGGAGTGGACGGGGATGACGAACCGTGCGGGGACGAAGTGATTCCCACCTGCCTCCTCCCCACCCCCGCGCACGTTCACCGGCATCAGCGCGCGGAAACCCGAGCTCGTCGCGCCGTGCTGCTCGTGATAGAGGCTCAGGCCGCGCACGACGGACGCCACGAACACGTCGTTCACCGTGCCGCCCCATGCTTTTGCGGCGCTCTTGAGGTTCGGGAGGTCGAGCTCAATGACTTCGACGTGACGCCGGAAACTGCGTCCCGTCATGATGGAGGAGATCGGCTTGCCCGCCGGAGCCATCAGCCTGGCCACCGAGGTACCCACCGCGGCAAGCTGGCCGAGCGAGCGAATGGGGTGTGTCACCACGCCGACGGCGCCGTTGACGAGGCCGGTCGGATCGGGCAGGAGCGGCAGACGCGGGAGCAGCGACCGGCCGGGCGCAGGGCTGGCCTCCGGCACTGTGTCCCTGTGCCCCGCCGGCGATGCCGGGCCGGAGGGGTCGAAGAGATGGGCCAGCACGGTCAGGCCGCCCACTCCGTCGATGAGAGCGTGGTGGACCTTTATGACGAGGGCGGCGCGGTCCGCGCCGATCCCCTCGACTAGGACGGCCTCCCATAGTGGTAGGGCAGAGTCGAAGCCGCTCGTGGCCATCGTCTGGGCCATGTCGAGGACGTCCCGCAGGCTTCCGTGCCCGGCCAGGCGCATGCGCCGCAGGTGGGTGTCGAGGTCGAAGGACTCGTCGGACACGAACTGCGGGCGACCCCGACCCGGGGCCCGGGTCACCGCCCGCGAGCGCAGGCGTGGCACCACCACGGTGAGGCTTGCGATCCGTGCCCGCACCTCTGCCCAGTCGGGCCTTCCATCGAGGACCATGATGGCCACGATGGTCGGGCGCATCACGGGATCGGCACTGATCGTCCACAGCAGTGCATCGGAGCCGCTCATGGTGTCGACGCTCCGCGCGCTCATCTCTTGTTCTCCCATGGCACAACCCCTTCTAGGAGCGATTCTGGGTTCAGCCGGGTAGGGGTCATAGAGCCGGAAGTCCCCAATTCGGGGCTCCGGGCGGCGCCTGGGGCCCGACGAAGTGTCTTTGGACCCTTCAGGGTGGCACGCGGTAGCCCTAGCATCGGTCGTGGCCTGACGCCGTGGGTCCAGGAACGGGGACCGTCTGGGGGGCATGGGGCTGCGGAGTTATGCGAAAGGGGATCAATCATGACCACGACAGCGGTGAGCGCACCGGTCCCCAAGCAGGGCCTGGCGAACGCCTTAGGGCGGCGCCAGCTCTACAAGTACCCCGACACATGGCCGCGGCTGGGCTACCTGTCGATCGTGGTGCTCACCACGATCATGCTCTATTACCTCTACTACGTGGAGGGGGCGGTCACGCCGCTGCTCCTGCCCTATTACCACATGTCGTTCCAGTACTTCTTGTATCTGCTCGTGGTCTCCAACGCCATCGGGGCCTTCAGCGCGTTCATCGGCGGCCTGTCCGACAAGATCGGCCGGGCCAACCTCACGATTTACGGGACGCTGGTGGTCGCGCTCATCCAGCTCTTCGCCATCCCGCACATCCACGACAAGTTCTGGTTCGCCGCCTCCTACTGCGTCATCGGTTTCGTCGAGGGTGTGATCCTCGTCTCGACCCCGGCCCTCATGCGCGACTTCTCTCCCCAGATGGGACGTGGGGTGGCCATGGGCTTCTGGGCGCTCGGTCCCACCATGGGTGCCCTGTGCGCCAGCCTGGTGGCCACCCACACGCTGAGCCACCTCGCGCCGTGGCAGGACCAGTTCATCATCTCGGGGCTGGTGTGCATGGGCGTGGTCGTCATCGCGTTCTTCTTCCTACGGGAGCTGTCCCCGCGGTTGCGCGACCAGCTCATGGTCTCCGAGCGCGAGCGCGCGCTCGTGGAGGCGCGCGCGAGGGGCATTGACGTCCAGAAGGCCACCGCGCACCCGATCCGCTCCATGATGAAGATCGACCTCGTGGCCTCGTCCATCGCGATCTCGGTGTTCCTCCTCTTCTATTACGCGTCGGTCAGCGTGCTCACGATCTACTGGGTGGTGACGTTCAACCGGACCACCCCGCAGGCCAACGGCATCAACGTGTGGCTTGCCGCGTCCCTCTCGATCGGACTGGTGGTCGCTGGGGCACTGTCGGACTGGGCCCGGGTCCGCAAGCCGTTTATGCTCGTCGGGGCGATCTGCACCATGGTGATGATGGGCTTCCTCATCGTCCAGACGGGCCACCCGCACACCGGCTACTACTCCAACGTCCTCGTCATCGTGCTGCTGGCGCTGTCGATCGCTCTCGCCTACGCGCCGTGGATGGCCAACTACACCGAGCAGGTCGAGTCCCACAACCCGGCGCTCACCGCATCGGGTCTGGCCATCTGGGGCTGGATCCTGCGCATCACTGTCGCACTGTCCTTCCTCGTGCTGCCCCACGTGATCACCACGTCGACCGTGTTGGTGGACAACCAGACGGCGGGCGCCACGTTGCAGACGATCCAGGCCGCGCAGCCCTACGCCCCGATCACGTCCACCTTGAAGTGCAATGCGACACCTGCACCGGCGGACGTCGTCACCAATTTGAAGACGACCGCCGAGGCACGACCCGAGCTCAACACCCTCGCTACCATCCTGCAGGTCTGCAACAGCACCCACAGCCTGACGAAGGCCCTCACGGCCGCCGGCGGTCTCACCAACCCCCACGTGCTGGGGCTGAACACCTTCAACCCGCTCGCCTTGGACATTCAAAACGGCAAGCCGGTGACCCAGGCCCAGATCGCTGGGGTCGCCAAGTATTCGCCGAACCTGGCCGGACTGCTGGTGGCCGCACAGAAGCTGGCGCCGGCGCAGAAGACCTCGCCCAACGAGTGGAAGAGGTGGTGGACGGTCTGCCTCCTGGGCGAGCTGGTGTTCGCCATCCTCGTCTTCTTCATGCGGGGGCGGTGGAGTCCTCGGGCGGCCCGGCGCGACCTGGCCGAGCACGACCGCATTGTCACCGAGGAGCTGGCCAAGCTGGCCCGGGAGCCCGCCCCGGTCGGGTAGAAGGGGGGCCGCGCCCCGACTACAGGGCGGCGGACCAGGCCGTGAGCTGAGATGCCAGCAGCGGCCAGCGGGCGAACAGGCCCTCCCCTGACGCCGCCGCGACCATGCGCTCGTTCCACTCGGCGTCCCCCCATGGGGGCTCGACCAGATGGGCCGCGGGAAGCAGGGCGGCCAGGTGCTCCGAGGTGGCCCTCGCGTGGTGGGGGTCGCTGGCGCCGCTGCGGAACACCAGCGCGGGCAACCCGAGTACGCGGACCTCGTCGTCGGTCACGCCGGGGACGAGCTCGCCGGGGCGGGGGCAGTAGGCCAGCATCCACTGCTCCAGGGTGGCGATGAACTCCTGAGGGTCCTGGGCGAGGAACCGCTCCCGGTTGGCGGGGTTGCGCTCCAGGACCTCGGACCACTCGGGCAGCTCGGGCACGGCCGCCATCCCGCCCCGCCAGGCGGCGGCGATGGACTCCCCGCAGTAGTGGGTGGCCAGGCTCAGCAGGCCGTAGGGGCCGCCGCTGATCCACCACAGGGCCAGCGCCTGGGCCACGTCGCCGTGGCGGGCCGCCGTGAGCAGCGACACGCGTGACCCGCCCGACCCTCCGGCGATGACGGCAGGCGCGAGGTCGAGCTCGCGCAGCAGCGCCGCCAGCACGTCGGCCTGCATGGCGGACTCGGAGCTACCAGCGAAGCACACGTCGGAGGCACCGGTGTTGGGTCTGTCCCAGACCAGCACCCGCTTCCCGGTCTCGGCCAGCGTGGCCGCCAGCTCGTGGAGTCCCGGGGTGTCCTTGCTGAAGCGTCCTCCCGGCGTGAGGACCCAGGGGTCGCCCTCGCCAACCACGTCATAGGCGATCCGCAGTCCCTCGATGTGCGCCACGGGCACGGCCGTATCCTACGTCGTAGGGTTGATCGTCGCCGCTGAGCTGGGAGGGACAATGGCTCTTGCACTGGACGGGCTGCGGGTGATTGATGCGGACACCCACCTGACTGAGGCTCATGACCTGTGGACCAGCAGGGCCCCCGCGAAGTACGCGGACCGCGTGCCCAGGGTCGAGGAGATCGACGGCCGCCCGATGTGGGTCGTCGACGGCGCCGAGCTCGGCTTCTCCGGCGGCGGTGGCGTCATCGACCGCGAGGGGGGCAAGGGGCGGGCCCTCGAGGCGCTCTACGAGTGGACGATCGACCGTATCCACCTCGGCGCGTACGACCCCAAGGCGCGGATAGAGGTCATGGACGACTCGGGCATCTGGGCGCAGGTCTGCTTCCCCAACTCCATCGGGCTCGGGGGCCAGGGCATCTCCGACGTGGTCAAGGACCCCGAGCTGCGCCTCCTGTGCGTGCAGATCTACAACGACGCCATGGC
>Ga0187883_10001140_pt1 | contig 16473 bp, 8 predicted proteins | sample June2016WEW_20_1_2_FD_132966 | JGI IMG/M metagenome (GOLD analysis project Ga0187883, IMG submission 132966) | Peatland microbial communities from SPRUCE experiment site at the Marcell Experimental Forest, Minnesota, USA - June2016WEW_20_10 | ecosystem: Environmental > Terrestrial > Soil >...
AGTAGAAAACCAGCGGCTTGCGGCCGCTACCCCATCCTTGGAATCGGTCGGGCAATTCCAGGTGGTGGACAGCTCAAGTAGCGCGGGGGGCGGCCAGGAGGCCGTCCAGGTTATCACCTCCACGAAATCAGGTACGAACCAGTTCCATGGCAATCTTTTTGCCTATAACGAGGTAGCGGCCTTGGAAGCTGCGAGTTACTTTGCTACCAGCCTCCCGAAACCCCCGTTCATCCGCAATGAGGACGGCGGGTCCTTGGGCGGCCCGATAAAGCGCGACAAAGTATTTTTCTTTGCCAGCTTTGAGGGGTACAAGTATGTGTCTTCAGTAACTTCGGAGACAGCACAGCCCACACCGGCGCTGCTGCAAGGGAATTTCAGTGGGCTGCCGGCCATTACGGATCCTTCAACGGGTCAACCGTTTCCAAACAATCAAATCCCTGCAAACAGGATCAGTCCGATCTCAAGCTATTTCTTTAAATATTTCGATACTCCGAACCTGGCTTCTACAGCCGCAGGCGGGCTTGGGACAAACTACATCGCTAACATTCCGGGCGTACTGGATGACCAGCGATACCAGGGGCGCGTCGATTACAACATAAACGAGAAGAATACGCTTTCGGTTCGGTATTTCTACACTTTCCAGGTTCCACAGGTTTACAATTGGGGCTCGACGGAGAAGATGGGTTCCGTGCTCTGGCCCGACACAAATCACAACCTTGCGATCAACTACACCCACATACTTACCCCGAAATTGGTAAACCTGGCAACGTTCGGTTGGTCGAAGGAGTGGGATACGTTAAGAGCGCAGAACTACAATTTTGATACGCACAGCGTCATTCCGGCTGTCCCGGCCTCCTTGCCCGGTAACGCCGGACTCCCCACCTTCACAATCTACGGGTTCAACGGTGTCAGCGACTGGTCAGGGAGCGGAGATCTAATACCGACTTATGAGTTCCACGACACACTGACCTGGGTGAAGGGTTCACACACCGTAAAAGGTGGCTTCGACTGGTATCGTTGGCAGTTCTATGATTATGGCAATGGGAGCGACGCGCACGGAGCGTTCACGTTCACTGGGCGGTATACGGGCAATGCCTTTGCAGACTATTTGCTGGGTGATATCTCTGCGGACGGCTACCCACTTGGACCTTCTGAAGGTACCCCAACAGAGGATCGGTATGCCGGCTGGATACAGGATAGTTGGAAAGTAACGCCGCGGCTGACTGCGAACTTTGGTCTTCGCATCGACTTGCCCACGCAATTTGTTAATACGGGTGCAGGTCAATGGAACACCAACTGGTATCCAAATACTAACCAAGTCGCTGTGATCCAAGGTACGTACAATCCGGCCCTCTGGGGCAATCTCCCGATTGTAACTGGCAGCAGCGCCGGGCTAAACCTTAGTAATTACGCCACCAGCACCAGCCGGGAAGTGGCGCCTCGTGTGGGGTTGGCTTATTCGCCCCTCGCGAATAACCGCCTGGTGCTTCGAGGCGGATACGGAATGTATTACACTCCCATGCCCTCGTCATATGGCCCCAGTTGGGATGGAACCGGGAATCCTCCCTTTGCAGGTACATTTTCATTCGAGCCCGCGGAGGGGCCTACTCCCACAGTCACATTCGCCAACCCCTTTCCCAGCGGTACAGGAGGGGTTCCGCTCAGCGGGATTGGCCTTACCGCCGGTCAGCAGCATTACCAGTTGCCTTTAAGCCATGAATGGAACGCCACGGTCGAGTCGCAGATTTCGCCACACACTTCGGTGCGTGCGACTTATCTGGGTAACGAGACTGAGCATCAGTACTTTACATTCAACATCAATGACCCTGTCCCGGCGCCCGGTCCTGTGCAGCCTCGCAGACCCTATCAGCCGTGGTCAGCTATTTCGTACTATTCGTCGGGCGAAACGACTAACTGCCAGGAACTTCAGTTGTCGCTACTGCGGCGCTTCTCATCTGGATTGTCATTTGATGTCGAGTATTCGTGGACCAAGTGGTTTACGAACGGGGCATATGGCCAGGCCACGCCCACGGACAACCAAAACATACGCCTCGATCGTGCGCCGTATGCCTTTATCGCGCCATCCTACCTGGTGGCCAACTACGTTTATGAGCTGCCATTCGGTAAAGGGAAACACTTCCTTTCCACTGCGCATGGCGCGCTAAACCAAATCGTCAGTGGCTGGCAGACGGCTGGAATTATCACGATTTCCGACGGCAAGCCGTTCTCAGTAACGTTTGACAGCAGCGTGGAGGGATGGCCCAGCAACCGTGCAGACATTGTTGGCAATCCTCACGTCAGCAACCCTTCGCATCAGCAATGGTTTAATCCGGCTGCGTTTGCTGTGCCCCAACCGTACACCTTTGGAGACTCGGCTCCTAATTCTCTCTACGGACCGGGGTTCAGTAACTGGGACATGGGGATCTTCAAGATATTCCCTCTGAGCGAACGAATCCGCCTGCAGTTCAGGGCGGAGCTCTTTAACTGGCTGAACCACCCCAGCTTTGGTAACCCAAACAGTGACATCAGTGTGCCCTCGCAAGTGGGCCAAATCATTTCCACGTCAAGCAATCCGCGGTCTGTACAGTTCGCCTTACGGTTGGACTTTTAACCGAACCATCATGAGCGTGCCGGTTTGTAAGATCGGCACGCTCATGACCTATTCAAAAACTAATCAGGGAAGCCACTCTCCCCCCACCGAACGAGGCTGGGCATGTCTCTCAGCTTTTGCCGAACACCGGAATGCCGGAGGACTTTGTAGTGAAAGGGGCAACGCGTGACCGGGAGCCCACCTTCTCGCGTCTGCATCCTGACCAGCGGTCCGGTTGTTTGGCTCGCGCATTTCGCGATTGACCTTTGAACGAAAGTAGGCTAGCAGCATTGACCTATACAGATCGCCGCAAAGGGCGGCGGAAGGCCTCGAAGCCGATGACGGCAAGTTCGCTACGGCCGGAAAGCCTGTTGTGGCAGCCGCCTTTAAACAAGCGCAGGAGGATGGGGACATGAGAATGACTTCTTCTTCGACTGTTGCAGTGCTGGCCGTGCTTATCTTGGCGCCAGTTCCCTCCTTGGAGGGAAAACAGGAAAGTGGTACGGCCCCCCACTTCGTGTTCAGTTGTGAGGCGAACAACGATCTGTATGTGGCGTGGCAGCAGACTTCGAACGTCTCTGTCCCCCGCTACGGAAGCGCCGCTGAGGCGGTGGAAGCGGCGCCGCCCGGCGCTGGCGTCCTGATCCTCGCGGATGGCTACCCGGATCGAACCACGCCTCTCGATGCGGAAATGTTCAAGCTCGCAGCCCGTAAAGGGCTGCGGCTGTACGTTGAATTCCCTTCCTTTCTGCCGGAAACAGAATTGGGCGAAGCGCGCGAGATCAAGTGGGAGCGTGGAGTGGTATCCTCGGATCTGTTCGGCCCATCGCTCCGGAAGATGCGAATCCTTGCCATTCACAGTTGCCGGTTCCTTCCCGTGACTGCTGAAAATCCACTTGCGGTCATGGCGAAAGTGGCGGGCTACGATTACGCCTCGTTCGGGCTACCCAAGGAGACGTTTCCCATTCTATTTGAACTGCCCGCCGGCGGTTCAGGATCAGCTCGGGTGCTCGTGTCAACAACCAAGCTCAGCCAGTTTATTACCGCTCGTTATGGGCCTCGGGATGCCTGGGGCCCGATTTGGCGGATGATCCTCACTTGGCTACAGCCCGGCGGCTCATTGCCGGCGCTTGAATGGTTGCCCACTGTGCGGCCTTCATACGGCGCTGATGAGAAGCTTCCCCAGGACTTCGAGACGCAATCCTTGCAGCGTGGAATCGAGTGGTACTTCAAGGCGCCACTGCTGGTACACCCTTCCTGGATGGCGAAGTACGATAAGCCGGCCAACCGAGAGGAACCGACAGCGGAGTGGCCCTATGGCCATCGCATCGCCTTAATGCCGAACGCCGAGGAGGGTGTCGGTGACGGCAGCCTGGGAGTGCTCGAGGGATTCACGTCAACCATTCTCCTCGACGGCACGCAACCACTCCGCTGGTGGAGACGAGACGATTGCAACGGCGAAGTGGCGGGGACCCTGGCGCTCGCCGGTGTGGCGCTCGGCGGCGATCGCTACCTGCGGGTAGCAGGCAACATTGGCGACTACATCTATTTCAAGTCCGTCATGTCGCTCGGCAAGCGCGCCGATCCCCACGACCCGGCGTATGGACTTTTTGGCTGGAACGACGTCCCCAACTACTGGGACAAAATGGAGGGTTTCGGAGTCTATTACGGTGACGATAATGCGCGAGGCATGCTTGGCATGATGCTGGCCGCAGCCGCTTTGAAAACTGACCGGTGGAATGAGCGTCTGGCCAAGGGGTTGGTTGCTAACCTCCGTCTGACCGGCCAGCTTGGATTCCAGCCGGACCGCCTTGACACTGAACCGCTCGAAAAGAACGGCTGGCGACACTATTTCGACAGCCGCGAGAAAAGTCTCGCGCCAAATTACCAAGCCTATGTTTGGGCCAGCTTTCTCTGGGCCGCTCGCCATGGCGGTTGTCCTCTGTTTCTCGATAGGACCAAGAAAGGCCTCGGAATGATGATGGAAGTCCATCCCAAAGACTGGGTGATAGGGATGGGCGAGGGGGCGAGGGCTGTGCGCATGGGAGAGGCGCGCATGCTGTTACCCCTGGCGTGGCTGGTGCGCGCGGAGGACACCGCGCAACATCGGCAGTGGTTGCGGCAGGTCACGGAAGACTTACTCTCCGTGCAAGATGCCTGTGGGGCCATCCGCGAAGAGTCGGGCGATCCCGCGTCCACCGCGCCCCTGATCCCTTCCAACGACGCTTATGGTACAGCCGAGGGCAGCCTCATCCAGCGCAATGGCGATCCCGCCACCGACCTGATCTACACGGCGAACTTCGCGTTCCTGGGCTTGCACGAAGCTGCCGCAGCCACGGGCGACCGTTATTACAAGGACGCCGAGGACCGCTTGGCGAACTTCCTCTGCCGGGCTCAGGTGAAGAGCGAAAAGCACCCGGAATTGGACGGCGCCTGGTTCCGCGCGTTTGACTTCAAACGCTGGGAGTATTGGGCCTCGAACAACGACATTGGCTGGGGGGCTTGGTGCACCGAAACCGGATGGATGCAGAGTTGGATCACCGCAGTCCTGGCTATGCGCCGGATGAATGCCTCACTTTGGGATTTGACCTCGCAGACCACGATAGCGCCCTATCTCGAAAAATACGGCCAAGAAATGCTGCCTTGAGGATGGCCCGAGGCAAACGGAAGAACACACACTGGGCATTGCGAGAGCCTTCGCGAAAGCGTAGTCAGGAGGGTTGAGGTAAGCGACGCCCATGAAAGTTGGCCATGCGCAACGAGATATAACCCCTGAGCCAGGGGTCACGCTGAGCGGGTTTGTTTCCCGGGGCAATAAACCTTCCACGGGCGTTGATGACCCTATTTGGGTGCACGCGCTAAGTGTGGAAGACCACGGGGAAGTGCTGCTGATTCTCGTCTATGACCTGCTGGCCATGGGCGAAGAAATCACCGCGGAGATAAACTCGACCGTTCGGAAGCTGTCTCGCGGCGCTGGTTTGCAGGTAAAGCCGGCGCTCTGTTGCACGCACACGCACAGTGCGCCGGCCGCCATCAAGCTGATTGGCTGCGGAATTCCTGATCGCAAATATTGGGATCTGTTGGTAAAGGCTTCGTCGGAAGCTGCCCGTGAGGCTCTGGCCAATATGCGTCCAGCCTTGCTCCGCTATCTCACGGTTCCAATTCCAAATGTGAGCCACAACCGCCGCTCCCTGCTCGAGGACGGCCGGGTAGTAATGAGCCGCAATCCGGCGACTCCGATTATCAAAGTCGGACCGACTTGGGACCGGTTGCTGCTCGTCCGTTTTGAGGATGAGACAGGGAACGGGATTGCCGGGATTGCGAATTGGGCGGCGCACCCTGCTGTCGTGTGCACCCAGAATATTTCGGCCGACTACCCCGGTGAACTGCGACGCCGGCTCTCCCTTGCGTTCGATGTTCCGTTCATCTACCTGCAGGGCGCCTGCGGAAATATCAATTTGGCCTTCCGTCAGATGGTACGGGAGGAGATGCTCGAGAATGTCGACAAGGTGATGAATTCGCTCTCGATCGTCGCCTGGCCTCCCGCCCGACGGGCCAATGCGTCCTCTCTGCTCAGTCGCACCGTTCGCCTTGCCTATGCGCCTGTTCCGAGAAAGGACGAGTTGGAAGCGTTCCGGAATGGAATGCAAATGATCGCCGGAGCCGGCTCAGGGTCCCCTTCGATCATGTCCATCCTGGCCAACATTTTGAATGTGGAGCCCGGCGAGCAGCCTGATCCCGCGATGACGAGGTTCATCGCAGCAGCTCTTAGCCAATGGAGTCGGGAATTGCTGGAAAAGTACGACGACGTCCCCACAGGCGCCGATCTGGCGATCAAGGTGTGGAGGCTTGAACCCCTGGCCTTCTGTTTCATAGCCGCAGAGGTCTTTGTCGAAACGGCAATTCAGCTTCAGGAGACCTTTCCCGGCAGGGTGATTACAGTGGTGGGCTATGCGTCTCCTCTGGTGGGCTATTTACCGACCGATGACGCCCTCCTCGAGGGTGGCTATGAGGCAGAATACGCCTACCGTTTCTATGGTCGTCCCGCGCCCTATGCGAAGGGGTCGGAACCCGCTGTTGTGGAGGCGCTCCGGAGAGCCCTAGCGTCAGGTCTGGGAGGTCGAGAAGGGCAAAGGTGATATGCGGAGGCCTGGCACCATGAGACGTGGCGGGAAGACGAAGTTGGCCGGCAGACAGGGCGGCGGCGTGGAACTCGGCGGGCTGTCACTGGAAATGCTGAGAGATCAGTACCGGCAGGACCTCTTCGACGATTTCTTGCCGTTCATGGAAAAGTACGTCATCGACCACCAATACGGCGGATTCATGTGCGATATCGACGAAAACGGGAATCGCCTGAGCGCGAGGAAAGAGACGTGGTTCGAAGGCCGGGGAATTTGGGTTTATTCTTTTCTCTACCGAAATTTTGGCAAACACCCGGAGCACCTCGAGGTCGCGAACAAATCACTCCAGTTCATTCTGAAATCGAAGCCTCAGGACACAGACGCGTTGTGGCCCGAGCGATTTTCTCGAGAGGGAGAACCGCTTACTCCTCCCGCCACCTCCATTTATGGAGACCTTTTTATTGCCGAAGGTCTCGCCGAGTATTCTCGGGCCAGCGGAGAAGAGAAGTACTGGGCTATAGCAAAACAGATCATACTAAAGTGCGTACGAATCTACGACTCCCCGGGCTACGAACCGAACATCGTCGCCAGCTACATGGCCCCCAAGGCTTTGCCCTTTCCCGGCGCCAGGATCCAAGGCGTTTCCATGGTGCTCGTTCGAATTATCAGCCAGATGCTCGAAGTAAGAGAGGATGACGAACTGCTGGGGGTTGTCTCTCACTGCGTGGATGCCGTGTTGAACCACCATTACAACCCGGAATTTTCCCTCAATAACGAATTTCTCAACCATGACTTCTCCCGCCCCGACAATGAATTGGCGCAGTTCGTTTACACCGGCCATGCCATCGAGACGCTTTGGATTTTGCTCTTTGAAGCTGCACGGCTCGAAGACACGAAGCTCTTCCAGACCTGCGCAGAACGCTTCGAGAGACACGTCGAGGTCGCATGGGATGACGTATACGGAGGGGTCTTCCGCAGTCTGAACAGTGTGGAGCAGAATCTTTGGACGCTGGATAAGGTCTTGTGGGCGCAGGAAGAAGTTCTTATCGGATCGCTCTTCCTTTACGAACTGACGGGCAATGCGTGGGCAGGTGATATGTTCGGGAAAATGTTTAAATACGTGCACGAAAAATACCCACGCAAACAGCACGGTTCGCCGCTGTGGAAGTCTGCGGCGGACAGAAAAGTAGCCCCCCAGTCGCATTTCACGTCAGAAGCGCGTTCCACCCTGCATTTGGGCGCGCTGGAACACTACCATCACCCACGGCACCTCATGCTTAATCTGATGTGCATTGAGCGTATGATCCGCGCAAGCGAGGGGACTACGGGCCCCTCTGGCGGGTTATCGTGGCACTGAACTTCAGGTTGGCCCGGCGAACGCTGACCTAAAGGTCGGCGCTACAAGCGTCTTCGCTTTTCCGGTTGGTTGTACATGCGACTATCGCCTCTGGATATTTTGATTGTTGCCGCTTACATGGGAATGATCGCCTACATTGCCTGGCGATCTCGCAAGTTCGCCGGCAAGAGCCTGGAGAACTACTTTCTGGGCGGACGTAATATGCGCGGGTGGATGGCGGGAATTTCCTATGCGGCTTCGATGATGAGCGCCGACTCCGCCGTGGGCTACGGCGGAATGGCGGTGGTTACCGGTCTGTTTGTTTGCTGGTTCTACCTTGCACGGTTCGGCCTCGCCTTCTTTATTGGCGCCGTGCTTTTCGCTGTCTACTGGAAACGCTTGAACACCTTTACCACCCTGGAGTTCTACGAGTTGCGATTCAGCGGCAGGCCCGCCAACCTGATGCGTTCCTGGCTGGCCATTCGGAGCTCGTTGATTGCCATGGTTGCCTGGACGGCGATCGCGCTGCTTGCCTCCGCTAAGATCGTCGGGCCGGTACTCGGCCTGAGCAAGACCCAGACTCTCCTGCTGGTCCTTCCCGTCACGATTGCCTATCTCTACGTATCAGGATATCTGGGTGTTGTACTCAGCAATCTGATTCAGGTGGTCGTTATCGTCGTTGGAACGCTGGTGCTCGCCCTGAAGGTCTTGTGGGCGGTGGGCGGGCCGCACAAACTCGGGCTCTCGCTCACCTCGCAGTTTGGAAAGGAAGTTCTTGCCAACCTGCCTCCGGCCCACCACGCTTATCTCCCCTTCATGGCCGCGCTGGCATGGCTTTTGGGCACCAGCATTGGCTATGGCGGCGATGCGGCGCCGATGAGCGGGGCAGTGGAAGGTCAACGTATCCTCTCCACGCGTTCTCCTCGAGAAGCCTGTCAAATGTACCTGGTCGCAACGGTCAGCTTGTTCACTATGGTCTGGCTGGTTAGCGTACCCTGCCTTGGCGCGGTCATCCTCTGGCCCCAACTTCGCAGCGGCCAGGTGGATCGCGAGCTTGCTTACGGAATGTTGATGGTCCGGTTCCTGGGTCCAGGATTATTGGGATTGGTCTTTGTGGCCATGCTGGCGGGGATCATGGCAGTGGTCGGCGATAATCTGAATTTCGGGTCGCAGATCTTAATGAATGATATTTACAAGCGGCATTTTGTGCGGCACGCGTCAGAAAAACACTATTTGCTGGTTGGGCGAGTCTGCATCTTCATCATTTTGGGCCTAGCTCTCTTGGTCGTCTACCGGGTGCATTTTCTTTTTGACGTGGCCATCTTCATGGTGGGTTTGGCCACCGCAGAGATGTCTGGAAATTGGGCCCAGTGGTGGTGGTGGAGATTCAACGGCTGGGGAAGAGTAGCCGCTTCCTTCGGTGGCGGAGCGATCTACGTGGGGATGGTGCTCTTCTTCCCACAAATGAAATGGTGGACCAGGATGTACCTGATCATGCTGATCAGCACTCTGCTTTGGGTGATCACTACCTTGCTCACCTCGCCCGAACCAAGATTGCTGTTGGAGACCTTTCACGCGCGAGCCCGGCCGATGGGATGGTGGGGGCCATTTCGTTCCCAGGATGCCACTCCGGCTACGGACGGCGGCCGTGGCGCAACCGAAGTCTTCGGCTCAAAGAAAATCGGCAAAGGCCTCCTCATCGCCGCTTTTGGCGCTATTTCAGTGATGTGTTACATCGTTGGGATATCGAACCTCTATGTTGGACGGTTCCTGTTAGGCGCAGTTCAGATGGTAGCGATGATCATTCTAGGGTTCCTTTTCTGGCGTCTTTTCTCAGCTTATGTCGTAACCCTTACGTCTCCTGACGAAGCGGGAGGCATCACTCCGGCAGAAGAAACAAGCCTGCGGGAACAATTGGGTCTGCACAAGCTTTTGATGTTTGGCTTGGCAGTGCTTACCTCAGTACTGCTGGCTGATTTTCTGTTCTTTAGCGTAGGGTCCGGGCGATGGCTCATCTTGTGCGCGGCGCTGCTGGCAGGGGGTCTGGTATGGAAATTGCGCCGATAGGTCAGCCCCCAATCGCTTCGGCGAAACTGCGCGGTAACAGAGCAGCATAGCCACAGCGGTCGGCGCTGTTGCCGTGGGCGCTTCCGCGATCGCCGTGTTGGCCATTGGGCGGCTGGCCATTCGGCGGATCATCGTGGAAGAGGCCAAATTCAAGTCACTCGAAATTCAGGATCTGACGGTGACACGCCTTCGGGCGAATGAGGTCATCGTCAGCAAGGCGCTTCGTCTGCCGGGACAAGGCCTTCATCCCGGAAGCGCTTAAGAGATTTGCCGACGAGTTATGCATAAGCGGTAAGGAAACGGCAGTATGGTCCCTAAAACGGAATCGAAGTCACAAGCGGGCCTGTCCGATTACCTGGCGGCAGAGCGTACCCTGCTGGCCTGGATTCGCACCGGCTTGGCACTGATGGGTTTCGGATTTGTGGTGGCTCGTTTCGGGCTCTTCCTGCAGCAAATCCAGGCCATCCACAATTCGCCGGAAGCGCAATCTTACGGATTATCGCTCTGGTTCGGCACCGCGCTGATCGCGGCGGGGGTCGTCGTCAATCTCTTTGCCGGGTGGCACCACGTCCGTTTGGTACGGCAACTGCATCGGGGGGACACGACACATTCCCATCTGTCTACCGTGGCTGTAGTGATTGCGTTCTTTCTGGCGCTGGTCGGGCTTGTCATGGTGATCTACCTGATTTCGGTCCGAAGTTCGACCGGCTCCAAATCTCAAACTCCGAAGGAGGTATCGATGACGCCCAATAGCGACAACGGAATCGTGAACGTTCCCAGCCACCAGTCGGTGGATCAAACCCTAGAGAAGCTTCAAGCGATGCTGCGGGCGAAAGGTGTGGCCGTGTTTGCGCTGATCGATCACAGCGGTGAGGCGGCAAAGATCGGAATGAAGATGCCGCCTACGAAGGTGCTGATCTTTGGAAACCCCAAAGCGGGGACTCCTCTGATGGTGGCAGCGCCCAGCCTTTCCATCGATCTTCCTCTCAGAATCCTGGTCTGGGAAGATAACCAAGGCAAAGTCTGGATTTCCTACAACACTCCCGAATACCTGCAAAAACGGCATGGCGTGCCGCGGGAACTAATGCAAAACATTGCCGTGGTGGAAACGCTGGCAGCGAAGGCCGGCGAATAACTAGCGTACAAAGGGCAGGATCTTTCAATGCGCTCGCTTAATGAATGGGACTCTGCGGCCCTTAGTGCGAGGTATTCGTGCGCGGGCATTGATAATAGAGGAATTATTCAATGCAAAAACCGCAGAGTTTGAAAGGCACGAACTCTGCGCTACCCGCAACCCAGGTGGACCCGACGGTGGCCCTCCGTTGTGAATAGCAAATTCCGAACCAAGCACCTTCACCTATAATTCTTCCTTCCTTCATATGGCCTTCAACTAATCCTTTTAGACTCTCGCTTGAGGTAGCCGTGTCGTTCGAGAACAGCGAACTGGGAGCGGCATCGCGAAAGCCCTTCCAGGGGAAGGTCTCACATGCATACCGAGTCGAGCCGCCAGGGGCCCGTCCTGAAACTCAGCTTCCGATGGGAGTCCACAACTCAATCGAAGTTGTTGCCCGTTGTCAGCGGGGCGCTGGAGCGTGTTCTCCTTTTCGATCAGCTCAGTGCTCTTTACGAGCGGGCTCTTAACCTTGAAGACAGCCGGGCCTTCCATGAAAAACTCCTGCAGGAGCTTGGAGTTCATTACGAGGTATCGCCAAGCGACTTGGCTCGCATCCCAAAGGATGGCCCTGTGGTAGTCACCGCCAATCATCCCTTCGGAGCTGTCGAGGGGATCATCCTGGCCGCGGTCCTCCGCTCGGTGCGGCCCGACGTGAAAGTGATGGCGAACTTCCTCTTAGGGGGTATTCCGGAACTGCGGGACCTTTTCATACTGGTGGACCCCTTCGCGCGCCAAACCTCCACGTATGCAAACGTGAGAGGCCTGCGGGAAGCGCTGACTTGGCTGAAGCAGGGCGGCATGCTGGCCGCGTTCCCGGCGGGAGAGGTTTCGCACATTGATTTTCCGTCCCGTACCGTGACCGATCCTGAGTGGAACGATTCGATTGCGCGGATCATCCGTGCCACAGGCGCCGGTGCTTTACCGGTCCATTTCAGCGGCGCGAACGGAATTGCCTTCCAGATATTGGGGCTTGTTCACCCGCGCCTGCGGACCGCACTACTCCCGCACGAGTTTCTAAATAAACGTGACAAGACCATTGGTCTGAGAATTGGAAGCCCCATAGCCTTTGATCGACTGGCAGCATTTAAGCCCGGCCGCGAGTTGATCCAGTACCTTCGCCACCGGACTTATGCCCTGGCAACAGACAACGCGCCGGACAACGAATCGCTTCAGCGCCTGTGGCCGCACAGACTACGGAAGGCCACCCAGGCGCCGATTGCCCCGGCAATTCCCGGCCCGATGCTGAGCGAGGAGATCCAAAGCCTGCCGTCTGAGCAGCGACTCGTGGCAGGTGGCGAATTGGCGGCCTATTATGCGCGAGCCGGCCAGATCCCGCTGACCTTACAGGAAATTGGGAGATTGAGGGAGAGCACATTCCGCGCGGTAGGCGAAGGCACTGGAAAATCACGCGACTTGGATGAATTCGACTCCAGCTATATTCACTTTTTCTTGTGGAATCCTACCGCCGCTGAACTGGTGGGCGCCTACCGGCTGGGTCCCACCGACGAGATTATGCCTGCCTCCGGCTTCGAAGGGCTTTACACCAGCACTTTGTTCGAGTTCGCTCCCGGCTTCCAGGACCAAATCTCCTGCGCGCTCGAGATGGGAAGATCCTTCGTCCGCCCTGAATACCAACGCAGCCTGGGAGCGCTTCCCTTGCTGTGGAGAGGTATCGCCAACTTCGTTGCTAAGAATCCCAGGTACCGAGTCCTCTTTGGCGCCGTAAGCATCAGCAACCGATATCAGCCCCTTTCGCAACAGCTCATGGTGTCGTTCCTGCGATCCCACTACGCTCTCAGCAGTCTATCGGGAGCTGTCAAGCCCAGAACTCCGTTTCGCCCCTCGAGGGATCGAGACCTTCCGAGGCAGACCCTTGAACTGATCGGCGACAATCTCGACGAGCTCTCCACAATAATCTCCGACATTGAATCGAATTGCACAGGCATTCCCATCCTCATCAAGCATTATCTCAAACTGGGTGGGAAGGTTCTGGGTTTCAACGTGGACCCGAGTTTCAGCAATGTGCTTGACGCACTCGTGCTTGTCGACCTCGCACAAACTGACCCGAAGATTCTGGCACGCTATATGGGGAGGGATCAGGCGACAGAATACCTCGCCTTCCACCAGGCAGTGGAGCTCGTCGCCACTTAAGTGCACGTACGGCCCAGCAACGCCCAGCACGTCCTGGGGCCCGGTCCGATCTTCTGTGCCGACGGAAGCCCTAATTCAAGACGGCGCCGGTCGAAGGCGCGCAGTGACAACTTGTCATTGCGCTCTCTCCCCCGACTCATTTCACGACGGTCTCACTTTCGGACGCTTCAGTCCCAAATGCGGACAGCCATAGTTTATAACCTGTTTCACGGCCAATGATTATTCAACCAGATACAGTTAAACTCGCGTGGCAAAGGAATTGCTCTCGCCCACATTCTTGTTTGGGCTGGCCCCGGCGCTCGAATGCACCAAGCCGGACCTGCTTACGGCTTTAAAGTCCGGAGGCGCCGCTCCCAGCAAGCACCGCCGATTCCTGGGAAGGAATGCCCTGGTGATCGCGCAGGTGGCGGGCTCGCTTTTGCTGCTGGTCTTTGCCACGCAGATTTTTCGCGGGGCTTCGGTCCTTCTCTCCTCCCCTTTGGGTTTCCGTTCGAGCAATGTTCTCACCGCCGGCTTTAACCCCACGCTGGCCCGCGACTCGATGGAGCAGACCAAGGAGTTCTACCGGCAGCTGCTCGACCAGGCTCGGACCCTTGCCGGTGTGAAGTCCGCGGCACTCTCGGAGGCCGTTCCCATGATTCAAACCGCGGCACAGTCGCAGTTTGGGGGCATTCATTCGACGCGGGTCATCCCGGAAGGCGTCCAGTTGCCCAGCGGAACAGAGGCGGAGAGCTTGCTCTCGAATGTCGTCAGTGATGGCTACTTCCGCACCATGGGAGTGCCCATAGTGCAAGGCCGCGATTTCCTCCCGAGCGATCGTGCGGATACCCCGCGCGTGGTGATTGTCAATGAGCAGCTCGTCCGCAACTACTACCCGAACCAAGACGCCATCGGAAAACGCCTGAGACTGAATGGCACGGACGGTCCCTTCACCGAGATTGTCGGGGTGGCGAAGCAGAGCACTTACCTTAACCCTATCGAAGCCCCTCAGGGGTACCTCTACCTGCCCTTGGCCCAGAACCCTACCGCTGCCCTGACCTTGATGCTTGAAACCGAGGGACCTCCCGCCGAAGAGGCCGGACGGTTGCGAGACTTGGTCCGGCGCTTGGATGCCAACCAGCCGATTTTCGCCGTGCGTTCCATGCAGGACGTCTATGACCTGACCGTGAAACAGCGGATGGATATCATTCGCGAAATCATCGGGGGGTTGGGTCTTCTCGGGTTGGTGCTGGCTCTGGTCGGCCTTTACGGCTTGATGAGCTACTCGGTAAGCTTGCGGCATCGCGAAATCGGGATCCGTATGGCCATCGGGGCTAACCCAGCCGCAGTGGTCAAGATGGTGCTCCGGCAGGGCATGGTGCTGGCCGCAGGCGGAGTCGCGAGCGGCCTGCTACTCAGCCTGGCCGCGAGTAAGCTGACGGCGGCCTTGCCCGGCGGCCACGGCTTTTACCTCCCTCTCATCGTGCCCGTTACCGTGTCCCTCCTGGCCATCGCGGCGCTGGGCGCCTACATGCCTGCACGACGCGCCTTCCGAGTCGATCCGAACATTGTCCTGCGGCAGGAATAAGCGTCCGCGTCCATCAGCCAGTCTGTAGGCTAGCATGCAGGTGCGTAGACGCCGTCGCTGAACACGACACCGCCGCTGTGGACGGGTGCTTCGTCGAGGCGGATGCCGAACCGGTCGAGCGCCGGCTTGAGAAACGCGGCCGCGTTGCTCGTCACGGCGCGCTCCACCGTCTCGCGTGGAACGCCGCACCCAATCGCGACGTTCATGCACCCGATCAGCGACGTGCAGGAGCCGCTCAGAGGGTCTGTGTACGGGTAGCCCGCTTCGTTGAGGCGCACCTCAAACGTGCGGCCCCATAGCGGGTGCGTGGTGGAAGGCGGCGCGCCGATCAGCGGGCTTTCGTCCGCCACGAGGATCACTTTGTCGGGGCCCTTGCCGTCGGCCATCAGCTTTACTGCGTACCCCGGAACGTGAATCGCATCCGATATAATCATCGAAAACGCTCGCCGGTCGGTGAACTGCACGATCATGCGCAGATCCTTGACACCGATCTTGTCCCGTGTGGCGGCGTTCAGGACATGCGTGAAACCGGTCGCGCCCGCCGCAAGTCCCGCCTGAATGTTCTCCAGAGTCGGATTCTGGTGGCCCTGGCTGACGCTCACTCCCTTTCCGGCAAAATAGCGGATTACCTCAACTGCGCCCGGCCGTTCCGCCGCCATCGTCACCCAGCCGATGAAGCCGCCGGACCACTCCATCAGCTTTGCGGCGTATTCCACAGTCGGATCCACGCGCAGCGCCGGATTGTGCGCGCCGATGCACTCGGGAGCGAGAAACGGGCCTTCCAGGTGAGGCGGCAGAATGCCCTTGCCCCACGCATAGTCGCGCGCTTTGAGAAAGACCGGGAGGTTGGAGCGGTAGGCTTCCTCGCTCGCGGTCACCATCGTGGGACACAAGTAGCCGTAGCCGAGGCCGTAGTAGTAACGGGCTACCTGCTCGAGTTGCCCGAGTGTAAGACCAGGCGCGTCAAAAGCCACGAAGCCGGACCACTCTCCGCCGCTATGTATCGGCCCACCGTTCACCTGCAGAGACGCTGGATAGCATTTGGGATTCACGGCTCTCATTCTCCTGTTTTGGACAGACTCAAACAGTCTGCTGCGATCCCGCTGGCATTCAGCATTAGTTCCCTTGAAGTCAGCTCAGAACGTCATAGTATAGCCCAGGTAGTCAAGCAGTCGAGAGTCGAGAGTCGAGAGTCGAGAGTCGAAAAAGTGACAGCCCGTAGGCGTCTCCTCGCCTGGCTATTTGATCTGGCTCCTCGACTTCTCGACTCCTCAACTCCTCGGCTGTTTGTTTTCATAGACATTCTCGCTTTGTTCCCCGATTTTGGTGTAGCGCGGGTAGCCGTGTTTGCGGTCCGCGTCCCGCCCCAGCGATCGTGGAAAAGCCGCAGACCGCAGAACCGGCGGTCTGCGCTACCAGACGTTTTGTACTTGTTCTTTGTTTTCATATACATTCTGGCTTTGTTCC
>Ga0187883_10001144_pt1 | contig 16442 bp, 11 predicted proteins | sample June2016WEW_20_1_2_FD_132966 | JGI IMG/M metagenome (GOLD analysis project Ga0187883, IMG submission 132966) | Peatland microbial communities from SPRUCE experiment site at the Marcell Experimental Forest, Minnesota, USA - June2016WEW_20_10 | ecosystem: Environmental > Terrestrial > Soil >...
GCAGAAGTCCTTACCTGTCTGCTTGACAGCTCCTTGGCAGGCCTCTTGACAGAGGCCACCGGTCTTGGTCAAATGACTTAGGCATTTAACCAACTAGGTGAAACCTGGCTGACAGGGAGAGAGCTTGTCATGGTGGCGGTGAGCCCGGCCGCGCCGAAGACGGCGGCCCGCGCGGCAGCCGAGGAGGCGCTGCTGGACGCGGCGGAGCGGCTGCTAGCCGACGCCGGGTATGCGAGCGTCACGACGCGCCGGCTCGCGAAGGAGGCGGGCGTCAATCACGGCCTGGTTCACTATTATTTCGGCTCGAATGAGAACCTGCTGGTGCACGCGCTGGAACGGTTCACCGGGCGGCTGATTACCCGGCAGCGGGAGCTGTATGCGGCCGATCTGCCGTTCGCGGATAAGTGGCGGACGGCGATGCGCTACCTGGTCAGCGAGGACGTCAGCTACCAGAAGATCTGGCTGGAGCTGCAGGCGCTGGCCTGGAACAACCCCGACATCTCCGAGCGCCTGGCGCGGGTGAACGCCGAGTGGCGGGCGGTGCTGACCCAGGCGTTCGAACAGCCCCGCCGCGAGCTTGGCATCGAGATGCCCCTGGAGGCGCTGGTCTCGCTGGTGATGACATTCAACCTCGGCATCATCGTCGAGCGCCTGGGCGGCATCGACGCCGGGCACCACGAACTACTGGATTGGATCGACCAGTGGATATCCCGATGACTGAGCCCTCCCGCGAGCAGTCGCGGGCACGGTACCCCGACAGCTCCGGCTACACCAAGCGCGGCGGCGTGCGCCTGTACTACGAGGTCTACGGTTCCGGCGAGCCGACCGTCTTGCTGCTGCCGACGTGGTCGATCATCCACTCGCGGCACTGGAAGATGCAGATCCCCTACCTGGCTCGGCACTGCCGCGTGCTCACGTTCGACGGGCGCGGCAACGGCCGATCCGATCGCCCGACGGCCGGATACGGGGAAGACGAGTTCGCCGCCGATGCCCTGGCGGTAATGGACGCCACCGCGACCGAGCGCCCGGTGATCGTGTCGCTGTCGGTCGGCGCGCAACGCGGCCTGATCATGGCGGCCGAACACCCCGACCGAGTGGCCGCGGCCGTGTTCATCTGCCCGGCCGTGCCGTTGGCCTCGCCGCTGGAGGACCGCACGCGTTACCCGTGGGACGAGGTGCTGCCCACCGACGAGGGCTGGGCCAAAGACAACCTCTACTACTGGCTGCGGGATTACCGCGGCTTCCTGGAGTTCTTCTTCTCCCAGATGTTCACCGAGCCGCACTCGACCAAACCGATTGAAGACTGCATCGGCTGGGGCCTGGAGACCACCGCCGAGACGCTCGTCGCGACGGAGATCGGTAACGGCCTGGACGAGAAAACCGCGCGCGAGCTATGCGGCCGGGTTCGCTGCCCGGTGCTGGTGATTCAGGGCACGGCCGATGCGATCACCGGGCCCGGCCGCGGGATCGCCCTCGCCGCCGAGACCGGCGGCGAACTCGTGCTGCTCGAGGGCTCGGGCCACGGCCCGCACGTCCGTGACCCGGTCAAGGTCAACCTGCTGCTGCGCGACTTCGCCGTCCCCCCGGCCGTTCGCCCGCGCTGGGTGCGGGGCAGGGCGCGCCCCAAGCGCGCGCTGTACATCTCCTCACCGATCGGCCTGGGTCACGCCCAGCGGGATGTGGCGATCGCCAGCGAGCTGCGCAAGCTGCATCCCGGCCTGGAGATCGACTGGCTCGCCCAGCATCCGGTCACCAGGGTGCTGGAGGCGCATGGTGAGCGCGTTCAGCCGGCCAGCGCATACCTGGCCAATGAGTCCGGGCACATCGAGTCCGAGTCGGCCGAGCACGACCTGCACTGCTTCCAGGCCATCCGGCGGATGGACGAGATCCTGCTGGCCAACTTCATGGTCTTCCACGACCTGGCCCGCGAGGAGGACTACGACCTGTGGATCGGCGACGAATCCTGGGAACTCGACTACTACCTGCACGAGAACCCCGAGCAGAAGACCGCCGCCTACGCCTGGCTCACCGACTTCGTCGGCTGGCTGCCGATGCCCGACGGCGGCCCGCGCGAGGCGTTCGTCACCGCCGACTACAACGCCGAGATGATCGAGCACATCGCCCGCTATCCCCGCGTCCGCGACCGGGCCATCTTCGTCGGCGACCCCGACGACATCGTCCCGGTCTCCTTCGGCCCCGGCCTGCCGCCGATCCGCGACTGGACCGAGCAGCACTACGACTTCGCCGGCTACGTCACCGGCTTCGACCCGCGCCAGCTCGGCGACCGGCAAGCACTCGGCTACCGCGACGACGAACGCGTCTGCATCGTGACCGTCGGTGGCTCGGGAGTCGGCGGCCACCTGCTGCGGCGCGTGATCGCCGCGTTCCCCGAAGCCAAGCAGCGGGTGCCCGGCCTGCGGATGATCGTAGTGACTGGCCCGCGGATCGACCCTGGCAGCCTGCCGGCTCACGACGGCCTGGAAGTGCGGCCCTACGTCCACGAGCTCTACCGGCACCTGGCCGTCTGTGATCTCGCAGTCGTCCAGGGCGGCCTGACCACCGCGATGGAGCTGACGGCGAGCCGGCGGCCGTTCCTGTACTTCCCGCTCCGCCACCACTTCGAGCAGAACCTCCACGTACGCCACCGGCTGGAGCGCTACCGGGCCGGGCGGTGCATGGACTACCAGACCGCCGAGCCTGCCGACATCGCCGCGGCGATTGTCACCGAGATCGGCCGCGAGGTCGACTACCGCCCGGTCGCCACCGACGGCGCCGCCCGGGCCGCATCCCTACTCGCCAACCTCCTCTAGCAATCGGCGCCCCGCCCTGGACGTTGTGACACCGCCAACGTCAACATGCGTTCCCGCTCGGCCAATCCGTCCGCCTGGCGGGTCTCATGAGGCCAGTGGCGATCTCCACCATTCCCGCGCGGCGATGTACTTCTTCAGGCCTTCCATGCCGTAATAGTCGACGAGCCCCTGGTAGCGCATTCCCGCCTTCTCCGTGACCCGCCACGAGCCGATGTTCTCCGGCACGACTACCGCCATGATGGCGGCCAGGCTGAGCGGCCCGAGGCCGTGGCCGATGACGGCGATCGCCGCCTCGGTGGCGTATCCCTTGTTCCAGCTGGCCCTGGTGTAGTGGTAAGCGAGATCGATTTCCGGCCCGGCTCCCTCATCGACCGGCCGCAGCCCGCATTGCCCGACGAACACGCCCGTCGGCTTGTCCTCCACGGCCCACATCGCATGGCCAAGCTCGCGTTCCATAGCCTCGCGCTCCCCGATGATGCGCCGGGCTAGCTTCATCGTGGGGACTGGTCCGGCGGGCAGGAACCGGCGGACCTCGGGGTCGGTGACCATCGCGAGCCACGGGCCGGCATCGCGGGCCTCGAAGGTGCGGATGACCAGGCGTGCTGTCTGAAGCCGCGTACTCACGACCAGATCATAAGTGTCGGCACCCCCAGCCGCGCACCTCCTCTCCAAGGACACCCATAACTGGAAGATCAGCGCACACTGACGCACGCAATCGGCACGGTCCTCCGCACTACCGAGTCGGCGATCAGAAACTCGGCGACCTGATGCGTCTGCTCACGCGATGTGATTAAAGCGCACACTCCCGCCGACATGGTCGGCCATGGCGTATGCGGGGGGGCGGTCCTGGCTCGCTGAGGAGCGCAGATCCGGTCGATCTGTGCGGAAGGCCGACGGCCGCCGGAGTGAGCGGCTATGGAGAGTCGGTTGCGCGTTCGTAGAATTCGCCGAGCGCTTCGGCGTAGCCCGAAGGATTCTGAAACCAGTGCGCGTGACCTGAGTCCTCCAGCGTCGCCTGTATGGCACGCGGAAACCGGCTTCTGACGTTCTCGGTGCCGGCTGCGGAGATATCGGTTGCGCCTTACAGGATCAGTGCGGGCCCCCGGGAGCTCGATGCTCCCTTGGAGCGCGTCCGGATGTTCCCGTGAGATCGCCCGGTCCGGGCGCGCTGGGGGGACGAGCAGCAGACTGGAAGGGCCGATTGGTCCTATCGGACCCAGCTCTGGTCGGCGAGGAAGCCCCAGACCGGGTTGTACTGGTAGTTGCGCAGACGACTGGATGTCAGTTCGACGTCTCGTGTGGTCACGGTTGGCACCCAGATGGCGTCGTCGGTGAGCTGGCGGTCGATCACGGCCCAGAGGGCTGCTGCTTTGCCGGGGTCATCGAGTTCGAGCATCGTGGCTTCCTGCATCTCGCGGTCGAGTGCCGGGTTGCAGTAGTAGCCGTTGCTGGTTCCGCCGCCGCAGGCGAAGAACTGGGGGAGGTAGGAGGAGGGGTCGGGGTAGTTGGCAAGCCAGTCGCCGTCGACCGATAGCTGGAACCGCGTGCGCATCGCTGGGGTGATCGTGGCGAGCGGGACGAGATGCAGGTGGACGCGGTAACCGAGGGCGCGCAGGACGCCGGCGATGTATGCCGGCGTGGCGGGGGGAATGAATCCCTCGTCGGGGCTGCCCCACACGTCGACCCGCTCCCCGAGCGTTCCCGACTGCGCGACCAGCTGCCGGGCGCGTGCCATGTCCGGGGCGCTCCAGGCACCGTCGGAGCTGGGGTGCAGCGTGTACGGGCAGTAGGGGACGTATCCCGGCAGGCCGGGTGCGATCGTCTGGCAGGTTGGGGTAGCGAAGCTCGGCCCGCCGTACAGCTGGGCGATCTCGCCTCGGTTGATCGCGTAGTTGAGGGCCTGCCGGACCCGGATGTCGTTGAACGGGGCGAGGCGGGTGTTGAGCGGCACGAACTCGACGGCAAACTGGGGGTTGGAGTGCAGCTGAGCGGGGTCCTGGAGTTCGAGCTGCTGGTACTGGGCGGCCGGGATCGGGCCGAAGAGCCAGTCGGCTCGTCCTTGCTCGACTGCGGTCACCGCGGCTTGCGCGGTCGGCACGGTCCGCCACACGATCGAGTCGGGATTGCCGGCCGGCTGGGCGGCGTGAGACCACTCGCGGAAGAACCGATTGCGGACGAACCGGACCTCAGTGCCGCTGACGGCGACGATCTGGTACGGCCCGGTGCCCGGCACGAAGTGCGAGCCTGTTTCGCGGTCGGGGGTCCCGGGCGGGACCGGTGCCGAAAAGGCAGACTCGGTCAGTTTGAACAGGAACTCGGGATCGGGCGCGGTGAGGTGGAATGTGACGGTCCCGGCGGCGTTGTCGGTGATGATGCCGCGGGACAGATCGCATTTTTGCGGATGCTGGGCGCATGCGGCGGCACCGACGAGGCCGGCGTAGAGCGAGCTGCCCTCGGATCCGACGCGGAACAGGCGCTCGATCCCACGGCGGAAATCACTGGCCCGCAGCGGCTGGCCGTCGGAGTAGCGGATCCCCGGGCGGATCCGGAACGCGTATGTCGCGCCGCCATCGGCCGGAGTCGGGATCGCGAGCGCGAGATCGGGAACGAGCCGCAGCCCGTCGGTGCCGGGGCTCTGCTGGAACGTGACAAGATCGTCGTAGGCCAGCCCGATGAACTGCGGGTTGTTGGCGCCGTCGTAGAACGCCGGGTCGACCGAGTAGGTGGTCGGGGTGGAGGAAGTAAGGGTCTCTGATGTGACGATCACGAGCGTCCCACCGCGGTGAGTGCCGCTGTTCGCCGCGACTCCCACCCACAGGCGGCTGCCGCTGACCGTGAGCGAGGTCGGGGCGCCTGCGACACCAACGCTGGCCACGACCTGATCGCGTCGCGGGTCGATCCGGGAGACAGTGCCGGAGTACTGATTGGCGACCCACACCGAACCCGCGGCGGCGGCCAGAGCATCCGGGCCGCTCCCGACCGGGATCGTGGATGTCACCGCCAGGGTGAGCGGATCGACGCGGGAGACGGTCGCGTCCAGGCTGTTGGCGACCCACAGGGCGCCGGCTTGGAACGCGAGCGCCACTGGGCCGTCCCCGATGTGGACACGTGCGATGACTCGCCCGGACGCGGGGGTGAGCTTCTCCACCGTCGCGTTGTTGTACCCCGCCACCCAGATCGCCTGGCCGCTTGCCGCGATCGCGCTCGGCTGCAGATCCAGCGGCAGCGTCCGCTCGAGCGATCCGGTCGCCGGGTCGATCTCGAACAGCTCGCGCGCGACCGAATCGGCTACCCACAACCCGCCGGCGCCGTACGCGATTGCGCCCGGGTTTGCGCCGGGGAGCGGGATCGTCTGGGTCACGCTTTCCGTCGTCGGGTCGATCCTCGTGATGGTCGCACCGACGGTGCTCGCTACCCAGATCGCCCCGCCGCCGCTGACGATGCTCCCGGGCTCGCCACCCACAAGGATCTGGTCCACCGCTGTGCCGGAGCCCGGATCAATCCGCATCACTGACCCGCCGTCGGCATCGGCCACCCACACCGAGCCCGCGCCGCTACTGACCGCCCCCGGCGCACCGTTGAGCGGCGTCGCGGCCACGAGCCGGCCCGAAGCTGTGTTCACGGCCACCAGCCCGTTCACGCCCGCAAGCGCCGCCTGCGCCGCGGGAGCGCCGCGGGAGCCGATAAGGAGGCCGGCGAGGGCGACCGCCGCACCAGCTAGTGCGACAGCAGTCACACGCGTCCGGCGTTTTCTTCGATCAGGGCCGATCAGCGCGGATTGCCCGGTTCCTGGTGCCGGGTCAAGCGCAGGAGCAGGCACTGCCGGGCCGGGCAGCTCAAGCGAGCCGTCCTGTCGCAAGATCGCGCGCTCGAGTCGCTGCAGCGCGGGCCCCGGCTCGAGGCCGAGCTCCTCGACTAGGTGGCGGCGCGCCGCCTGGTAGGCCTCCAGCGCTTCTGCTTGCCGCCCGCCGCGGTACAGCGCGATCATCAGCTGTCCATACAGCCGCTCACGCAGCGGGTGGGTGGCCACCAGCGCCTCGAGCTCACTGACGACATCGGCGTGCCGGCCCAGCGCCAGGTCTGCCTCGATCCGGTCCTCGACGGCGCCGAGCCGGAGCTCCTCAAGCCGCCCGGTCTCCACCTGCGCGAACGGCTCACAAGCCAGGTCGCCGAGCGCATTGCCGCGCCACAGCTGCAGCGCCGCGCGAAGGCTCGCGGCCGCCGGCCCGGGCGCGTTCGCCGCGAGCGCGCTCCTGCCCTGCTCGACCAGCCGCTCGAACCGGCGCACGTCCAGCTGCCCCTCCTCCGCCAGCAGGCAGTACGCGCCCGGCCGGGTCACCACGACAGGCCCGCTGGCGGCCGCGCCCAGGGCCTTGCGCAGCCGCCAGACATACACATCAAGGCTGCCCTGCGCGCCTGCCGGAGGCTGCTCACCCCACAGGCCGCAGACCAGCACATCGCGCGGCACGGGCTCGTTCGCCCGCAGGAGCAAAATGGCCAGCAACGCGCGCAGCTTCGGGCCGCCGACCTCGATCACGCACCCGTCCGCGCTGACCTCCAGCGGCCCGAGAATCCGATAGTCGATCATCTCAGCCACCTGCTCCCATCCACATCCAAGCACGACCGCGCAGCCTCCGCACCAAGCCGCGTGAAGCCGCGCGCAGACCCAATGTCAGCTGGCGGTAAGGGACCGTCGGCTTCCTCTAAGGCCGCCGTGCACGATCGGACCACACCGGCGAACCGGCTTCAGGACCGGGCATGAAACTGCTGGAAGCTGCGCGATGCCCCGACTGCACACCTGGCGAAGTCGTCAGGAGCACCGAGCACCGGCGACCTCCCGGTGGCCAGCCTCGCATGAGGCATGGCGAGCTCCAGCAACGTGTGCGGGCAGGCGGTATTACATCCTCTGCAGGAGCAAACGTGACCGCAAGAAACGCGCCTGCTCTGCTTACGTATTCGATTCCTAGAACTCCGACACGATACGAAGCCCTTTGCATCTCGCCCGGACAGCATGGCCGTTTGAATGCTCCGCCGGACGGTGTGAGGTATCTGTAAGGTCGCGGCACAAGAATCGATCGGCAAGCAGCCAGTCCATGGGACCGCAGACCACAGACGTTCGACCGAGCCGAGGAGACCGCCATGCACCCGACAGCCCTCCCGCGTACGAAACGGGCACGCGTGTCTGCTCTGGCCATTCTCCTGCCGCTGCTCGGCGCCATGACAGCGCTCGTGCCGGCTGTGGCGGCGCAAGGCATGCCGGTCCGGGCAGCCGCTGGTCTGGGGTCCGCGCTGGTCGGGTCGGCGCCGGTCGGGAACGGCCCGTCCGAGCTCGCGCTCGACGCGGCGACGCACACGATCTACGTCGCGAACGGCAACAACGACAACGGCCCGGATCCCGGCGGGAACACGGTCTCGGTCATCGACGCACGCCACTGCCAGGCGATGGATGTCTCGCGGTGCAAGGGACCCTGGCCGACGATCACGGTAGGGAACCTGCCCAGCACGATCGCCATCGACCAGGCGACCGACACGGTCTACGTGACCGACACCGGCGCCAGCACCGTCTCGGTGTTCAACGGCGCGACCTGCAACGCGCTGGACACCTCCGGCTGCGGGCAGAGGCCCGCCACGGTTCCCGTCGGCCCGCAGCCGCTCGGCATCTTCGCCGACCCCGCCAACCACACCGTGTACGTCGCGGACTTCGGTAACGGCCAGGGGGACAGCACGACCGTCTCGATGCTCAACAGCGCCACCTGCAACGCGACCGATCTTGCCGCCTGCCCGGCCCAGCCGCCGCCGACCGTCGACGTCGGAGCAGCGCCCGATGACGTCGACGTGAACCAGGCCACCCACACCGTGTACGTGACCACGATCGGGGCCCACAACGGCTGGTCGGTGTTCGACGCGGACACCTGCAACGCGACGGTGCAAACGGGGTGCGGCGCGATCGGCACGCTGCCCGGCGACTCCGCCGGACCGAACGCGGGCGAGGTCGACCCGGCGAACGACACCTTGTACACGGCCAACTATGACAACACCATATCGGCGTTCGACCTGCGTCGCTGCGACGCCAGCGACCTGGCGGGCTGCGCCACCGTGACGCCCGGGACCGTAAAGCCCTTCCCTCCCTCAAGCGTCGAGCATGCGCTGTGGCTCGCCGTGGATGTCCCGCTGCACAGCGTGTATGTCACCTTCCAGCGCGACGACGCGCTGATCGTGGTCGACACGGACGCGTGCAACGGACGCGATCCGGCGGGGTGCGGCACCCTGCACCCGCCCGCGGCGCGCACCGGCGCGCAGCCCGAAGCGGTCGTCCTCGACGAGCAGACCCAGACCCTCTACACCGCCAACCAGACCGATAACGACGTCTCGGTCATCGACGCCTCGCGCTGCAACGCCGAGATAACCAGCGGGTGCCGGCAGGCCCCGCCGTCCGTGCCGGTCCTGGCCGCGGGAATCACCACCGACCCCGCCGTCGGCACGCTCTACGCCACGACCGGAACCGATGCCGTATCGATGGTCAGCACGCAGACCTGCGACAGCCACGCAGCGGCCGGCTGCGCTCTCACGCCGCCGCAGGTCACCGTCGGTACCGACCCCGACACGGTCGCGGTTGATCCGTCGACGCACACCGTCTACGTCGCCAACCGCGGGTCGGGCAAGGCCGGCACGGTATCGGTGATCAACGCCACCACCTGCAACGCCACGTACTCGGCCGGCTGCTCCGACGTCTCAACGCTCCAGGTCCCCGGCGGGAACCCGGACGACATTACGGTAGATGCCCCGACCGATACGGTCTACGTCGCCACCACCACCGCCAGCGGATCCAACCTGCTGTCCGTCTTCAGCGGCGCCACGTGCAATGCCACCACCACGTCCGGATGCGGCCAGACGCCGGCCACGCTCGCGCTCGGCGACTCCGGGGGAGCCGCAGGAAACTCCATCCTGAACATCGCCGTCAACCAGGCGACGAACACCATCTACGCCACCAACATCGCCGACCTCAGCTCCACCTTCCAGGGCGACAGCGTGTACGTCATCAACGGGGCCACCTGCGACGCCGCGAACACGGCCGGCTGCAGCCAGATCCCGGCCACCATCACGCCAGGCAACCCGGCACAACCCGGAGGGCTGATCCCCTGGGGAATCGCCATCGACTCAGCCACCGACATGGTCTACGTCGCCATCGAGGCGGGCGGAGACTTCGCCGGCAGCGTTGCCGTGATCGACGGCGCCACCTGCAACGGCTCAGATACCACCGGCTGCGGCCAGACGCCCCTGACAGTGCCGGCCGGCTTCGGCGTCTCCGAGATGGCGATCGACCCGACTACCCACATGATCTACGCGACCAATACCGAGGACGCCAGCCTGTCCGTGATCAACGGCGCCCTGTGCAACCGGTTCGTCAGCCACGGCTGCGGACTCGCGCCACCCACAGTGCCGGCCGGCTCCTACCCCGGATTCGCCCCGGGAACAATAACCGTCGACCCGGCCGCTGGTACCGCCTACGTGAACAGCGTGTTCGGTGTTTCCGTGATACCGCTCTGTGGTTAGCGCGACTCGCCGCGGATCCAGAGCAGCCCGGTCAGGAGACCCCAGTACGGTCGGAACTGGTAGCTGCCCACCCGTGCGGCAAGAACAGTCAGGGTATGCGGGTTATAGCGCCAGACCCGCAGAGCCTCGTCCACCAGCTCACGATCAATGGCGGCCCAGCATCCCGCCGCGGCGGCAGGATCACTTTGCTCGAGCCTCAGCGCCTGCCCGGCCTGCGAGCCGACCTGCGGATCGCAGAACCGGGGACATTGAAGTAAGCGCACTGTCTCGCAGGAACGCTCAGCAGGTGAACAGCGGCTCGATGAAATCCGCTGGCGCTGGGTACCGGCACGCCTATGATCCGTGCACCATCGCATGACCAGCGCATAGTCGGTGCTCGGCGCGATCGACTGCCAGGAGGCGATCCAACCGGCCATCACGCTCGGTCACGAGCGCCAGCGCGCCCGGCGCTCGGGAGCGCATGCTCGTCCTGGGCCGTTACGAGCGGTCAGCCGTAGCCCGGGCCCGGGACGCCTGTCCTGTCCCTGCGGTGGACGGCGGGGGTGAAGGCGCGGACGTTCCGCTGTGGGGACCAGCTCGGCTTCAGCCGGCCACGAGCACGTGCCGGCGGTGATGCTCCTGCACCCCGGCCGTCATCTCGGCCGAGGACGCCGGTGCCCTGCGCCGCATCGTTAGTAGCGCGGCCTGGCTTGTTCGTTAGCCCGGCGGTGATTTATCCCACGCCGCTGATCTTGTCAGCCGCGATGGTGATCAGCAGTCGTCGTTGACCGCGGCCGCCGTACCACGGATACGGGCCGCCCAGGTAACGCTGGGCCAGCTTCTCGATATGGTCGGCCGCGCCGTCCGCGGTCACGTGCAGGACACGACCGCGAACCGCGAAGTACCTGATCGGGTTTTCCGGATCGGACACGGTCAGTGCGACGCGCGGGTCACGTTCGATGTTCCTGATCTTCTGGAATCCCGCCACGCTGTTGATCAGGATGTGCTCGCCGTCGGTGTCGACCCAGGTCTGAGTCAGCTGGGGCGAACCGTCGGGCATCAAGGTCGCCAGATAACACGGGCTGGGCTGACGTAGCAGGGCGAGTAGACCGCCGGGCAGGTTCACGTCCGGGTTACTCCTCTCCACGAGGTGACAGGGTCCAGCGAACTCATCTGAACCAGGCACACCCGGCCCGCCGCCCCGCCGCAAGGCACACCCGGACACTATCGTCAGCCGGTCCGGCGTGTCCCTTGGAGGAGCGCCAGTGATTACGGAGCATCTCGTCCACCTGCATGCCGGAGACCTGCCACAGTCGTTTGCCGGCCGGCGCAATGCCGGCCATCGAGCAGGCCATCCCCATCCGATCTGACTGCGCCGGGCTCGGCGATCGGAATCACGAGGCCCTGGACGCCGTTTCACGCCGCTGGTCGGTCCTCGACATCAGCGGAGCGCACACTCCCGCCGATCTGCGCTGCCAATCGGATCGCCTGGCGGTCGGTCGCGGGCGCACCCGAACGGACATTATGGCGTGACTCCGGCTTGGCCGAGGTCCGTGGCTGTGCTGGCCATGACGGTGCCGGTGGCATGGGAACGGCGGGCGCCGGCCGCGGCCGCGGGCAGCGGCTGACTGCGACGCAGCCGTCCCTGGCGGCTGAGGCGTTCGACTCTTTCTCCTGATCGGTCGACGGCGACGTCGGAGCCCATCATGACGCGAATGTTGGTAACGCAGGGCACTGCTGCGTTATGCCGTCCCTGGGCAGCTCGGAGCATGATCCCGGATGCTCCGCTGGTCAGATGGTGATTGCGAGGTCGTCGAAGCCGATGCGGAGCCGGTGGCCGCTGGGGCGTCGGTGGCAATGTCGTAGGGGCCGCGGCGGAGGTTCTGCACGAATGCATGACCGGCTAAGTCAGGTGACCGCCGGCCGCTCACCGCGGGCTTTCCCCGGTTAGGAGCGGTCGTCGATAATGTCGAGGTCGTAGAAGGCGGGCGGCCCGTCGGCGAAGCTCATCATCTCGGCTGAGAGCCGCTGCGTCTCGGGCAGGCTCGAGTTCTCCATCGCTGACTCGTAGGAGTCGAAGAACACCACGTTGAAGTACCGGCTGGCGTCGTTGTGATCGCGGCACAGGATGCGCCGGCCGGCCGTGCGCTTCCCTGCGGTGGCTTCCTCCCATCGGTCGGCGACCTCCTGCATCGCGTCGATGTTGGATGTGCGGAACTCGATGATCTGGACAAAGGCCATGGCGATTCCCCGTTTCCCTGCCGCAGGCGGGACGCTGCTTCCCGCACGCCGACCCGGTACGGCCAGCGGACGCGTCTGGAGTCGCTGGCATCGTGCGGCTCAATTTTCTCATGCGCGCGGCCGCTGGCGTGCAGCAGGTCTGCCTGCGGCTCGACCAGGTGGTGGCGGGCATCGACCAGATTCGGATCGAGCGCGCGGTCCTGGATGCTGGCGACAAGCCAGATCCAGCCGTGGATGAACACGTCGAGGAAGCGGTGGCGTATTCAGAGCCGGGGACCACACCTCCTCGCGCTAGGACAGCCGCAGCCATGCGGCTAGCGCGTGATCAGGAGGAACACGAACCGCAGGCATATGACCGGTGAGCATCCGGGCAGGGTGCCCGGCGAGCAACTATGCGGGCCAGAGCCGCGGATGAGATTCTCGGCGGCGGCGTTCTCCTTCTCGCTGTGCGCGATGGTGATCGTCGCGTCCAGGTCGATGGTCAGCCCGGCCGCGATATCCGGGTCGGCGCCAGCGGCACAGGCAGGCTCCCGCACCGCGGCGCGGCGCGGACCGTGCGGATCCGGTCCAGGTGCGCCGCGTCGGCGCACCGCCCGCCACGCGGTCGGCTCGCTGGCCACCTGATCGAACAGTTGCCCTGATCACGCAGCACCGACAGGTGCGTCAGCGCATCCCCGCCGTCAGCGATCGCGACCGCCAGATCGGCGATCACCCGGCCGGGCAGGTGCCGGGCCGGGAAGGCCTTATAGGTCCAACAGCGCCTCGGTCCATCCGGCCGCCAGTCCCGTGTCGACCGTCAGCTCCCGCAGCAGCAGAGTGCTCGCCCGCAACCCAGGCGCAGCTCTCCGGCAGCAACTCCCCGGCGGCAGGCACTCACCGAACCATTGTCGGTACCGGATGGTTTTGGTCAAGATCACCGTTGTACGCCAGAACAGGGTAATAGTCGTGCGCCAGAACTGGCTGATAACGGTCGGGTGCGGGCAGCCGTCGGACCCGGGCCAGCAGAGCGCCGGTCCGAAATACTGCCCATCGGCAAGATGAACCCGGCCAGGGAGCGTCAGGCGGGCTGTCCTACGGTGAGTTACGGGGGAGAGGAGTGAACGATGGGGATGAAGCCGGCGGCCCGGAACTGTTCTGCGAGGTAGGAGGTGGCCGGCCAGGCCATCTCACGCAGCGGCCGCAGGCCGAACGCGGTGGGCTCACCCGCGACCGCTCCTCGGGGCTCACCTCGCCGCAGCGCACTGGATCAGCTTGTGCGGTGGCATCCAGCCATGTCGTCTCGGCCATACCGCCCGCGGCCCCGCCGCCGACCGCGACGACGTCGTACTCGGTGTTCCTGGTCACGGCGGTCATCCGGTCTGGGCGGGGCGGATGTTCTGGTTGAAGCGGAACCGGTTGCCGGGATCGTAGTGCGCCTTAACGGCGGCTAGCCTCGCGTAGGTCTCCGCCGGGTAGGACGCGCGGACCTTGTCCTCGTCCCCCTCGCCGGTGAAGTTGACATACATCTGGCCTGCCCCGAACCTGGCCATCGAGTCCCGCGTACCGCGGGCCCACGCGCGGTTGGCCTCGAAACCCTCCGCCGTGGGTGTGCGCGCGATGCAGTTGATGAGATACGGCGGCTGCCGCTGGCTGAACGCCGTCGCGCCGGGCGCCGTCCGCGCCATCGCCCCGCCGAGTTGATGGACATGCAGTTCGCAGGTGGCCGGGAGCCCTGCGGAGCGCCGGTGGGCATCGGCAAACGTCTCGACGGCCGGGTCGGGAAGCTCGTCGAGGAAGGCCGAGGTGAAGTAATTCGCCGCGCCCGAAGCGCCAGCGCCCTTTCGATCAGGCCGATGGCCTGCCCCGGATGGCCAGTGAGGACCTCGGCCACAGCCAGGTTGTTCATGGCGCCAGCGTGGCCAGGAAGATCTCCAGACCGGTCCAGCATGCGGCACGCTTCATGACCGAGCGCGCGCGCCCGCTGGCCGTCACTGAGGGCCGCCTCCGCGAGCGCGACGCCGGTCAGTGCGATGGCGGTGCCGCGCTGGTCGGGGATTTCCGCCCGCAGGTCTGCGGCCGACCGGAAGCATTCCCTAGCAGCAGCGGGATCGCCGCGGCGGCGGAGCAGGTGCCCGCGTTGCGCCAGGATGTGTGCCTGGCCCGTACGGTCCCCTAGCGATTCGAACATCCGCAGGGCCCGTTCGAGCAGCGCCCCCGCCTCGTCGAAGCGTCCGCCCATCAGGGCCGCCAGTGCCTGGGTGGCGAGGATGTAGCCGCGGCTCTGCGCCGCGCCAACACGCCGGCCGACCAGCATGGTCTCCTCGAAGACGGGAAACAGCAGGTCATCGATGGAATCAACCGACCAGCCCACGGTGCACACCGTAAAGAAGGGCGGTGCGTCGGGTGGCACCCGGCCCAGAGCACTCAGCGAGTTGTCGAGCAGGGCCTGCGCCGCGGAAGTTTCACCGCGGAATAGCGCCATCAGGGCCCGCAGGTGCTCGTGCGAAGCCCGCACGCTGGCAGTGCCGCGGGCCGCGGTGTCCGCCTCGCTGGCGAGCCGGACCGCGTCATCCCACTCGCCTGCCATCCAGGCGAGCAACGACTGCTGGTGAAGCGACTCGGCCATCGAGCCGGGATCGCCGAGGTCGCGCCCGAGGGCCGCGATCTCGGCGCCGATGGCGGGGCCACGCCACGGCCGGCCCAGCCGGACCTCCAACACGGCGGTCGCGAATAGCCCCCGGGCCCGCAGCGCCGATGGCGCTGGGCAGGCTTCCAGCGCTTGAGCCAGCCATCGCAGTCCCTCGGCGTGAAGCCCGCGCGCCATCCACGAGCGCCACATCGCAACCGCCATCACGAGCGCACGGTCTGGCATCTCACGCAATGACGTCGACAGTGCTGCCCGCAGGTTGCCGCCTTCGGCCGCGAACCACGGGCTCGGCTCACCAACCACGCCACCGCCAAGGTCAAGGTCAAGAGACTCCGCCCGGCTGGCGTACCACAGGGCATGCCGGCGCTGGTGGCAGGCCAGCTCCCCCGACGAGGCAAGACAGCCGGCCGCGTACTGCCGGATGACCTCAAGCAGCCGGAAACGGGCCCGGTCGCCGCCCGTCTCCACGGTAACCAGAGACTTGTCCACCAGCCGTGACACCACCACGGCGACCGGTTCGGACAACCCACCCGCACACACCTGCTCAGCCGCGTCGAGGGCGAACCCTCCAGCGAATACCGACAGCCGGCGAAGCACCGCACGCTCATCATCGGCCAGCAGGTCATGGCTCCAATCCAGCGTCGCCGCCAACGTAGCCTGCCGGTCCGGCACGCCATGGATCCGCCCAGCCAGCGTGGCCAGCGCGTCATCCAGCCGGGCAGCCAGCTCCGCGGCCGCCAGATGCGCAATCCTGGAAGCGGCCAGCTCAAGCGCCAGCGGCATGCCGTCGAGGCGCAGACAGATGCGTGCGACCGGCAGGGCAGTCGCAGAGTCGAGCCGGAACGCTGGTGATGCGTTTCCCGCGCGCTCGAGAAACAGCTGCACAGACTCCAGGCGGGCCAGTCGTGCCGGGTCGGCGGGAAGCCGCAGGTCCGGCAGCTCGAGGGACGGGACCCGCCAGACCACCTCGCCCGGCAGGCGCAGAGGCTCGCGGCTGGTGGCCAGCACAGCCACGCCGGCACAGCGCTCAAGCAACGCCATGGCGAATTCTGCACAGGCCCCGAGCAGATGCTCGCAGTTGTCGAGCAGCACTACCATTCTGCGGTCGGCAAGCTGCTCCACAACGGCTGCCGTGGTGGGCCGGGCGCCGGTCAGGGCAAGGCCAAGAGATGCCGCGGCAGCCGCCGGTATCAGCCGCCCGTCCCGGACCCCCGACAGGTCAACGAGCCACA
>Ga0187883_10001146_pt1 | contig 16439 bp, 15 predicted proteins | sample June2016WEW_20_1_2_FD_132966 | JGI IMG/M metagenome (GOLD analysis project Ga0187883, IMG submission 132966) | Peatland microbial communities from SPRUCE experiment site at the Marcell Experimental Forest, Minnesota, USA - June2016WEW_20_10 | ecosystem: Environmental > Terrestrial > Soil >...
CGCCGGGATCGTCGCAGTCGATTTCCTGCATGTGGACACCGTGCTCCTGAGGAGACTGCATGTCCTGGTGTTCATCGAACACGGCACCCGCCGGATGCATCTTGGCGGCGTCACCGCGAACCCGCCGGCGAGTGGACCGTGCAGCAGGCCCGCAACCTCGCCCTCCGCTTCGGCGAGCGGTTCGAGGACATTAAGTTCCTGATCCGCGACCGCGGATCGAACTTCACCTCATCCTTCGACGCCGTCTTCCAGGCCGCCGGCACCAGGATCCTGCGCACCGCTGTCCAGGCGCCGCGCATGAATGCAACCTGCGAGCGGCTTGTCGGTACCCTGCGCCGAGAGCTCCTCGACCGTGTGCTGATCCTCGGTGAGGCGCATCTGCGCTCCGTCCTGGCCGAGTACCAAGCGCACTACAACACGGCCAGGCCGCACCAGGGCATCGCCCAGCGCGTCCCCGACAGCGAACACGACGGTGGCCACCCCGCCGTTGCCGACCTCGACCGCGAACGGATCCACCGCAAACCCGTCCTCAGCGGCCTGATCAACGAATACACGCGCGCCGCCTTACACCCCAAAGACTCGCAGGTCACCAGGCAGATCCTATTTTTGAGCGGGACAAGGTCTTGCGGTCGACGGGAAACGTGACCTGCACCAGGGGCGAGGAGAACCAGCCGTCGGGGCGGTCGGGGTGAGCCCGCGGGTCATGGGTGTGGACAGGATGATCGCTGAAGATGAACTCTCCCCGGCCGGGAGTACGGATGACGTTCCATGTCATCTTGGCCGTGTCGCTCTGAAGTGGATCAGGCTCCTATTTCGAAATAGGGGTCAGATCCAATTTCAAATGGTGTTGACACGTCAGCCGCCTGCTCGCGAAACTGGGACGCCCGAGACCGCGCCCAGCTGGTCATGATCGCCCCCAGAAACGGGGCCCACACCCCGGCTGAGTTTTTCATGGTCAAGACGAGCGCAGCATGTGGGCCGGCCAAGGCCACCATGCACTTGAGTCGATCGATAAGTCGACTAGCACCCGGGAGCTGCTTTGCTTTAGGTGCTGGTGATTGCAGCCAGGTATGTGCGCACCCGCTGGGCACGTGGCTGCCCGTCCGGCTGCTCCAACTTAGACTGACTCATCAGTTGTGACCGAGGAAGAGCACGGCTATAAGTAGGGCGATAATGACCGTGTTGAAGGCGAATGCGACGATCGTGTGGCCGCTGACAATTCTGCGGGTCAGGGTTGTTTCGACGACAACATCTGAGGATGAGAATTTGGTCTGTACCTGGGTGGCGAGGTACACGCAATCCCAGAAGACCATGCCTCGGTCGCCGGGAAACGTTAGCCCGCCGACGGTTGCCGTTACGCGTGCGTAATGGAACCGCGTACGAGACTATGGTGACCAGCCATGATGTCGTCACCACGGCAGCGCTCAGCGCGACCAGCAGCGGGTGCCTGAGGAGGTCGGGCGAGAGTGCCAGCACCACCACCGACACGATGGCAAGACCCGACCATTGCACTGAAATGGTCGGACCAGTTCCTGCGAATTCGGCTTGCACTCGAGAGAGCCGTCCGGTCGGCGCGGTCGCGGCGACCCAGTGTGCCAGCGATTCAGCGTCAGCGTTCTGGAAAATCGCGAACGTGGTGATGAAATGGGCGAGAGACGATGCGGCCGAAAAAATGTACGCGGCGACGACGACCGCAACCACAGATAGACCACTACCCGAGAAGGCTAGATATAGACCTTCTGCTGCCGCCGTTGCTGGCACACCGATTGCCGCCGAAAACAGCAATCGCCGAAAGTCAGATGCAAGGCGCGGCGTTCGTGCCTGAGTGGGATCGAGACGTGTATCCATGTGTGACCTCGCGAATGTTGCCGTGGTACATCGACGAGAATGACCGGCCATTCGTGGCCGAGGAGGTAATCCGGAGAATTCCTGCAAAGCGACCAAGATGATTCATGCGCCTGCGGTGTCCGAAGTGGTGAGCATTTTCGTCAGTGAGATGCGGCACGGCCCCCTCGCTCGCTTCGATGGTGACGGTTCGCGAGGGGGCACATCTTGATTGAGTCAGTTCCTCTGGTCGAGGTGGTCCTGCAAGAAGTCGAAGATTCGGCATTCTGTCTCTGCGCGGCCCATGGGCTCGCAGTGGAAGTTGGCGCCGTCTTCGCGCAGGAAGTGGGTGATCTCCCGTTCGCCGGTGAGATTGTCGTAGAGGCTCTGCGACTGCCCGGGCCAGAAGGTCTCGTCGTCCGGGTTGGTGATCAGCATCGGGGTGCTGATTTCGGTGACGACCTCGCGAAGGTTGTATTCGGTGGCTGCTTTGAAGGTGTCGTAAGCGGTCGGCTTGCCGAAGGGGCGGCCGCGGGCGGCCATGGCCTGGGCGAGCATCGGGTCTTTGGCGGCGGCTTCGGCGATGGCGGCGTTGAAAGCGTCCTTGCTGCCGGCCTGCAGCATGGCGATCAGTTCGGCGGGGATATACGTCAGCCACTTGGTTGAGACGTCCATGACGCCGGGGTCGACGGCTGCCGCGACGAAGCGGTGCTCGAAGGCCAGGGCGCGCGGTACCCAGTAGCCGGCCTGGCTGCAGCCGTAGGCCAGCAGCGCCGAGGCGTCGACGTCGGGGCGGCCGATGAGGCTGTCGACGACGGGGGTGATGACCGCTTCCCAGTCCGGTCGGAACGGCACGTTGTGGTGGAAGAGCATGGTCTGCTGGCCGGGGCCATCATAGATGAAGGCGTTCCAGCCGCGGGCGAGTGCGGTGGTGACGCCCCAGGCCCACAGTCCGGACAGTGACCCTTCGCTGCCGTTGGTCATGACCAGGGTCGGGCGGGGCGTACCGGAGGCGTCGGGGCGGAACAGGTACCCGGGAATCGGAACCGGCTGGTACGGGACGGCGATGCGCTGGGGGCGGCCGTCGGCCGAGTCGATGAAGGCCTCCCAGCACTGGATCTGCAGGTCGAAGGTCGGCCCGGAGAGCGTCTGGTCGTGCTGGCGGTCGGCAACGGCGTTGGTCTGTGAGTAGGCCTCCGCGGCGGCGAGGAAGAACGTGTTGGCCGTGGCGACGTGGCCGGAGACAAGCGCCGCAGTGGCCCGGGCGTGGAGCTTGTCGGCGGTCTGGCGCCAGGCGGCATACCAGCTGTCGGCGTCGCCGTCGGTGATGCGGGCGATCGTGGCGAACACCTCGCCGACGTCCATGACGCCCTTGGCGGCGTAGCCGATAGCGCTGCGGGCGAGGAAGTCGAACTGCTCGTCGGCGAAGAAGCCGGTAACACTGATTGCGTTCGGGGCCTTCACGGCGGGATCCGGATTGGCGGCGGTCGTCGTGGTCATGGTCGGTTCCTTGTCTGCTGGTATCCGGTGGGCTGATACCAACAGACTTCCGCTGACGGCGGCCGGCGCGACTGTACGAATCGACTAGTTCCGAGCCCCGGGGGTGCCGCTTCGGACGAGGTCGATGAGTTCGGCACGGGAGGTGACGCCGGTTTTGGCGTAGATCCTGCCGGTGTGAAACCCGACGGTCGCGCGGGTGACGTAGAGGTCGCGGGCGATCTGGGCGTAGCTGAGTCCGCTGACCAGGAGCGTCGCAACGTCGCGCTCGCGGTCGCTGAGCGCGGACAGCACATCCACCTCGACCCGCGAACCGGACGGCAGCGGATCCGCGGTCTCGTGAAGCCGCGAGAGATAGGGCACAGCTCCGAGGACGTGGTAGAGCTGGCCGGCTGCGTCCAGTGACCGGCGGAAGGCTGCGTGGTCGTGCTGGGAAGCCGCGACCCGCGCGTGATCGGTGAGAACGTGGGCGCGGTAGAGCGGGAGATCGTCACTGAACCCGCCTACCGCCGCATCCAGGTGCAGGCGCGCTTGCTCGATCGCCCCGGCGCTTTCGGCGGCCAGTCCTCGCACCCAGGCCGGCACCCACTCCATCCAGCGCTGTGGGTGCGGTTGTCTTTCGCCCTGCCGGGTCAGCTCCCCGGCAAGGTCCAAGTCGCCGGCCCAGATCGCGGCGATCGCCAGGTGGAATATCCACAGGGCGCCGGTGAAGCCGGGAACCGTCAGGATCGAGTCGCCGAAGACAGCGCGCAGCTGCTGCAGTCCCATCTTCTGGGCCGCCGGATCGGCGCCTGCGTGCAGGCGGGCGACGTAGCTGATCACGTACAGGTGCACCGGCTCACGCCAGGGCATTACCTGCAGGACATCCGCTGCTTGGCGCAGTTCCTTGTCCGCCTGGTCGAAGTTGCCCCGCCCCGCGTGCAGCATTGGCACGATGGCGCGGAGCATCGGATGGGGCTGTTCGACCACGTGATCCAGCGCGATCCGCATCTCGGCGTCGGCGAGATTCCACGAGCCGTTCTGCCAGCGGGCGAAAGCCAGCAAGCCGTTGTAGATACCGTCGCTGTTGTCGCCGACACCGCCGCGGATACGGGTAGTCACTTCGGCCAGGTCGGCTTCCGAGGCTGCGGCGTCGCCCCAGAAGGCGTGCACCGAACCGCGCCAGGCAAGTTTGTAGGTCAGCTGCAGCGGCGTGTCCGATGACCGCGCAGGGATCGAGTTCAAGGTCTCGTCGAGGGCTGCCGCATCTCGTCGCCGCAGGCCCAGCATCCCGCGCGCGAAGATCTCATTTCCGATCAGGGCCCGGTCAGGGGTTAGCTCGTCTGCTGCCCGGGCCAGCAGCCGGGCGAGCTCCTCGAGGTCCCGGCCAGCGCAGATCATCGACCAGGCCGTCAGGACCAGCAGGCGGTAGCGGACAACCGAGTCCGCCTGGTCAAGCACGGTCTCGCTGACGGAGGTGTACGTGGCCCAGGCGTCCAGCCATCGCTTCTCGACTCCGAGCATGAGACCCTGAACCACCGCCCGGCGGGCCAGGTCCGGCGCGGACCGTATCGCGGGAAGTTGCTGCCGCACCCATGCGACGTCGCGAGCCAGGGTCATGTCCACGACCGCGTCGAGCCACCGGCGATTCCGGAGAACGGCATCATCGCTCAGTTCACTCGCCCAGCGAGACATTTGGCCTGCCTGCCGGAAGTCCCCCGCGGCGTGAGCGGCCCGTGCGGCCTGCTCCAGCTCGTTGGCAAGCGTGTCGTCGTAGTGATCCGCTGCCGCAACTCGATGTTCGAGCGACTCCATGACGCTGCCGGCCTGCTCGGCCGCGCGGAGGTGAAGCTGCCGCCGGCGGGCATAGGGAATCGACTGGTAGATGGCCGCCCGTGCCAGTGCGTGCGACGTCCGCAGCGGCGAAGTCGTGTCCGGCATCCGCGCGACCAGGAGGCCCGCCTCCACGAGAGCTTCGCGCGCACCAGCCGGGTCAGCGACCTGGCCCACCGAAGCCAGCCTGGGCAACGCCTGCCAGCTGTATCCCAGAACCGCCGACGCGTGGACCAGACCCACGACATCGAGCGCATAGCGGGACAGTTCCGCGTTCATGCGGGCGGCCAGTTCGCCCGGTGCCGGCAGATAGCGCATCGCGGCCAGTTCGGTAAAGCCGTACTGCCGCAGAAGCGAATCCAGGTGGAATGGGCTTCTCTCGCAGTGCTCCCACAGACGGCGAACAACATCCGGGGCCGCGCCCGGATCGACAGCCAGTACCGCTGCGGTGGCCTGTTCGAAGGACAGCCCGGTCAGCGACAAGACTGGCCCGCGGGACGCCCGCTGCATCAGCCGGCGCCAGGCGCCTGCACCCCCGGGGCCTTCCGGGCGGGACCCGAGCACCACCAGCAGGCGGTCACCGTAAGCGCGCTGAACCAGCCAGTACAGCGACTCGACCGACTCCTGATCGGCCCACTGCAGATCGTCGACCAGGATCAGCACCGGACCGGACGGGCTGAGCGTGTCGACCAGGTCGCGCAGGCCCTGGGTCGCGACCAGCGGGTCCCTGGAGATGCTGCCGCCGGAGTGGTCATCGCGGACACCGAGCTGGCGAAGCAGATCAAACGGGTCACGGTAAGCCGATTCCCGTCCGTCTGCCTCCAGGACGTTAAAGCCAGACGAGCGAGCGGCGATCTCGCGCAGCAGCGAAGTCTTTCCCATGCCGGGCTCTCCCAGCACGCTCAAGACCGTGGGCTGCCCGCCGCGCGCCGCCTCGAGTGCCACCGAGATCTCGCTGAGCTGTTCGGCCTGCCAGAGCACGCTCGCCGCCTCCCTAGCGAAGGACCTCGACCAGCAAGATCCATGCGTTGGATGCGGCAATGGTGACCGCGAGGATGAACGCCAGCGGAAGCCAGTGCAGCCCGCCGCCAGCCTGGGCCAGCAGGGTGACGCCGGCCACCGCGTACGCAGCGACCAGGAGCAGGCTGAGGAACAAGCGGAGGTTGTAGGCGGTCGGCTTGACGTGCGAGGACCGGTAGGCGGAAGTTTGCCGGACCGGAGACACCGCAGACGCGGCGGCGCAAAATAGCAGGACCGCCGCGAAGGCCGTCCGGTCGATGGACGAATCCAGACCCTCCAGGCTGATCCCGAGCACGATCAGCAGGGCGACGAGGGATTCAAGGGCGCGGCCGGTGAGGTAAGAGCTGCCAACCTGCTTCTCCACGGCGAAAATGTCGCGCAGGTTGATGCTGACCGCCACGAATATAAGACCGCTGAGCGCCGCGGCAGCGCCAGCCGCGGCGATGAAGAGGTCGTGCCACGTCTCCGGGTCGTAAGCGCCACCAGCCATGGACAATCCGTTCCGCTCTCAGGCTTCTGACGGTGGATGCTCGGTGTCGTCCGGCCAGACGGTGCTCCGGACTTGACGCCCCGAAGATACCGCAGCTCAAGCCCCCCGGCGAGGCCGAGTCACTCACGGTTGTGATCCTGACGCGCTCCTGTCATCGGAGCTATCCCGCCTCGTTGACCGCTTCGAGGTAGGCGCGTATGCGCGGCGCGGGACACCCGGGCGCAACCGTCGATCGCCCGGGCGAGCCGCATCGGCGCCGTCACGGTCCCGCTGTCCATGGCCGCCGTTGCTCAGGTCGAGGCCGGTCGGACAGAGCTGCGGCACGTACGGCTCGGCAAGTAGCGGCTTGGGAGGCGCGTCAGGGTTCTTCTCGTTCCACTGCGCGATGCCGCTGTTCGTCTTCGCTACCTTCTTGCCGCTCTTGCGCGCTGCTGTCTTCTCGGCGGCAAGCCACTCGTAGAACTGCCTGGCTTCGAGCTCGATGCCTTCGAGTGAGTGCCTGGCATCCTGCGCCACCTTGAGCAGGGCGTCGTAGCCGCCGAAGTGGATGTAGAGCCCAATGAGCCACGCCTCCATGTGCGCGCGTCCGAGCATCCGGACGGACAGCTCGAGGCAGGCAGCCGCTGCCACTTCGATCTCGTACAGCAGACGGCAGCGGTGACGCAGGGCTGCACCGTCATAGAGCAGCCACGTCGCGTGCTGACGGCGGCTGTCAAGGATGGCCCACCTGTCGGAGTTGAACGCCTCATCTGCCTCGCCGAGCAGGTCAATGACACCCTGCGCGACTTGCGCAGAGGATGGCGGGGCCGGCGGGGTCCCGTCATCCGCACCTGACTCATCCGTCTCCGATGTCACCGGATCAGCGTAGAGGGTCGCCTGCAGCGTGATCGAACCATTTGCGGGCGCGGGAAGCTGAAGTGGCCGCCCTCCCTGGATCCAGTCACACCCGCTTGCCGTGCCCCTCGCCCGCTGGGTCGGCAAGGGTTCAGCCAGCCGGAACGGCCTGGGCGGTGACCACGGCCAGGTGCTTGAGGTGGCGGTGGGCTTCGAGGAACAGCAGCCCGCACTTGTCCTCGGTGAAGTAGACCTCGATGTCGCCGACGGTCACCTGCCGGGGTTGGACGCCGTAGTTTCTGATATCGCGCATGAGGCGGGCGAACTGGCTCAGTGCGTCCGCTTCCCACCTGCGGTTGCCGGGCAGTACGTCCCGCAGCGCGGCGGCGACCGCACCCTGGAGCTGGGCGGTGCGGTCCCCGTCGACGAGCGGGTCAACCTGAGGTGCCGTAGACCGCATGCGCTGCCCGGCGGCGTACCAGGCGCCCTCGACGGCGGCACCGAGCAGGCTGGATGCCGCCAGGAACACGCCGCGCCGGTAGGACTCGATCGCCTCGCGGAGGCTGCGCTCGGTCCGCGGGTCAAGCCCGAGGGTGGCGAGGTCGGCGATGAAGATGTCCGGTTCCACGCCCCACAGGCCCTGCTGCCGCAGGCGGTGCGGCAGCTGGACGACATCTGAGATCACCGCAGGCCGGTGCAGTCGCAGGCGCTGCCCGGCAGCGTACCCCGGCAGTTGGAAGGAAAGCATGATCTCGCTGCTCCCGGCGAGAGGCCCTGCCCCTGCGGCGATTAGCATCCCGTCCGCGGTCAGTTCCGCCAGTGCCTCGCGTGCGGTGAGATCGCCGCGGATCGCGGCGGTGACTGGGTGGTCAGCGGTGACCACGGCCTTCACCGAGTCACGGCCGGGCAGGTCTATCTGCGGGTGACCCAGTGGCCCCGCGCCCAGCAGGGCGGCGACGCTGGCGATCAGCGTGCTGGAGGCGCACGGCTGGCCGTGACCGAGCTGGCCGAGCAGGTGCCGCTTGGCGCGCACGATGTCGATGCGGTCAGGCTGAGCATGCTCAAGCACAGCCTGGGCGAGTTCGGGAAATGACTCTGACACCCTCCATATAGTGCCCGCGCGCCGGGCACCACGGCGGAGGGCTTGCCGCATTGGCGTGATGCGGCCCGTCCGGCCCGTGACGCCGCCATGTCGGCACGACAGCGGCCGGCCTGGGGTTTCGGTATTCCCCCGGCGCCCGGCCCGTGGGCGGCCTGTCCGCGCCGCTATCCGCACGGTCAGCTATCGCGGCGGTTGGGATACTGGCAGGTCAGCGCAATAATTTACCTCCGATGTACCTGCAGCAGAGAGGACAGCGGCTAGGTTCACGGTGCCTTCTCGGCGTGCGTCCGAACCACGCTTGAAAACGGACGCGGGCCGAACGGAAACCGTCATTCCCCTCGGACAGCCGCTGCTGAATCCGTGCTGATACCACGGGGTCATGCAGGCCGCTGACCTGCGGGAACTGCCCGTAGTCCACTATCTTCACAATTTTTGAGGGGACGTCCGAGATCCAGCGGATGCTGATCGGGCGGGCGGTCACGGGGCTGGACGTTCGGTAGCTCTGACCTGCGGATATACCTATCGTTGACCTGGGGAGGAGGGCCGTTCCACTGGTGAGTGGGGCGGGCCCTTCTCGTGTCCGGTTTACCCGAATCGTGCCGGTTGTTTCCTGTCGTTTCCGGACCGCGTGCTGAATCCGTGCTGATACCTGGGCTGTATGGTCTATACCAATCGCGAAACAGGTCTAGACCAATTGGTATAGTTCCGGCCGGGTGGTGGCGTCCTACGGGTACCGGCGTCCCATGCCGATGGGCGGGCCAGCTGCGGTCGGCTTGACGCGGCGGGGTGCGGGAGCTTCGCGCAACAGTACGCAATGTCGCGACATGATCGCAGAAGGTCAGAATGTCGGTGAGTGGCCTTACCATCACAGTCACGGGCTGATCGTTAAGGAGCGACATGGAGCCGGTAGCTGATGCGGAGGGCGACGGCTCGGCTGGGGCGAACTCCCGGGCCGTGCTTGGGGTTCTTCCCGGAGGGCGGCCCGGTGGCCTGAGCGTGTATGAGGCGTCATTTCCGACGCGTGTGGCTGCGTTCCTGCGCTACAGCCCGGTCATCGAGGCCGCGCAGGCCGCGCGGCGACGCGGCTGGGCTGACGGCGCCTACGACATCGTAACGCTCGCGCTCACGGCTATCGACCTCGTGGTGTCCCGGCAGGGCTTCGAGGAGGAGGCGACCCGCGCCGACGTCGTGTCCGAGCTCACCGGGCTCGCGGCCCTGGCCGCTCCGGACCGGACGTCCGAGGAGCACGCGGACGTGGCGCGGTTCGTGATCGACTTCCTACTGAACCGGCAGGCGCACCACGCGAAGTTCCAGTACCTCACCAGCGACTACTCCAGCGCGGAGCGCCAGCACCAGCGCCGGGAGGTACCGTTTTCGCTGCTCGAGGAGCGCGACGACGCAGCACGGGACGAGAACGTACTGCGCGCTACCGCCGACGCGATCAACGCGCTGATCGGCGGGCTGAACTTCGACGTGGAGGACGAGCAGGTCGCCACCGAGCTCGTGCTGGAACGCCAGTTGCAGCGCAACGCCTTCGACGCCGCGGTCGCCTCCGCCGAGCGAGCCCGGCTGCTGTCGCTCAGTCTCTCCGATGAACTGGACCGCCTGATCAAGCAGACCCGGCGGGACCTGAGGATGGTCGAGGGCGAGTGGGACTCGGAGGTTCCCGGGCGGCTGGACGGCGCACGGGACCATATCCGGGAGCGGATGCGGGCCGAGCGCGCCCTGCTCGGCAAGGTGCAGGACGCCATCGCGAGCGGCGACCCGCGGCTCCTGGCTGCCGCCCGGCGGATCGCGGACCTGCTCACGGAGTGCCAGCGCCGGCACGAAGACCTGCACCGGCGTGTTCCTTGAGGAGCAGGAACGGCAGTCGTTCCGGCCCCCCGCGTCGATCACCCTGCCGGACCCGCACCGGCAGGTTCTCCTGCCTGCCCTGGAACTGGGGCAGGAGCACGCCATCGACCTGGCCGGGCAGTTCGTCACCGACATGTGGGGGCCGGTCGGCCCGCGGCTGCCGCGCCTCTACCGGCTGGTCAATGACCTGTGGCAGCAAAAGGACAAGGCCGTCCCCGAGGGGCGGGGCGAGGAGGAACCCGAGCTAAGCGACCCGCCGCTGCCCCTGATCCGCGAGGAATTCGTGACCGTCGCGATCCGGGCGGTCCGTGCGGTTGGGCTGCCTGCCCGGCTGTCTCAGCTCTTGGCCGCCTGCGCAGCCGATGCCCGGGTGGGGGAGCCAGCCCGCCGGTCCGGGGGCGAGGTGCTCAATCTGGCGGTCTTGTGGGCGTTCTCCCCGGAGGAGGCGGACGACGAGGGCGGTCTGATCGCCGGGGATCTCGTGGGCCGGATCCTCGGCCCCCGCGCGGCCGTGGACAGCGACGGTACCCCGCTTACCCTCCCGGGCTGGGAGGGCGACGACGTGATCGTGGCACCGGACTCCGATTCGCTGGCATCGGCGCTTCCCGTTCCCGCGACGATGTCACAGCCGGGCCGCCGAAGGCTCCAGGAGGTGCCATGACCCTGATGCGCGACGATCATGTCGATATCGGCGTGCTCGTGGCCTGGGCCCTGCGCCCCAACCAGCGCCCAGGCCGCAGCCCCGAATACCAGCGGGTGCTGGACCGCTATCGCACGGTGGCGGAGTTCCGGGCGGCCGCCGACGCCGTCCTGCACGGCCTCGGGGCGCAGGTCCTGTCCGATGGCGACTTCGGCCTTGTTCTCGGCGTCGTGCCAGAGTCGCCGCTGGCGTTCCGCGTTACGGACATGCAGGGCCTGTACAAGAGCGACCAGAAGGTCCTCGCCGGGCTCATCCTGACCGGGCTGGCGGCCTTCGCCTATCCCAGCGCGCAGGAACTCGACGAAGACCGGCTCCGTCCAGTCGAGGTGGCGGAATTCGACGCCTGGCTCCGGGACCTGTGCGAGCGGCTCCGCTCGCACGACGCGGGCGGCGAGGTGATCCCAGAGGACGGCTTGGACGCGGCTTGGCGAATCTACCTCGCTATGCCAGCGCTGGACCTCAGCACGGGCACCGGCCAGCCCACCAATAAATGCACCCGGTACTGGATCCGGAAGATGCCTATCTGGCTCGTCGGCCAGGGAATGGCCCGGCCGGACACTCTCGTCGACGACAGGTGGACCCTGACCGAGCGCTTCCGGATCCATGCCAGGGAGATCGCCCTCGAGCGCGCCTACACCTTCATCGCGGAACTTGGCCGCAGGCAGGCCGGCACCGCCGGGCCTGACCAGGGAGGCCAGCCGTGACCTACAAGCTCGCCGCGCTGCGCTTCCGCTCGGTAGGGGAGCGGTCCGCGCGGTTCCAGGACCTCACGCTCACGTTCACGGCCCCGGCAGACGGCGGCAGCGAGCCGCAGGACTCCGTCATCTGGCTGCACAACGGCGGCGGCAAGTCCAGCATCCTGGCGCTGCTGTATGCCCTGCTGCTACCGCGCGCCGCCGACTTCATGGGGCGCGCGGTCAAGCGGAGCCTGACCGATTACAGCGACGGAGGGGACACCGCGCACGTGATCGCGGTCTGGGAGCCGGCGGGCGCGTCCCGCACCCTGCTCGGCGAGGCGGACGGGCTGCTGGTGACCGGGGCGGTGCACGAGTGGACCGACCTGAGGAGACCTGCCCAGCCGGAAGCGTCGCGGGACCGACTCACCACTCTTTACTACACGTTCCACGCCGTTCCGGGAGCCCTGGACCTCACGACGCTGCCGTTCACCGATGCGACGGGGCATATCCGGCGGCTGACGGAGCTCCAGGACGCCCTCCGGGAGCTGGCCCGCCCGTACGGCCAGCGGGCGAGCTTGGTCGCCGTCGACAAGCAGCACCAGTGGCGGAGCGCGCTAGGCGATCGGCACCTCGACCCCGAGGTGTTCCGCTCCCAGAAGCAGATGAACCACGTCGAGGGCGGAGTGGAGGACCTGTTCCGGTTCTCCTCGGCGCAAGAGTTCATCGACTTCCTGCTCGACCTCACCGTGGCGCCCGACTCCGTGACCGGCATCGCCACACGGCTGGGCCAGGTGAGCAAGCAGTTGGCGGCAAAGCCTGCCAAGCAGGAGGAACAGTGCTTCTGCACCCTGGCGCCGCGAGTCCGTCACGGCCATCGAGCAGCTGCGCCGTGAGCCGCCGCGCCGGACCCTGCCCGTGCGTCCCGCGACGGCGACCGCGGCCGACGAACTGGCGTCCCACCAGGAAGCCAGCTCGTCGGCCGCGGGCGAGCGCCTGAATGCGGCGGAGATCCACCTCGACCGCATCGAGAAGAGCAAGCGGGAGTTCACGAGCCGCAAGGAGCAGTTCACCACCCTCCTCAGCGGCTTGCCCGACGCGGCGCAGGCCTCGCCGGGCGCGGAGTTCGCTGGCAGCGTGGATGACGGCCGCACGGCGGCCGTAGCGGCGCGCCAGCGGATGACCGACGAAAATTCGCGACTCGCCCAGGCTCAGGAGACGCTCACGGCGGCCATCGACAAGCTCCGGCGCACCAGCGGGGACTTCCCGAAGATCTCCGGACCGGTGAAGGACCGCGTCATGCATGACGCGCCGGACGTGCTCGGCCGGAACGCCCTGGGCCTTGCCACCCAGCTGCGCCTGCGGGCTAGCACCCTGGAAGGGGAGTTGGCGGCCATCGCCAAGGACCAGGGCATCCTCGCGGACTCGCTTGCGGGGGTCGTGCGGGACAGCATGGAGACGCTGGCGAAGGCGGAGCGCAGTTCGCGGATGGGCACCGCTCCCGGCGCGTGGGCGGACAGGAAGGTGCTCCGCATCGGCTTCGAGCGGCCCGACGACGGCGTCCTGCACGCGTACGCGGAGCGGGTCATCGACCGGGTCATCCAGAAAGGGCTCATGCCCGAGGGCATGCCGCTGCTCAAGGAAGCTGTCCGCGAGGCGGCCGGGCCGGGCGGGTTCACCGTCCGGGTGCTAAAGCCAACCGAGGACACCACCCCGGTCACCGAAGACATCAGCCGCCTGGCCAAGTGGAGCGGCGGCGAGAAGCTCACCGTCTGCGTGGCGCTGTAGTGCACGATCGTCGCGCTGCGCAGCGCCCGCACCGGGCGCGGCACGCGCCCCGGCGGGGTTCTGCTGCTGGACAACCCGATCGGCCGAGCCTCGTCGGCGCACCTCGTGCGGCTGCAGCGCGACGTCGCGTCCGCGCACGAGGTCCAGCTCATCTACACGACGGGGGTGAAGGACCCGGCCGCGGTGATCCAGTTTCCGAACGTCATCCGGCTGGACAACCGGCAGGGCGGCACCCAGGGCCGCCACTACATCGTCGCCGACACAGACGGCGCGGGCGGGAGCCTGATCACCGGAGTCCGGGTCGCGCACGCGGACCATCGTTGGGACGCATCAGAAGCGGCGGGAGAGGGTGCGCCGTGAGCCAGCCGCTGTCCCCGCTGGCCGCCCGCCTCGCCCTGCAGGTTGCCGCCGCCCGGAACAAGCGGATCCTGGTAGCGGAGCTGTTCACCGCTGCGCAAGAGCATGACCTGAGCCTGGTCGGAGACCCGGCCGCGCGTGCCCGCTTCCGCCAGGCTCTAGACGAGCTCGTGGGCGCGTCTCTGGTGACGCTCCCGTCCGCTGCCTCGCGGTCCGGCTGGGAAGCCATCGTCGAGCCACCGCTTCCCGTCCAGGTCACACGCGTTGACCGCGAGGCAGCGGGGCTGGCCGTTAGGCCCGCGCCGCGCGTATGGCCAAGTGCACTGGAAGCGGCGGGCCGGATCGCCAACCGCCCCGATGAACACGCGCTGCTGGAGCGCGTCGCCCGCTGGCTACGGGACAACCCGGCACCAGTCCGGATACCAGTCGGCGAGCGCTCGGCGGAGCTGTTCGACGACGAGAAGGCGCTCGGCCGGTACCGGAAGACCAGGCTTTTCACTTCTGGTGCGCTTACCCTGGACCTGCTGGCCTGCTACGACCCGCCGCTTCCGTTCGCCTCCCAGCATGTGCCGGGCAACGGTCCCGTGGCCTTGCTCGTCGCGGAGAACCTGGCCACTTACACCTCATTCCTCACGGCCGCGAGAACTCTGGACGTGACGACCCGGCCCAACCTGCACGTCTCCTGGGGCATCGGCGGCTCGTTCGAACAGAGCGTCCTGAGCATCCCGCTGTTGGACCCGTTGCCCCGGTATGTCCGCTACTTCGGGGACCTCGACCTGGCTGGACTTGGGATCGCGGCCCGTGCGACCCGCCAGGCGGCCGAGGCCGGTCTCCCGCCGGTGCTCCCCGCCATCGCTTGCTATCGGTTCCTGCTGAACGGTCCCCGGCACTGGCGGCGGCCCGACGACAGCAACCGCGTCGGCCAGCCAGATTACGGGGACGCCTGCGCCTGGCTGCCCCCGGAACTTCGCCCCCGAGCCAGAGAACTCCTGGCATCAGGCGAGAAGGTAGCCTAGGAGCACCTCGGTCTCCAGGCGCTCCTGGGTGATCCGACCTTGATAGCCGGGTTGGCCTCTTGACCGCGTCAAAGGACCCGCTGGCGTTTAGCCAGGACTCTACGCTGTCCTCGCAGGGCCGATTGTGCCCTTCATCGCCAGTGATGCCCGATCATCGTTATCCGTCGGGCGGTTCGGGGTCATAGTGCGGGCAGTAGCTCGAAGGCGGCGCAGTGCGTGGGTGCTTTCAGAGTGCTTCGGGAAGGAGCCTGAACGCGGAGACATGCCTTGGGCGGACGATGCTGAAGTGCTTGCGGTCCACCGTCGCGACCTCCGTCAGGTTTAGGCGCTCGGCGATCGCGATCACGGCCGCATCGACGATGCCGAGGGGAAGGCTCACGTACTGCTCGACGAGTTCCGCGATGCGCGAGATGTCCCCTTCCTCAACTTCAGCAACGTGGAAGCCGTTGCCGCCGAATGACTTGAGGAAGGTGACCTCCGCGTGTGGCCCGACGCGTGACTGGAGTAGGTAGCCGATCTCGCCTAGGACAGGAGACGGAACGAGGAGCGGCCCCTCGGCATCGCGCATTAGTGCGAGGCACGCGGCGTGATAGTGGTCCTTCACGTTGCCCGCAGCGAGCAGGACACCTGTGTCGCACAGCAGCATGTCAGCGGCCGAGTTCGGCCCGCAGGATCTCCTCTGACCTCTCCGCCAGATCCGGATCGGACTCGAAGGACGCGAAGAACGGCAGGTCACGTACGCCGTGAGCGGCGTCAGCCCGGCCCCGGATCAGCTCAAGAACCGGCCGAACCTCCGCTTCGGGAAGCTCGTCCACTAGGTGATGCAGTTCCTCACGCATCGCGCTCATGCAGCCAGTCTAGGAGCACCGGCTGGAGAAGGCAGCGCGCCTTGCCGGAGGGGCGAGAGCTCCGTGCTCCGACGCGAGATCTGCGGCCGGGCGGCCCGAGGCTCATCTCAGGCGGGCCGCGCCTAGTGCCGATGCGGCCCGTGGGTGCTCCAGCCATGCATGTGCGGCTGGAGTTCTTCGTGACTGTCAAGAGGTGACCTTCTCTAGGCGCAGTGGCCCGTTCAGCGGGTCCGTGCGCTCGGCGTGCTCGCGGATCCACTCGGCCCACTCGCGTGCCGCCCGCGCGGCGGGGGCCTCCAGGGCCGAGTCACGCGCGTCGATCTCGTCGGCGTACGCGCGCATGGAGGCCGCGGCATCGCGGCTGTCGAGCTCAGTGAGGAGGCGCTTGGCGTTGCGCTCGTAGGCCACGTGGGCGAAGGCCTCCTTCTTGACCTCTTTCCAGCGGTCCTCGCGGATTTCCGAGCGGCGTTCTTCCTCCTTCCGTGCCCAGTCGGCCTCAGCCTGGCCGATCTCGAGCACCCGGATGAGGGCGGGCAGCTGGTCCTCCAGGGTGGATTTGCCGGTATCGCGCTGGCTGAGGACCGGGTGCTGCTCCCATCCCCGTGTCAGCGTCACCTCCAGCC
>Ga0187883_10001155_pt1 | contig 16330 bp, 13 predicted proteins | sample June2016WEW_20_1_2_FD_132966 | JGI IMG/M metagenome (GOLD analysis project Ga0187883, IMG submission 132966) | Peatland microbial communities from SPRUCE experiment site at the Marcell Experimental Forest, Minnesota, USA - June2016WEW_20_10 | ecosystem: Environmental > Terrestrial > Soil >...
CAAGTGAACGCCGTTTAGCCGTCGGGCGCCTCCCGATTTTGTGCCCTCTGTCAAGGCGGTTGGCAAGTTGGATCTTAGTGGTCGATTTTGAGCGAAGCGGCTTCAATTGGCAGGTGGACCCATGAGCACCCCCCTCAGCGTTCTGATGGTCGAAGATTCGGACGAGGATACGGAACTCGTAATTCGGGAATTGCGCCGGGGTGGATACGATGTGAGCTTCGAGCGTGTAGATACGCCGCCAGCGATGAGTGCGAGCCTCGAGAATCGGACTTGGGATGTGGTGATTTGTGATTTCTCGGTTCCACATTTCGGTTACGCCGGTGCCCTCCGGCTGCTGCGAGGAAAAAACCTAGACACGCCCTTCATTTATGTTTCAGGCACGATCGGTGAGGAGACTGCAGTCGCTGCGTTGAAGGATGGCGCCCACGACTATGTCATGAAGGGCGGCCTGAAACGATTACTTCCGGCGATACAAAGGGAGTTGCAAGAGGCGGAACAGCGGCGCGAGAAGGCGCAACTGGAACGGCAAGTGCGGCAACAGGAGCGGTTCGAAGCGATCGGCAGGCTCGCGGGCGGAATTGCACACGACTTCAACAACATTATCGGTGCGATCCTCGGCTGGGCTGAGTTAGGAGAGGAGGAAGCCGGAAATGGGAGCGGGCTTCAGCGTCGGTTCACGCAAATTCGCAATCAGGCGGAGCGCGCCGCAGGACTTACCACCCAACTGCTCGCTTTCGCTCGTCGCCAGGTTCTGCAACCCGTGAAACTAGATGTAAACAAATCCATCTCAGAAATGCGTAGCTTCCTAGGGAGCGGGATGGAAGAGAATATCGAGACCAAAATCATTTTGGACCCAAGTCTTGATGTCATACAGGGCGACGCATCTCAGATTGGCCAAGTCATCATGAATCTCTGTATAAATGCCAAGGACGCGATGCCGAGGGGCGGCCGTTTGATCATCGAGACCAACAATGTCGAAATCGATGAGGAATTCTGCCACCGAAACTCCTATGGTCGCCCCGGTCGTTATGTGATGCTTGTAGTCGCCGACACCGGCATTGGCATGGATGCCGCGACGGTAGACCGTATCTTCGAGCCCTTCTTCACCACTAAGGACCTCGGCAAGGGAACAGGCCTTGGATTGGCTACTGTATACGGAGTTGTGAAACAGCATGGTGGTTTGTTGAACGTATACAGTGAAGTCGGGAAAGGCACCACTTTCCGAGTTTATTTTCCTTCGAGTACGGGACGCGCGCACCAACCGCACCCGGAAATAGCCATGATCTCCGTGACAGGGAATGAAACCATTCTCGTTGCCGAAGATCATGAAGGCATTCGTGAAGTCGCCAATGCGATTTTGGGATCGTATGGCTACGCGATAATCCTCGCCGCCGACGGACAGGAAGCCCTGCGACTCTTCAGACAAGACCCGACAAAGATTGATCTTGTGATTCTAGACGTCATGATGCCAGGTCTGAGTGGAACTGAAGTGTTTGCCCAGATGAGCGCCATTAAACCTGATCTTCCGGTAGTCTTCACAAGCGGGCACACGTCCGAATCACTTTCTTTGGATTTAGACATACCGGCTGGGGCAGTTTTCCTTCAAAAACCGTACGCACCAAGAACACTCGGCCAGATTGTCCGGAGCAGGCTGGATCGCCGTCCTCCGTCGAAGTCTGAAGCCAGCACAACCAATCAGCCAGGTGATGTCTCATTGCGGCATATTCCGCAAGATCGGCGGAGGGGGCATGGGTGTGGTGTATGAGGCGGAAGGTCGCTTGTCGGAGAGAGAAGATGTTCGGGTGGTTCAAAGCAGAGGCGTTTATGACCACACCTATTCTGCCCCAAAGAATACTTTTGGTTGACAACGATCCGGCCGCTGCCGATGAGATTCGCGCGGCGCTCGCCACGGCAGGCCGCGGTTTGTTCGAACTGGAATGGGTTCGTCAACTTTCCGCGGGTCTTACGCGCCTGAACAAAGGAGGCATTGATGCTGTCTTACTCGATTTGTCCCTGCCTGGTACTCAAGGTATCGAGACGTTCGACAAGTTGTGCATCGGCGCGCCCGACGTCCCGATTCTAATCCTCGGCAGCAATGCTAACGAAGCCCTCGCGAAACGAGCCGTGGGGCGCGGTGCGCAAGATTATCTCCCGCCAGGTCGCCTCGATAGCTATTCTCTATCGCGCGCACTGCGCAACGCGATCAAAAACAAGACCGTCGAGGACGCATTGTACGTAGAAAAAGAGCGCGCTCTGGTCGCCCTCAACTCGATCGGTGATGCCGTTATCTGCAGCGACATGTCCGGCAAAATCACCTATCTCAATCTCGTTGCAGAGACCATGACCGGTTGGCGCCGCGAAGAAGCCGCAGGCCAATACTTCGCCAAAGTCTTCCGAATTATTGACGGCGCCACGCGCAAAACCGCGCGGGACCCCATGAGGATAGCCGTCGAACAAAATAGGAGGGTGGGACTGATCGTAGATTGTGTCCTCATCCGTCGCGATGGATTTGAATCCGCGATTGAAGATTCCGCTGCCCCCATCCATGACCGAGCAGGCCGCGTCATCGGAGCGGTGATCGTTTTCCATGATGTGAGCGCGGCGCGGGCCATGTCGCACCAAATGACGTATGCCGCGCAGCACGATCTTGTTACGAATTTGCCCAATCGCCTGCTGCTCAACGACCGGATCTCTCAGTCGATTTCCCTGGCTCGCCGGCAGAATAGTCCCATCGCCGTGATTTTTCTCGATTTGGATCGTTTCAAATACATCAACGACCCGCTGGGACATGCCACCGGCGACCAGCTTCTTCAGTCCGTTTCAAAACGATTGCTGGCAGGACTGCGCGGCTCCGACACCGTCAGCCGTCAGGGCGGAGATGAATTCGTAATCTTGCTTTCGGAAATCGCAGATGTGGAAGACCTGACCACGAGCGCAAGAAAAATACTTCTTTTACTCAACGCACCCCACTCCATCGGGGGACGAGATCTGCATATCGGTGGCAGCATGGGTATCAGCGTCTATCCGGCAGACGGAGAGGACTCCGAAACGCTAATCAAGAACGCGGACACAGCGATGTACCACGCCAAGGAAAAAGGGCGCAACAATTTCCAGTTCTTCAAGGCGGAAATGAATCTGAAGGCCGTAGAGCGGCAAACTCTCGAAAGCAGCCTGCGCAGCGCTTTCGAGCGAGAAGAGTTCTTATTGCATTATCAGCCGAAGGTAGATCTCGACACAAGTGAGATCACAGGAGTCGAGGCGTTGATACGCTGGCAGCACCCGGATCGGGGACTTGTCCCGCCATCCCAGTTCGTGCCCATCGCCGAAGATTGTGGTCTAATTCTGCAGATCGGCCGTTGGGTGCTGCGTGAAGCATGCAGGCAAGGGCGCGCCTGGCAGAACGCGGGACTGCCGCAATTGCCTATCGCCGTCAACGTTTCTGCCGTCGAGTTCCGCGATAAGGGTTTCACCGAACGTGTCCGGAGCGTACTTTCGGAAACTGACTTGGAAGCGCGATATCTCGAACTCGAGCTCACCGAGGGCGTCCTCATGGAGGATGCCGAATCCATGGTCTCCGTACTTCAAGAGCTCAAAATGATGGGGATACAACTTGCAGTGGATGACTTCGGCACCGGCTATTCCAGCCTCAGCTATCTTCGTCAGTTTCCGATTGATGTCTTGAAAATTGACCAGTCCTTTGTCCACCAGATCACTGCCGATCCCGATGACTCTACGATTGTCAGCGCCATAATTAACACGGGAAAGAGCCTCAAGTACCTCGTGGTAGCTGAGGGCGTCGAAACGCGAGAACAAAGGGCATATCTTCAGGCCGAGCATTGCGCGGAAGGACAAGGCTACCTTTTCAGCCCGCCCTTGGCCGCTGCAGATTTCGCCCGTCTACTACAGAGGGCATGACATAAGCTATGTCTGGTGAGGGATCGGACCTCGTTGCACCGGCCCGTAATTGACCAATCTCGAGAGTGGTTGCGGAGACTAGAGTCGCAGTATTGAGACGAGAGAGGGTGTTATATGGCTCCAACCGAAGGACAAACCATTCATAGAGTTCTCTTGGTGGATGATGACGATGCTGTACTCGACATGATGAGGCAATCGCTCGAATCCAAGGGATTCGCGGTAGTGGCAGTAGGCGGCGTGACAGAAGCTCTGAAATGCATTGCCACCGCGAGCTTTGATGTGGTCATCACCGACCTGCACATGCCCCACGCAGGCGACGGCTTCACCGTGATCTCGGCTATGCGACATTCCCAACCAGCCGCATTGACGATGCTGTTGAGCGCCTTCCCCGACGTGAAAAGCGCGATGGAAGCGATCATTCTTGAGGCGGACGAAATCGTCGTGAAACCTGTCAAGATTAACCACCTCGCCGAAATGGTACGGGAAAGACTGCTCGTTCAAAAACCTGCTAACCGGACGAGAAAGGAGAAAGTGAGCGAGATACTCCATCGCTGCTCTGAGATCGTTGTCAGAGACTGGTTGACCCGGGTAAAGCAGGCCCGTGAACTGAACCACATTCTGCTTGTCGATAGTGAGCGGACTGGCCATCTTCCCAAGCTGATCGAGGACCTTGTTCTCCGGCTGAACAGGCCCATTACAGGATCGCCGCCGCAGGACAGCGATGCCATCGGTTCTCCCGCAGCCGCTCTACATGGCGAACTGCGATACACGCAAGGCTACACTCCCGCGATGCTGGTGCACGAATCCAGAATCCTTCAGGTAACCCTGTTCGGGACATTGAAAGACAATATGAACGCTCTGGATTTTAGCCTGTTGTTAACGGATGTCATGACGATTGCGGACGAGGTGGACGCGCAGTTGACCCAGACTATGAGTAGCTACATGAAACTCTCGAATTCACAGAAGGCACCGAAGTCAGCGATCCCAGCGAAGTCGACAGCCGCCTAGAAAAGTCCATGTCGCAGCTTCAGCCGCTTCGCTCGAATATGTCCGACTAGAACTGGTCCGGGGGGGTGACAAGTTTGGCAGAAGTTAGGCTGCAAGAAGGCGAATTAGATCAAACGCGGTCTCAGCGGTGACGCACAGGCACGATTCGAACACTTCGCTGAGCAGCCATCGCGGTGGATCTCGCGGTAGGCCTTGAGGGACTATTGATGCACTGTCCCCTTTCGTAACTATGCTGGCCTCCCCAGCAGGACTAGGGTCAAATTGGGATAAAACGCCCTGAGCGGTACCTAGCCCGTCGTCTATCTCACCACAAAAGTAAGCAGGAGGTTAAGACGAAGGGGGATCGGTATCGGTTCTTGGTTTTGAATATGTTCTCGCAGTACCTCTTATTTCGAATACTCCGATGCGCAACGACTGCATTGTTTCTTGCGGCTGGTCCTGGAGGATTCTTCTCACCAAACCTTGATCGGGCCGGAGAGGGCACTCACAGGAGTTCGCATTGAAAACCCAACGCATAGGCTTGAGATTAGGCATCGCGTTTACTGTCCTCATTCTCCTATTGGCGGGTATCGGGCAGTTCGCGCTTCGCCGGATGCAAACAATCGACCAGACCCTTTTCGACATCACCGGGAGGAAGTTAACCAATCTGCAGGAGGCGCGAAGAGCGTTGACGCTCTCCGATGACAATAGCCGTGTCGCGATGGAAATAGTCCTCGTGCAGAATAGAGCACTTGTCAACACCCTGTTGGCAGTCAGATCTGAGAATAGCAAGGAAATTACAAGACTAGTGGAGGAGAGCGAACGCCACTGTCAATCCGAGAAAGAGAAGCAGCTACTATCTGCGGTGAAGAAGACTAGACAACCATATGTGGAAAGTTATCTCCGAGCTATCCATTTGCTTGTTGATGAAGGTAAACACGACGAGGCGGAAGCGGTCATAGTCAAGGAGACAATACCTGCGCTGCACAAATATCACGCCGCGTGGGACGAGTTTGTGGAGTTTCAAAGCAAGGAAGTGGACGTAGCGGCCATGCAAGCACAGGTTGATCATGCCAGAGCCCATCGTTTTGTTGTCTTACTGGTTGCACTAGCAATATCCGTCGCTCTCGTGATCGCGCTATTCGCAACTCGGCAGGTTCAAAGGAGCTACGGACAGGAGACAAGCGCACGCGAAGTTGTTGAAGCTGATCTGCAACAAAGCGAAGAACGCATGCGGATGGCAACAGAAGCGGCGAAGATAGGTTTATGGGACTGGGACGTTATTAAGGACGAACAGGTGTGGTCAGACACCTGCAAAGAGTTACTTGGCTTGCGACCAGACAGCACCGCAAACTTTCAGGCGTTGCTGAGCAGCATACATCCCGACGACCGGCAAATGATGCAGGACCAAATTAATGCGGCCATTCAGGAAAAGAAAGATTACAGCGCGGAATTTCGCGTGGTCTGGCCGGATGGCAGCATGCACTGGCAGACGTCCAGAGGGCATGCATTCTATGACGAGAGTGGGCGCACGACTCGCATGGCCGGGATCACCATGGACATCGATGAGCGCAAATCTGCAGAGAAACGTCTGCATCTGCAGGTAACAGCTTTGGACGCCGCTGCCAATGCCATTGTAATCACAGATTCCCACGGCTCGATCCAGTGGGTGAATCGTGCGTACACGACGATGACTGGCTATAGCAAAGAAGAAGTATTGGACAAGAACCCGCGCCTGTTGAATTCCGGAGTTCAATCTCAAAGCTATTATGACAAGCTCTGGTCAACTATCTCATCAGGCAAGGTTTGGCAAGGCGAGATTATCAATAAGCGGAAGGATGGTACAACCTACACCGAAGAGATGACGATTACTCCTGTGACCCAAGGCGTCGGCAATGCCGCCGATACACATTTCATCGCCATCAAGCAGGACATTACGGAGCGCAAGAAGACAGAAGAAGAGCTACAGAGGCTAGCGGCCATCGTGGAGTTTTCGGAAGACGCCATCGTCGCCAAGAACATGGATGGGGCGATCACCAGTTGGAACCGAGGCGCAGAGAGGATATATGGTTACACGAGGGATGAAGTCGTGGGGCGAGACCTATCCTGCTTAGTGCCCCAGGAAAGGCAAGCTGAAATACAAGCCATAATGGAGCGGGTACTGAGTGGACAGCCAATAGAATGCCTCGAAACTCAACGACTCACGAAGACAGGCTCCGTACTAGACGTGTCGTTGTCCGTCTCGCCGATCAAAGACGCAAGTGGGCACATTGCGGGGACTTCGACGATTGCTCGAGACATCACCGAGCGCAAGGTCGCCCAGGAACGGGTCCAATACTTGGCCTACTACGACGCGCTTACGGGACTACCCAATCGGACTCTCCTTCAGGATCGATTAACCAAGGTACTCGCCAGTGCTCGTCGGCGAAAGGACAAAGTTGCGCTTCTGTTCCTCGACCTCGACCGGTTCAAAGACATCAACGACTCGCTCGGGCACTCGGTCGGCGACCTTGTTCTGAAGGAGGTTGGAGAGCGCCTGAAGACATGGGCGCGTGAACAGGACACAGTAGCACGAGTCGGTGGAGACGAATTCCTTATCGTGTTGACTGCCGTGAAGGACGTCGCCGACGCAGCAGTTGCGGCTAAGCGGCTCATGGATACAATTACCGCCGAATTCGTCGTTCAAGGTCACCCCTTTGGCATTACTTGCAGTATCGGCATCAGCATTTTCCCGGAACACGGTGCGGACGGCGAAACCCTGATCAAAAATGCCGATGCAGCCATGTATTGCGCCAAAGAGAGCGGAAATGACAACTTTCGGTTCTTTACAAAGGACATGAACGCTCAGGCTGTAGAGCGATTGGTTTTGGAGAAGGGCCTGCGACTGGCACTCGACAAGAAGGAACTCTTTCTCGTGTATCAACCGCAGATGGAGATTGCCACTGGAAGGATCATCGGGCTGGAGGCGCTCCTGCGCTGGCAACACCCGGAATTGGGTCTCGTGCCACCCGATAACTTCATACGAATTGCGGAGAACAGCGGCCTGATCGTGCCCATCGGTGAATGGGTGCTCAGGACTGCCTGTTGTCAGGCCCGGAAATGGCAAGACGAAGGACTTCCCGCAATGCCGGTGGCCGTAAATGTGTCAGCGGTACAGTTTCGCCAAGAGGGCTTCTGCGAACTCATCAAGGGAGTGCTGCACGAGACCGGCCTCGCACCGCAATACCTCGAACTGGAGCTTACAGAAAGCCTCCTGCTATCGAATGCACACGTGACGTCCGCAGTTCTGCAGGAATTAAAGGCCACTGGGTTGAAGCTGGCAATTGACGACTTCGGAACTGGCTATTCCAGCTTCAACTACTTGAGGCAGTTTGGGGTTAGCAAGCTCAAAATCGACCGCTCGTTTATTCGCGATATTGCCGTGAATCCTGATGACGCGGCGATCACCGCCGCCATCATCAGCATGGCAAAAAGTCTGCATCTTAAGGTGATTGCCGAAGGCGTCGAAGACGAAGAGCAAATGTCATTCCTGCGTGCACATGAGTGCGATGAAATTCAAGGCTACTACTTCAGCAAGCCTTTGGCGGTTGACAAAGTTGCCGACAAACTGCGAGGCGACCATCCGGAAGCGAAAGTCTTAGCACAAGCAAGCAGGGGACAATCGTGACCGATGACGTCTAAGGAGTGTATTTCATCATGGCCATCGCCATGGCGCTTTTGGTGTCCGCTGATCCGGTCACAATTCAGCAGCTCAGCCACGCCCTACAAGAATTGTCTATCTCGCCCGATGTCTGTCAAGAAGTGCCAGCGTCGATTCACCTATTGAACCGCCGAAAGCTGGATGCAGTTATCATCGATCTCCAGCTAGGAAAACAGAGCGAACTGTTTTTGGACGAGGTGCATCTCTCCCCATCAAACCGGACGGCGGTGACGTTTGCCATCAGCGGCAGTGATGCGGAAGACACTGCCTTCCGGAGGAAGGCGGATTTTGTCTTCAAGAGACCTCTTTCTGCTCAGTCCATCCGCAACACACTCAAGCTTGCTTACGGACTGATTCTGAGAGAACGGCGGCGCTCCTTCCGGTGCCCCATCTCTGTTCCCGTCACCATCCTGAGACAAAGCATGCCGGAAGTTCGCTGCTACAGCGTGAACATCAGCGAAGGGGGCATGGCCGTGAGTACGTTCGTTCCGCTCAGCCCCGGAGAGGAGGTACAAGTGCGGTTTGCCTTACCGGGCCATGAAGTTACATTCTCGGCAGAATCGAGAATCTGCTGGTTGAAAACGGGCCATCTCGGCGTTCGCTTTGTGTCTCTTTCGGAGGAGCACAAATTTGAGCTGCAGGGCTGGCTATCACAAAAGCTGGAAGAGATGCTTCCGGAATTCGTTGCTCGGAAATTCCAATCCAAAGTGCTCTTGGTCGACGACAGCAAGTTTCTCCGGATGGCCAATGAGCTCGCTTTGTCCAAAGCCGGTTTCGAGGTCAGCACCGCCGCGGACGGCGAGGAAGCGTTGCAGGTCGCCAATGACAAACTGCCCGACATCATCCTGCTCGACATGATGCTGCCCAAGATCAGCGGTCCGGAAGTCCTAAGAGCCCTGAAAGCAAATCCCGCCACCATGGACATTCCGGTCATCGTGCTGACCAGCCTGTCGCAGAGGAACGAAGAAAAACTGCTCAGCGAAGGCGCGGCCGCCTATTTCGAGAAGTCCACTCTGGGACTCGACAAGAGCTCTGATCGACTGGTGGCCACGGTAGAGACAGTGCTCGGCCGGGGTAATCAACCAAAAAGCCTGAATCGCCGTTTGCAGGGCCTTAGCCCGCAAGGAAAGGCTACTGACGGCTGAACGACTGTTCCCCAGAATTTCTCGACTACGGAAATCACGGTTTTGGCATCGGTGACTGGCATTACCCGGAATCCAGCTCCACCAGAGTACGAATTCGGGAGAGTACTGCGAAGTTACTTACCGCGTGATGTCGGATGGCGTCCTCCTGAAGCTATGGCTTGGGGTTGGTATAGTGAAGCTCCGGCCCAATCAGGAGAAAGGAGCACACGAAAAAACGACTTCCCAAACTTCCTGCCGAAGCGTTTAGCCACAGAGGGCCTTGGTCTATTCCCGTAGGTTTCACGGTCTTAGAGTTTGAACCACAGGTAGACACCTATGGCCAAAGAAAAGAGGATGAGTGCGACCAGTTTGAGATTATATCGTCGCGCCTTTTCCTTAGCCGCATCGATTTGCAGGAGTGCTCGTTCGCGGGTTTTGTTGATGAGTTCGTCAGAGGGGTGCTCCACACCTGTGTTGCGTAGCCACTGAGCGTATCTTTCTCGTTTTTGCGGGGACATCGTTGCGCCGTTTTTCGGAAGGGGCTTCGCACGAACCTTGTTCATGCTGATCGCGTGGCCGGACTCTCCACACGTCGTAAGAGTACCGCCTGCATTGCTTCTCGTCGTGGTGTACATGATTCAAGACTACGCTTCATTGATGGGCGCCGCTGAGGGCATTGGTACAGCACCTAAAGAGGGCCACCATTAGCCAAAAGGTGATGCTGATCACATTGATACCGGAAGACATTTTGTACTCTTTATTATGTACCGCATCGATAGGGATAAGAACGGGGTGATCCTCCTCTGTCTTGCCTGCACTCACACAGAGCGCGCCCAAGACTTTAACGGAGACATTGGAAGCCAGCGAACGCTGGCCGTTCAAGCAATGCTGAAGCACGTCCATGCCGCGCATAGCCGTGAAACTCACATTCGTGCAATGGCGAAGGTTTGCAATTTCCTCCTCCTGTTTCTGCTTCACGGCTAAGAGTAGGCCGATCTTGTCCTGTCCGTCCCGGGCGGTCGGCCTTTGAATGCGAATTTTCTCAGTGTTAGTGACGACGATGTTGAAGATGCTCCCCCGAATGACCGGCAAGTCCTTCTCACCATCACGCGTGAAGGTGAGCTTCACCGAGGCGGCGAACGGCTTGTACAGCCGCGGCGGTAAAATCCTGTCGAACGGAACTTCGGCCAACTGGCGCAGGGATTCGAGGATCGTCTTGCCTGGGGCAAAAACTAGGGCATTTTGCACAAAGGGCCCACGCGTGTATTCCAAAGCCATGGCGAACTCGGTCGCAATGATTGTGCCGATGAGAATTGTTTTTCCCGCTCCCATCGCGAGCGCAAAGATATAACTCGGATAATCGAGTCGGAGTGTTTCCCGGAGGGCTTCCAGCTTATTTTCTCTGGAGAACTTGTTGTCTGCGCGGATGCGCTCCCAAAGTGCATCGACATCATGGTCAATCACAAACGCTTGGACCGCGTGAGAATGCAAGCCTAAAGAAGCGAGGGTGGTGTCCTAATTTGATTTCTACAGTCAAATTCGGGGCATTCCTGCTCTTAATCTGCATCATTGTGGAAGGGACACTGCAAAAATTCTCCGGTCCCTCCCTGCCGGGAAGAGCAGAATACGGTAGTGTGGGGACGCTTGAAAACATCCTCGTAAGTAACTTCGCCCCATATATATTGGGGCCATGCTCCGACTTGGGCTTTGGCGGTTTCATCAATCAGTTCTTGGTTCCTAAGAATGGTCTTGTACTGGGCGTTTGGAGCCAGAACACCGATACTCTCATTAACTTTGGGGACCGCCAGCTTCATCAGTGCATCTTCCGAATCAATTGGCTGCGCTACGGAAATCCAGTGGCAGGTCGGTTTGACTCTCCTAGCGAACGTCTTTCCAGAATTAATCCAAGTGACATATCCCTGCATTGGCTTTCCGACTTCGGGAACATCCATCACCATGCCGATATTCGCGACCCAAGCCCGTTGCTCATCCCTAAACGCGTTTTGAGCATTCCGTATGCTTCCTTCAGCATCTGTGACCGACTGTGTAGTAGCGTCAGCATTTTCCTGCATCGCGTTTGCAGCATCTTGCATATGTTCTTCCATCCAATAGGCGCTGTCGGTGAAATCATCGGACGCCTGTGCGATCTCATCAGCGGATTCGGACTGAGTTTTGGCGTAACCGACCAATTTGTCGGTCTGGGTTCCGCCGGTAATCATTTCATAGAGTTGACCGCCAAAGACGATAAAGCTAAGCAAGGAAATGACTACAGCAGCCCAAGTCAATCGAACTATAGAACGTTCGAAGGCGGACATGCGTTTTTCTATCTTTTGCTCAGTTTCTTGGAGTTGCTGTTCGGTTGCTGGTTGTGCGGGCATGGAGTCTTTGGCAGTCCCTATCGGAGCGACCTCGCGACGGGCGTCTTCATTCTGATCGGGTTGTTCGGCGTGATCCACGGCACGTACCTCACTATTCGGGAAGCTAACATAATTGTAACACAAAAATACTTGACACGGAATCGTTTATGTAATACAGTAATAAGCATGGCAAACGTACTCAATACCGACAAGCAAATCGCGGTCATCGGAGCATTGGCGGAAGGTTCTAGCATTCGCTCAATTGAGCGGATTACGGGCGTTCACCGCGATACGATCATGCGGCTGGGCGTGAAGGTCGGGCAGGGATGCGCCACACTGCTAGATGAGAAGATGCGCGATCTTCCGTGCCAGCGCTTGGAGTTCGACGAAATTTGGGGATTCATCGGCAAGAAAGAGCGGCACCTTCGCCCCGACGATGACCCGCAATACGGGGACGTATGGACGTGGTGCGCGATTGATGCCGAAACCAAGCTGGTGCCATCGTTCAAGTGTGGGAAGCGTGACCTTGCAACTGCAAAGGCTTTTGTGGGGGATGTAGCAAGCCGAATGGCAAATAGGGTGCAGATTTCAGCCGATGCGCTGAGAGCCTACGTTGACGCCATCGAACAGATCTTCGGAACTGAGGTAGATTTCGCGCAGATCGTCAAGACGTATGAGCATGACGAGTCGCAGCATCCCGGTCGCAAGTACAGTGCTCCTGAGTTTGTTTCCGTTGAGAAGCGAGCGGTCAGTGGTTCGCCAGACATGGACCTTGTGTCCACTAGCTATGTCGAACGCCTGAACGCAACCACGCGGCTGCACATGCGCCGTCTTACCCGCCTGACGCTAGCCTTCAGTAAGAAACTAGAGAACTTTGAGGCTGCGGTTGCGCTGCATTTCGCTTACTACAATCTTGTAAAGCGACATGGGACGCTGCGCTGCACTCCAGCAATGGCAGCGGGCGTTGAGCGAGACTTTTGGAGCGTGGGCGATCTGATAGAGGCAGCATCGTGACCTATCTGGAGGAATTGCGAGATGTAATCCGCCGCGTGCATGGCGCGGAAGCTACACACGTTGAAAGTGTGCCAGTGAAAGAGACGTTTGAGGGAAGGACGGTTTGGGAGGGGATTGTGGAGGTTTTTGACCTAGTTGGGCATCCCACCGCGTTCCGTGTTTATGCGTGGGCACACGACACGGAAAACCCAGATAAGCCGCGCCGTCATGTCACAGTTCTACACCTGCATCCAATCAAATCAGCAGAAGATGCAGTGAGAGCCGCAATCGTACAGGAGTTTAGAAGCCTTGAGCCAGAAGAAAACTAAAGTCGGGCGTCCCAAGCTACCCAAGGGAGAAGCCAAGGGTAGGATCGTGCCTGTGCGGTTCACTGGCGACGATCTAAAGGCAATGGAGCAAGCCGCCAAAGCGAGCAAGCAGAGTCTTTCAGAATGGATTCGAGGCACGATTCATGCCAATCTCAATGCGTGAAAAGTTCAAATTAGGACACTACCGAAGCGAGAAGTTCTGTGTTCGTCAGAAAACACTTTCTGTAAAGATCGAGGACGTGTGGCGTTTTTTCGATTAGACGCAGGTACCAGTAGGTTTCAAGGGCACGAATCTGCGGCCAACGCAAAAACCGAGGACTGCCATCTTCGAGTGTTGCAAATTCCAGAATCTCAGCGATGGTTGAATACTCGTCGATGGGAAATCCGGCTTTTTTCCACTGTGAAACGCGCTCGGCAATGACTTCGTGCAATTTGGCATGGAATAGGATTGGCAAATTGTACTACGAGCCTCGCCCGCCCCTCGCTACCCCCACCGCAAATGCGGTAGTCGAATGTGCAGCACTGTGCGGTGGCAGCTCCACTTCCCATTTCTACCGGGACTGGTGAACGCGTAGAATTTCGTTACCGTGTCAAATTTCGAGGTGCCGCCCTGTATAATCTCTCGTTGTTCCCTGCGACCTTTGACGCTGGGATGCGATTATGATCAAGGCTTTGCAGCTCACCAACTTCCGAAGCCACGCCCAATCAACTCTCCGGATGGAACCGATCACCTTGATGGTCGGTCCAGCCGGTGCCGGGAAGTCTAATGTCCTCAAAGCTATGCTCGTGCTGCAAAACACCATCCATAGGGAGCTGGTGGAGATATTCCCGCCTGGCCTGGGCGAGTTCCAATGGGTGCGGAGCCGCTGGGCCGATGAAACCGACCCGATCGGGTTTGAAGTGCAAGTGGATCAGATTCCCGATTACCCAGATAGCGTGGCAAAATATGTGCTTAAGGTTGCCGACTCGCCTGCCGGTTTGTATGTTTTGGAGGAAACTCTCACACGTCGTCAAGGTCAACAACCAGAGGATTGGGTTTTCCAGCGTCGCCCGAAACGCTTGCAGATGGGCGAATTCGGAGTTGTGGAATGGAATGGGCCTACCACCCTGCACCGCGTGTGGCATAGTGCACCTGGGGTCCATCCCCAGTCACCAAACGTCCGTTACGCTAAGGCCGTAGCCAAGGCTCTCTCCCGATTCGGCTACTATCATTTGGAGGTTTCAGAACTCAAGGGCCTTGGGACCGGCCAAGATACTGATCGTGTTGGTTACTATGGCGAAGGTCTACCAGATTTCATTGCATGGGCTAAGTCCGACCCCGAGCGAACGATCTACGAATCAGTTGTGTCCGATATGCGTCAGCTGCTTCCCTCGCTGGAATCAATTATTGTCACGCAGAACAGAGCAGACAAACAGGGTTTAGCATTTAATTTCGAGGAGCAACGCGGCTACACAACAGCACCGGATTTGAGCGATGGAACCATGTTTACCCTTGGCATGCTCTGCATCTTAAACGCGCCCCACAAGCCGGAGGTTCTGTGCATCGAAGAGCCAGAAACAGGACTGCATCCTCGTCGTCTCCGATGGCTAATGGAAAAATTTGTCGCTCTCGCCTATCCGCCAATTGGGCAGGTACCCACCCAAATCTTGCTCACGACGCACTCGCCATCTTTCGTCGATCTTTTCAGAGATATGCTCCCCTCAATCCAGGTGGTAGAACAGCGGGAAGGACGAACAAAGATCACACCGCTTCCAGACATCCTCCAGAATCTCCGCATTAGCGATACAGGGGAGGAGGGGATCGGCTACCAATGGGCTACCGGCTTGTTCGAAGGACTATGACATGCCGATACTGGCGGGGTTTCATGTCGAAGGCAACGATCACCTCATTCTTCACGCGCTCGTTGCTAAGGTGCTTTCGATTCCCGAGGCACATATCTCGGTTGACTTTATCGATGCTCCGGGTCGCGGTTGGAAGTTCGTCCTAGAATTCATCCCAAAAGCTCTCAAACGCTTCTACGGACAATGTGCCCAGTTTGCCGTCATCGGGATAGACAACGACGGCAACGTCGATTTGGATCAAGCTGCGGTCAACGAAGACCCGCATCATCCCCGCCACGACAATCATCCCGGAGCCACCAATGCTATCTGTCGATATTGCATGATTGCACAAGCTGTCGCAGGAGTTCGCCCCCAGCTAAACTGGATTCAGAAAAAACCGGGTTTTACATGGCCGATCCTCATTGCAGTCCCCGTGGAGATGATCGAAACATGGCTTCTCACTCTGCAGGGAAAACAGGGTGTGCATCGAAGACCTCGAAGTGTTCTGAAACAGTTGCTGTATGGAAAACCCGTTGCTACCAGAGATGACGTCACGAACGTTGCGCTTCCATTGGTGCGGGCCATGACTGCTGTCGACTTGGCTAACCTTACCCAGGCATCTGCGAGCTTCCGTAATTTTCACGATCAGATCGTTGGGGCCCAGGCCTACATTCATGGCAATGCAGATTGCTGGTGAAATGAAGACACTCACCCTACCCACTCGCTAGCGCGCGGGCCCCGGCCCCAGGGGTTCAAGTTCCGTGGAAAAAAAAGGGGGGAGGGAGCATTTTGCCGTCGCCATACACAGACCCGTCAAAGCAATTAGGGGGTTATACGCATTGAGAGCAAAATGCTACACACAGCTTGCCGGGGTTGGGGTTGGGGTTGGTTCTGGGCCGGGGCCCGCGCGCTCGCGGGGCGAGCAGGCTAGCCGGGCAAGCGCAGATTCTGAGCATCCAAGCAATTTTCAATGAGTGTTAACGCCTATGTCTGTTGAAAAAGTCCCTCAGTTGATGCTTGCGGCGGGGCAATGTTCGGGTTATAAGCAGGCCAGAGTTCGCGATGCTGCTGTTGAGCGCTACATTCGGAGGCCTGCTGCTCATG